>JABAOF010014983.1_pt1 | contig 14839 bp, 12 predicted proteins | sample 7062171 | NCBI WGS metagenome assembly JABAOF01 (sample SAMN14538628, study PRJNA623070) | marine sediment metagenome | biome: marine biome [ENVO:00000428]; feature: marine pelagic biome [ENVO:01000023]; material: deep marine sediment [ENVO:00002113] | place: India: Gulf of Khambhat ...
GGCCATCACCGTGGACATGGGTGTGGCTTACGGTGACTACACCCTGACCTTCCAGGGTGTGGGCGACGATGGACAGACCAAGACCTGCGACGTCACCTTGAGAGTCCAGCCGCCGTTTGACGAGGCGATAGTGGAGTTCTTCCACGGATTCCAGAGAACCTCGAACTTCGGAGCGGTTGGAAACGACGCCAGGGACAACTTCGTCTGGTATGGCACCAACTACATGTTCGACGGTAGCGTGATATCCGCAGTGCTTGGCGATCCACAGGCAGATCATTTCGCTCTGGACGTGTTCAACTGTGAGCATGTCGGGTTCGTACCCAGCCAGCACCTGGTCAAGACCTACGAGCCGTGGTGTGCGGGAAGCCCATATGAGGAGTACTATGGCGAGGTCGCTTACTCCAACTTCTACACCGAAGAGGACGTGATCTCCTGCGAGTACGACTCGTTCTTCGTGATCGGTCTGAAGGACGTGGATTGCACCGACTTCTCCATCAAGATCAAGATCTACTACAATCCCACTCCGACTCCGATCCCGGAGCTGTGGATCGGCTTGTACGAGGACTGGGACATCGGCGATGCCTACAACAACTGGGTGGAGATTGATCCGGATCATAACCTGGTCTGGCAGTGGGACGTGGCTGATCCTTCCCTCGTGTTCGGAATCTTCAAGGCTCCGTTCTACGATGAGCCCATGCACAGCATCGTGGGTGTGAACAACGCCTACTACGTCTGGCCTAATGCCGGATTCTGCGCTGGCTGGGGTCTGGATTCGCTGTGGTATCTGATGACCAGGGCTGGATACTATCCGCCGGTCAACATCAATGCGGACAGCAACGACATGTCCCTGCTGATGACACCTCCGCCGTTTGCACTGAATCCCGGAGACAAGCACATCGAGATCTGGATCGACTTCGGAAGGAACTTAAACGACGGGTTCACCTGGGAGCAGTGGTACCACAAGATCCTCAGGTACGCCGGATTCTACAGAGGAGACGTCAACGCTTCGGATACTCTGGAACTGCCCGCTCTGGACGTGAGCGACTTAGTCTACCTGATCAACTGGCTGTACAAGGGTGGTCCTGCACCCCTGCCGTTTGCCGATCAGGGTGACGTGGACGGTCAGCCCAATCCCAAGGACGCGACTTGTCCCAAGAACAACGTCAACGCTGGAGACGTTGTCTATCTGATCAACTACGTCTGGAAGGGCGGACCTCCACCGGTCGACTACGTGCGCTTCATCGAGCAGTACTGGAGCAGACCGAGCCTGTTCACCAGTCCCAACTGGTAACAAGGTCGACCAGAACTGACCGACAACAAAATCACCCCTGCCTTCTTGGCGGGGGTGATTTTTTTGGCTTTGATCAGTGTTTATCCCTCTGATCGGCAGCTTGACAACTGGCGAGATCTGTGTGTCGGCCAAATCGGAGAATTGCCCCTCCCGCTGTGAGGAAATGACCTTTAACTGTAAGGGAAGGCATCCAGCCTTGCCCCTACAATTCTGGAAGAAGCAGAGAGGTTTCTTAGTTAGGTTCCCAACTCCCAGGCCGCAAGGTATTCTTTTTGCTCCGGGGTGAGACGGTCGATTTTAACACCCAAAGATTTAAGCTTCAATTGGGCGATCTGAGAGTCGATCTTCTCAGGTACGGGGTAGACTCTGTTTTCTAATTCTCTAGCGTGTCGCACCAGATACTCGGCGGCGAGAGCCTGATTGGCAAAGGACATGTCCATCACGCAGGCGGGATGTCCCTCTGCAGCGGAAAGGTTCACCAGCCGCCCGTCGGCAAGCAGGTTTATCCTTTTGCCGCCAGGAAGCGTAAACTCGGTCACAGACTCCCTTATCTGCCTTTTCTTTTTCGCGATTCTCTTCAATCCGGGAATATCGATCTCTACGTTGAAATGTCCGGAGTTGCACACCACCGCATTGTCTTTCATCACCTTGAAATGCTCCGGCCGGATGACGTTTATATCTCCGGTAACTGTACAGAATACGTCCCCCACCCTGGCGGCCTCTGCCATGGGCATAACCCGGAAGCCATCCATAACCGCTTCGATAGCCTTCAACGGGTCCACCTCGGTTACGATGACGTCCGCTCCCATACCTTTAGCTCTGGTGGCCAATCCGCGGCCGCACCATCCATAGCCTGCTACCACGAATTTGGATCCCGCCAGCAGGGCGTTCGTGGCGCGCAAAATTCCGTCTATGGTGGACTGACCGGTGCCGTAACGGTTGTCAAAAAAGTGCTTGGTCTTGGAATCGTTGACCGCAATCAAGGGATACTTAAGGACTCCGTGTTTCTCCATACTTTTCAGACGGATTACCCCGGTGGTGGTCTCCTCGGTCCCGCCCAGGACGTCGGAAAGTGACTTCCTGCGTTTGGACAGCAAGGTGGAGACCAAGTCCGCTCCGTCGTCCATGGTTATGTGGGGCCCTATGTCCAGAGCACTCATGATGTGCTGGTAGTAGACTCTGTTGCTCTCACCTTTGATGGAAAAGACCGGAATGCCCAGGTCCCTAACCAGAGAGGCAGCCACATCGTCCTGGGTGGACAGGGGATTTGAGGCGCATAGAACCGCCTTTGCGCCACCTGCCACCAGCGTATGCATCAGATTGGCAGTCTCCGTGGTCACATGCAGGCAGGCACAGATCTTGATTCCACAGAGTGGCTTTGCCTTTTTGAATCTCTCTCGGATCAACCTCAGCACGGGCATGTTTCTCTCCGCCCATTCGATCCTCAATCTGCCCTGTTTTGCCAGTCTTATGTCCTTGATATCGTATTTCACGGCTTCTCTCCTGCTTTTCTCCTTTGGTTACCAGATGATGGGAACTTCACCAATGAACCAGTTGACACGCCACAGGACTCTTAAGCATCTTTTTTCAGATCTTCCGCTTTATCGGTTCTCTCCCAGGTGAAATCCGGCTCAGTTCTGCCGAAGTGACCGTAAGCAGCCGTCTTCTTGTATATAGGTCTTCTCAGGCTCAACATCTCCATGATTCCCGCAGGGGTAAGCTGGAAATGTTTTCTTATCAGCTCTTGCAGCCTCTCGTGCGAGATCTTCAGGGTTCCGAAGCTGTTTATCATGATGGAGACCGGATCAGCCACACCGATGACGTAAGCCAGTTGAATCATCAGTTTATCCGCCAGCCCAGCCTCTACTACGTTCTTCGCAATGTAGCGGGCGGCGTAAGTGGCGGAACGATCCACCTTGGTGGGATCTTTTCCGGAAAAGGCCCCCCCGCCATGAGGTACCGTGCCGCCGTAGCTATCTACGATTATCTTTCTACCTGTCATTCCGGTATCGGATTGAGGTCCGCCAATCAAAAACCTCCCGGTAGCGTTGATGAAGTACTTGGTCTGATCATCCAGAAACTCCTTTCCGATGACCGGCTTCACCACATTCTCTTTTATCTCCTCCCTTGACTTGGCGGTGATGCTTTTTCCAGTTGAGTCCAAGATATCTTCCGTGTGCTGAGAGGCCAAAATTATGGTGTCCACCCTCTTTGGAATTCCATCTTCGTATTCCACCGTGACCTGAGACTTCCCATCCGGACCCAGATAGGGCAGGGTGTTTTTCTTCCTCACCTCGGTCAGCCTCCTACATAGTTTATGCGCTAACATGATGGGCAGAGGCATGAGCTCCGGGGTCTCCTTGCAGGCATACCCGATCATAAGTCCCTGGTCTCCCGCTCCGCCTTCATCCACTCCTTGAGCGATATCCGGAGATTGAGTGCCGATGGCATTCAGAATGGCACAGCCCTCAGCGCTGAATCCAAATCTGGCATCGGTATAGCCAATGTCCTTTACAAGTCCCCGCACCAGCTTGGGGAGGTCGACATAAGCTTTGGTGGTTATCTCTCCTCCCACGATGACCAGACCCACGGTGACGAAAGTCTCGCACGCCACCCTGGCCAGAGGATCCTGCCTGATCAACTCGTCTAAGACCGCGTCGGAGATCTGATCGCACATCTTGTCCGGATGTCCCTCAGTCACGGATTCAGAGGTGAAGAAGTATCTTTTTGCAGCCATTTCAGCTCCTTTTCTTCAAACCTGATAAGCGGTGTGATTTGGAATCCAATTCACAAAAAGAAGGGTCAGGTCAGATCGATCACAGATGAATCGCCTACATTAATGCTGCGAAAAGCTCCCCGGATTTCGGCGCGGTTGCCTATCAACGAGGAATCCAAAATGGAGTTCTCCACCCGGGCCTGTTCCCCTATTATTGAATTCTTTATTATACAGTTTTTCAGAACAGCCTTCTCCCCCACCGACACGTTTGGACCCAAGACACAGTTTTCCACTCGAGCCGATCTGGGGACGAAAACTGGAGGGGAGACCACTGAGTCCTTAAGTTTTCTCTGAAGCTTCATCTTTGTAAGAAGCTGCCGGTTGGTCTCAAGCAACGCCTCCGGCTTCCCGCAATCATACCAGCCGGCTATATTAAACGTTCTGAATTTGGCTCCCCGGTCAATCATCAACTGCAAGGCATCGGTTAGCTGGTACTCGTTTTTAGTCATTATCTTCTTTCTGACAATCTCGCCTAAGCATCTTTTGAGCAGGCCGGTGCTCTTGATGTAGTAGACCCCCACCACGGCCAGGTTGCTGGTGGGCTTTTCCGGCTTCTCCATCAGCTTCTTGACGTAGCCGCCCTTCATCTCCACGATGCCGAAACGCCTCGGATCCGCCACTTGTTTCACCCCCAGGGCATCATGTTCACCTTTGATCACGGGGAAAAGGTTTGCCTCAAAAACCGTGTCGCCCAGGATTATCAGCACCGGCTCGTTATCTCTCATCTCCGAAGACGCCATATTGATGGCATAGCCCAGCCCTTTAAGTTCCTTCTGTTGTATGAATGTGCATCTGAATCTATAATTCTTCTTCACATACTGGACAATATCGTCCCCCATAAAGCCTATTATCAAAATCACTTCAGCAGGCTTCAGCTGACGCACGATATCCAGAATGTGTGCCAGGATCGGCTTTCCCGCTACGTGCAGAAGAACCTTAGGCACGCTATAGGTATGAGGTCTTAGTCTCGTTCCGATTCCGGCAACTGGGATTATCGCCTTCATTTCGTTTCTTTCCCGTGTGTCAAAAGATTGACCGAACCAGAGATCACAATTTAAAGTTTTTGCTTCCCTTGTCAACTTTTATTTTTCCAACGCACAAACCCACCAGTGCGCATCGCAGATCGCTAAGCTTCCACCCGCTTAGTCAGACCAGACAGACTTCCTGGGAGAATGCGCCCTTGCCTTCTGTTTTCAAGATCGAAATCTCTTGCTTTTGTATTTGGGTTTCCTATATTCTATCCGAATCGTTCAATCGGTGTCAAGAATCTGGGAAGCATTGGGTACGCGATTCGAAGGTCGGTACTAGCTCGATTATCCCGGCATTTCGAAACCTGAAGCAACCCAGTCCGTACGTAAATCTTGGAGGCCTTTTTAACCGGAGGAATCATGTTTCCCAAGACCAAATCCCCTCTCCTGCTCTTCATCCTAAGTGTGGTCCTCGTCCTCATCATCTTCAAACACTCTCCCGGAACGCAGTTTAAGGCAGTGGACAATTTCTTCTTTCCGGACACGGCTGTTATTCAGGATGACCTGTTTGTCGCCGGAGGCAATATTAAGCTGGACGGCATAGTTGAGGGGGACGTAATTTCCGCTTCCCGGTCTCTGGTTCAGAACGGATTGATCCTGGGGAGCTTGAACTCGGTTTCGCAGGATTTGGACGTGTTGGGAGTGGTTAAAGGCAGTTTAAGGGGGTTTGCTCAAAGCCTCAACGTCAATGGTAGGCTGGAGCGGAACCTGGTCGCTTTCGGTTATACGGTGGATGTCAAACCCGGAGCCGAGATCGGGAAAGACATCTCTGCCTTCTGCGGAAAGATGACCCTGGACGGAAGGCTGGGAGGCGATCTCAAAGGCTCCATGGACGAGCTGATTATCTCCGGAACCGTGAATGGAGACGTCTCGGTTAAGGCGGACAGGATCACCCTCATGCCCACCGCCAGGATCGTGGGAGACTTCAAATACGAAAGCGGCAAAGAAGCTAAGATCGAACCCGGAGCCCAGATCTCCGGAGAGACTATTTGGAAGGAGCTGAAGGTTGACAAGAAGAAAAAGCCAAAGAGCATATTCACTGGAAAGTCCTTGATCCCAGAGGCGCTTTTTCTCCTGGCCCTCATGGCTACCGGGATTGTGCTGACTTTGCTCTGCAGGAAGAACGCTTACCAGGCCAAGCAGGCGGTGGGGGATTCGTTCATTAAGACCCTGGCTTGGGGATTTGTGTTCATCATTTGCATACCCATTGCCATTCTTCTGCTGATTGTCACAGTGATTGGCATACCCGTTGCGATAATTGCTCTCTTCGCCTACGCCGTCTTGATCTACATATCCAAGATACCTGTGGCAACGTTTGTGGGAGAGAAAATCATAAGGAGTCTGGGAAAACGGGGGGAGCCTCCATTGATCTGGTCCATGCTTCTGGGGCTGGTGATCTTGACCGTGGTTTTGAACATTCCATACCTACATTGGCCCGTTTATTTCGTGGTGCTCTTTACCGGTTTTGGGGCCATAATAACCTCTCAGCGCCGATCAGTCAGCTGAACGCGGTCCTGCGCCTGTTAACTCAACAAGAGATCATGCTGAAGCTTCAGGTAAGCACCAGGGGAGAAGCTCAGAAGAGCGGTGGTTGCGGCTTGATCTGCACCACTTCCTCCAATTCCGCTCTCATCTGAATGCGGCAGCGCCGGCCCACCCGATGGCTCTCTCGCCAAACCTGTCCCTGATTCGATCCATGATCGAATAAGCTTCTTTCCTGTTGTCCCTGTATTCAACTAAAGGAAGGCATATCTGCCCTGACCGCTCATCTTCTATAAGATGGGACACGCTGGCCCCCAGGAGCCTCACTCTCCTCGGTCCTCTATCAATATTCAAAGCCAGTTTGTCAGCCACGTTCGAGATGATGTGCTCGGAGTCAGTCGGAGAAGCGACGGTCTGGGATCGGGTAAAAGTGAGGAAGTCTGAATATCGCACCTTGAGAGTAATGGTCTGCGCCATAAGCTGTCTTGCTCGGAGTCTTCGCGCGACCAGGGTGGAGAGAGAAAGAAGCACGGAGCGTATCCTCTCCGGGTCGATGATATCCTCAGGCAGAGTGCGTTGGTGTCCCAGCGACTTCTCTTCCACATTTCGGGAGATCACCGGTGTACTGTCGATCCCGCTGGCTGCTTGATGGAGCCATTCCCCTCCCTTACCCAGTTTCCTTTTCAGAACCTCTTCTGGATAAGAGGCAAGCTCCCCCAGGGTATGAATACCCAGTTGGGAGAGAAGCCTTGCGGTTCTCTCCCCTATGCCGCACAGCTTGGATACGTGGAGAGGATTCAATATCTCCTTAATGCTGTTTTTGGGAATAAGGGTCAAGCCATCCGCCTTCTTCAGAGACGAAGCTAATTTGGCTAACAGCTTGTTAGGGGCGATACCAACCGAGCAGACAAGACCAAGCTCTCTTTTGATCCTCTCTTTCAACTTCTTCGCCAGTTGCAAGGGCGGACCGAACAGCCTCGTACATCCGGTTATGTCCAGAAAAGCTTCGTCTATGGAATAGGGCTCTACTGTGGGAGAGAATTGTTGGAGTATCCTTATCACCTGTGAGGATACATATTCGTATTTGCCGCCGTAGCCTCCGACCAGGAAAATCGCATGAGGACACAGTCTTTTAGCCGTGAGGAGGGGCATTCCTGCCTTTATTCCTTATTCTCTGGCGGGATAGGACGCAGCCGTGACCACGCCACGTCTCCGTTTTGGCTCTCCTCCCACCACCACTGGCTTGCCCTCGAGCCAAGGCCGCTGCTTTTGCTCCACCGAGGCATAGAAGGCATCCATATCCACATGCATAATCACCCGTTCTCTTGCACCATGCGGAAACTGGGATTGGTCCACCCTGGACGACGCTGCGCAATCATCAGCCTGATCTGATTTACATACTTCCAGTCCTACAATCATTGTTCTCTTTTCATTCCACCCAAATCTTGTTCAAAAACCACTCATCGGTTCTCTCCCGGTAGGAGAGTTGGCAAAATTGGGAATCTTGGTCCATAACCGCATAATGCTTTATCCTGTATCTGCCCTCGTTAGTTTTCCACCGGCCGGTCACGCGGGCTATCTTAATCACCCTTCCATTCCATCTGAAGCGGACCGGACTCATCTCTCTATTCTGAAATATCGCCACTACCTCGATCGGCTGGTTTATCTCCTGATCCATTGCTGGAACATCCCGCGACAACTATTTGCGTTAAGTTTGTCTGGTGCACAGATCTGGCCTGTTGTCTCCGGCTCTCCTTTTTTCACAGAAGGGAACTGAGCAGAAGCTAAAACCTCCCTCACATCTTTCTCAAAAGCCCGATCACCTTTCCGGCGATGCGAAACTCCTCACTATTAGGGTCGACTACGATGGGCTTGAAGGCTCGATTGGCGGGCTCCAGCTTAACTCCCTTCTTCAGCGGAACGTACTTCTTAACCGTAGCCTCCTCACCTATTACTGCCACCACAATGTCTCCTTTTTCCGCCACCGACTGCATTCTTGCCAGCACATAGTCGCCATCGAAGATGCCCGAATCCTTCATGCTCTCACCCTGTACTTTCAGAGAGAAGACGTCTCCGCCGGGGAGAAAGGATCTGTCTACGGCGATAGAGCCCTCGATATTTTCCACCGCCAGGGTGGGCAAGCCAGCGGCAATTCTACCCAGCAACGGAACCGTCACATAGTCTCCTGTGCGACTAAAATCGAAGAGAATTCTTGCCTTCTTGGCAAGCTCAATGCCGCGAGACACCAAGGGCTGGCGCCGGATATACCCCTTTCTGATTAAAGCGGAAAGAATAGCCCTAACTCCGTTGGTCGAGTTTATCTTGAATTTCTCTCCGATCTCCCGAATAGTTGGAGGAAATCCCTTCTTTTGGATCATTTCACGGATGAAATCCAGAATCTCCCTCTGTCTGGGAGTTAACTCCTTTCCCATGAAACCTCCTTTTATTGTGATTTCGAAACCATCAGTAACCTTCCGTCTTTATTCTCGCCTCCTGTCATAATATACTGCCCATCTGTGCAGCTGTCAAGGGAAAAATTCAAGAGGCTTGCATTTTTTTGTCGGAACACCTATATAGTCTGTCACGGAGGCACTCGTTTAGAAGCGTCCACCGTCGGAGGCGGCGAACAGCTGAAGTTTTGGGCGACATTGCCATTGGCCGAGAAGGACGGCCGCATCAGATGAAACCAGCCCGTCTCCTCAGCGTATTACTGAATGATCAGAAAACTCGATGAATAAAAGCAACAAACAATAGGAGGAGGTAAAACCGAATGAGAAGAATCGCATTTCTACTGCTTGCTCCCTTCTTGCTATTCGCTTCTGCGACTCCGGCCGGTGCAGAGAAGATCAGCAAAGATTTTCATAAAAGCTTCGACGTGAAGGAGGGAGTCACTCTCCACGTGAAGCATGGAGACGGGGACGTGACGATTACGCCCTGGGATAAAGACGTTGTGGATGTGGAGGTACGCTACCGGGCCGAGGTCAAATCTGTGGGAATCGGGGGAAAACTCTACTTTGACGTCGAGTTCAGGCAGACTAAGGATGCCATTTACGTGACCGGCAAGGAGAGAAGCTCCGGCAGCATCGGTTTTCGTTCTGTCAAGAAATACGAACATATCTACAGCATACGCGCCCCGATGTATGTGGAACTCGATCTCGAAGGCGAGGACGGGGACGTGACCATTGAGAGGTGGCAGGGCAAGATCTATTGCGACTTAGAAGATGGAGACGTCGAACTGGAGAGCATCTCTTCTCCCAGCACCCAAATCAGGCTGGAGGACGGCGACGTGCGGATTGACGGTCTGCAAGGTGATCTATCCGTCCGCGGTGAGGACGGCGATGTTGCGATAATGGATTCCAGATCGAAGCAGTGCCGAATTGACCTGGAAGACGGGGATATCACAATCACAAACTCAGAGGGGGATTTCGAAATCGCGGCAAGCGACGGCGATGTCACTCTGAACCAGGTACGTGCCAGTATGCTCGATATCAGCGTTGAGGATGGTGATATCGAAGTCGACCTGCTCAGAGTAGACAATATTGATGTGGACATTACAGCGGATGACGGAAACGTCAAAGTGGGTCTTGAACAGGGGATGTCTGCAGCTTTCTCGATTGATACTGACGAAGGGCGGATAAGGACAGATCTTCCCGACGCAAATTTCTCCGGGAAAAAGCGCCACCGGGTCTCAGGCGAGATGCACGGCGGGGATGGAAGGCTCCGCATAAGGACACTGGACGGAAACGTAGTCTTGAGAGAATCGGATTAAAGAGGCAATGAACCCGCTCGTGTTTTGAGGTGAGGTCCGGTCTGATTGAGTGTGGTGGCGGGCACTGCTATTAGCTTGAATGGCATCTGTGGTGACTTTCTTACCCAGGTCTATTTCTTAATCTTCTTGGTGCCTGCCCAGACTACCGCCATCGTTTTCGTATTCACCAGCTCCAGCTCAGTCTGGTAACAGGCAGCCTTAGCCCCCTCCTTCTCATCGGTCATGGCCTTAATAGCACCTACCAGAACGAAGTCCGCCCCGGTTTCGGCCTTTATTCGGCTGACCCCCTCCGTCGATATGTATTCCTGCTGACCCAGACCTTCCTCGCTAATCTTCTTACAGTCTTCCTTGCAGACGACAAAGCTCACTTGACCGGAATTTGACAGTTCTCTTTCAATGCACGAACCAAGAGCTTTCGCATCGATTGGTTCGCCGGTCCAGTTATGTATGGCTCCCACTGTCACCACCGGCTTTCCACCCGTGATGCCGACGTATGCAGGTATCCAGGCTTTGGACAGACCATCGGCCATCAGCTCTCTGGCTACCAGGCGGGAATGATTGTCGCTCCACTTCCCGTGAAGGTCAGCCGCAGTCTCCGATTCGGAAACCCGAGCTTTTTTCTCTACGCGCGGCTCGTGCTCAGGTGTCGGAGCCTTTTTGGATGCCCCACATCCCAGCAACAGGCAAGTGACCACCACAGCTACGGATGCTTTTCTAACCATCTTCCCTTCCTCGGAAGAACTCCGGCTTTCAGGGACACATTACCCCTTTTAGGAAACACCTACTCTCTATGATCGGAAAGAATAAGTAACAGTTAAATAATTCTCTCGTATCAATCCGCTTGAAACCGCCTTATAGAGGGACAGGCGAGAGCAAGGATCCTGCAGCGAGATGCCCTGCTTCCCAGGCAGCAGAACGAATGCCTCGTCAGGGCCTCCAATCGCCCAGCATGACAAGTCAGGCTTGCTTCGGCTTCCTTCCCTTGATTACATAAATGTGGCCGGAGCCACACACGGAGTATTGGCCATCCTTGATTTGCTGTCGAAATGCCTGCATGTTCCTTTCTTGCACTTGTAGATAACGGTCATACTCTGCGGAATCGCCGCCGCCAGCTAGGAAGTGTCTCCTTTGTCGGTCCGTCCAGGCTTTGCGTCTGTCTTCATCTAACCATTGTTTCTTCACATTATCCAACAGGTCTTTTTGGCGGGGGCCCTCATACGGCGGCTCGATATAACAGACCGCATCATTCTGCCTAATGCGGATGTCAACGAGGCCTAGCTTACTCATCATGAAGGGAACTTTGTTGCCGATGCTACCATCGCCCTGACCCAACTTGATGCTGCCTTCGTTGGACATAAGAGCCACCTTCTTGAATAGCAGTTTCTCCTCTGTGGTGAGTTCCGGCAGAGACCAGTACCACTGTTCCAGCAACGCTGACAGGCTGTCCGGTTCTATGCAGGTAATAAGCCCCCCGGGCCTGGCCACTCGGATCATCTCTGCGAGAGCTTTCTCCGGCTTTTCCAGATGCATGAGCAGGCCTTGACACATGACCAGATCAGCTAAATCGTCGTCAAGCGGGATGCTATAGGCGTGGGCCTGTACGAAACGGGCTTCCCCTTCTTTGGCCCACTCCTTGGCCGCTTCCTCCGCGTCCTTTAGTAGCTCTGGGTTGGCATCGACACCGAAGTATTGACTACCCTTGCCAAAATAAGGCCAGAAAGTATGACCCAGGTAACCCAGCCCGCAGCCCACATCAAGCGCAGTCATTCCGGGCTTGAGCCCGAGCCACGCGGCCACTTTGTCCAGCGTGTCCTCCAGCCACATGGATTTGCGCTGGTAGATCAGCATTTCCTTCCAGCACTTATCCGACCAGTCGATCTTGCTCTCATCACCACTCATGATATCCTCCTTGTTCGAATTCAGCAATTGCTCTACGGTCCGCTATCAGGTCATAGGGACAGGCTTTCCCCAGAGGGGCCCGGCTTTTAGGTTGCATTAGCTTTCGTGCAGGATCAGCAATCTGGAATGCCGTCGCCATTGGGATCACACGGATCATACCCCCCTCTAAACAACCAGTTAAGCAGATAGACTATATCCGAGGCATTCACGAGACCATCACAGTTAACATCACCTGCTAAGAGTGGGTCTGGAGGAGCTTGTCCCCTGTATAAATAGTTGAGCAGGTAGACCACATCGCCTCCGGTGACTACACCGTCTCCATTAGCATCGCCGCATTTCACTGTTGGCACGTAGACCGGTGGGAGAACCACATCATCAATGTAAGAAGCATACCCCATCTTCGAGGCATACCTAAAAGCGATCTTGACATTATTACTGGAGCTCGAGAGATTGAAGGTTCGAAGGACAAAATTATCGTCCGATGTGGAATCGGGCGTCCATCGGGCTAATTGCGTGGGCCAGGTGGAACCTCCGTCCTCCGACATCAGAATCTCCAACGTGTCAGGAAAAGACGGCACTCCAGCGTAGAATCTCTTCCAGAACTGTAGAGTGCCGCCGGACTTAACCGAAAGATCCAATCTGGGCGTAATCAACCACTCGTTAGTGTAACCTGAATATGAATAATCTCCGCGCGCTGAGTAGGTGCCGGTGTGCGCATACGTTGAACTTTTCGTCCATGGAGCTGCGTGGGTTCCTTTAGACTGGAGTGTCCAGTCCGCTGGCGGAAAAGTGCCCTCGAAGCCTTCCGCCGTGTAACCTGAGGGAATACCGGTAACAGTGATGACCAGAGAGTCATCGGCAGGATACTCATCGCCCACCAAAGCGGTCTTTACCTTGATAGTGTAACTGGCAAAACTGTTAGGAACTGTCCAGTCTGGAGCAAATATCATCTGCTGAGTCTGACCCTGGACCAGAGTGCCTGTGGTCTCCGCATCGGTATAGGTGTAGCTAACGCCGTCTGATATGGTTAGATTCACCGGAACACTGCTTTGGGTGTTGGTGGCAGTGTTCATAACGGTAGCTCTTATAGTAACTGAGCTATCTCCGCTGAGAGTGGAACCAGCGGTGGGGTTGTCAATGGACAAAGTTTGCATGTTGTTGGCCATGACGGCCGCCTGTTCTACTTCCCAGATATTGCGGTTACCGCCGACCGCCAGCTCGTCGCCAGGGCGGTATCGGTTCACGTTGCCAACGGCTACACCATAGTTATACATACCGCCAGTGCCCATTATCTTTTCATTGTGCCAAGAAGTTCCAGAGCCGTATATCAGTCTGACTTGATTAGAGTCGCCACTGCCGCTAATTGCCGCGATTTCTGCGCCAGCATTATCGGCATAGAAATCTCCAGCCGCTATCTCAGCGAAGGTACCCCAATCAGAGGGACTATAGAGATCTCTACTACTCCAGCTGGTGCCAGAACCGTACAGTTCAATCACCGCACCATGCGTAGATGTTGAGTAATGGCTACTGCTGAGGGCGATCTCATCGCCGGGGTTAGAAGCATCGAAGTCGCCTACCGTCACGTCATAGACAGACGGTGAGCTATCGTAATATATGGTGAGTGTATCCCAGGCTGCACCCGTCCACCTGATCCGAAATGCTTGTGACATCATGGTCACAGCGACAACCTCATTTCCAGCATGCGCAGCATCGAAGTCGCCAATTGCGACACCATAAGTGCCTATGGCTGACTTCAACGTGGTTGTGTCCCACGAAACTCCGTTCCAGTGGACCCGGAACACGGCGTATGCGGTAGCAACAATAATGTCATCATCACTTCCATCATTATTGGCATCACCTACCGCAATGTCATATATCGGATACGGCAATGTGGCGATGGTCGAGGTTATCCACGCGGTTCCGTTCCATTTGGACATTCTAAGCTGGTAACCCGAAGCCCAACGTCCAAAAAGAAGCTCATTTTGGCCATCTCTATCTGGATCACCTATTGCCGCGCCTATATTTCCAGACATGTCTGTATATATGGTCTCCGTGACCCAGTTCATTGGCAATGCCGTTGAACGATCGGTGAAGAGCAGTACGTGGTAAGGTGCCTCGTATTGGGTAGTGAAAATCCGGACAGTGTCATCAGAAGCACCTTTCAGCTTGCTTCCCACAGCGAGATCATACATTTGAACCGTGCCGGTGTAGACTCTGGTGGAATCCCAGTCAGCTGCTTGCGCAGGAACCGCCAGTGCCGCCAAGGCCAAGATCAGGACCAAGATGCGACCAAACCCGTTTCTAGTGTTTTGCATTTTAATCCTCCTGTTGCAGAACACTATTAGTATCTTTAAATGAAATTTACTATCCTCCTCTTTAAGTACGAGTCAAAAAGTTTCGGTATTTTGTAGCGTATCGAAATACAATCATGCGAGAGCCTTTATGAAGGCCACCCCTGTGTCCGAAGGCCTGTTACCCATCTCTCCGGTCTGTATACTCGTCAAGGTAGAGGAAACCAGTTCCTCCCTCGCTTGATGGGAGGGAATCAAAGGGAGGGTGAAGCGTTTGCGCGAAGGGGTCAACCTTGTTTTCAC
>JABAOF010008851.1_pt3 | contig 14838 bp, 13 predicted proteins | sample 7062171 | NCBI WGS metagenome assembly JABAOF01 (sample SAMN14538628, study PRJNA623070) | marine sediment metagenome | biome: marine biome [ENVO:00000428]; feature: marine pelagic biome [ENVO:01000023]; material: deep marine sediment [ENVO:00002113] | place: India: Gulf of Khambhat ...
GAAGGATGTCTCCGTATCTCTCGCATCACCCTCCTAAAGCCATCGAGAATGTTCTTCAAACTGGAACTCCAGCTTCTTACGTCGATCCTTCGTTGGGAGTAAGGTGTTTTTACCCGAAGCGCCACGGCTCTACGTTCCTTCTGGCGATCGTACTTATTTCGCCTGAGCAGGTCCCGCCAACGCGTCCGCCTAGCTGAAAGAGACATCATGTATCCAGTTTTTGTCAACCTGACACGAGGATCCACCCAGGCATAAACGATATCCAACAAAAGGACGGTAAAGCCAAGCAGGTAAGCAAAAATCACAACCAGGCTCAGAATGATGCTCAACACTCCCTCAAAGAAATAATCTTCAAAGTATTGCGGGAGATGGTTAATGTAGAGCTGTCCAATTCCAGGCCAGTGGAAGAAATACTCCAAGGCCGTGGTCATCTGCCAAAAACCAACCAATGTAAGCGAAAAACTGGTTATCGCAAAGGGTAATGCTGGACGCAGGATGTAGCGTCTTTCAATATTGAAGGGATTTAACCCTTTTGCTATTGCTAGATCGACATAGTCTTCTTCGGCATAGATCACAAAAAACGTACGCCACGAGTACACCAGGTGGAAAAAAATCCCAAGCAAGACGGCCGCCACCGGTAGGACCATATGTTTCGCAACGATAGCGGCATTACCAAGCCAAGTTTCGGCTGGCAAAATGTCATATTTGCCACCATAGGGCAAGAGCCTGAATTGAATGGCAAATATCGTGACCAAAATAATGCCATGCACCCAGCTAGGAATTGACGAAAGTGGAGAGAGCATCGTGATAAATCGATCCAGCCATTGACCTTGTTTCCGCAAGGCCAAGAACAGGGCCAAAGGGAGACCCAAGACAAATGTAATCAGGTTCGCGGCACCAATGATCAGTAGCGTATTTGGAAAATGTTGCAGGATGATCTCTCGAACCTCATAAAGACCCTGCGTTGGAAACTGCATTTTACCTATGATCGTCCAAATGAGGGTTTTTCCCCACTTGAAGGTGAGAGCGTTAAGTGTCCAACGCAAGTTTCGTAGTGCAGTAGGTAAATTCAAGCCGGCGGCTTCCTGCAACTCGCTGCGGGTCTCTATTATGATCGCATCCAACTCTGCTCCGGAGTGGCCGGCAAACTCCTCGTGGATTTGCATCCAATGAATCTGCTTCTCAATTTGGCTTCGGATGTTATCATCGATCTGCCCCGTTTTATTGGTGATCAAAACTGTAACGAATGCGCCAAAGACAATGGTGAGCAGAATGATCAGACCACGACGTAGGACATACCTTGCCATTGAGGAGGCTGTTCCCCGAGTTTTCGGAGCTTCCAATGCCTCAGCCGAGATCGGGAGCAACCAATCTGGCTTCACCATGAATACAGGGGATACCCTTTCTGCGGCTAGGAGGTCCTTGAGTTCTCGCAACCGAACCCTTGCATCCTCGAATTGCGGATCGATCCGGAGAGCCTGCCGTAATGCATTAACCTGTCCTCGAGGAAGCGGATCGACAAAGCTCCACAAGTACCAGGCCTGACTGTGATTCGGATTGGCCTTCAAGAAAGCCTGAAGTATGTCCTGAGCAACCTCAACATGGCCCGTCTCAAGCAGAAGTTTCACCTCTGGCAATTCAATGGGGAGGGTTTTGTGAGTCGCTCCACGAGCTAGATCGTACTTGGAACGCTGTTTCAGGAGCTTGTACATAACATCTCAGCCTGCTGCCATTACCACTAATATTAGCAGCACGGATAGCCTAATCAGGATCTGGGTTTGAAAATTAGAAAGATCGATTTCTTCGGGAAGCTCAAGCTGGAAATCATCCGTTGGGCATGTAACCGCGACCCCCACCAAGATGGCACCGTGTATCAACCCTAGATTTCCTAAACCACGAACCCTATTCATAATTCAATCCGGGATGATTGTATAACGGCCTCGAATTATTCTGTGCCGGATCACTAGCTTCGATAAATATACGCCCACATCCAGCGTCCGCTATAGTGAGTGGTTAAAAACGATTTTCCCTAACTCCTAAGAAATGCTTATTGGTATCCTCAAACCATGGATCATCACCAATAAGGTGTAACAAATTGGATTGAACTATCGTAATGATTTCTTCACGCTTGACATTTCTCAATTCCGCAATCTTATCTACAATGCCCTCAATCAATCGAGGAGCCCCTAGTCCTCCGATGAAGGCTTTAGGACCACCGGGATTATCCGTTTCCGTCAATATCCTCTCAGATGGCACGGATCGAGCAAGCACTTGTATATGTTCAGAAAATAGGGCCTCGATGCCAATCGTGAAATAAATACCCATGTCCACCAGCTTGTTGAAGATATCAATTGGTCCTGAATACCAATGGACAATTACGCGTGGAAGATCGAATTGTATCAGCATTTCCAATATTGTTTTCTCCGCTCCCTTGGTATGAAGGTTCACAATCTTATTCTGCTTCTTAGAAGCGGCAAAGAAATACTCAAGAACTTTAATTTGATTAGGGTATTCCGTTTCATCATCGACAAAATGGAAATCAAGACCGATTTCTCCTATCATTGGGCTCATTTCAATTGCATCGTCTAATTCTCCTAAGCGATCTGCATACTGATTAGCATTCCACGGGTGTACCCCAAAAATAGGGAGGATGTAATCACACTTTTTAGCTATCTGCCTATTCCTCTCATATGACGGCAGATCCATGGAGTTGCTTATCGTGAATATCTCCCACGCATCAATCTCAGCCAAAGCGTTGGACAGTGCTCTTTCGCCTGTAACTTCGTATCTATCTATGTGAGTATGGGCATCGATTAATATTTGACTAACCCTTTGAGGAATAAGCGCCTAACGGTTTTGAGTTCAGTCGCCCCGCCCAATCCTACTCTTGCTATTCAATATTCACGTCCTAACTCCGAAAATAACAGATCGCTCTGCCTACGGGGGCGGCTGCAGCNNGCGCTGCACCTCCCGCTACACTGGTAGTTGTAGGACAAGCCCAGTGAGAAAAGAGGTGCAGCATGAATCCAATCATAGGCTGTGATACCCAAAGACGCTACTCGCTATTCGCTGTCTTCGACACCCATACTTTATCCGTTGTCGAAGCTCGGGTCAATCACCAACCGGGTGCCATTCTAGAATTCCTTTCCGATTAACCAGAAGGTACTCCTGTCGCGCTTGAAACCGTCGGCTACTACTGGATCGTCGATGAGATCGAATAGGCCGGATGCGTGTCTCTCCTGGCTTACGCCGCGAAGGCAAAGATTATCTAGAATACATTCCGCTATTCACCCCAGAGGGTAATTTTTCGATAACGTTATCCGTTAATTGTCTTGCTGTGTATTACGTGGAGTTAATTCCGTTTTTATACCTCAGGGGATCGTTATCGGAATTTCTTCAGTCTATACATGAATAACACCTAGTATTTTGACAAAGACATCAATCTGATTGATTGACGTGACTGAGTCACCGAGCGATTTTAGGAAAAAAAGACTGGCTTTACGGAACTGGAGCTGTATCACTCTGAAAATGATTTATCTAATACGAAAGTCATCTTGAGAATGTCGAATGATGACGTAGAACTTTGATACCCACCCTTCGACAGGCTCAGGGAGCTTTCATACCAGAGTAAGTTGGTTTGAACCTATAATAAATTGATCGATGTGAGAAAGAGATTATTTAGCTGGGGTGTGGGCACAGCCCACACCCCACGCATTCCTTTTAGCCTTTCGGTTGATGGATTAGGTTTAACTTGAATGGCTTCAGCCCGTACGAGAGCGAACTCTAATCAAAANNGAGAGGAGCCACTCAAAGAAGCCTACCTCTCGATCCACTGTTTCATACTGCTCTGGTGAGACGTTTTCCTGTACTGCTATAACCTTCCCATCGTATTCGAACAGCACATTCGGACCTGCCTGCAGGATTTGATTGGCCGATGGGTCCTTCGCCAATTCAAAATACACTTCAGAACCGAAGCGGATCACCTGGTCAACATTATCTGCAAGCCACTTCTCATCTTGTGACATGTTGGGATCCAATCCGCGCTTAACGATGAGATCCAAATCCATCGCAAAATAACCCATCTGCGCGACGCTCTTATTTCCAATGTTGGAGATATTTGAGCCAGTGGCTTGGTTGGACTGCATCGCTTGTTGGTAAGAGAGATTTTGCACCCGGGCACCTACGGTGGCTTCGCCTGAGATATCGTTGATATCCAAAACCCCATCCCCATCGAGGTCCTGCTGATACAGGTTCATGACGGCATAGGAGGAAACACCGCTCAATTGCGTTTGTACGATGTCAATGGTGTATGGTGTAACGATGCCATAACGTATCCCCAGGGTTTCAATTTCCTCAACCAAAGAGACCGTTTGCCCCTTCACCCTCACCTCATCGAGCAATTCACCGATATGACGGGTCGCCCACAATCTGGGGACGAAGGGATTCTCTGNNGAATGTTGATTCACCGACTAATCGTCCAAACAAATGGATATTCACCACATCGGATTTCATTTTCTTGTAGCGACCGGTCACAGCGATGCTCGATCCGAAGAAGATATCTGGTAACTGGCGTGGATACACATCTTCCGCAGTGAACCCTTCATATCGAAGTTTCAGATCGGTCAAGAGTGGGTGGGCGATCTTTCCGTAAAAACTTGTCAACACGCCCTCTAAACTCTCGCCTGGCTGAACGTAGGTGACCGTTCCGTGATTTTGAGAGGCGAGATCGTCCAAGAGATGGGTGTTCACATCGTATCCCACACCGAATACATGTAAGCTGACGTCTAGTCCATCGTTTGCCTGCCGCACACGGTCCAAAATCGCTCTCTCGTCGGTAACGCCGGCGGTAGGCAGTCCATCCGTGAGAAAGACGATCATCCGACTCGCATCCGGACGAAAGCCAGCGCGCTCGATCAATGTGATCGCACTTCTCAGCGCGCTATCAATGTCGGTACTACCGCGATCAAATAGCTTAAATACAAAAGATCGGGCATCCTGAATGGCTTGTTCCGAGACTCTTTGAAGCTCAAACATTGGGCTATCAATGAAGTCATCAAAGCTTACGATGGCAAATCGATCCCCCTCGCCAAGCTTTCCCAGGATATGCTGTAGTGCACTTTTAGCCTGTTCGATCTTCTCGCCGGCCATCGACCCAGATCGGTCGATGACGAAGACGATGTCTTTTGGCATCGCGCCCTGGGCGTCCATGGTAGAACTTGGTGAGAGGAGGAACAGGAAATGACCTTCTCCTTTGCGTTCCCGATCAGCATGGGTAAGTAAGGCTGCACCGAAGGGTTGCTCGGTTATGGTGTAGTAGAGCTCAAAATTCTCAGTAGGCAGAATATTTTCACCATGGTAGGTGGCTCTAATGTGCCGCGAATCGATCCTCTCTGTCCTCATCTGATAGCTGGGTGAATAAACAGCAGCCACGCCTTCCTCACCTAGTATATCGACGACCACGCTTACTTCTTGTATCAGTCCGACCGAGTAGCGTTCCGTGGCAAGGGAATAGACGTAGCGGAACAGATCCCCTTGTGATGGGATGAATTCGCTGTACTCTAAGACCATCGTCGTGCTGCCAAAAGGTGGTAGGCTGATATCAACAGCATAAGCCTCCCAACCGAAGAATTGGAGCAACGAAGGATCTCGTTGATTTATCACAGCGTTCCTGAAGTAAAGTTCTGATTCGTTCGCATTTAACTTCTCCACTGCTACCGGATGTCCATCGAGTTCGATTTGAAAATCCCGGATGGACGCCAACGGGGGTAGGGGGAAGACATATCGTGTCTCGATCGCTTCAGAGTAAGGATTGGTAAACCGCTGATCGACACTTGTTCGTGCATTAGCGTCCTGGATCGTCACCCTCACATGGTGGTACTCCACTTGGACGTATCCGGGATCAGCGCCAAAAGGGATCATCATTCCATCGGCGTGTGCGACTGATGCAAACATGCTGCTAAGAGTTAGAGCTGAAAGGGTCGCTCCGATTATTTTCCTGAACATCTTGTGCTTCATATCATCACCTCCTTGTTGGGCTGAAGAAAGCCCTAAGCGGCTCCATAATCAATGAAAGCAAGGTTCAATGTCAGAACGGTGACAGTCTATGGGCAGATGTCGTACAGNNCGGAGTGGGTGGAATTCCTGAATATTAACTTCTGGAGATAGGTAAAGTGAAGGTCGCGGTAGTGCCGGGCGCTTCTCGGTTTGCACTCGAAGTCAAAGAAGGACTCGTTAGCCAGATGTGACCGTCATAAGCCTCAATCAAGGCCTTGGCGATCGAAAGGCCAAGCCNNAGCGGGAAAGATCAGCTCTGTAAAACCGCTCAAAGATATGAGGCAGATCCTCGGGTGGAATCCCTTCACCTGTATCCGATATATTAATGACGGCCCATTTACCAACCGAGTGGGATGGGAAGTTGAATGTCTCTTGATGAGCAATGGATTTGGGGAAGATGAAACCAGACTCATTGACTTCCATAGTGTATCCAGCTATATGTATCTGCCCTCCAGAGGGGGTGTGTTTCATCGCGTTATCGAGCAGAATGACCAGTATTTGTTCGATGTGATCTGACTCGGCATGAACGATGAGACGAACTTTTGGAAGTTCCTCCAGAAGTTCAATACCTAGTGATTTCACTTGAGGGCTAAGTTTCTCCAGTGTATCGCTGACAACCTGTGATAAATCAATTGGCTTTCGAGGCAGGTTTAGAGCTTGTGCGTCTGCGCGAGAAAGGATCAATAAATCATTAACCAGTCGGATCAAACGATCGGTCTCGCTCTCCATGGAGGTTAAGAAGCGATCGCGTACCTTGGGATCGTCCACTGCACCATCACGCAGTGTCTCTACAAGTCCTTTTATAGAAGTCAGAGGAGTACGTAACTCATGTGAGACATCGGACACGAATTGCGATCGCATTCGTTCTACTGCCTGTAGTCGGTCTCGCATGGAGGCGAAGGTTCGACTCAAACGGCCTAATTCATCTTGCCCCCTCGTCTCTAAGGGGTAGTCGAAATCACCAACACTTAATTGCTTAGCTGCATTGGTCAACGATTGCACTGGACGAGAGATCGTCCGTGCCAATACAAGCCCAACCAGCGCCGAGAGAGGTAGTGCCAAAGCTGAGGCGATGAGTAATCGTTTACGAAGATCTGTGAGCACGATGGCGATTTCTTGTAAGGGTTGGCTGAGATAAATCACACCAGCCACTTGGTCGCCTACAATTACCGGCACCGATACAAACAACCACTCTTCGTCGTTGACGATTTCCAATTGGGAGTGCTGGTCTCCTCTTAGCGCTGTGATGACCGCATCCTTGGTGGAAAGGTCACGACCCAGATCCTCCTCATTTGTGTCCAACAACACAATCCCACGATCATCCAGCACTCGAACATGCGTCTCCAGTGCTGTACTGAGTTGAACCGAGGCCTCAGCGATATACGCGAGCTTGGAATCTCTGAGTGAAGGTGCGGTTTCCGAATCGTTAAGTTCGCTTTGTTCGGCCACCTCGACGGATAGGTTTTGGACCATGCGTTGTTGAACTGTGTTGTATGCCGGTGCAAGCTCGGGAGGGGTGAGATCAACACTCGCGCCGGGTATCAAAGCTTGTGCGATGAGATGAGCTTGGGCGGTCAAGCTTTGTTCTATCGTGGTTAAAAAATATCCGCGGACGAGGGAGAGAAGCAAGAAAGCTGCGACAGTCATGGATAAGAAGATGACGACCAGATGACTGAAGATGAGTTTTACACGCAGGCTAAGCCATGGTCTGGCTTTTCCATCTCTGAAAGGCTGGGGTTGAGAGTGAGCAACTTTATTCGTCATCTGAAAGTTTGTAACCCACACCGCGGATCGTGACCAATAGCTCCGCCGCATCGTGGTGAGCTTCACGTAATTTGGCTCTTAATCGTTTCACTGCCGTGTCGACGGTTCTTAAATCTCCGTGATATTCGTATCCCCAGACTTGACTTAGGAGTTGTTCACGACTTAGGACTTGTCCTGGATGGCGCATGAGAGCGTGAAGTAGATCGAATTCCAAAGTTGAAAGGGTAAGTGGATTGTCATGCCACAGGGCTTCGTGACGATCTGGCTTCAGTGTTAAGTCGCCGATCCTTAAAATCATTGAAACCGAGGGTGGACCAGGCTGTGCGCGTCGCAAAACGCTCTTAATCCGAGCCAGCAATTCTCGAACACTGAAGGGTTTGACGACATAGTCGTCGGCACCTAACTCCAATCCAACAACGCGATCCACCTCCTCATCCCGAGCGGTGAGCATGATGATTGGAACTTCCCCTTCCTGTCGTAAAGAGCGGCAAACCTCAAGACCATCCATCTCGGGCAACATGAGATCAAGGACGATCAGATCGGGCCGTTCGCTTTTGGCGATTTTAACCGCCGACAACCCGTCACGAGCGATAAGTACTCGATAATGAGCCTTTTCAAGATTGTAGGTGAGCACATCGACGATCGCTGGTTCGTCATCGACGACAAGAATGGTTGCCTTCATGATTCGCCTTGGTCGATATGTAGGTATTATATACAGCGTTTTGTGGCGTAATTATGGCTCGATGGGGTCAATTTGGAAGCGCAACTTTCATTTGGAAAAATGAACACGTTGGCAGAAACCTCATAAAATCCAGACAAGCGCCTTGTCTTTATTCGGCTAAGGATAAGTTTGTTTGGTGGCTGATGAAAACAACATATCATGGTGACTCGATTTTAACCACTTCGATGATGACGTTTGTTCCACTTACCGTAACTCTAACATAATGATAGAAAGCGTTGGGGTGTCCTGCTCTGTAGAGCGATGCACCTCCGCCACCAGTGATGATATAACGGACGCCGTTGCGAGTGCCCTCGACATATGCGTGAATGTGGCCTGCGAAAACATAAGAGACACCATACGCTTCTACCAATGCCATGAATTTCTCGTTACCGTGGAGCATGATATGATCTGTGCCATCTGGGTCAAAAGGCGGATGGTGGAGAAATACTACTTTCAGCGGTTGATCCGTGCTGGAGAGATCGGCCTCCAGCCAATCGATTTCGCTATTCCTAAGTCCACCAAGATGACTATCAATGATAACGAAATGACCTAAGGCGTAATCAAACGAATAATGTTCGGCGGGCGCCCCCGAGAATTCCAAGAATTCATCTAATTGGCCATCTGGAGAGTCGTGGTTGCCAGGGACCGGGAAGAAAGGGACCGTGAAATCACTCATCAAGTCCGAAAAATGTTCAAATTCCTGAGTTGTTCCAAAGTTTACTAAATCGCCGGTATTGACAAAAAATGCAGGATCATCCTCTTCCACTCGTCGAAGGATCTCGAGATATACCTCATCGCCACCCCGGCTGTCTCCACTAACAGCAAAGACAAAATCCTTGCTCTCTTGGTTTCCAAGCTGAATAGGTGTAGCCACAAAACTACCATCGGTTAATGTGGATGGTGGTCGGCTAACGGTCACCGAAGCGGCTACCGTCGCGGTTGAAGATGGGGTTGGCGACTCCACATCAGGGGTAAACGATGGTGTACGCGTAGCGATAGGAGGAGGAGTTATTGTGACCGGTGGGAGTTGAGATGACGGGCTCGAAAGCAAGGGGAAGGCGAACAGCACAACACTGACCGCGAGGATTGCTATCGTCAAAAGACCAAGTGAAAAAAGGTATAGTTTCCAGTTCAGAGAATTTTTACGGCTCAAGAAATTCTCCATTGTATAGAAAGGATAAAAATGACTTCTGGTTTATATCATAGTTTTCATTGGAGCGGATTTCAGCAGAAGGGAATAAAAAGCCTGCTCATCGTCTACATCACTAACAGCCCATCAACTCTATCAATCTACCTGTTCCAGTAGAGGCTGCTTCCCGCTGCTGTTTGGTTGGGCATGGGAGCCCGACCTGTTGGAAATTTTTTGAGAAATGTGTTGGATCAGATCTTATATCCTGCTCCGTTGAGTTTTAGGTAATTCTTGAGGATTGATATTCGCTCACATAATTTGGAGGTAAATCTGGGTATCTTGACCCGAGTTTCCATACTCGACAGCACTTTACATGTACGAATTTGAAGGTTGTCGAATCGTGCTCAATTGACATCCCAGCTTAATTGAAGTTCGACCAGACTCTGTAAATCTCGGATTAATACGATTACAATACCATCGGCACGATGCCCTCTTTTGAGATCTTAGGGAGACTTTAAATACATATCGTTGAATGCGTTTCTACTATCGTCACCAAATGGTGTTGTTTCCAACTACTTTTTCTTGAATACTTGATTTGACTTGAATCAAGATATGGCTCGAACCATTGGAAATGATAGCCCTCCAGGAGAATATCCACTATGACCTATGAGTACGCTAAGGTTCCTAAAAATGGAGAGAAGATANNAAGATACAGCTCGATGATGGAGCTCTGATGGTTCCAAACCGTCCAATCATACCGTATATCGAGGGCGATGGAACCGGACCAGATATTTGGCGTGCTGCAGTGCGTGTTTTTGAAGCTTCTGTCGAGAAAGCATACAGCGGAACCCGCCGTATCGAGTGGATGGAGGTCTACGCTGGCAAGAAGGCATTCGACCTGACTGGAGAGTGGTTGCCAGAGGAAACTGTCGAGGTATTTCGAGAGTTTCTAGTAGGGATCAAAGGTCCATTGACCACCCCTGTTGGCGGTGGATTTCGGTCGCTCAATGTCGCCATACGTATGGCGCTTGATTTATATGTCTGCCAAAGACCGGTCCGATACTTTGAGGGTGTACCATCACCCGTCCTTCGTCCACAGGATGTAGACATGGTCGTATTTCGTGAGAACGTCGAGGACATCTATGCCGGAGTAGAATTCGAGCTTGGGACGGAGGGGAATGAACATTTCATGACTTGGCTTCGTGAAAGTTTTATTTCGGAGTACCAGAAGATTCGCTTCCCCAATTCGGCAGGGATCAGCATAAAAACAATATCAAGAGAAGGTTCGGAACGGTTGGTCCGCGCCGCCATTCAGTGGGCTCTCGATAACGATCGGCGCTCGGTCACGCTGGTCCACAAGGGCAACATCATGAAATATACGGAGGGCGCATTTCGCAATTGGGGATATGAGTTGGCTGAAAGTGAGTTCGGCGATCAAGTTTATACATGGACTCAATGGGAGCGGACGAAAGCTGAGGGGGGTAAGGCGCAAGCCAATAAGGAACAAGAGGCGATGTTAAGTGCTGGTCGTTTATTGATCAAAGACGCGATTGCTGACATTGCTTTTCAACAGACGCTCACCCGTGCCCGTGAATTCGATGTGATCGCTACGATGAATTTAAATGGTGATTATCTCTCGGATGCACTGGCCGCGCAGGTTGGCGGGATTGGGATTGCCCCGGGTGGGAATATTAATTACGAGAGTGGACGTGCGGTCTTTGAAGCGACACATGGCACCGCTCCGAAGTATGCCGATCAAGATGTAGTGAACCCGGGCTCGGTGATCCTGAGTGGTGAAATGATGTTTCGTTATATGGGCTGGGACGATGCAGCCGATCTGATTATCCGCGGAATGGAAGGCGCGATCGGAGCTAGAACTGTGACGTATGACTTCCACCGTCTGATGGATGGGGCGACGTTGTTTAAGTGCTCCGAATTTGGGGATGCTGTAATTCAACATATGGGGTGAGTTGAACCCTCAGTCCTGATAAATTCTGGGTTGAATTGTCTCGATCGTTGGTAAACTCCCAATTTTCGCTCAATCCATGATTAATTAGCTTTTACGGAGTTCTTGATGGCAGAAGATATTTTTCATTCACGCAGTTTACTGAAGACTAAAACTGGTCAATTCACAATCTATCGATTGGACGCGCTTGAAGATAATGGACTGACAACCTTAGATCGACTACCTTTTTCGATACGCATCCTGCTTGAATCACTGTTGAGGCGCGTTGACGATCGCTGGATCAGCGAGGAGGATGTCAAAGCTCTGGCTGCTTGGGATCCACATGTGGGAACACGATCCAACGTGGCTTTCCAGCCGGAACGGGTAGTGATGCAGGATTTCACGGGTGTCCCTGCGGTTGTCGATCTAGCGGCGATGCGGGCGGCGCTTTCCCGGATGGGTGGTGATCCTATGGCAATTAACCCAAAAGTGCCAGTCGATCTGGTGATCGATCACTCGGTTCAAGTGGATGTTTTTGGATCCCCGGAAGCTTTACAACGTAACGCGGAGATCGAGTTCGAACGCAACCGTGAAAGATATGAGTTCCTCCGTTGGGGAGGTAAATCTTTTGATAACTTCCGTGTCGTACCGCCTGCAACAGGCATTGTTCACCAGGTCAACCTCGAATATTTAGCACAGGTCGTCATGACCGGTGAAGAGGGAGAGTCATTCATCGCCTTTCCAGACACATTGGTCGGGACGGATTCTCATACGACGATGATCAACGGCCTGGGTGTACTGGGATGGGGTGTTGGAGGAATTGAAGCGGAAGCGGCTATCCTAGGTCAGCCATTGGTAATGCTTGCGCCGGAGGTGATCGGGTTCCGATTACTCGGTCGCTTATCTGAGGGGGCAACGGCAACAGATCTCGTCCTCACGGTTACCCAAATGTTGCGGCGACACGGTGTTGTCGGTAAATTCGTTGAATTCTTCGGCCCAGGTCTGTCAACGATGTCCCTTCCCGATCGAGCCACGATAGCCAATATGGCGCCCGAATATGGCGCCACCGTGGGCTATTTTCCGGTGGATGAAGAAACCCTACGCTATCTTCGTTTCACAGGACGTGAGCAGAGTTTAGTCGAACTGGTTGAGCGGTATTGCAAGGAGCAAGGTCTCTTTCGGAGGGATTCGAGTCCAGATCCGGAATACAGCGAAGTTCTTGAACTCGATCTAGGGCAGGTCGAAACCAGCCTAGCAGGTCCAAAACGTCCTCAAGATCGGGTGCCTCTTTCGCAGATGAAAGCTGCCTTCCATCAGGCAATTCAAACTCCTGTCCGCGAGGGTGGATTCGAACTACAGCCCGACGCAATCAAGCGTAAGACTTCTGTATCAGATGATGGAAGCAGTTCAGATGTTTCGCATGGGATGCTGGCGATCGCTGCTATCACCTCCTGTACGAACACCTCCAATCCTTCCGTGATGGTTGGTGCGGGGGGCTTTTAGCGAAGAAAGCCGTGGAACGGGGGTTGAGCGTACAGCCTTATGTCAAGACGAGTCTGGCACCCGGTTCACGGGTGGTAACTGAGTATCTAAAGAAAGGGGGATTGTTAGAACCCTTAGGGGCTTTGGGATTCGAGATCGTCGGTTATGGCTGTACAACCTGTATTGGCAACAGTGGCCCGTTGTCGGATCATGTGATCCAGGCGATCGATGAAGCTGATTTAATCGCTGCCGCGGTCCTTTCCGGAAATCGTAACTTCGAGGGTCGTATTAACCCCCATGTACGAGCGAGCTATCTCGCTTCCCCACCACTTGTTGTGGCATATGCATTGGCGGGCACCGTCGATATTGATCTGTTGAATGAACCCTTTGGCTTTGACCCCACCGGAAAGCCGGTCTTCCTGCGGGATATCTGGCCAAGCCAGGATGAGATTCGTGAAGTCGTAGCGCGCTCACTCAGCCCAGAGATGTTCCGAGAGCGATATGCGGAGGTTTTTACTGGCAATGAGACATGGAATATGATCCCAATAACCACGGGTGATCTCTACGATTGGGATCCGACATCGACATATATCAAAGAGCCTCCATTTTTCATCGATATGACACCAGATACTCCAATGATTGGGGAGATCCATGGTGCGCGAGTTTTAGCGCTGTTGGGTGATTCCGTGACGACGGACCACATCTCACCCGCTGGTGCGATTCCTGTTGATAGTCCTGCAGGACGATACTTGGTCGAGCACAACGTAAAGCCGCATGATTTCAACTCCTTCGGTTCACGGCGCGGGAACGATCGGGTGATGACCAGAGGTACCTTTGGCAATATCCGTCTTAAAAATTTCCTTGTGCCTGGTGTGGAGGGTGGGATGACCATTCACCTTCCAGAAGGTAAACAAATGAGTATCTATGATGCGGCGATGAAGTACCGAGATGAGGGTGTGCCCTTGGTGGTTTTGGCAGGCAGGGAGTATGGAGCTGGGTCATCACGAGATTGGGCCGCTAAGGGTACGCTCACCCTCGGAGTAAGAGCCGTGATCGCCCAGTCCTTTGAGCGTATCCATCGTTCGAATTTGATTGGGATGGGTGTGCTGCCTTTGGAGTTCATGTTGGGTGAAGGAGTGGAGGCACTTGGTTTGAATGGTCGAGAGGTTTATAGCGTTCTAGGTTTAGGCGATGAACTGAAGCCTGATGCTGTTGTGAGTGTGATAGCCGAGAGGGAGAAGGGCTCGACTATTGAATTCAATGTTCGGGTACGAATCGAAACACCGATCGAAATTGAGTATTACCGTAATGGTGGCATCCTGATTACCGTCCTCCGTCAGATGCTTGAGGAACAGATATAACCTATCCCATTGAGATTTGTGGAGATGCGTAGGCTAAAGCCTGCGGATACAGAAAAACACTTCATGATCGATGGATACTTCGTTATCCCTTTGGTCCGTCCAAAAGCTATCGGGGCGCACGGCCGTGCGTCTCGACTTGAGCTAATTCAAACGATACATTCCCGCAGGCAAAAAGCTTGTTGAAAGATGATTAAAGGAAGAAATATGAAGAAGAACCCTTCATGGTGCGGAGAGAAGCAGGGGATAAAGACTGCGGCTACCGTACTGGTTTTGACGAAGGAGTTTGTAATTCGAGCATTTCAATATATAATCTCATCAACAAGACAAATATTCAGCAACATGGGTGCCCTGTCCCCCGGATGGGAGGGCGTAAAGGCGAAGC
>JABAOF010007724.1_pt1 | contig 14833 bp, 18 predicted proteins | sample 7062171 | NCBI WGS metagenome assembly JABAOF01 (sample SAMN14538628, study PRJNA623070) | marine sediment metagenome | biome: marine biome [ENVO:00000428]; feature: marine pelagic biome [ENVO:01000023]; material: deep marine sediment [ENVO:00002113] | place: India: Gulf of Khambhat ...
ATGGTTGAATCTGGGCATATTCTTGGTGCAGTATTCGATGGCGTCGACGGCCAGCTTCATCGATGAGTCCAAGGAGAGCATCCAGGCGTTCCTGGCCACCGACTCCTTCAAGACATCGTTCTGAATCGTCCCCGCCAGCTTCTCCTGGGGAACCCCTTGCTTCTCACCCACGGCTATGTACATGGCCAGCATGATGGGAGCCGTTGCGTTGATCGTCATCGAAGTCGAGACCTTGTCCAAGGGGATCCCATCGAATACCGTCTCCATATCCCTCAGCGAGTTTATGGGAACCCCCACACGCCCCACCTCACCCTGAGCCAGAGGGTTGTCAGAGTCATAACCACACTGACAGGGCAAGTCGAAGGCCAGGCTCAACCCCCTCTGACCCCACGCCAAGAGCCTCTTAAAGATCTGATTGGTCTCCTCAGGAGACCCATAACCCGAGTACTGCCTGATAGTCCAGAGCCTAGACCGATACATCGAAGGATAGACACCCCGAGTAAACGGATACACCCCCGGAAACCCAATCTCCTCCTGGAAGTCCCCCCTCACATCAAGCGGCGTGTAAAGAAGCTTATGCGGTATAGCCGACGTCCTCGTCGCAAACTCTTTCTTCCTAAAAGGAGCCTTTCTAAGAGCGGGATCCAAACACTGATCCTCCCATCTCTCCAAGTCTTGCTCTTTCGGAGAAGCCAAGATGAAACACCTTTAAACCATAATCTTCTATGAAAGCTTTCTAATAAACCTTTTAAAAGGTAAATCAAACATGAAAAATTTTGATTATCCTAAGAAACTCTCACTCTAAGATATTTACTTTCTTCAAAACCCAATCTGATCGTACCTATGGATCGCGTATTTTGCTTAAGTTGGTGTAGCCCCTTCTTTAAAGTCGTATCCTCTCTCCTTCAACTTATTCATGAGTCCTTTCTTCGAACCCGATGAGATGTCCACGGTGATTATGACCTCTGCCATCCCAGGGGAGAATCGGTGGTCCAGTCTGTTGTGCTCTATGTTTAAGACATTTCCTCGAGTCTCGGAGACAGCTCCCAACACCTCGCTCAGCTCACCAGGCACATCTGATAGGACTCCCCTGAGCCTCATTATTCTTCCACTCCTCACGAATTCCCTATCTATAATCTGAGAGAGTAAAGAGAGATCGATGTTACCCCCACTTAACACTGCGACGGTCTTTTTGCCTTCCACATCTAGTTTCCCGTTTATCATGGCGGCAACAGAGGCCGAGCCGGCGGCTTCAACCAGAATCTTACATCTCTGAAGTAGTAGGAAGATGGCTCGAGACATATCCTCATCAGATACGGTGACAACGTCTTCGACATAATCCCTAACAATCTTAAAAGTGAGATCTCCGGTCTTTTTAGCCGCCAGCCCGTCAGCTATCGTCTTCTCCGCTTGTATCTTCACAGGCCTCTGTGCCTTTAAAGCCTCCTTCATAGAGGGAACTGCCTCGGACTGGACGCCATAAATCTTTGCATTAGGATTTAAACTCTTAATAGCTAGGGTCACACCACTGATTAGGCCTCCACCCCCTATAGGTACCGCCACGATCTCAACGTCTTTCAAGGCTTCATGGATCTCGAGGCCAAGGGTGCCCTGACCAGCGATTATATCGATATCGTCGAAGGGATGTATGTATGTAAGCCCCTTTTTCTTAGCTAGACTGAGGGATTCCTCAAAAGACTCGTCCCAGATATTACCGTGAAAAATCACTTCAGCCCCATAGTCTCTGCAAGCCTCGACCTTGGTTATCGATGCATTCTCCGGCATAACGACAGTGGCGGGAGCGCCGACGAGTTTAGCGGCGAAGGCTGTTGCCTGGGCGTGGTTTCCAGCCGAGGCGGTGATAACACCGGCTCTTCTCTCCTGGGGGCTCAGAAGGCTCATCTTATAGGTTGCCCCTCTCATCTTGAAGGACCCTGTCTTCTGGAAGTTCTCTAGTTTTAAGTAGATCTCTCCTTTGGTCATGTCAGATATCAGGCGGGAGCGGTGGATTGGCGTCCTGTGAATGTGAGAGTTAACAATTCTGTTGGCTTCTTTGATCTTGGGGAGCGCTCCTTCAAGAAGTTTCATGAAAATATTAGATTATAATTTCAATAAAAACTTTGTATAGAAGTTAGACCAAGAGAAGAGAATCAACATTACCCCGATAGATGTTTTGCCTTTAGAGGAGAGTTTGAATAACTTTTATAGAGGAACTATCGATTACGCTGTTTACTCAATAAATTCCTCCACTTGAAAGCCTATTAACTTCTTTCTTATTAAGTAAAGAAAGGGAGGCTACGATGGAGAAAAGAGTTATCGATCTGAGGACAGATACGTCAACCCTGCCGACTGAAGAGATGCTGGAGGCCATGAGGAACGCCATACTCGGTAATGATGGGTTTGGCGAGGACCCCACGGTTAACAGGCTTCAAGAGATGGCGGCCGAGAAGATGGGTAAAGAAGCGGCCCTCTTTGTTCCGAGCGGTACACTTGGCAACCTATCGGCTCTAATGTGCTACACTAGGCGGGGAGATGAGATCATAGCCGAGGAGAATACCCACATATTCACCCTAGAGTCGGGATTCACCGTAGTTTCGGGTTTAGTACCAAGGAAGATACCTGGTCGAATGGGCATCATGAGCTCCGAGGACGTAGAGGAGGCAATCCTCTCTTCGAGGAAAAAATCCACTTACACCCTAGGATCAAGCTTGATATGTCTTGAAAACACCCATAATATCGCGGGTGGCATAGCGGTTCCCCCTGCAAATACCAGAGAGATATGTGAAATAGCGGGGAGATATGATATTCCAGTTCACCTCGATGGTGCTAGGGTCTTCAACGCTGCGGTCGCGCTGGGAACTGATGTCAAGGATCTAGTGAGGCATGTTGACTCGGTAATGTTCTGCCTCTCAAAGGGCCTATGTGCTCCTGTAGGCTCCATTTTGGCTGGAAGCCAGGAGGTCATCGCAAAAGCTGTTAAGGTAAGAAAGATACTAGGAGGTGGTATGCGCCAAGCAGGAGTCTTAGCCGCCGCAGGCATCATAGCCCTTAAAAAAATGGTGACCCACCTGGTGGATGACCACAAAAAGATACGTGTCTTGGCTCAAGGCTTCTCGTCTATAGAGGGTTTATTGATCGATTGGGAAAGGGTCCAGACGAACATACTACACTTCGACGTAAAGTCGACAGGTCTTAATGCCCAAACCTTCATCGAGAAGCTAAACCGATATGGCATCAGGTTTTATCCGAGGGGGAAGACCCTTATCAGAGCGGTGGCCCACAAAGACGTTACCGAGGCTGACATCCAATATGTTATAGAAGTAGTTAGAGAGGTTCTCCTAGGAATAAGGCAGTGAGCCTCTTTTTTTAAAAAATTAGGTACCGTGTACCAATTGTTGGCACACGGTTGTCCCAATAGTTTCAGCTCTGGTGGAGGAGTACTCCGAAGCCCTCTAAATGTTCTTTGATTCCGATCTCTCTTAGGGTGGTCCACATCGTAGCCTGGTTGCTGGAGACCACAGGTTTTCCTAGGTCGTTCTCTAGCTTGCACAGGATGTCGATAGTTCGGAAGTCGGTGCAGCTGACGAAGACGCCGTCTGCATCAGAGGTGTTCACCTCCTTGGCAAGCCTATACGAGGTGGTTCCCGTCTCTTTGCCTATTTTTGTCATGTCATAGTGTTCTAGTCCTTTGATCTTGGTGACTTTGTATCCGTTGCCCTCGACGAACTCCACGACTTTTTTGTTGACTTCTTTTGTGTAGGGTGATGCGATGGCGACCTTCTTCAGGCCCAGGGTCTCAAAAGCCTTCAGAACCGCTGTACTAGTTGTAACAGCTGGGAGATTGGTGATCTTCTCTAGCTTCTCTTTGAGTTCTCTATCATATCCTACACCCTTTACGAGGCTTCCCGTTGTACATCCAAAGACCACGATGTCTACACCAGCCCTAGCCACTCTCACGGCCGCATCCTCAGCCCCCTTACCAATCTGTTCAAGGGTCTCGATAGTCATCTCCGGCTTCTCATAGAACATCCTCGCCGTGTGTATAGCTACCCCTTCAGGCGCCATGAGGTAGAACTCCGGCTCTATAGTGACGTTCTGCGTGGGAACTAAGAGTCCTATATTAGCTCTCCATCCATACATCTAAATCCCTCAAATAACCTCAACTTATAGAACAATAAAAGCATTAAACAAGGTATAATCCTTCAAATACCTTGAGTAAACGTCCATGTTTTATCCAGTCTTTTGCGTCCTACAAACCTCTGAGGACGACATCTGTAAGTCCATATTCTATGATCGTCCTCAAGATCTTAACCCAGCTGATATAGGTCTCCGCGGCGATACCGTCAACATGGAGTGAAGGAAAGGCTGAGACACCGTCAATTCCGCCTGCGTTAATACACTCATAGATCATCCTTCTCTCGACCTCGACGCTCTGAAGCAAGTCAAATTTGTTTAAAAGCCCAGATAGGCAAGTAGTCACACCATAGGCACCGAGATTTGAAACAGCCGTGGCTACAGTCACATCTGTCTCCACCATGGTAGCCAAGCCGGCCCCACAAGGACACTTACACTTCTCTGCATTGGGCACCACCTTTTTGACTACATCTCTAATTGCTCCCATTCCCGCCTCGTTGCCAAGATCTCCGATTCCGATAGTGAGGATATCTCTTTTCCTCGCCTCATCGATAAAATGATCTATCTTCGCTGTCCAACTCGACATGTCGTGTCCGAACCCCGTGTGGTAGACACCTTTCTCGTTGCGCCCTGCCCTCTCCACGGCTATGACAGCTTTGGGATTATATTCGTCAATTATCTCCCTTGTGAGTTTCTGGGCTTTCTCTACTGTGGACAGTGGAAAGCCTCTTGTGTGGGTGGTCTGTGGGTTCTCCTTATGAATCTTCTCGTTTACAGTCCTCAGCTCGGCAGCTCTGAATGTCGCTTCGATCAGTGGGACACATTCGGTCTCTGAGAGAACCAGTACGCTTCCTCCAAGACCCATCGTTATCGCTCTGGCGAGGGAGGCGGCTCCCAAGGGTCCGTCACATTCCCCGACAGGTATCAGTGGAGGAACAATGAAGCCGGTGAGGATGATGACCTGGTCTCCGGCTCCCACCTCTTCCCTGAGTTTCTCGGCGGCTAAGAGGGTGAGTGGCCTCTTAGCCCTTTCTCGGGCGGCCTCGTAGAGTCTTTTGATGTAGCCTCTGATGAAGTTTCTAGGTCTTACCTCGATGGTTACGAGGCGGTCGATGTTATCTCCTATAACCTCCATCTCTCTCATCTCTCAGAATACTTATTTCAAACACGCATAGTTTCTTTATAAAACTTAAAAAGGATTTATAAAAAACATTATTAAATCGATGAGATTATTTAGGATTGTTGAGAGGTCATGGTCTTATTAACTGTTCGCAGTGCTACTAAAAGATTTGGTGGCGTAACAGCCGTGGATAGATGCTCCATGGACCTCGAAGAGGGTGAGATTCTGGGCCTTATAGGCCCTAATGGCGCTGGAAAAACAACTCTGCTCAACGTCATAAACGGAGTATATAAACCTGAGGAGGGCGAGGTCATCTTCAGGGGGGAGAAGATTAGCGGCCTAAAACCCCATGAAGTCGCCAAGAAGGGTGTGGGTAGAACGTTCCAAACGGTGAGAATCTGGAGGCGTATGACCATATTGGAAAACATGTCTGTACCCATTATACACGTACCAACCCTGAGGCGTGAAGATGTTGAGAGGTCCATAGAGCTGTTGAAATTCGTGGAGCTCATAGAGTTCAAGGATAAGCTGGCCATGGAGCTATCGGGTGGGCAGCAGAGGCTTTTAGAGTTCGCGAAGTCCCTAGTGTCTAACCCGGGTGTGGTACTTATGGATGAGCCCCTCGCAGGTGTACATCCTATTTTGAAGAAGAAGCTGATGGATCACATCCTCACCTTGAATAANNCTCTGCAAAAGGATACTCGTGATGAACGTTGGCAAGATAATCGCCGAGGGAATCCCCGAAGAGATAAGGAAAGATGAAAGAGTCATTGAGGCATATTTGGGTGTGTAGAAATGTCTTTAAAGGTTGAAGACGTCACCGCGGGTTACTTTAAGTGGCTCGATATATTACATGATGTTAACGTAGTCTCAGAGAAGTCGAAGATAACCGCAGTCATAGGGCCAAATGGAGCTGGAAAATCCACTCTATTGAAGACCGTATTTGGCTTCCTAAAGCCTAAGCAGGGTAAAATCATCTTTGAAGGAGAGGATATCACCGGTTCGGATCCCTACACTCTCGTAAAGAAGGGCATAGGTTATATTCCCCAACGTAGATCCGTGTTTCCGTTTATGACAGTGACGGAAAATCTCGAGATGGGCGCTTGGACGCTAGACAAGATCGGTGGTGAGATAGATGAAGTCTTCAAGAGATTTCCGAGGCTGGAGGAAAGAAAGGATGTCTTAGCCGGCTCTCTGAGCGGCGGCGAGCAGAGGATGCTCGAAATCGGGAGGGCCCTCATCATCAATCCAAAGCTCCTATTAATTGATGAGCCCTCAGCGGGTTTGGCTCCGATAATAGCCAACGAGATCTACGAGAAGGTAAAGGATCTGATAAAGGAGGGCATCACAATCCTGTTAGTAGACCAAAATATTAGACAGGCCATAGAGCTATCCCACCACATCTATGTCCTCGAGTTAGGGAGAAACACGGTAGATGGCACCAGAGAGAAACTCGACAAGGAGATCAAAGATATAATAAGGGATTGGCTCAGCTTCTAAGCGTATTCCACCTTTTAGAGTCAAATTTCATTTTGTGATTAGGCACTGATCTTCCTTACCTTTAATATTTATTATATCCCCTTCAACCTTAGGAAAGTTGGTGATAGTTTTGCATAAAGAGAAATTCAGAGAGGGCTTGAAGGAGTTAATCGGAGACAAATACGACTTATGGGTTTACATCGATGGAGAATTCTTAAAGGGTGACGATGCTAAGATCCCGGTCTTTAACCATGGGCTTTTTTATGGGGATGGGGTCTTCGAGGGGATAAGGGCTTACGATGGAAAGGTGTTTAAGCTGGATGAACACCTCGACCGATTATATGCTTCGATGAAGGGAATTTCCATGATAGACCTGCCGATAACCCGGGAGGAACTAAAAGAGGCGACCCTGGAGACCCTGAGAAGGAACAACCTCAAGGAAGCCCATATAAGAATCATAGTGTCAAGAGGCCCTGGGCCGGGAGGACTAAATCCCTTTAAATGTAAAAGACCCTCCGTCTATATCATGTCTTATCCATTTCCAGGGATCTTAGGCGCTGAACCTGTGAGTTTGATTACTTCTTCAATACGTAGGAAGTCTCCACACTCGGTTGACGCGAAGATAAAAAGCCTGAACTATTTGGATAACGTTTTGGCTAAGATCCAAGCCATAGTAGCGGGGGTTGATGATGCCTTGATGCTGGATGTCAGGGGCTTTGTCGCCGAGTGTACGGGCGAGAACATATTCGTAGTTAAGGGAAACAAGGTCATGACTCCCTTCACTCACGCCGCCCTCGAGGGCATAACCAGAGCTACGATTATGGATATGGCCAAGGAGTTTGGATATGAGGTCTATGAGAAGGACACCACTATTCAGGAGCTCTACTCAGCGGACGAGGTTTTCTTATGCGGAAGCGGAGCTGAAATCGTCCCTGTGGGGGAAATAGACGGCCGAGAGATAGGGATCAAGCAACCTGGACCTGTGACAGAGAAGATAAGGAAAGCCTACTTCGAGCTCGTAAAGACAAAGCACATCACACCAATATATGGATAAGGTTAGAAAGGCAACTACGAGTCTTTTGGAGATAAATCTATAACGGATGAAACTCAAAGGGTTTTTGGGTTATTAAACCCATTAAACCTTCGAAGATCAATAAAGACAGTTAAGGTCAGAGGCGACGGAAAATGGGTAAAAAACAGCTGATGATGGGCGATCACGCATGTGCTGAGGGGGCTCTAATGGCAGGCTGTAGATATTTCGCAGGATATCCTATCACACCTGCCAGCGAGATTGTGGAATGGATGTCCAGAAGGATGCCTGAGGAAGATGGGGTATTCATCCAGATGGAGGACGAACTGGCTTCTATATGCTCTGTGATTGGAGCATCCTACACAGGGGTGAAGGCGATGACAGCCACCTCTGGGCCAGGCTTCAGCCTAATGCAGGAAGGTATTGGGACCGCCTTTGCCTCCGAGATACCCTGTGTCATCGTGGATGTCCAGAGAATAGGACCAGGCTCTGGCGGCATCATGAGCATGCAGGGGGATGTAATGCAGGCCCGTTGGGGAACCCATGGAAACGTCCATGAGGCTATCGCCTTGTCCCCTTCGTCGCCCCAAGACATGTTCGACTTCACTATCGACGCCTTCAACCTCTCCGAGGAGTATCGACTGCCCGTCATCGTCCTGAGCGAGACCGCTGTGGGCCGCTTAAGCGAAACTGTAGAGATTCCTGACCCTGAGGACATTAAGATCGTCAACAGAAAGAAACCGACTGTCTCCCCTGAGGAGTTTATACTCCTCGAGGCTCCCGAGGACAGTGCACCTCCGATGCCTTCTTTCGGAGAAGGTTATAGGATTTTTCACACAACCCACACCCGAACGCTTCAAGGGAGACCCGTGCTCAGCCTAATAAAATACCCTCTGACAGAGGCCGTGCGTAAGCGCCTGACAAACAAGATAAGGTTAAACTTAGATAAGATCACAAGGCTCGAAACAGAGTTTATAGACGACGCTGATGTCATCACTCTGGCCTATGGTCTCAGCGCGAGAGCTGCTCGGAGGGCGGTTCTCCAAGCAAGGGAGATGGGTATTAAGGCAGGCTATCTCAGGCCGATCACCATATGGCCCTTCCACTATGAGAGAGTAGGGGAGATCTTCGAGGAGGCTAAGGCGATTGTCGTTGCTGAAGTTAATACCGGTCAGATCTTTTACGAGGTGAAGGCGAGTGTGGGGAAGGATAAGAATGTGGTTCTTTGCCCGAAGCTTGTCGACACCCACAGTCCAGATGAGATTCTTATGAAGATTAAGGAGGTAGCATGATGAGTACCATGAAGCATCCTCTGTCAAGAATCATAAGGACAGAGCTGTTGCCTCACGAGTTCTGTCCTGGATGCGGGATAGGCACAGTATTCCACTACGCCGCCTTGGCGGTGGAGGACCTCAACCTCGACCTCGACAAGGTGGCTTATATTTCTGGTATAGGCTGCAATGGGAGAGGGGCTACCTACATCAGATTCGATTCAGCCATCACGCTGCACGGGAGAGCCCTAGCATTTGCCACGGGCGTGAAGCTCTCGAAGCCAGATCTGACGGTTCTTGTCATGATGGGGGATGGAGATTGCTCGGGAATTGGTGGGAACCACCTCATCCATGCCGCAAGGAGAAATCTGGATGTTACAGCGATAGTTCTGAACAACGAGGTCTACGGATCAACAGGAGGTCAACTAGCCCCAACCACAAGGACAGGTGCCTACAGTCCCACTACTCCCTACGGCAACATAGAGGATCCCTTCGATCTATGTAAGATGGCGGAAGCGGCAGGCGCTACCTATGTGGCCAGATGGACTACAATCCACATGAGGTCGGCCATCAACTCCATAAAGAAGGGAATCCAGAATAAGGGTTTCTCGTTCATCGAGATCCTCACCCAGTGCCCCACCCACTTCGGGAGACGAATTTTAAAGGCTAGAAGTCCAGCCGATGTCTTGAAGTACTATCGCCAGGTGTCCATCAGGAAAGAACAGGCAGCGAAGATGGATGAGAAGGAGTTGGCGGGCAGGATAGTGGTGGGCGAGTTCGTTGACCGAGAGAGACCCTCGCTTTCACAGCGCTATAGAGAACTCGTGAACAGAGTAAGGGGACCTAAGCCTCCACCACAATAGCGTAATCAGGACACAGGAGCTCACATATCTTGCAGCCTGTACACTTCTTGGGATCTTTTGCACGGGGGAAGAGGTATCCCCTCTCGTTGAACTCGTTAGTCTTCTCTAGCACCTTGTGGGGACAAAACTCTATGCATATCTCGCATCCCTTACAATACTCCTTGTAAATGTGGAGTCTCGCCACGTCAGTCTTCCTCCTCAACTCTTCTTTTGATGAGGAAAGTAGCTTCGTATTCAGCCACCTTCTCGTCCGCCTGATTCTTCACGGTGTGTCTGGATGTCAGCACGCCTCTATCGTGCCTCCTTGTCTCCCTCAGCTTTATGATCTCAATCTCAACGGCGATGGTATCGCCTTCCTTCACTGCAACATAGAATCGAGTGTTGTTTATACCGAGGAGGCCGAGCATGTTCTTATGTAGTCCAGCCCGATGCCATAATCCCTGGGCTATAGCTAGGGTTAGGAGACCTGGGGCGATGATCGACTTGTATAGAGACCTCTTAGCAAATTCCTCGTCGAGGAATAAGGGGTTATCCGCGCCTGTCAGGGTTGAGAAATTGACGATCTCCACCTTCGAGATGGTTCTACCTGGTGTTGTGAACTTATCTCCCGCTTTGTAATCTTCATAGAATCTTCCAGACATTGAATCACCCTTAGACCATTTCTATTTGCATACCTCTTCTAAGCGCCTCGAGGTTTTCCTCCCTGAGGCCTGGCGGCGTCGTGGACTCGATGGCCCTGACCACCGCCTCTTGAGAGAGCACATCCGTGATTTTAAGCATGGTTCCTAGCATAACCATGTTTATTAACACTTCTCTCTTCATGTCCAGGGCGATTCTCGCTGCAGGTATCTTCTTAATAATTACTGTCTTCGATGCTGGGAGGCTTTTTACGAGGTCGGAGTCGGCTATGAGGAGACCTGTCGGTTTTAGATAACCGATGTATCTCTTCAGTAGAGACTCATCCATGGCCACTAAGACATCTACGGCCGTGCATCTCGGGTAATCGATCCTCTCACTGGAGATGATAACCTGGGATATACTCGGTCCTCCACGCGTCGCCGCCCCATAGGTGGGCCAGTGGGAAGCATATTTTTCTTCGTAGAATGCGGCCGCGCTTATTATGTTTCCCAGGGTTCGAATGCCCTGGCCTCCAACGCCGAGAATGATGATCTCTGTCTTCATCCCAACTAGGTTTAAAGTTTCGAGTTGAATATTAATTAATCTCTTAGCCTCGATTACAGCTCCGACTTGACCTTCACCTGCACGTCGGCCATCTCTTCACCTGCGGCTATGAACCTACGGGCACTCTCCTCAAGAGCATGAATCTCCTTTGCTTTCTCGACTACTTGACTCAACTTGTCCTGGGGGATGACAACTATCCCGCTGTCGTCTCCGACCACCACATCGCCGGGGTAAACCGTCACCTCACCACAACCCACGGGAACATTAGACGATATCGTCGCAATGCGGCCCCTCCCGGTCTGCGGCACAGCCACCCGTGCGAAGACTGGGTATTGCATGTTGATTATTTCATCGGCATCCCGACATGCGCCGTCGATTACCACACCGCTGATCCCTTTAGTCTTAGCGGCTAAGGATGCCAGACCGCCAAATGTCGAGGCCTTAGTGTAGCCCTCGACGTCTATGACGAGGACGTTTCCTTTCTTGACGTCCCTGAGGATATGGACAATTTTGAATTCCTCTAGGCTGGCTCGTCTTGCGGTCTCTTTGACGGTGAACGCCGTTCCAACCATCTTTAATCCTGGGCCCGCTATACAACGCAACCCATATGCTACTTGGTGAGGTTCGCCGATCCTGTCGAGGGCGTCGGCGATAGTGGGGGTGGCTATTTTCTGTAGATCTTCTAGAAGTACAGATATTTCGGTCAAGCGAGGTCACCAAGAATAGGTTGCATAGAAGTTTAAATATCTGATATCTTTAGGGCATAGGTTGATGATCTTCTCTGTATAATTAATTTAGCTGATAATCAAAATATTGAAGGGTCAGCTTTAGTTGAAGTCAAAAATATTCAAAGATAGAGAGGCACTCACATCAGGATACACGCCCAAGCTCAGCCCATACAGGGATTATCAGCTGAGACGACTAATCGATGCCTTCACTCCTATTCTCAAAGAGTCTGAGCCGCCTGTACAAGTGGTGGCATATGGTGGCATCGGCGTTGGTAAGACCATGGTGGCGAGGCAGATGAGGCATTCTTTAGAGTTCAAAGCGTGTAAAGAGGAAGCATCGTTGAGATGTATCCATATAGATTGCATGAAAGAGCGCACCCTTGGCGGCATCATCCGATTACTGGCCTCTCTATTCTCACCCACCATGCCCTTGCGAGGATACTCTCTTGAGGAGACATTCTTAACGGCTATCAGAGAGGCGAGGGCTAAGAGGCTAAGAGTGCTGTTGATAATCGACGGAGCTGACCCAATCTTTAAGAGTAACCCCAAGATGGCCGTTCTCCTCTCTAGGATGTATGAGGTTTCCCCCAAGCACACTAATCCCTCCCTCTTGATCACCCTCCGATCTCTAGATGTCTTCTCCCAGATGGAGCCTTGGGCTATAAGGAGTCTGAGAAAGAACGTCATCGAGTTTGATAACTATGATAGAGATCAACTGGAGGCCATCCTCAAATACAGGGTGAGATACGCCTTCCAGAGACGCGCCCTACCTAAGGAAACCCTTGCGAGTTGCATAGATTTAGCGTCGGACCAAGGAGGAAACATGAAATATGTGCTCGAACTTCTAAAGAAAGCAGGGGAGCGTGCTGAGTCCAGTGGGCGCTCGGTTGTTACCTTCAACCACATCTCTAAAGCTGTTGAGCAGATCTCTCCCTCATTCACATTCGAGGAGCTGGAGGACCTATCCACCCATGAAAAGCTGATTATGCTCTCATCGGTTCACCTCTTGGATTCTACACAACGCGCCTGTATATCTATGGGGGAGCTGGAGGAGGCTTACATTAAGCTCTGTAAGATATATGGGCTGAGACCTGTAGGGCATACCTGGCTGTGGAAGACCGTAGGCACCCTCTCGATGCTCGGCTTCCTAGAGAAGAGGCTCTCAGGCCTCGGTCGAAAAGGTAAGACTACCCTCATAGAGGTGCCGATAAAGTCGAAGAAGCATCTATACAAACAACTCTCATCCCTCATCAGAAGGAGGACAGCTGAGCCCCCTGAATTGGAGTTGAGTCAAGATACCTTGTGAACCGCTTATTGAAGATCGATAATATACATTCTCTGGAAAGGTTTTTACCTTCAACATATTACTCCTTCATGGTGCATAACTTGCCCCACGTAAGAATGGTGGATATCGATGGGAAGCCCGTTGTATACCGGGAGGCCGAATCAGAGGGCATGATCCTCCTAAGGGAGGAGACCATTCGGCGAATGAAGGAGGCCAGAGTCGAGAAAGGAAATCCTGTTGAGGTGGCCAAGGTGGCAGCGATACAGGCAATCAAGAGAACCCCAGACATCATCCCCTTCTGCCATCCCATCAAGATCACCTCTGTGGATGTCTCCCACCATTTCAACGAGAAATCCGTGATCTTCACCGTGAAGGTGGGAGCAAGGGATCAGACGGGTGTAGAGATGGAGGCCTTGACGGGTCTCTCAGTGGCCCTCCTCACGGTTTGGGATATGGTTAAGATGTATGAGAAGGACGAGAGTGGTAATTACCCTGGGACGAAGATCCACGACATCCGGGTAAAATATAAGGTGAAGAAGAGCCCGAGATAGTTTATTACCGATCGACTATGGGGTGATGGTCCACCTTGGTTAAGAAGGATCACATGAAGAAAGCTCCTAAGAGACCGAGTTTCTCGGTCATAACGGTAAGCTCTAGCCGATATCAGAGCTTCCAGGAAGGAAGGGAATACACCGATGAATCCGGAGATAGAGCCCTCGAGTACCTTGAGGAGTCAGGCTTCGAGTTCAACTCCCGTTACATCGTCCCAGATGACCCGGGAGAGATAAGAGAGTCAATGATAAGAACTTTGCACAAGGATGAATCACAGATCGTGGTCCTCATAGGCGGAACAGGCGTAGCCGAGAAAGACGTCACTATAGAGACCGTCGCGCCCCTTTTCGACAAGACTCTGACAAACTTTCCATCTCTCTTCACCCTCCTTAGCTACGCCAAGGTGGGGTCAGATGTCGTCATCAGCAGGTCCACAGCCGGAATTGTTGGGAGAAACCTGGTGTTCTGTTTGCCAGGTTCACCTGAGGCCGTACAGCTAGCAGTTCAGAAAATCATTGTTCCACAGGCGCGACACCTACTGCACCACCTACGCGAGCCTAGTTGAAACCGGAAAAAAGAAAGTTAAGTGAGAGTTGGAATCTAGTTCCTAGGATAGGTCATCTGTGCTTCAACATAGTCCTCGAAAAGTTTCTCCGACCCATAGCACTTCGTGCAGAGACATGTGTTACCTTTCTTGGGACAGTCTGCGTAAAACATGCACTTACCGCAGTCGACGCTCGTCCCACAGATGGTGCACACTTTGAGGATTTGAAGCTTCCAACCGAATCTCTCATCAAAGAGCTTCTCTAAGACAGCCGTATTGGTGTTGTGGTCAATGTAGAAGCTACTCGCCTTCTTATCATATTTTAACCCCGTTCTCATCAAGGTCCTGAAGACTTCTCTACCCATATAGGGAAGCTTGAACCTCTCCAGCATCTTCACCTTCAGACCCTCTTTCACCTCACAGCTCAATTTCCTTCAAAATCTTCACATCATCTTCGTTTAATCCCAGCGCCTCAGCCATCCAAACCTGACCTGTCTTAACACTAAAGGAGAGAAAGGGGAAAACCTCGAAGATCGCCTTACGGGAGGAATGTTGAAGGCGTCGGCCGATGTTGAGGGCTATCTCCCTTACCTTTTCACGTCGCCTAGCTCGGATAGCACGGAAGAAGATGTAAGTGGGAATCCT
>JABAOF010055447.1_pt3 | contig 14831 bp, 18 predicted proteins | sample 7062171 | NCBI WGS metagenome assembly JABAOF01 (sample SAMN14538628, study PRJNA623070) | marine sediment metagenome | biome: marine biome [ENVO:00000428]; feature: marine pelagic biome [ENVO:01000023]; material: deep marine sediment [ENVO:00002113] | place: India: Gulf of Khambhat ...
AGAAAAACAGATCTTTATTAGGAGTTCATTATATGTCTGACTCTTTTTAGAGTCAAATTTTTCACCTGGGCGTAAGCATCCTTATTTCCATGATGAAAGTTAAAGAATGTGTATTTGGGGATGGCCTAGCTCCCCTTGGGTTATCAAAGGAGGTTTTGTCAGATTTTCGGGGTTGTAAGAAACTTCTCAGTCCTTCTCTTCTACGTCTTCTTGGAAATCGGGAAATTTTGATTTTATCTTCTCTTGACCGATATACAGGCCGATCAAAAAAGCTGAGGATGTCAGGAGTATAGCGAAGAGGGATTTGAAGAAATCTTTCATGGCATTTCATTTTCAATCAATTCCAGACAAAAGTCAATAAGCAGGCTTCATCTGATTTGATTTTTCGCTGTTTTCCCGCTATATTTTTCTTGTCCCCATCCAAAAAAAGAGAAGGCTACAATGAAAAAAACGCTCTCCTTTTTTTCCCTGTTTTTTATCCTATCCTGCGCTCTTTCCTCCCAAGGAATAAGGGAGGCAGTCTGGGCAGGCCTATTTTATGAGAAGAACCCTCAGGCTCTCTCCCAGCACATCGACGTTCTGCTCGAGCGAGCCAAGGAAAGCCCAGAGTTTTCTGGTAAAATCTTGGCCATCGTCGCCCCTCACGCAGGTTACGACTACTCGGGAAAGGTGGCGGCATCTGCTTACCGTCTCGTCCAGGGCCAAGACTATGAAACCGTGGTCATCATGGGCCCTTCCCACCATTATCCTCTTCGCGGCTGTTCTATTTATCACAAGGGAGGGTACAAGACTCCCCTGGGCCTAGTCTCCGTGGACCAAGATTTAGCGTCTGAGTTATGCAAGGCCTCTGGATACGAATACATCCCTGAAGCCCATAGAAAAGAGCACTCCATCGAAGTTCAAATTCCGTTTATCCAAAAGACCCTTCCCCAAGCGAAAATCGTTCCCATCATCATGGGCTTTCCCATCAAAGACACCGCGATGAGCCTGGCCAATGCTCTCTCCAAAGTCATTCCTGGCAGAAATGTCCTCATCGTCTCCTCAACGGACCTCTCCCATTACTTCCCCAAAAAAAAGGCCAACGAGACCGATGCCCAAACGATCTCTCTTATTCAATCTTTAAAGACCAGCGTTCTCATCAGAAAGTGTGAACGTGGGGAGAACATCATGTGCGGCGGAGGACCGGTTGTGGCCGCCCTCCTCTACGGGAAAAAACAAGGAAACCTCAAGGTGGAGATCCTAGACTATGCGGACTCCTCTGAATCCGAGGACAAAAGCCCTGAAAATCGTGTGGTCGGATACCTCTCTGCGGCTATATACAAAGAAGCCCCTGCAGAAAAGTTTTCCCTGAACTCCGCAGAAAAAAAAGAGCTCCTGGATATCGCTCGTTCGGCTATCGAAGCTTATGTCTTGGAGAAGAGAGTCTTGAATTACCAGCCTGAAAACGCTGGCCTACTGACAAAAAAAGGGGCCTTTGTCACCCTTAAGAAAAAGGGATATCTCAGAGGATGCATCGGATTCATTAGGCCGACTTTACCCCTATACCAAACGGTCATTCAAGCCGCCATCTATGCCGCTTGTCGTGACCAGAGATTTCTTCCTCTCACTTCACAAGAGCTTAAACAGGTCGAAGTCGAGATCTCCGTTCTTTCACCTCTTAAAAAAATCGACAACCCTGCTAGCGTAAGGGTCGGTAAACACGGCCTTCTGGTTTCAAAGGGGGACCGAAGCGGACTTCTTCTTCCCCAGGTTCCTGTAGATAACAACTGGTCCAGAGAAACGTTCCTCCAACAGGCTTGTATAAAGGCTGGCCTGCCTGAAAATGCCTGGAGACACGGGGTTGAACTCTTTGTTTTTGAAGCCATCGTCTTCCACCAATAGAAAAGAAGCCACCCTGCCTATCCTCCAGAAGCATATCCAAGTCCGCTATTAAAATAAACATCTATGCTGCTTTGAAAAGGGTGAGGGAGGGAGGTAAGGAAGCCCCTGTAAGGACAGAGCAGGGGTCAGGCTTCATCGTGAGGCATGGATTAAGGAGTAAGCAATTCGTCCAAGTCGTATCAAGATAACGAAGCCTGACCCCGAGCGACTTGATTTGTGAATATTCTTTGCTATAATAATTCTTTCCTTTTTACCGGAGATAAAAATGCCTTTGTATGAATACAAGTGTCAGAATTGTGGAGTTGCTTTCGAAGTGATCCAGAAAGTCGGTGAATCCCCGTTTAAAAAATGCCTCAAATGTGGGGGCCTTCTTAAGAAGATCATCTCTGCTCCTGCCTTGCAATTTAAGGGAGAAGGCTGGTACGTAACCGATTACGCCCAGAAAAAATCCTCTGAGGACGAAAAACCAGCCGAAAAACAACAAAAAACCGCAAACGCTGATACTAAGAAGGAAAAGAAGGACAAAACTGCTCCCAAAGAGTAGGCCTTCTCCTTTTGACAAGCTCCTATCAAGGGAATACAATTGGGCTGATGAAGATCATTGTCCATGTCCCTAACTGGATCGGAGATTCTATCCTTGCTCTTCCTACTCTGGAAAGCTTGAGCCTGAATTTCCCGGAAGACCAGGTTTGGGTAGCAGCCAAGGACTGGGTCAAAGATCTCTTTTTTGCCTGCGATTTCGTAGAAGGGACGATAGCACTCTCCTCTAAAGGCAATCTCAAAAGCCTTCGTCATTCTGTCCGGGCGCTGAAGACATCTGGCTTCGACCTTGGGAGTTCTCCTTCCGAACTCATTTTCTTCGGCCCTTCTCTTCTACCATGCCAAAATTCCCCAACGGTGGGGATACAAGAAGGATGGCCGTGGATTTTTGCTAACGAGAGGAGTTGCTTTACCAAAAAACGCTCTTCACCAAGGTCAATATTACCTTGATCTTCTGAGCCAATTAGGTCTTCAGGCTATGGTGAGGGAGATCAAATTCCCCCTTAAACAAGACGAGAAAAGGAAGGCCAATGAGTACTTGAGAATGTTAAACGTGGATATGAAAAAGCCGATAATTCTTCTCCATCCCGGAGCCGCCTACGGCTCTTCGAAAAGATGGCCGGTCCAAAAATATGCGCGGCTGGCAGATCTGTTCTATGAGAGAGATCAGGCCTCGATCCTCATCATCGGATCCCTTGATGAAGTGGAAACAGCAGAAGCTCTTTGTTCGGCTGTAGGCACAGAGCCGATCAACCTGGCCGGAAAAACAAGCCTTCGCCTCTTAGCCGGGCTGATCAGCCACGCTTCCCTCTTCGTCTCGAATGATTCCGGGCCTATGCATATGGCCAATGCTCTCAAGGTCCCAGTCGTTGCCCTTTTCGGTCCTTCTGATCCCAGTATGACACGCCCCTTTCAACAGCCTTCCACCGTCATAAAGAAGTCTGTCCCTTGCTGGCCTTGTAGTTATCGAGTCTGTCCTTTTGACCACAGGTGCATGATGAATATCGAACCAGAGGAGGTCTACGAGGCTGGAAAGAAGTATTTAGGATGAAAAAAAAGGCTGTCTTTCTTGATCGGGATGGAACCATAAACCGCGATGTCGGCTATCCCAACTCGTTCCGGCAGATAGAAATCTTTCCTTATAGTTTTGAAGCCGTTCGAAAAATCAACGACTCTGGATTATTAGCAGTGATCATTACAAATCAATCCGGCGTAGGTCGGGGCCTTATCGCCGAGGACAACCTTCATGATATTCACCAGAAAATGGAAGCTGCCTTCGCAGAGCACAATGCTCATTTTGACGGTATTTACTACTGCCCTCATTATCTCCTCTCTTCCATCCCCGAGTACAAAAAAGGCTGCTCCTGTCGTAAACCGTTCCCTGGCATGGCTTTTCAAGCTGCCAAGGACCTCAACATCGACTTAACCAAGTCTTATATGGTGGGAGACAAGGTCGAGGATGTGCAGTTTGGGCTGAACATCAAAGCCCAACCTATCCTCCTCCTCACTGGATTTGGCCGCAAGTCTCTCATCAAGCTCAGAGAAGAGGGAATAAGGCCAGCTCATGCGGCTAAAAACCTACTGACGGCTGTCAACTGGATCCTCAAAAGCGAAAAATCCACATCCAAGGACTGATAGCACCAGAGTTGTTTTGGGTTCACAAAGATGATTCGTTTTGATGATATCTTAGAGAAAGTCTCCTCGTCCTACAGTGAGAAGGCGATTAACCTCCTCAAGAAGGCGTATGTCTTTTCCGCCCAAGTCCATAAAGGACAAATCCGCCGCTCCGGGGAACCCTACCTCAGCCATCCTCTAGAGGTGGCAAACATGCTGGCTGACATGAAATTGGATGCCACAACTCTGGTTGCCTCTCTTCTCCATGATGTGCTCGAAGACACGGATGTCACGGCCCTTGACCTACAACAGGGATTCGGCAAGGATGTCGCTCACCTGGTCGAGGGAGTCACCAAAATCAGCCGCGTTCAAGAGTCCTCCCCAGAGACACGGCAAGCCGAAAGCATTCGGAAGGTGATCCTGGCCATGACCGACGACTTAAGGGTGATCTTCATCAAGCTAGCCGACCGAATCCACAACCTGAAAACCCTCAAGTTTCTTCCTGAAGAAAAACAAAAGCAAATCGCTGTGGAGACGCTCGAAATCTATGCTCCGATTGCCAACAGGCTGGGTATGGGCCGAATAAAAGCCGAGCTGGAAGACCTATCTTTTAGATACGTCGAGCCAGAGCAATATTTCAAAATCTCCGCCATGGTCGAACCGAAAAAAAAGAAATCGGAAACAGAGTTAAAGAAGATTAAAAAGACCCTGAAGACGTTGTTAAACGAGAATCGGATCCCTGCGGATCTTAATTACCGAATCAAACGTCCCTACAGCATCTACAACAAAATGAATCGACAGCATGTCGATTTCGAGCAGGTCTACGATTTTATGGCTTTGAGACTCATCACGAATACCGTCAAGAACTGCTATTCTGTTCTGGGTATTATNNCCTCATCTTCCTCATCGCTTTCGCGATTTTATCGCCATGCCCAAGCCTAATCTCTACCAAGCTCTGCACACAACGATTATCACCGAGAAAAAACAAACCATCGAGATTCAAATCAGAACCCATGATATGCATATTCTGGCCGAAAACGGGATCGCGGCCCATTGGAAATACAAGGAACGAGACTCCCGGTCCATCCTGAAAGAGGACACAAGGCTTCTCTGGCTAAGAGAGATGGCCGATCTCTACAAGGATCAGAAAAGCCCCCGCGAGTTCCTGAAAAGCCTAAAAACCGATCTCATCCCAGAAGAAGTGTACGTCTTCACACCGCGAGGCAAAGTCATTGCCTTGCCACTTGGATCTTCCGCTCTGGATTTCGCGTTTAACATTCATTCGGAAATCGGGCTTCATGCGGCCGAAGCTAAGATTAACGGGAAACAGGCTCNNTGTCCCCAAAAAAAACCGAAGCGGGATTGGCTCAACATCGTTTTTACCTCCCGAGCCAGGCACCATCTCAAACGCTGGCTTAAACTCCAGGATAAAATAAAAAACATCGCCCTCGGAAAGAAATTGTGGGAAAAAGAGGTGAGAAAATATGACCTCTCTCCAGAAGATCTATCTGATGACAATCTTCTCGACAAGGTGACGCATCTGACAACCTTCCGTGTCAAAAAAATAGAAGATTTCTATGCGCTCATCGGTTTCGGGAAGCTCATCCTCAACAGAAAGCTGATGGAGAAGATTTTCCCTCGAGAGAAATTCGCCGAGAAAAAAGAGACCCTCCTCAAAAAAGTCGTGACTAAAGTCACCAAAAAACCGAAGCCAGAGATTCAGGTGCGCGAGACTGGAGGAGTGACCATCTATCTGGCTAAATGCTGTGCTCCCATCAAGGGAGAACCGATTATCGGTTATATCACTTCTGGAAAAGGCATAACGATCCATTCCCTTCGTTGCCCGCTGGTCACAAAAGAAATCCTGGACAGCCAGAGGATGGTCGAGGTCACATGGGATGAGTCTCTGGAGGGGCCCTTCAGAGGAAATCTATTGATTAAAAGCGAAGACTCGCCCGGTGTTTTGGCCAAGCTTACCTCGGTCATCGCTCAATCTGGAGGGAATATCACCAAGGCAGACGTCACCACATTCGCCGACAGGAAAGCCCGTATCAGGCTCACCCTTTCGATCCGGGATATAGACCATCTGCAGTCCATAGTGAAAAAGATTTCGGGGATAAAAGAGATTTTATCAGTTATCAGGCCATAATCTGGCTAAAGGGCTTTGATAACCCTCCCTGACCGGAGGCATCTCGTACAGGCCCAGATATACTTCACACCTGTAGGGGTCTTGGCCTTAACTCGTTGGAGATTCGGTCTCCACTTTTTTTTTGAGGCTTTATGGGAATGACTGATGGTTTGACCGAAAAGAGGGCCTTTCCCGCAAATCTCACATATCTTTGCCATTGTATTCTCTACACAAGGAGCCTTTTTATAACATATTTTTCAAAAATTTCCAACGATTAATTCGCATCCACCACCTCGATGTCTTCATCTGCAACATACACATGTCATCTTTTTATAACAATCAGACTACTAGCCCTTCTCCTCTTCTTTATCCTGGCATGAAAATTGCATCTCTTGTCCTTGACGAAACACGCAAAAAGAAGTAGTCTAATTATTCAGGCGATAATGAATAAACGAATCCTTCCATTCATCTTCATCCCTCTGTTTATCCTCATTGCTCTGCAGAGCTGTAGCCGCCCGTTCGTCACAAACCAACTTCTTTTCGGTGCTGAAGCCGCGCGGAAAGATCTTTGGGATGAGGCCATCTTTCGCTGGAAAAAAGTTATTGCCTCGAATCCTCAATCCGCGGCTGCCCATAACAACCTAGCCGTTGCTTACGAAAAAAAGGGCCTCTGGGATGAGGCAAATAAGGAATATGAGATCGCGTTAAAGTTAAGCCCCGACAATAAATACATAAAATCGAATTTTCAGAATTTTAAAACCCATTACGACCTCAAAAAGAAAGAAGAAAAAAAAGATGAGAAAAATTAAGTTCTTACTTATCTCCTTCCTCTTTCTGTTCCTATCCTGTTCCTCTAATCTGTACTGGAAGCTGCGGTTGGAGATCCCGGGAGAGGCGGCTCTCGATTTAGCTCAATTCGAGGAGATCATCATCACCGATTTCCTCATCCAGAAGGAAACCAAAGATATCAACCTAAATCAAGAAATCGTAGATTACTTCAACTTCGAGATCGGACAAGAATTCGAAGGGAAGACAACTGTTAAAAACATTTCCATCGAAGATGAAAAGATCTTTACAAATGATGCCTTTTGGAAGGACAAGGCCACAAAGCCAGAACAGACGCTCTTCCTAACTGGTAGCGCGCAGTACACGGAGGAAATCCGAAAGGCTATATTGGACACGAAACGGTCAAGGTTTGAGGGCCCTTTCGAAGTCGAACGGAAGCTAGCCGAACGCAAATTTTATACGCTTAACCTCAACCTTTACCTTATAAATGCCGAAACAGGAAAATCTCTCTACACCAGGACCTTCACAGAAACCCAGGGCTATAAGAATCCGAATCAGACAGCCTACTTTGCTTTCTTTGACCTGATCCTGAAGGTCAAGGATAAGCTCCTCCGTAGTGTCTTGGGTGGAGAAAAAATCCAAGAACGCTACATCATCTCAAAATAAACAAGGAGTCAACATGAAACGCCTTATCAGATACATCCTTCCTCTTTTGCTTTGTTTGCTATGGGCCCAGTTTAGCTATGGGCAATCTTATTTTTTCCCGTATTACGGGAAGAATAAAGTGTTGTATGAAAAATTCGACTGGAGTCATTACCGGACAGATCATTTCGATATCTACTATTATGTGGGAGATGTTCATATCCTGAAGAATCTCGCAGAAATGGCTGAAAGCGCCTACCAAAAAATCAGCAGCAATATTAAACACCAGCTTTCAGCCACTGTTCCTCTTATCTTTTACAAAACCTCTACGGACTTTGAGCAGACGAATCTTTTCCAAATCCCGGAAGGTGTTCTCGGCGTGGCTGAGCCTGTCCTGTATCGTATCGTCATCCAGGGAGATATGGCGTTGGATGAGATTCAAGATCTCCTGGAGCACGAATTGACTCATATTTTCGAGTACGACCTTTTATGGGGACAGCCTGGAGGAGCGCTCTACTCTCTCGCTCAACCTCCAGGCTGGATCATAGAAGGGTTTGCCGAGTATAACACAGAAACCTGGTCCTCCTGGTCATCCCTCATCGTCAGGGATGCGGTGCTGAACGATCGTATTCCCGAACTGACAAATGCCGGACATCTTTACTCTCGCTACCCCTTGCCGCGTCCTCCGGACTACGATTTCGGCCATGCCCTCTACGATTTCATCGAGCATAAGTTCGGAAAAAACGGAATCAGAGAGTTCTGGCAGTCTCTAAAAAACTATCCGCGCATAGGGAGGAAAAATCCTATTAACCGGGCATTCAAACAAGAATCTCGAGAGTTTAATCATGAATTCAAAAAATACCTGCGCCAGANNTCTCTCCCATACTCTTTCCCCATCGGGAGACATTGTGGCTGCCCTAACGGCCAACATCAAAGACAGCGATATCGATATCGTCCTAATCTCCACCAAAGACGGTTCTGTCATCAAAAATATTACCAAGGGTCACACCCTTAAATATGAACACATCAAGTACGAAATCGACCCTTCCAAGGGAAGCGATATTAGCTGGTCCGCAGACGGGGACAGGATTGCTTTTTTCGCTCGGGCTGGTCAGAAACATTCCCTATTCATTATCAGTGCCTTAACAGGAAAAACTCTGAGAACGATCAAAATCCCGTATGATCAACCCGCCTCTCCCTGTTTCTTCTCCTCAGAAAATGCGTTGCTTTTCACTGCCTTCCACGAAGGCGTCCACGATGTGTTCAAAATCAATCTGGAGAACGAAAAAATCCTCAACCTCACCAAGGATGATCTCTTCGAAAAGGCACCGATAATTTCGCCAGACGGGAAATATGTCGCCTACACCATCCGTTTGGATTCTTATGACAAAGTCTTCCTCTCTCCGCTGGACAATTTTCAAAAAAAGACTCAGCTAACGTTTGGCCGGGGAAATACCATCACTCCCTATTTTTCGGCCGATGGGAAGGAACTCTTTTACTCCGGCGATATTAGAGAGGCGTTCAATATCTATTCCCTGAACCTCGAAACAGGAGAGCTCAAACGATACACAGATGTCAGGACAGGGAATTTCTTCCCGATGCCACTCCCGAATGATTCTAAAACCATCATCTTTTCCTCGTTCAACAAAGGAGCTTTTCAAATTTTTAAGAGTACTCTCGAGGGGGAAATCGAAAAAAAAGTCAGCTTTGAGGAGAAGACCCTGATAGAGGAGTTTGAGAGGTTTGAACCTATCGTCTCACTCGAGATAAAAAAAGATGAAATCAAGCCCTATCGAGGGATAGGAAAGCTATACCTGGCTTCCCGGCCGCCAGTCGACACCATCGTCTCCTCTGACGGATCTATATACGGCGGCTCAGCCCTCGTCTTCACTGATCTCCTAGCAGACCACACCCTCTATTTCATGGCATATCAAGTAAGAGCTTTCCGTTCTTATTATTTTGCCTATCTTAACCAAAAAAGACGCCTCCAGTTCATGGCCAGTGCTTTCCAGTACACACAGTTCTATTACACCCCTTACAGCTACACAGACCCCTATTATTATTCTCGTCTTAATTATCGTGATGCCATCGCGACTCGCAAAATCTCGGGATTAAATCTAAGCTCCTACTACCCTTTAAATAGATATTATCGGTTCGAGGCTGGCCTTGGTTTTCTCCGCTACACAGAAGAGTTTTTTGATCCGATCTTTACCCAAAACCTCACCACAAGGGGACGCACCTATGATCGCTTCTTGAACGGGAATATTGTTTCCTTCTCTCTTTCTCTAGTGGGCGAGACTACCCGGTTCAAGTATCCGTATGGGCCTGCAGGAGGCAACACTTTCAGGGTCTCGTTGAGCCAGACTCTTCCATTTGGAGGCAGCTTCCTCCAGAACACCACGGCATCCGCCGATTTGAGACAGTATCTAAACATCGGATCCGACTTTATCTTCGCGACTCGTCTCGAGGCATTTGCGAGCCGAGGGAGAGATCCCTACATCTTCTACTTCGGTGGGAACAATCAGGTTCGATCCGAAAATTTTTACAACATCATCGCCAACGAAGGCTGGTTCCTAAACCTTGAATTCAGGCATCCTCTCATCAACCAAGCCTCGACCATCATCGGTCAGATCGGTCCTGTCCGCGGTGTGTTCTTTTTTGATGTGGCTCGGGCAAAAGTCAAGGGATTCCCGGCCAAATTCATTTCTTTTGCTGGTTATAACCAAGACGGTTCCGCGCGCTTCCGAGAACTAGACGCCATAGGCTCTTACGGCTGGGGATTCGAGTTTTTTTTCCTCGGTCTACCCCTGCATATAGAGTTTGTAAAGAGGCTTGAATTTATTGATATATCTCGTCCTTATGACTTCACCGGTGTCGGCAGTTGGGAGACAAAATTCTGGATCGGCTACGATTTTTAAATTTTTTTAACAAACTTCTTGAAATCCCTTTTTTTGCGTGATACTATAGCCGCGCCTTCTCTGCCAGGCAATACAAAAGGAAGGTTTTCCACAGCTGTGAAAAATTCTGTGGAAATCTAAATCGTCCCAATGGAACCGCAAGATAAATCAAACGCTTGGACTCAACTTCTCCTTTTAGTCCAAGAAAACATCGACAGGAACAGCTATGAAACTTGGTTCGAGCCGACCTCTTTCATCGGTCGTGAATCAGATTCTCTGTACATAAAAGTGCCCAATTCCTATTTTAAAGATTGGCTTTCCTTCCATTATGCCAGCCTCATTAATCAGTGTTCTAAAGAACTTTTTGGTAAGCTCTACGATATCAAGTATATTTACGATGAACGGCCTTCCACATTCATGCGTCGGGCACCGCAGGATCGACGGATAAAAAACGGAGGTCTTCTCAACCCTAATTTAAATCCCAATTATACCTTCCAAAACTTTGTCGTCGGCTCTTGTAATCAGTTTGCCCATGCAGCCGCCACGGCTGTGGCTAAGAAGCCCGCCCTCTCTTATAATCCTCTTTTCATATACGGCGGTGCTGGCCTTGGAAAAACCCATCTGATGAATGCTATCGGACATTTCACCCTCAAAAACAGCAGGAATTTCAAGATTTTATATATCACAACAGAAAAATTCATGAATGATCTCATCAACCATCTTCAGCACGGTAAAATTCTTGATTTTCGTCATAAGTACCGAAGCGTCGATGTTCTCCTGATGGATGATATCCATTATCTTTCGGGTCGAGAAAGAACTAAAGAAGAGTTCTTCCACACGTTTAATCATCTCTACGATAGCCAAAAACAGATTGTCATATCAAGCGATTGTCCCCCAAAAGAAATTCCTCAACTCGAAGAGAGGTTTAGTTCCCGTTTTGAGTGGGGTCTTATTGCTGATTTGAAGCCTCCTGATATTGAGACTAGAATTGCTATTCTGAGAAAGAAATCAGAATTGGAAGGAGTGGATTTGCCAGAAACAGTGGCCCTCTACATCGCGGATAAGATTCAATCCAATATACGGGAATTGGAGGGATACCTACGCCGCGTTATCGCCTATTCTTCTCTAAAAGGAGAACCGATAGACTTAGATCTAGCCAAGGAAGCCTTGAAAGATCTTCTAGATTCTTCATCGAAGTTAATCACTGTTGAGAAAATTCAGAGTATTGTCTGTCATAAATATAAAATCAAACTCTCTCAGATTAAATCAAAGAATAACTCTCCGAAGATTGCTTTCCCTCGTCAAATTGCCATGTACTTGACTAAGGAATTCACGTCCACATCCCTTCCTGAAATCGGTAGAAAATTCGGTGGAAAACATCACACAACTGTCCTTCATAGCATTCGTAAAATCAATAAAATGAAGATTAAAAATCCCGAATTTAACAGAGAAATCAACAGTTTGATTAACTCTATTCGTTAGAAATTCAACTATTTAAAAATTTTTTTAACTTTCTCTTCGTATTTATTATTTTTATTATTTATCTTTTAATCTATATTGTATTAGAATAATAATAATCCTGATGAGGAAGGTGGAAAATGAATTTTTCTATAGATAAAAAGGACATCATCGGAGAACTGCAACTCCTTCAAGGAATTGTTGAGAAAAGGAACACCATGCCTATTCTGGCCAATATATTGGTCGAAGTTTCAGACAAGGAAGTGAACTTGACTGGAACGGACTTAGAAGTCGGCTTGAAGACTCATTTTCCCGCTAATATCGAGGAAGCGGGATCAATAACAGTTTCCGGAAAAAAAATATTTGAGATCGTGAAATCCCTTGAAGAAGACCAAACGATTGTGTTTAAGGAAGCTGGAGATCTTCTGATGGAAATCGTTTCAGGAAATAGCCAATTTAAGGTTCTTTGTTTACCAAAGGACGACTTTCCCCAGGTCCCTGCTGCTAAATTCGAGAAGAATATAATCCTTCCTCTGAAATTTGTTCAAGAAATGATAGATAAGGTTTATTACGCCATTGCCCAAGAACAAAGATATTATCTGAACGGGGCCCTGATGATACTCCAAGAAAATTCTTTAGAATTCGTGAGTACAGATGGCCACAGGTTAGCCTACACATCAAAAACATTAGAAGACATTCTAGTCAAACAGGAAATCAGAGGAATCGTTTCCAAGAAGACGTTGAGCGAGCTGAAGAAAGTTGAGGATGAAAACGTCGAGTTTGACCTTGATGAGAACAATCTATTTTTTAAGGTCGCAAACAGGACTTTCATCTCAAGGATCATTGAGGGAAAATTCCCGAATTTTGAGGCAGTCATTCCAAAGGATAATCCCAATACTCTTCTCCTCTCACGAGATGAGATAACAGACTCGATAAGAAGAGTAGCCCTGTTATCGACAGAAAGATCCAAAGGAATTAAATTTTACATAGAAAAGAACCAATTGAGACTGTTCTCCTCCAACCCTGAAATCGGAGAAGCACGAGACAAGATCGACATTGAATACGAGGGAGATGAAATAGAGATCGGGTTCAACTCTCAGTATCTCCTCGATTTTCTGACCACGGTCAAAGAAGAAAGAATAAGAATAGAGTTAAAAGATGAAAACAGCGCAGTCTTGATTAAGCCGGAGACAGGAGACGACATTAAATATATTTACGTCCTGATGCCGATGAAGATTTAGCGACTGTGGGGGTCAGACTTTGAAAACTTGAATTTTGTACAGACATGACATGACGCATAGAAAGAAAACTAAACTTTTCAATGCCTGACCCCCAGAATCGAGATTTTCCCTTCCTTATCCACAACAATAGCTCAATAATCCGGGGATAAATTTAAAATATTCTTATGGTCATCTCAGAAATCTTTCTCCAGAACACAGCCTGCACAGAGGATGGCGAGAAGGAGTAGAACAAGGAAAGAAAGTTTTTTATCCAATGGCGGTATCTACGAAGGAAGGACCTCCGATATCCAGCAGGAAACGGCTGGGTGCACAGATGATTCGTTCCCCTGCTGTGGAGATAGGCGGAGAAAAACAACAAATCTTATGCGGGCAAGAAGCACCTTGAATCCAGGCTTTCCCCTTTTCGATCCTAACCGTGACGAGACCCTTAGGATTGGTGTAAGTCTTTACTAAGTTTTTATTAAGAGAGACCTTATCTACGACGCGACCATCAGAGTAAATCGTGACCTTCTTTCCTGGAGGAACAAGGGTTTTTTGATTGTTGAAGAAGATGATCGTGAGGAGGGAAGAGGGCTGGCCGGATGTATTCATCCGGGCCCAAAGAGAAGAGAGGGCTTTAGAGCGAATATCTAAGACATGGCCCGCCTTTACCAGTGTAAATGAAGGAGCGACTTTTTGTTGGAGACGATGGAAGGAGACATGAAGGATGGCCGCAGCCGGGGACGAGATCTGTTTCCATCCTTGATGAACGAGAGCCGTTTGAAGAGGTTGAACCTGGGGAGAGAAGTTGAGAAAGGTGAATTTTCGGCCCTTCGTTAACGCGTATTTTTCCAATTCGTTGAGAAGAGCGGGGAGAAAGCGGTGAGGGGTGTCGTTTATAAGAAAGAGTTCGCCACCTGTTCTTATAGATTTTAAACCTATGAAGAGGGAGCTTAAAACAGGTGAAAGCATTATCGTTTTGCAAAAATCTCGTCTATCCATTCCTGTCTCCTTTTTGGAGGATACCGATGATCACGGGATAAAGGAGGTCTTTATTCCTCTTCCGATAGGACAAGAAGAGACCAACCCCTGATAAAAAGAGCGCGAGGAAGAGACCGGCTATACTTAATTCCTGTTCAGGGGCGGAGAAAACAACAGAAAAGAGATAGCCCATGCCCATGCCTGCCAGAGAGGCAAGGAGGAGTATGGAGAAAATTTTAATCAGGGCTTTGTTGTAGGTGCTTTCGGGGATTTCGATTTCCACCTCATCACCCACAGAGGCCTGGAGTGGATTCTTAACCAAAAGGCGGCCCTTCGAGGATTCCTGTTTGGCACACAGTCTTTCAGCCGCACACCCTTGGCAGGCCTCGATCAAACAGCGGACTTCCACTTCAGCAAAACCTGTCCTGGTGTTGACGACGAAACCGCTATCTTTCATTGTCTTTTTTAAGACGGCCGATGGAGTCAGTCGGACATTTTTCGATCTCCGGGATTTTTTCCGGATCGATCTTGTCTTCATCGACGATCACAGCCAGATAATTTTCGAGGACGATGGCTTCCGGACAGGCCCTAACACAAATCCCACAGGCGATGCAGGCGTTTTTGCAGACTTTGCGGGCAAACGGGCCTCTGTCTTGCGACCGACAGTAGACGAAGATGTTCCTG
>JABAOF010008554.1_pt3 | contig 14826 bp, 20 predicted proteins | sample 7062171 | NCBI WGS metagenome assembly JABAOF01 (sample SAMN14538628, study PRJNA623070) | marine sediment metagenome | biome: marine biome [ENVO:00000428]; feature: marine pelagic biome [ENVO:01000023]; material: deep marine sediment [ENVO:00002113] | place: India: Gulf of Khambhat ...
CCGGAAAAAACGGATATTCGGGTATCCGTGAAAGGGGATTTGAAGACACACTGCATTGCCCCTATGCTCCTGATTCCTTTCGTCGACAACAGCTATAAACACGGACTGAATTCATCGATCGGAGATGGCTATGTACATGTCAGTCTCACCATAGAAAGAAAAAATCTGCATTTCCGAGTCAAAAATAACAAACCTCAACCTGAATCCAGGAATAGCAAGGAAAGGCCAGGTGTGGGGCTGGAAAATGTGAAGAGAAGGATAGCCTTGCTTTATCCGGACAAGCATCAATTGAATATTACCGATAATCCAAAAAGTTATTGTGTCGAACTGCTCTTGAATTTAAAACCATGAAGATTCAATGCATGATCGTTGATGATGAGCCTCTGGCTCAAAAGGTTCTGGAAAAATACATCCATTCTTTTCCATCTTTAGAACTTGCGAGCAAATGCCGCAATGCTATCGAAGCTTCCGCTTATCTCCATGAAAACACGGTGGATCTGATATTCCTGGACATCGAGATGCCCGGGCTTACAGGAATGGAGTTCCTGAAAACGATGGCCAGCCCGCCTCTGGTCATAATCACCACAGCCTATTCCGAATACGCGTTGGAAGGGTATGAATACGCGGTAGTGGACTATCTCCTGAAACCCATCGCCTACGACAGATTCCTGAAAGCCATCAATAGAATTCATGAGCGATTAAAAGGGAAGAGGCCAGAAAGCCCGGTCAGCCGGAAAAAAAACCGGGAAGACGTGGTTTTTCTCAAATGTGACAATGTCGAGCATAAAATCAAACTGTCGGATATCAAGTATATTGAAGGATATGGAAATTTTGTAAATGTTCACACCCAGAAAAAGGTGATCCTCATTTCAGAAAAGATGAAGACCATTGAGGAGAATCTATCAGGCACAGATTTTATAAGGGTCCATAAATCGTATATCGTCTCTCTGCCCAGAATCGATAGGATTGAAGGGAACAAAATACACATTCAGGAAGATGTTATCCCCATCGGGAGGTTTTATAAAAAAGACTTTGATTCAGTATTGAAATTGCATCAATTATCAGCTGATAAATCACAGGTTGAGTCCAGCTGAACAGCGAATTTACTAAAGAGCAGGCCCATTTGAAACACTCTGCTAACCGTTTATCCTCTCAAAAGGATGGGGCGGAGATGACCGGCATAGGCTAAGAGGTCGATGCGCTCGTCTGTCCGAACTATCAGGGCCGAAAGCATGCTCCCTGATTTTTATTCGGGAAGAATAAAGACAACTCCATGTTTTGAGAATTGAGGGCGCCTGGTTAAATCGAATAGGACCATCAACTTTCCCTTCCTTGTAATCTGGTTCTCCAGAATTAAACTGGATTTCTGGAAATAGTTGTGAAACTTCAAATTTTTGATTGTATACATTTGTCTCATGAATCCTAAAAATCCTTCGTTTGACATATTAATAGTTGTAAATTACAATTATTGTATATTAAAACTAATAAACAGGAGTCACAGATGGACATTCAAAATATTCGAGATTTTAGAAAAATATTGCGGAAATTTGAACGGTTAATACACATCCAACTCAAAGATTGTTGCTGTGGAGTTTCTCTCGCCCAGTGTCATGTCCTTTTGGAAATTGAAGAACAAGGTCAGGCGACAACCGGACAGCTGGCTGATCTGCTTGGCTTGGATAAAAGCACTTTGAGCCGGACAGTTGACGGACTGGTGAGTATCGGATTAATTGAGCGTTTGCCGAATCCTTCAGACCGAAGAGTTACGCCGTTAATTGTCAAAGAAAAAGGTAAAGATGTATGTGAGAGAATAAACAGCGCCGCAGACGATTATTATGATAAGGTCTTCGAGCTGATTCCGGAAGGAAAACATAAAGTGGTCATCGATAATTTTGCCCAGCTTGTAAAGGCCTTCTTGGATTATGAAAACCAAAAGAAGGAAGAAGTGGAATGTTGCGTTTCTATAGACAACTAAAAATAGCGAGAACGAAGATGGACTCTAAAGCCTGTTTTTTACCTTCGAAATGCAGGGATATTCGGATATGGACAAATTGATCATTGTTCCTGTTGTTTGTCTATTAATCTTATTCTTCTTATTTTTATTCGAGCAGGTAGGTAACGATCAGGCGATCAAAGAGGTTAGCTATTATTGGAAAAAGGAATATTTTAAAGCTATGTAAATTTCGAATTCAGAAAGGAGCAAAAATGAGAAAGCTAGGCTCGGTTATTTTATCTTTGGTGACTTTCTTTTTTTTAATCAGTTTAGAAGTAGACGCAGCAAACAACAATAAAAAGGAATCTATTCTTGTTTCAACCGATTGGCTGGCTGAACATCTCAATGATCCTTCGCTGTTGATATTGCAGATTGGAAGAGAGACGGGGTATGAAAAGGGACATATTCCAGGGGGAGTGTTTTTTGTGACTAAGGGAATTTATGAACGTTCAGCCAGCGGTATGGATCATGAAATTCCATCGGTCACAAAGCTTGTGGCAGTTTTTGAATCGTTAGGAGTCAGTAATGATTCTTATATTGTCATTTGTTATGAAAACGCTTGGGCCATTCCATCGGCAGCCCGTGCCTATCTCACTCTGGCTTACCTAGGCATGGGAGACAGAACATCCATACTCGATGGCGGACTTCCCCAGTGGAAAGCCGAAAAACGCCCCATTACTTCAGAGATTCCAACAATATCCGCCGGCAATTTTACACCTGATAAGAGAGACAATGTCATCGTGGATACGGAGTGGATTAAAGAAAATTTAAGAAGCCCCAAAGTCGCGATAATCGATGCTCGGCCCGAAGCTGCCTATACAGGAAGATATAAGGATAAACGGTTCTCCAGACATGGGCACCTGACTGGAGCATTCAATATTCCTTTCACCGAGCTAATATCCGAGAAAACACCGCACAAATTCAAAAGTGTCAAAGAACTGGAAGATATGTTTTTAAACTTTGGGATAAAGCCGGATTCAACAGTAGTCTCTTACTGTGATACGGGTGTCTGGGCTAGCCTGGTTTATTTCGTAGCCAAGTATCTCGGTTACGACGCACGATTTTACGACGGCTCGTTCCAAGAATGGAGCGCCGATGAATCCTTGCCTGTGACCGGACTGGTAAAAAAGTAATTTTATTGCTTGCTGCCTGACGAGGAGCTTTCATTGAGTTCAAAAATTCGAAAAATATTAAGGAATCGGTCAAAGAAGAGTGATAAAGGAAGATTAGAGAGGAGGCCTAGGCCGTATTGGAATCCCTATATTGCTGGAATAGGGTTAGGACTCACATTGCTTTCTGCTTTCGTCATAATGGGGCGAGGTCTTGGGGCTTCGGGTGCCTTCACGTCGTTTGTTTCAGTCGGAGTTGATGCCATAGCTTCAGAACATGCGGCGTCTAACGGGTTGTTCAGTGAGTATCTTGGGAATGGCGGAAGACATCCGCTTATGGATTGGCTTGTTTTTGAAATTCTGGGCGTTGTTGTCGGCGGTTTTATCTCTGGATGGTTTTCAGGCCGGATAAGAAGGGAAATTGTCAAAGGTCCTCGGGTTTCATCTGGCGGAAGATTACTTCTTGCCTTTACCGGCGGCACCATTATGGGATTTGCCGCCAAATTGGCACGCGGCTGCACCAGCGGACAAGCACTAACTGGCGGCGCTTTGATGAGTGTGGGAAGTTGGATTTTCATGATTTCAATTTTTATTGGGGCTTATGCAGGAGCATATTTTATGAGGAGGCAGTGGACATGAGTGCGCCGTTATATAAATTCGGTTATTTCGGACCCGATTTCAGCTTGATCGTTGCCTTTATTATCGGTATCGGCTTTGGATTTTTCCTCGAAAGAGGCGGTCTGGGAAACTCAAGAAAATTAGCTGCCCAATTTTACTTCACAGATCTGACAGTGTTCAAGGTTATGTTTACGGCCATTATTACGGCCATGCTGGGATTGTATTGGCTTTCATGGTTTGGCTTTGTGGATCTTTCGCTTGTTTATGTGAATCCGACTTATGTTCTTCCTCAACTGGTCGGTGGATTGATTTTTGGCGTTGGTTTCGTGATGGGAGGATTATGCCCGGGAACGTCTTGTGTCGCGACAGCCACTGGGAAAATGGATGGAATAGCTTTGCTTGTGGGTATATTCTTTGGAATCTTTCTCTTCGGTGAATCATTCGAACATTTTTACGGTTTTCTCTATTCGACCTCATTGGGACAAATAACATTCCCTCAGATACTTAATATTCCCCATGGGTTAGTCCTGCTCTTTATCATCATTATGGCCCTGGCCGGCTTTGTCGGGGCCGAAGCTCTTGAGAGAAAATTTTCAATGAAAGTGGATAAGAGGTGATTTGAAAATGAAAACACACTTTAAAAATATCACTCTGGAAAAGAAACTGGCTCTGGTCGCATTACTGCTTGCTGTGTTTGCCGCAGTAGCCGGGAATCCGTATAAGCCTTTCGAAATGCCGAGTAAAACAATTGAGGAAACAGAGGTAGAAGGAAATCTGGTTAAATTTTTAGATGCTCTACTTCTGGCTGAGTGGATTATGGAAAAGAGGGATGATTTTCATCTGATTGACTTAAGATCGAAAAAAGAATTCGATGAATATCACATACCTCAAGCGTTTAATATTCCTCAAGTTTCCCTGAAACGGGAAATGTTAGAGGGAAAGGAAAAAATCGTCTTTTATGTTCAAGATGAAGAGTTTCCGGATGTGGCTTGGAAATTGTTCACTGAAAAAAGTGACACGGAGACACTGGTTTTAAAAGGGGGATTGGATAAGTGGAGAGAAGACGTCCTCTTTCCAGACCTCGTCAGAATAAGCGTGCGGGATGAAAAGTTAGCCCAAATGATAAAAAGGGCCAGCTTGTATTTTGGAGGCACGCCAAAGATAGGGAAAGACCCCAAAAAACGATTACAAAAAAAGTATTTAAGAGAAGGATGTTAGATTAGTAGGGATGAAAAACAGCATAGATTTTGAATTTTTAAGGAAGGAAACAATAGGCAAAGATTTTTTCCTTGAGACACCTTTTGGCCAGAGGCTTCTGACTTATGCAGATTTTGCAGCCTCGGGGAGGTCATTGAGATTCATTGAAAAGTACCTGATGAACATCCAGAAGAGCTACGGGAATACTCATACAGAGGATGATTTTACAGGTGGATATATGACCAAACTTCTGCACCAGGCGGAAGAGTTGATAAAAAAGGCATTCAATGCAGAAAAAAACTGCTATATAATCCCCAGCGGTACAGGAACGACTGGGGCTATCTCTAAAGTGCAAGAACTCCTTGGGGTGTACGTGCCCCCAGTGACGAAGGATAGATTCAAATCGCTTGTTGATGATTACATTAAACACAATAAAGATAAGAGAGCTTTAATCAATGCTGCTAAAACTCACATTGAGAAAAGCTCGCCCGTAATATTTATAGGCCCTTATGAACATCATTCTAATGATATCATGTGGCGAGAGGCTTTGAGTGAAGTCGTTGAGATTGATTTAACACCTGAGGGAGAACTGGATCTCACAGATCTAGAGAAGAAAGTATCTGATCCCCAATATAATAACAGGTTCAAAATTGGCTCTTTTTCCGCAGCTTCAAACGTGACAGGACTCATATCACCCGTGTATGAGATATCGAGGATCCTGCACAAACACAACGCTATTGCTTGTTTTGACTTTGCTGCGTGTGCACCTTATGTAGGAATTGATATGAATAAGGACGACGAGTCTTATTTCGATGCCGTATTCGCATCCCCCCATAAATTTTTAGGAGGCCCAGGTTCAAGCGGAATCCTCGTCATCAACAAAAAACACTACAGACATGATCTCTCCCCAGTTTTCGCAGCTGGAGGAACAGTAGATTTTGTAAGCTCCTCTCTATATGATTTTACTAAGGATGTTGAAAAAAGAGAGAAACCAGGCACCCCTGGAATTTTACAGATCATAAAAGCTGCATTATGTATTGCCCTAAAAAATGCCGTTGGTGTGGATAAGATTGAAGCCAAAGTACGAGACTATGTCCAAAGAGTATTTAAACGACTTTCGAAGAATCCGAATATTGTGATTCTCGGAAATAACCACCCAAAAAAGCGAATAGCCATATTTTCGTTTCTTATAAAACATAAAGATAGATATCTTCATCCAAAGTTTGCCGCGAAGCTATTAAACGACTTATTTGGAATTCAAACTCGAGCCGGCTGTACCTGTGCGGGTCCATACGGGCATAGACTCCTGAACATTGATAGTGAACTTTCTCAGAAATACAGAAGGGTTATTGAGAAAGGATGTCAGTCGTTAAAGCCAGGATGGTTACGCGTGTGCTTTCATTATGCAATGAGTGAAGAAGAATTCGATTTTATTTGTGAGGCAATTGATTTTATTGCCACCTATGGCTATGTGTTTATATCTCAATACAAGATGGATTGGAAGACCGGGGTATGGTGCCATGAGAATTTTGAAGTATCAGATTGGAAGAATCCTTTTGACATCGAAAGTATACTTGAACCTGAGTTCGAAGATGATTCTGAAGAAAGATTGATTGATAAGAAGCAGTTGTATAAGAGTTATCTGAATGAAGCCTTGAAGCTGGCCAAAGAGCTAGAAGAGAATTATACAGAAGATTTCAGCCGTTATTATGATCCTGATGAAGAAAGCCTCAGCTATTTTTATGTCAAACACATCACATAAAAAGAAGAAGACTTTGAAAAAGATTTTAAGCGCTGCAACGGTTTTACTCTTACTCATTCCTTTACTCCCCCAAGAAAAAAAAGAGGAAGTATTAGTAACATATTATGGACGGTCATGCTTTGAGATAAGTTTTGCGGGGAAAAGAATTGTCATTGATCCTTTTGACCCGGATTTCTTTGATTATTCTTCGCACAAAAATAAGTATTCTTTACCAAAAGGGAAGATCGATTATGCATTTGCGTCTCACACGGCCAACGACCATAACTACTTTGAAGGAATAAACGCAGAGCAGGCCTATCTCGCCAGTGGAGATAAAAATGAGTTTATTCTCCAAAAAAAAGGAAAAACTGTGGAAGTCAGCGGAAAAACAGCGAGAAAATTCGAGGGGGAATCATTCAAGTTTTGGACTGTTCCTTCTTATCACGATGACCAAAAGGGAGCCATAGATGGACGTAACGGCATTATATGCCTTGATTTCAACGGACTGAAAGTCGTACACCTTGGCGATCTCGGTCATGTTCTTGAACAAGAGCAAATCGATGCAATTGGTAAAGTGGATGTACTGATGATACCTGTCGATGAACGCTACACCATAGATGCAGAAACTGCAGAGAAGATTGTCGGACAGCTTAATCCCAGGATCGTCATTCCAATGCATTACAAGACTGATAACTTGAAAAAAGAGCTTCCATTCTCCGATGAGAAAAATTTTGTTAAAAAATTCAAAAATGTAAGAAGACAAGATAAAAGCTTCATTTCAATCAATAAAAAAGACTTAAAAGAGGGCCTGCAAATAATAGTTCTGAAATATCATCAGGAATAAAACCGAACTCTTTCTTTATGCTCAGTAATTAGGTAACTCTTTTGGCAATGATTTTGAAGGCAAAAGTGTCATTGCGAGCGAAGCGTGGCAATCTCATGTCCTTGTCATTGCAAGCAAAGGGCGGCAATCTCTTATTTTAAAATGGATTTCTTCTTATGAGATTGCCACGTCACTTCGTTCCTCGCAATGACACTCACAATGAAATCTTCTTACGGGATTTCCGCGTCACTTCGTTCCTCACAATGACACCATAATGAGATTGCTTCACTCCGTTCGCCATGGCATCCAAAAAATGTTACCGAATTATTGAGCGAGGATAACAATCCAGAAAAGTAAGGATTGAGAAAGACTGTATGGTTATTAAGAAAAGTTTATCTCCTCAGAATGTTGGGCGGAGATGATCCGCAGTGTCTATGAAGTCGATTCCCTCATCTGTCCCAACTGTCAGGGCCACCAGACCGTGAAATAATACAGGATTACCTGTAAAACTTAAGCCTTTTTGGAATAGAGAATTTGATCATTCGGAGCGGAGCGATTCGACCGGATTCGCCAAGGCTGCTCGAATTGCTTGGGAACTGACCGAGGCCAGAGCAATCAGCAAGGCGGCAACTCCACCCCAGATAAACGGTATCGGAGTCAGCGCAATTCTGTAGGCAAAGTTTCCAAGCCACTTGTGGATCAAAAAGTAAGCGATCGGCCAGGCTATGATATTGGAGACAATCACCCATTTCGTGAATTCTTTTGAATAGAGCGTAGCGATGCTTCGGACCGAAGCGCCCAACACTTTCCTGATCCCGATCTCCTTGACTTTTCTGTTCGTCATGAAGGCTGCCAAACCGTACAATCCCAGACAGGATATAAAAAGAGCCAAGATGGTAAAGATTGATATCAGTTTTCCGGTTTTTTCTTCGGCGGAATAAAAGCTGTAGTAAGCGTCCTTCATATATCTGTAATTGAATTCCGACTCTCCCAGTATAGTCTTCCAAACATCTCCCATGTAAGCCAGGGTTGATTCGGAATCCTCCGGTTTTATCTTCGTCGCCGTCAAAAAATAAAATTTCGGATCGATGTAGATCAGTATAGGGCTGATTTTATTGTGAAGGGATTTCACATGGAAATCTTTGACAACTCCTATGACCGACATTTCTCTTTCCCCGAAAAGCAAGAGTTTTTCGTCGATCGGGTTGTCAAATCCGAACATTTTGACGGCTGCTTCATTGAGGAGGACGCTCTCTTTGCTATCCAAAGAATAGTCTTTGGAAAAATCTCTTCCGGATACGATTTCCAGTCCCAGGGAATCCACCAACCCATAATCGGCGGGAAGAGCTTGAATCGTAATACTTTCCACCTCTCCGCCGCCCTTTTTTTTGACGGTCATGTTGTACTGGCTGTTAATGCCCGGAACCGTAAAAACACCGGTGACCTCGACGACATTTTGATGCTTCAGAAATTCATTTTTAATGACAGGATATTTTTCTTTGGCCTGGGGATTTGTGAAAGGGAAATAGGCCAGGACAACATCCTCCTTATCAAAACCCAACTCCGTGTTTTTCATGAAATCGATCTGTTGATAGATAAAAATCGTCCCTGCAATCAATATGATGGATATAGCAAATTGAAGAACAACCAGCACATTCCTGAAAGACAAACTGCCCGCGCCTTTCATGGCTCTTTTTGCCAAGATGTCAGCAGGATGGAATCTGGACATGAACCAAGCCGGATAGCTCCCTGCCAGTAACCCGACGACTAAAACCATCAAAACCACGATCGCATACAGGCTTTGGAAGTGAGAAACGCTGAAGCTAAAAGGGGCACCCAGATATGAATAGAGGGATGAGTACAGGATGTTGAACAGAAGAACACCGAATGCCATGGAAATGGTTGTCACCAGAAGAGATTCGGTTAAAAACTGGCGGATCAATTGTTTTCTGTTCGCCCCGACAACTTTTCTGATTCCGATCTCCTTCATCCTGTCCAGGTATCTTGATGTGGATAAATTCATGAAATTGAAACAGGCAATGACAAGCACAAGTATAGCCGCCGACAAAAACAAATACACATACAAAATATTTCCCTTCACGCCGACATCGCCCCTGTATTCCGTATCCCAGTGAATTTTTGATAGGGGTTGCAGCACCATGTCCATCTTTTTTGTGAACCACTCTCCAGTATTCTGTATAAGCAAGGCATCCACCTTTTCCGCAACGCTTGGCAGGGAAGAATTTTCTCTCAACACAAAATATGTCAGATTATCCCCCCACTGTGTCCAGGGCTCTGAAGGATATTCGCCCAAAGAATGAATCGTCGCATAGGAAATCAATATCTCGCACTCCAGATGGGTATTAGGCGGAAAATCCTCTAGGAGTCCTGTGACCCTGTAGAGATTGCCGTCGATGTTCAGCGTTTTTCCGATGGGATCGTCATTGTTGAAATACTTATTCGCGATTTTCTGGGTTATGACGACTGAAAAAGGATCGGCTAAAACAGATGATGCCTCTCCTTCGAGAAGGGTCCAGCTAAATATGTCAAACACCTCGGGGTCCGCATGGAATATCTGGAACTGTTTGTATTTTTCGTTTTGCGCACCGAGAATGATCATTTCGCTGTTGTGCCTGATTCTCGCGGCGACTTCTATCTCAGGAATTTCGGCTTTCATGGCAGGAGCGAATGCTGGCATACTCCCGGCAAACTTGCTGCCCTTTGAACCCCAATCGCAGGCCAGGCGATAAATCCGGTCGCCCTTTTTGTGGAAATCATCATAGCTTATCTCATTGACCACATACATCAGCATCAGAAGACAAACCGTCATCCCGATGGCTAATCCAAAGATATTGATAAAAGAGTATCCTTTGTGCCTTTTGATGCTGCGAAAGGCTATTTTTAAATAATTTTTGAACATGGACACACCTCCAAAAACGGCCTCCATAAAAAGAGGCACGACGATAATCACAAATTGGAACGCCTGGCTGAGAGCGACTCTGATTCGCCCTTTTTCCTTGATATCCTGGGAAAAGCGGTACTCCATGTCTTCGATAATAGAAGAACACATTATCTCATCAGTGATTAGAGAAAGAACTCCTTTGGCGAGCCGGGAAAACATATTTGTACGCACTGTATTCCTGGAAGAGTATTTACTTCACTTCAGCGACGTTCGCCCACATAACCTTGTTCAACAACTGGATGGCCTGTAGTCTTTTTTTTCCCACAGGTGTGAGTTGATAATATATGCGGGGTCTTCCTCTCTGATCACCGACATTATCAGCGATTGTTGTCTTGACATAACCGTTTTTCCTCAGACGGCTTAAGGGACCATAGATTGCTCCCGAAAGCCATTTGACACCTGTATCATTCTCGACCTGTTCTCTTATCGATATCCCATAGGCATCTTCACCCAATTTCCAGATGGCCAAAAGCAAAATCTCTTCGATCCTCGATAAAAATTGCATCGGATTTCCTTTCTAATAATATGCGTTTTATAGTATATTTATATTAGTATATTTTACACGGCATGTCAAGGGGCAAATACTGTGAAAAGATTTAGTTCCTGAGAAGCGATAAACTGTGGGAGTTGATCTTCTGACCGAACGTTATCCTTGTATATCTGCAGGTCACAACAGGCTTCAAGTTTATGCCTGGCATCATAGCTGTCAGTCCAAAAAAGCGCAGGCATGTCAGCAGTAGGCTGAATAGAGAAGCCTGCTGATCGGATGAATAAATAATTCTTTTCGAGCGAAACGCCAGGAGAGAGTGGCTGTTAGGAGAAAAGTAGAAATTAATGTCGTTCGAGCCAGATCGTTGCAGCTTTTCGGACAGAGGATTCAGGATCCTTCTCGGCGATCTTTTCCAGCAGGATGAGGGCTTCCTTCGCACCTGACTGACCCAAGGTTAAAACGACCTTTTTTCTGATCCCGGGATCCGGATCATTAAGAGCAAGGTCCGACAGGTGACTGATAGCCCGCTTCTGGTCTATCCGCAGCAGGGCAATGAGCGCAGCTAGTTTGATATCGATCTTTGACCGATCTTGAATCGAGAGGCCTTTTTCGATGGCTTCGATATATTCCTTGTGACCCATCTGATAGAGCCTAAGCGCGATATCAATCCGTAGGATCTCGGCGTCATCCACCCAATCACTCTCTGGAAAATCCGAGGCCAAACGGTCCAAATAGGGAAAGGCTTTGGTTTTGAGACGTATGGCTTCTCTGCGATCCTCCTTGCTCCGGCTGAGCCGATCATGGGTATGGGATATCCAGAACAATGCACTCTCCAGCTCACGACTGTTAGGAAAGTACGAGATAAACCAGGATAGAATCTGGATGGCTTTTTCGTAGTCCTCTTCATAGATAGCGGATTTTGCTGCGGACAGAAATCCGGCCGCGGTTTTGGTCAGGGTCAATTCGATATTCCTTCTGCTGGCATTGAGGAGGACGTCCGTCATCTCTGACATCCTCTCCTTAGAGAAAGCGCTCACAATCCATTTTCCCTTCTTGAGAAACAGCAGGGTCCATTTTCCCTTCTCGTCCGTTATGGATTCTCTTTTGATAGCCGAGCGATCCTCAAAAAATCTTGGAGGATATGAAGACGGCGGTATTGTCGATAAGGGGGCACTGTATTTCCCCCCTACGTAAACGGCCACGACCTTAACGCCGACTCTTGGGGAACCATCCTCATCCCGGACAAACCCGGTCATGAAAAGATCTCCGCGGCCAGCCTGTGCAAGAGCAATTGAATCCAAAAGAATGATTAAAATAATGACGATCATTCCTTTTGTGGCAGAGCCCCAAATTTCCCTCATAGCTTTGCCTCCTTGTCCGCCTTCGATGCCTGATACAATCCAATATTCTTGATTCTGAAAAAAATCTCTTTGTCTCTGATCAGAGTTTTGATGAATACGTGGGTTTCCGGTGATCCCGCCTCGAAGTTAGCTGTATCATAAAGGAGGAGTTCGAGGTCATTCAGCAGTTCGGTGACGGAGGGATCAACGGATTCCCCCAGGAAAGCCTGAAGAGTTCTGTTCTGGAACAATAAAAAACGGGCCTTCTGCTTTTCGAGAACGAGGATTTGCTGGTCGGTTGCCAAAGATCCCCGATTCTTGTATTCCAGCAGGGCTGTGCCGACTTCTTCCAGATGTTGCCGGATCAGACGACTGGTGACGTCATGCTCTTGGGTTTGAAGAGCTCGGTCTGTTCTCGGGGGGAGCAGGACGTGCCTCCCGATCATGATTCCCAGAAGAAAAATCACCAGAACCGCTGCCGCTTGCAGTATACGTCGGGCTTGGAGAATCCGGTTCTCTCGAGCCCACGTGTTGCGTTTCAAGCGAGCACGAATGACATTCCAGGACCTGTTCCAGTCGAAATCCGGCCGCCGGCCGGGAAGACCAGTCAGCCACTTGAGGTCCTTCTTGATCTCTGCGTATTTCCGCGAGCATGAAGGACAATCCCGGAGATGAGCTTCTAGGGCTTGCTGTTTGTGCGGATCGAGATCGTTGCTAAAAGAGAGGATCATCTGCTTTTCAACTTTCCGGCAGTTCATTTCTCTCGTCTCCTGTAAACCGCCAGCTCTCGGCGAAGCTTGACGATGGCTCGATGGAGTTGTTTGCGCACGGTCCCCTCCGAACATTTCAAGTGAGCGGCTACCTCTGCGGTGCTCATCCCATCGGAATTTTTAAGAATGAAAATCATCTTCTGCTTTGGGGACAAGGCTTCCAGCCCTTTATAGAAAACTTCTCTGATTTCCCTGTTCACGTACTGTATCTCTGGCTGCAAAGATTGCTGGATCTGAACGTCGACCTCCCTGATTTCCGATCCGGATTGGAATGGTCTTCGTTTTTTTCTCTTGACGAAATTGATGGCGCAGTTGATCCCTATCCGGTAGATCCAGGAGAAAAAGCGGGCATCCGGCAGTGGCCGGTACCATTTGATGGCCATAAAACTCTTGACGAAAATATCCTGCAAAAGCTCCTCCGCGTCTTGGTAGTTTCCCACATACCGGAATGCGAGATCGGCGATGGGCTCCCGGTAGCGGATATACAGCTTCTCGAAAGCGGCCTCATGACCCTTTTGGGCCTCTTCGATCAGGGATTCTTCTTCGACATCCATTCTTTACAGCATATCAGTGTGGTTACTCCCTTGTGATCAAAACACCGATTCCAGTCCGATGACTGACAAACTCTATATAAAACAATACAGAGAAAATGGCAATCGGTTTAGAGTATGTTCAACATCGGCAACGGGGATTAGCCAGAGATCCGGGCACGGAAGCAACGGTAGTTGTGGAGCTTTTTATCCCGAAAAACAAAGCGTACGAAAACATAATGGGTGCACTTGTGAACGCGTTCGTGGTAGCCCAGCCCCATGCTCTCGTCTCCCCGAGTTTCGCTTCTATGGTCTCATCCTCGCTTCCTTTTTGGGCGTAGATTAATACATTGTAATTCCCTTTTTCCCTGAAGATCTCCTCGGTTTCCTTTCTGGAAAATGGAGCTCTGCGGTGGTTCTTCTTGAGGATCGTCTCCGGCGAGGGATTTGCACTCGCCCACCGCGCTTGAAGCTTGAATTCCCATTGGTTGGTGATTATGGGGATGACTTCTTCTACGTCCTTCCCAATCAACGGATCCAGTTTGTTCGTATAAAGTTCGAGCAACTTGGCATCACGCGTGGATGCACAGCCGGTCAGAAAGGTGGCGACGATCAGGAATCCGGAGAGTTTTGTTTTGAAGGTCATGTTGACTACCTCCTTAAATAGTGAGAATTACGCGTTCGAACACTTGCAATCAGAACAAGGAATCCGGTCCGATGACTGACAAACTCTATCCAGTGCCAAATAAGTCAAAATAACAAACGGGTTGAAATCCAATCGGAGTTGTCAGTCGAAGACAGAATAAAAGTGTTTATATAATTGAAGGATTTTGTGATTAAAGATCGAGCTTTGAGAAGGAGCGAGATATGCGAAAGCCTGGGTTATTGAAGCTGTCCTTGATTTCATCTATCTTAGTCATGGCGGTCGCTCTATTTGCCCCCACCTGACGGCTGTCAGCGGAGACTCAAGATGGGATGAAAGATCAGGCACATTTGGAAGAGATCCTCAAGTCAAGCGGCGAATACTGCGAAAGAGTCAAAAAAATGGCTTTGTTTTATATCTGCCAGGAAAATATCATTGATATCGAAAACTTCTTCCGAGGAGTGTCCCCTGCATTGGGAATGCAGAGGGAAGAAAGGATTTTCAATTTACGCCGTGTTAAACGACAGACTTACAGAATGGAAAATTGAAAAGATTCAATAATCAATTAAATAGAGAAGGGAACATGCTGGATAATATTGATAGAGGGATT
>JABAOF010002855.1_pt6 | contig 14825 bp, 15 predicted proteins | sample 7062171 | NCBI WGS metagenome assembly JABAOF01 (sample SAMN14538628, study PRJNA623070) | marine sediment metagenome | biome: marine biome [ENVO:00000428]; feature: marine pelagic biome [ENVO:01000023]; material: deep marine sediment [ENVO:00002113] | place: India: Gulf of Khambhat ...
AGAAGCTCATTTTTCCTGTAAAGGGCTATCGCCGGGAGACTTCGTTTCGGTGTCGGTACGCTTCCTGCAGTTCCCAGAAAGATGACGGACAAACTCATTTCAGTTCATCTCAAAAACGATGATTTCTCTCGTTAGGCTATGATGAACATGCACAAAATGGGATTCCACATGTTTCAAACTCAACTCTTTACCTAATTCACTTGCTTTCACCGATCTTGGAGCAGCGATGCAGATCCGTCGTCCGCCAGTTAGACTATCTTGAAGAGCTGAAAGAGAGTCTTTTATCACATGGTGTGTTTCGCGTCCCAGCGTGGAGGCCAATCTGCCATAAGGAGGGTCTGTTACGATGCAGTCGGCTTTACCTGTAGGAGGCTTTGAAGCGTCTGCTACTATCATTCCTTCGGACCGAAGGTTGTAATGCCGGAGGTTACGTAGCCCTCCTTCAACCATGGAGCGTTTCACATCTAAGCCTACGGTTCGGCACCCCATCAATCCCGCCTCTACAAGCATACTAGCCGTTCCGCAAAACGGATCTAGGACAAGATCACCCGCTTTCGGCTTCGCCAAGTTCACCATACACCGCGCAAGTTTAGGAGGCATAGCTGACGGGTGAAAAAAAGGCTTTTGCCGCGGCCCTCTTTGAACAAAAACTTTCGGAGAAATCTCGGCGATTTTCAGTCCAAATAAAAATTTGTTGTCAGTCAAGATACCAAAGAAGGTCTTTTCAGGGTTTACCAGATCTACCTTCGACCTCTTCGCCTTGTTCAATATGAGTTTACCTAGTTTTCGCTCAAGTTCTGCACTCGAGAGGCTGTGAATGTTTTCTCCTACTCTTCGAATACGCACGGCAAAGCTTTCGTTTTCATGAACAAACTTGTCTAGAGAAACCGAACGTACCGCACTGGAGATCTCGTCAGCATCCGCAGCGCAGCTCAGCAGTTCTACGCTGCAAGCCCGTGTCAGAGCGGATCTGAACTCGATAGATTTTGCACTATTAACGTCAACCGCAAGCCGCAAGACCTGCGACAACTTCTCCAAAACCTGATACTCATACTCTTCGGCTTCCAAAATGGCCTTCAGTTCCGAGAGCGGAAGCGACGGATGTTCACCTGAAACCAGAAAGAAAAGATTGCTCACTTCTTGGCTCCTCGTGTAATCAAAGCCTCAGCAATCAGGGGAGCAACGGAAACCACGCTAATGTGACTGGAAACACTATCTGTGCCCACAATACTCTCTGCTCCGCAGTGAAGAATCCTGTCTTCAGCATCTCCCACTAGCAGCGGATGTACACAAGCAACGTGAACCGTTCGTGCATTTTGCTTGCGAGTCCAAGCCACTGCCTTCATCATCGTACCGCCGCTGCTTATAATATCATCAAATATTACGACATCCCTCCCCTTAACGGGCAAGGGCTTCTCTTCAATCACTACTTTCCCAGTTACTCTATCACGTTGAGTAGATATGTAATCAGAACCCCCTCCAAGAACCCCGTCGGCCTCGACTGCTGTCGCCAAACCTTTCTTGCCGAGAGCCAGAGAACAGGCTCCATCAAAACCTCTCTTCTGGAAGTGCTCGGCCAATAGTGGGATGGCAGACAAATCCTCGACAGGTACTTGCAGAGTTCCAAGAACAGCTGGATTGTGCGAATTAACAGTGAGAATTTTAACAACGCCACAGGTTTGAAGTAGTGTCACTATAGTTTTCACACTGAATGCTTCTCCCAATCGAAAACGCTGGTCTTGTCTTGCATACGCAAAGTAAGGCACAATAGCCGTGATCGTCTTGGCTTTCAAGGTTTTGGCGGCATCTGCCATGAGCAGTAGCTGAACGAGATGCTCGTCTTGAGGAGGACCTGTAGTTTGAACTAAAGCCACATCTTTGTTTCCGACTTCGCCTTCAAATCGAATGTAAGATTCCCCATCTGGAAAGCGTTTAAACTCTATTGGGACAATCTTCTGTTTGAGCAGCTCTGCTATTTTGTAACCAAGTTTTTGAGACGAAGGACCAGGCACAACTATCACGACTACACCCTCTGTTGGCGTTGCTAGTTGACGGTTAGAGCAACAGCCCTGTTATAGTTTTTCGCTTCCTTTAAGCTCTTCCAGCAATTCCCTTGCTCTCCTTCCAGAACGCCGCATCTTCTAGAAGCATTTTTATCTCTTGTCGTTTGATAGTAGGATACTACGGTGAATATCGCATGGGCAAATCTGCGCTGATTTCAGGCTTCTACAAGCTTAGCCCTAAAGAACGTTTAACGTTGGTCAAGGAGTTTGCTGGGCTATCAGACGAAGAATGCGCTCTGCTAAGAGAAACCGGTTCTTTGCATATGGACCTAGCTGATCGCATGATAGAAAACGTTGTCGGAGCCATGCCAATCCCTTTGGGCATAGGTGTGAACTTCCAGATAAACAAACGAGATTATCTGATACCGATGGCGATTGAAGAGCCTTCTGTTGTCGCGGCAGCAAGCTACGCTGCAAAAATGGTGAGGCAAGGCGGAGGCTTCCACACAAGCAGCACACCGCCCATAATGATTGGACAGATACAAGCAGTCGATATACGAGATCCCCACGCTGCAAGGATGCAAATCATACAAGCGAAACAGGCTCTTTTGAAGAAGGCAAACGATCAGGACCCTGTGCTTGTTTCTGTCGGTGGAGGAGCAAAAGACCTCGACGCAAGAGTTATCCACACAGCACAAGGACCAATGTTGATAACAGAGTTGCATGTCGATTGCCGTGACGCTATGGGTGCCAACGCCGTGAATACGATGGCAGAAGCTGTTGCTCCGACGATAGAACGCCTGACTGGAGGTCGCGTCTACCTACGAATAATCTCTAATTTGGCCGTCAAGCGCCTGGCAAGAGCATGGTGCCTAGTACCTAAGAAAGCAGTGGGCGGCGAAGAAGTCGTAGACGGCATTGTAAACGCCTATGCTTTTGCCGCGTCAGACCCATATCGCGCAGCAACTCACAATAAGGGAATCTTGAACGGCACAATAGCCGTCGTAATCGCAACATGCAATGACCACCGCGCAATAGAAGCTGGCGCCCACGCCTATGCAGCCAGAACTGGGCGTTATACGACGCTTTCAACATGGGAGAAGAACAAAAATGGGGACTTGGTAGGCTCAGTTGAGCTGCCGATGGCCGTCGGTCTCATAGGTGGAGCCGTGCGAACACATCCGATAGCAAAGATCGCCGTAAAGATTCTAGGAGTAAAAACAGCCAACGAGTTTGCCGAGGTCCTAGCAGCGGTCGGTCTAGCCCAAAACCTTGGAGCGTTACGAGCGTTAGCACATGAAGGAATTCAGCGTGGACACATGTCTCTTCACGCAAGAAACATCGCAGTAGCAGCTGGCGCAACGGGCAAGCTCATAGATTTAGTGGCTGAAAAGATGGTTGAAGAACGTACGATCCGCATGGACAAAGCAAAAGAGCTAATTGAAAAATCCAAATCAACAGGAAAAGCCTGACAGTCGGACACGTACTCGCACTTTCTTCCATAAGTCATAAAACCAAGACAGTGTGAATGATGAACGATGGAACATGGTTAGGCACATAGGAATCATTGCTGTGAGTTCTGAAGGCGCCGCTCTTTGTTATCGTACAATATTTCGAGAGGCCTTTGCGGTTATGGGAAAATTCGTTCATCCTGAAGTGAGTTTGCACACTCACTCTCTGAGTCACTACATGAACTGCATCGAAGACAATGACTGGGATGGCGTAGCATCTCTGATGGTCTCATCTGCGCAAAAACTGAGGGCAGCTGGCGCAGACTTTGCGATATGTCCAGATAACACGGTTCACCGAGCTTTCGAAAAAGTGCAAAGCCAATCTCCGATACCTCTCATAAGCATCACAGAAACTGTTGCCAGCGAGTGCAAATCAAAAGGATACAAAAAAGTAGGAGTCCTTGGGACCAAGTACACCATGCAAGGACCAACGTACCGACATGCCTTGTCAAAGCTCGAGATTAACGCGGTTGTTCCAGATAAAGAAGATCAGGAAAAGATCAATTCAATCATCTTCGATGAACTGGTTCCAGGAAAAATAGCAGGGTTTCCGAGCAAAGACATCATAAAGATCATTCAGAAACTGAAAAAGTCAGGCTGCGACGCTGTGATTCTCGGATGCACTGAAATCCCACTCGTTGTGAATGCAACCAACTCACCCTTACCAGTTATTGATTCAACACGCCTCCTCGCCAAGAAGGCACTCGAACATTCGTTAGGACCAGCTCTTAAATCGTAGAGCCAAAGGAAGAAGACGATTGTGCCAGCATTATCGAAGGTTAGAATTGAACACGGAGAATCTTTAAGTATTTTTATATTATAATATGAAAATAGTGATTTATTGTGACTCAGAAAGAGCTGGATGGACACATAGTCGGTGATGCAATCAGCGATTCCACCCGTGTAGAGATCCTTCAACATCTTCTAAAGTGCTATCCAAAGTCTCTGACAATGAACGAAATAGAGAAAGCTCTCTCCAAACACGTGTCACCCACAACGATTTCTTTTCATCTTCGCAAACTGAGGGAAGCCGGATTTGTCATCACAAATGGACACAAGAAGGGATTTAGAGCGCTTCGACCAACGATTAACATTACAGTGAGCGACAATGGCGTACGTGTAGAGGGGGAAGAGTGAGAGCGATGCTACACGAAGCCATGTTATACAAGCAGCTGCCAGGGAACAGCGTCAGATGCATCCTCTGCGGAAGGCTATGCACCATACCTGAAGGGCGAGTAGGCTTCTGTCGGATTCGGAAGAATCAAGAGGGTAAGTTATACGCACTGTCATATGGTAAAGTTTGTTCGGCGTGTGTTGACCCGATCACAAAAAAACCTTTGGCACATTTTCATCCAGGTGCTTTGGTAATGTCGATTGCCGCTGGAGGTTGCAACTTCCGCTGCGAGTTTTGCGACAATTGGATGATAAGTCAGGAAAAAGATAGCGTAGGCCGAGACTTTCCTCCGGAGAAAGCTGTCAAGGCAACCAAGGACAACGGCTGTCAAGGAATAAGCTATACTTACACTGAGCCGACTATATTCTTCGAGTATGCCTACGACACAGCAACTCTGGCCAACAAAGCTGGATTCTTCAATACGTTTGTAACAAACGGTTACATGACACCAGAAGCGGTTCAAACAATAGCTCCGGTACTTGACGCAGCAACAGTTGATTTCAAAGGAGGGGCAGATCCAGAATTCTATAAGAAGTTCTCCGCCGTTCCCACAGTTGAACCCATTTATGAAGCGCTCAAAGAGATGAAAAAACATTCTATATTCGTAGAAATCACCAATCTTATTGTGCCCAAGAGAGGAGATTCCCTAGACAGAATTCGTGAGCTGGCCATGTGGATAAAGGATAACCTCAGCGAAGACACAGTTTTCCACTTGTTGCGGTTTCATCCAGATTACAAGCTAACAGACTTACCTTCCACTCCCATTGCAACCTTAGAAAGGGCGTACGAAACCGCGAAAGAAGTCGGGCTACACTACGTCTATATCGGAAATGTACCGGGTCATCGCTACGAAAACACCTACTGCCCCAACTGCAACGAATTAGTCGTCAAACGGTTTAGCTTCGAAATCACAAAGTGGAACCTAACCAAAGACAACCGTTGTCCAGCATGCGGATACAACATAGCCATAAAGGGAAAATTTCACCATGGAGGCTTCTCCTACCCCTACGCCGTTATCTAGAATTCTCCCGTTTGAAGCTGTTTGGGCGCGCATGTCTCAATCGCAAGGATCTCATTTCCGTTGGGCAGGTTCTAAAGCCGACAAATGCCTTAATAAACAATACAGATAAAATCAGCCGCACACAATCCTATGCAAGAGGACGCATGAGGATTTCTTGGAGACCAGACGCTCGAGCAGTACTGAAGGATAAAAGGGCTAGGCAAAGTTTATCAAGATATTTCGGTGTGATGCAAAACGACAAGTTAGCTAAGTTTATTGTAGCAAGCAAACTGCCTGCTGATTTTGCGGAAGAGGAACCGCTCGAAAAGCTTTGGGCACTCCATGGAACGCTCTCGACAGAATATTATCACCTCGAGGAAAAAGTAGATACCCGCCAGGAACGGCTAGAAAAGCTAGAGACACCTGAAAAATCCTATTTAGATTTGAAACTCGCAATTGCCAACCGAATTCTTGAAAAATGCCACTTCTGCACCCGCGAATGCGGCTTCAACAGACTCGTAGGAGAACTGGGCTACTGCAAATGTGGCAACCAAATCACTGTTTCTACAATTTTCGAGCACATGGGTGAAGAACCAGAACTCATACCTTCGGGAACAATATTCACACTGGGTTGCACACTCAGATGCAAACATTGTCAGAACTGGTCGATTTCGCAGTGGTTTGAACATGGTGAAATCTACATGCCAAACGATCTTGGGACAGCAATTGAACACATTAGAAAGAGGGGTTGTAGAAACGTCAACTTAGTTGGTGGTGAGCCGACTCCTTGGCTGGCCCAGTGGCTTGAAACGTTCATGCATGTAAACGTGAATGTGCCTGTTGTTTGGAATTCCAACTCGTACTACAGTGAAGAAACAGCGAGACTTCTCGCGGGTTTTGCAGATGTCTATTTGCTGGATTTCAAGTATGGATCAAACCGGTGCGCCGAACGCATTTCAGATGCTCCTAGCTACTGGGAAGCGTGTACGAGAAATCATCTTCACGGGAACAAGTTTGGAGAACTGATAATCCGAATACTGGTCTTACCTGAGCATTTGGAATGTTGCACAAAACCAGTTCTGAACTGGATTGCCCAGAAGCTGGGAACAGGGACAAGAGTTAACGTGATGTTTCAGTACCGCCCTGAATGGAGAGCTGACGAAATACCAGAACTGCAGAGACGACTCACACGCAGCGAAAGAGAGCAAGCCATCCAACTCGCTAGAGACGCAGGACTGACAAATTTCATAACTTGATTCTCGCGTGCATACGCTGAACAAAGACCTGAAACTTCCATGTCTTTACCAATAAAGAGTTTCATCATTCTCCTGATGCTGCATTTGCTGCTTCTCTAATTCATCAAACAAACACAGGAGCTATCATTGTCGGCGTCCATCCGCAAATGTTGATTGCCACATGCGATGTTACTGTTGCGGCACAGTCACACACATTTAAAAATCGAATCGACATACTAAAAACTCGCATGATCAAAGAAGGGAAGTGAAAAATTTGGAGACCGATAGGTTCTACGTTCTACCGCCACTGCCGTACGGAACAAAAGACTTGGAACCGTTCATCTCAGAAGAGCAACTGAAGATACACCACGACAAGCATCATCAAGGATACGTGAATGGCGCGAATGCCATTCTCAAAAAACTCCAAGATGCTCGACGAGAGAACAGCGAAATGGATATCAAGGCTATTTTAAAAGCGCTGTCTTTCAACATAGGAGGGCACATACTCCACGGGCTGTTCTGGCCTAGCCTAGCACCAAGTGGTGAAAGCACAGAAATGCCAGGTGGTGTTTTGAGCAGCACCTTGAACAGGGAATTCGGAAATTTCGAAAGGTTCAAGAAGGAATTCTCTCAAGCCGCTGTCAGCGTGGAAGGCTCAGGGTGGGCCGCGCTTGCCTTTTGCAAGCAAACTAATAGACCCATAATAATGCAGATAGAGAAACACAACACCAACGTCTATCCCACCTTTAGAATCCTCATGGTTCTTGATGTTTGGGAACATGCGTACTACCTCGATTACAAGAACGCAAGAGCCAAGTTTGTCGACGCGTTTTGGAACATCGTCAACTGGAATGTTGTGAACGAAAGACTCGAAAAGTTGCTAAAGTGAAGAATGTTATCGTCTCGAACTTCATAGGAGGTGACAAACTTTGGCTGAAAAAACCGTCTTGCCTCCTCACATGTTTGCGTGTCTGGATGACACGGGTGAGAACTACCTGGTCGAGGTTGAATTACCTGGAGTCAAGAAGAAGGACATAGATCTTGCCATGCATGACGACCTAATTCACATTAGCGCCGAGAGAACGGATTTAGCTCTCCATGGACATCTGCATTTTCCATTGAAGGTCAACCCAACGAAAGCTAAAGCCAAATTTAATAGTGGTCTGCTCAAGGTAACTGTACCCCTCAAGGAAAGACGAAAACCTCCGATGAAAATCAAGATAGAGTAGATAGGAAAGACCATTCAATCGGGTAGGCATCACTTATCCAATGGTTGGCAGTTTGGGCAGATGAAGCTACTAGTTGAGCCCGTCTTGATTTTTTGTATGGTTGATTGACACGTAGGGCAAGGCTTGCCGGGTTTATAAGCGATTTTGTATTGCGCTTTGCCATAACCGCCTTTGTTGCCGTAGAAATCCTTTTCATAGGCTAATCCGCCGAGTTCGATGCTTTCATTTAGCACTGTTTTGATGGACTTGTGTAGGACTCTGATCTCCGTGTCGGTGATTGAAGGTATCTTTCTCTTGGGATGAAGCCCGGCGTTAAAAAGTATGTCCTGGATGTAGACATTGCCGATGCCTGCGATGTTCTTTTGATCGAGCAGAAAGCTTTTGATGTTACTTCGTCTCTGGCTGAGCAGGTGTTTGAAATAATCCAGGGTGAACCTGGTGTCAAGCGGTGTGATACCCAAGTTTGCAGTCAACTTGTGTTCGCCAAGCTCCTTTTCAAGCATCAGATGCATGTAGCAGAACCACCATACACGAACGGTGAAGCCCGTTCCATCTTCCAAATCGAATTTTATATGGTACTTCTCAGGCAGCTTGTCATTTGGTTTGAAGTGAACGAAGTCAACGCCCATACCTGGATTGAACAGAAGCCAGTGAGAGTTTAGTTGGATGAAAAGCCACTTGCCTCGACCTTCAACCGATTTGATCGTTTTTCCGACAACAGTTTTCCTGAACTGCTCAAACGTCACGTTCAAGCATTTAGGGTTCGCTATTTCAACTCCAGAGACCTGCTTTCCTACAATCTCCTTCCTCATCTGCCTCCCAAGAACCGTTAATTCAGGCAGCTCCACGTCGCCACTTCCGTTCGCATCACGGGGGTATTGAAGACGCTGCTATTTAAATAGGCGCAAAATTTTCAGACCTCAAGCTTATTCTGTCAGCCCAAGTTATCTAACTCACAAGACTACCTAGAACAACGGAGGAAAATCCATGAGAAATCATCTGATCCGCAAAGTCGAACAGTGGGAGATCTATGATCGCATGTCAGGACATGGAATCTATGCAGATACCGACAAGAAGTTCCTTCCTACTGAGCGATATGACTGGACCTTGCTCACCGAGATCGAGCTGTTCAAGAATGCTATCAAAGGATGCGAGAGAGTTTTGGACATAGGCTGTGGCACGGGTCACCCATCGTTGTACCTCACAAAGGATGTCGGCTCAATTATTGGAATCGACAAATCAGAAAAGATGATTGAAATCGCGAAGAACAAGTTAAGCAGAAGCGGAGCAGTTAACACATCTTTTCAGGTGGGAGATGCAGAAAATCTAAGATTCCGAAAGGGAAGTTTCGACGCCATCATTCTCTGTGGCTCGCTAGCAACCTTCTCAGATCAAGAAAAAGCCCTTCGCGAGATTAAGAGAGTGCTGAAGATGAACGGAAAAATCACTTGCATAGAGTTAAACTGGCTCTACCGATCGACCCATGAAAGACAATTTCAAGGAGAAGGCAATTTCGTCCTTGCCCAGAAAGACTCGATAACGTACCGATATGTATGTCGCTCGACTTATCCTCATAAAGAAACAGATTATCGTTGCATCATCAGCCCAAAGAGCGTTCTCGGCAAGAAATTGTTGTCCAACCCTCAATTCCGCAAACGCAAAACCTTGACAACAGAGATGGATATTGAACAAGTGAAACCGTTTTGCGACGAAATCGAATATGACGAACAAGTACAATTCGACTCACGGACTATTGCTCGTCTTTTTGCAGAAAACGGCTTCACCGATATCAGCGTTGAGGGATACGGAATAGTCTATGATCTGTTGGCCAGTGCAGACCTCGTCAGCGAGATGGCATCTCACATGAAAGAAATGTGCAAAGCAGAAATGAACATCTCCAGATTCCTCGATCCAACGAAAACGGAAATGCTGTTCCTCACGTGCAAACCCGACTCGACAACTTCCAACGAGAAAAGCCAAGCGTCCAAGGAGCTCTGAAAATGCTTGATCTGATCTTTAAAAATGCCTGCGTCATTGACGGAACAGGCCATCCAAGATTCAAAGCTGACGTTGGAATTGAAGGAGCAAGAATCGCTAAAGTTGGAAACTTGAAATGTGTAAAGGCTCTGCACACTATTGACGCTTCTCGATTGGTAGCATCTCCAGGATTCATAGACATCCACTCCCATTCTGACTTCACTTTGCTCGTCAATTCAAACGCAGAAAGCAAAGTCAGGCAAGGAATAACCACTGAAGTCGTTGGAAATTGCGGTAGCTCAGCCGCTCCATTAAATGAAACCCTCAAAGAAGATTTCAAAGAAACTATGCCAATCCTGCAAGACGCTGGTGTGGATCTGGACTGGTCAACCATGAAGCAATACTTGGACCGTTTGGAAAACCAGGGAATCGCCATAAACGTGGTGCCTCTTGTTGGACATGCAAACCTAAGAGTCTGTGCGATGGGATTTGACAACAGAACGCCGACTAAGACCGAGCTTGAAGAGATGAAGCAGCAACTGGCTAGAACAATGGAAGAAGGCGCCTTCGGCATGTCAACAGGATTAATCTATCCCCCGAGTTGTTATGCAAGCACTGACGAATTAGTCGAGCTTTCGAAAGTTGTCGCGACCTACGAAGGAATTTATACTTCTCACATTAGAGGTGAAAACGATAGACTCTTCGATTCATTGAAAGAGGCAATAACGATCAGTAACGAAGCAAGAATTTCTGTAGAGATTTCCCATCATAAGGCCGCAGGAAAAGCCAATTGGGGCAAGATCAAAGAAACTCTGGAAATGATTAGCAGAGCGAGAGCGCAAGGCGCAGATGTAACATGCGACGTTTACCCTTACACGGCTGGAAGTTTTGGTCTAGCTTCGATGCTACCACACTGGGCCCACGAGGGTGGAAGTGAGAAACTCCTCGAGAGGCTTAAAGAATCGAGTCTGCGCAAACAATTGAGAAAGGACATGGAAGAAGGCACGCAAGAATGGACGAGTCCTTTGAAAGCTGCAGGATGGGATGCCACCATTGTAGCTCGCAGTAGAAAACACCCAGAGTTTGAGGGAAGATCTATCGAAGATATCTCCCGTTCAAGAGCAGCAGATCCGTTTGATTTTGCTTTCGATTTACTGGGAGAAGAAAGTGCTACGGTAACCGTTGTACGATTTGCGATGTGCGAGGAAGATGTGAGATGGGTCATGCAGCATCCCTCTTCGATGATTGGAAGCGACAGCTCGACTGTCGCTCCCTACGGTGTTCTGGGACAAGGTAAACCTCACCCAAGAAGCTACGGAACTTTTCCGCGGGTTCTAGGAAAATATGTGAGAAACGAGGAGATTCTAACACTCGAAAACGCCGTACAAAAAATGACTTCTTTGCCTGCGAGAAAACTCGGACTAAAGGAGAGGGGTCTAATCAAAGAGGGAATGTACGCAGACATAGCGATATTCAACCCAGAAATCATTCTAGACAAAGCAACTTACGCTGACCCGCATCAGTATCCAGAAGGAGTAGAATACGTCTTGGTCAACGGCAAGATGATCATAAGCAAGAAAGAACACATAGGAGCATTAGCTGGCAAAGCCCTACGAAAACGCTTCCCAGAATAGACCAAAAGCTATTTCTCATTCCGTGCCGCTTAATCTTGCAGAACAAGGCGATTCAAAAATGCGGTATTGCCCAGAATGCGGCGGCGAAATGCACTATGTTTCAATGACTAGGCGCTACGTCTGTAAAAGCTGTGGTATATCGCTCACTCACCAAGAGCTTATAGAGCTACGCCAAAAACTGCGACCTGGACTCGAATCAAAAGAAGAGCAACGCCAAAAACAGCGCAAAGACTACTTGAAGTGGTGGCTGAGCAAGAAGAAGTAGTGCCACATCGATGGCGCCAACCGTTTTAGTAGACTTCATGCTTTTCCGTCTTGGCTCAATCTAAGGCAAGCGGCTCGCTGTGGGCAAGCAGTATTTTTCATAACATTCTAATACTTCCAAGTGCAGTTCAGTAGTGAATTGCTATGTGCAGCGCATCCTCAAACAACCATTTCACAGAGCCTGCCAATGTGATTGAGCAGTTTGAACAGATTCGCGTCATGGTTGAATCTCGGTTTGACGTGGGTGAGGGGTTCGTGGAGCGCGGAGTTCCGACCTTCTACGTGAGGATGCGGAAGGATTCAAAGGAGGCTTTTCTGGAGCTGACGCAACAAATGGAATCTCTGAAGCTTGTCCCAGTTCTCAGAAAGATTGAAGAAACGGTTGTGTTGCGCGTCATCCCGAAGCCTTCGACGAAACCTAGCCGGAACATCATAAACATTGCACTGTTTTTCGCAACTCTTGGAACCGTGTTTTTGTCGGGATACTTCGCGCGTGCGCCGCCTGATATTACGGGGGCGGTGATGTTTACGGGAGCAATTATGGCCATACTTGGCTCTCATGAGATGGGGCACAAGCTCATCGCGGATAAACATACTGTACAGGCGACATATCCCTACTTCATTCCTGGACTACCTCCAATCGGCACTTTTGGAGCCGTTATTCAGCAGAAATCTCTCCCACCGAACAAGGATGCGCTGTTCGATCTCGGCTCTGCAGGACCTATAGCTGGGTTCATCGTGTCAGTAGTTGTCGCTCTCATTGGGGTTCAGCTGTCAACGGTTACCAACCAGTTACCTTCGGGTGCAACCTCAATTGAGGTGCCACTTCTGTTTCAGTTCATAATTATGCTGGTTCCGCCCAGTGGACAAGGCAGTTGGATCTTGCTTCATCCTGTTGCCTTTGCTGGATGGGTCGGTATGGTCATTACAATGCTTAACCTAGTGCCCGTGGGCATGTTTGATGGTGGTCATGTTGCTCGAAGCTTAATCGGGAAAAGAGCGCACCGAATCATTTCATATCTGGGAATCCTCCTATTGGTTATCATCTGGTACCCAATGGCTTTCATAGCGCTCTTATTCTCTTTCCAAAAACATCCGGGTCCGCTAGACGATGTCTCTCAGCCTTCAACTCTCAGAAAACTAGCCGCCGTCGGGCTGATCGTTGTATTCATCCTCAGCGTGGTTCCAATACTTCCACTCCTATAGGTTAGTGATACTCTTAGAATATCGGCCTGCTAGCCTGTAGTGCCAGGGCTCTGGTCGATCTTCGAAGCGAGACGCTATCTAGAGAACTGCGAAAATCCAGAACCATTAGGTCCTTGCATTCTTTGTTTGCATTGCGCCTGCAGACTCTAGCTGGAACCACCTTCGTTGTTCGTACGGATCAGCCCTATCCTCAGGGATTCGCCTTCAATCTTGTAGCTGGCCTCGTGAGCCCCCGCAGGAATTGCTCCTCTCGATAATTCGATCTTCTGTATAGATGTTGATAGCGTCTCTGAGGCGATGTAGTTGCTATGGGTGTCGAAGACTTCGGCAAGCTTTGAACCTGCCGCATAGTAAGTTATGATCCGATCAGCAATGTCGAAGCCGGCATCTTTCCGTTGGTTCTGTATGCGCCGCACAATGTCACGCGCCAAGCCTTCGATTCTTAGTTCTTCGCTAACAACCGTATTGATCCCAACGATAACTTCTTGCTCTTCTGCCATGGCGTAACCTATCTTGGGTTGCGTGCGTATTTCGACTTCTTCCGGGAGTAGAGTGATGACCCGATCGTCAACCTCGATTTCAACCTTCTGGTTCTGCTCAAGCGATTGAATGATACTTTCAGTATCCATTGCGGCGATGGCCTCACGTAATCTGGAAAGCAGCTTTCCATATTTCTTGCCGAGTAGATGTGGTCGCGGTAGTACCTCATAATTCAACAGTTCACTTTTCTGAGTCGTCAAGGTCAATTCTTTAACGTTAAGTTCATCCTTGATTAGCTCTGTGAACTCTTGAAGTCTCTTCAGCATTGCTCTTTCTGCGACAACTCTTGCTTGTTGCAGTGGCTGCCGTAGTTTTATCCCAGCTTTGTTACGTGCTGAACGCCCAAGGCTGCAGATTTTGATGGCCAAATCCATGTTGGTCATCAGTTTTTCATCGATAAGGGGCTTGTCTGCTTCTGGCCAATCGTTGTGATGCACGCTCTCTGGAGCATGAGGTGTCACACTGCGCACAAGGTTCTGATACATTTCTTCAGCGAGAAAGGGAAGGAATGGCGCGAGAAGGTTGGCAAAGGTTGTCAAGCAAGTATATAACGTCGTATACCCTGCATTCTTGTCGACGTCTGTTTGGCTCTTCCAGAATCTTCGGCGAGAGCGGCGAACGTACCATCTAGAGAGTTCATCCACATATTGCTCGAAGCGTGCGGTAGCGCTGTAAATATCATACTTTTCGAGGCAACTGGTGACGTCTTGAACAAGTTCTTGGAGCTTCGACAGTATCCAGCGGTCTAGAAGCGAATACTGGTTTGTAGTATTCTTTGGCGTCCATTCATCCAAGCGAGCGTATGTCGTGAAGAAGCTGTACACATTCCACAGCGGGATCAGAAATCGCCGCTTCACTTCCTCTGCCAAAGTGTAGCCTAGGAGCATGTTGTTTTCCGGTTTGCTTCGGCAGTACGTCCATCGCATAACATCTGCACCAATCGTGTCGGCTGCCTCGTCAAACCAGATCACATTGCCCGAAGACTTGTGCATTTCCTGTCCTTTCTCGTCAAGCACGAGGCCGTGGCCAACGCAAGTGCGGAAAGGTGGGTG
>JABAOF010017364.1_pt1 | contig 14817 bp, 17 predicted proteins | sample 7062171 | NCBI WGS metagenome assembly JABAOF01 (sample SAMN14538628, study PRJNA623070) | marine sediment metagenome | biome: marine biome [ENVO:00000428]; feature: marine pelagic biome [ENVO:01000023]; material: deep marine sediment [ENVO:00002113] | place: India: Gulf of Khambhat ...
GACTTCATTCAATCAGATCCCAATGACGGAAACATATGGGGTGCGATACATATTTGGAAAGATTTTTCAGAGAACGCTCAGCAGCGTGATCAGATTGAACTGGACTTTTACCCCTAAGCTGAGCCTTCAACTCTATCTTCAACCTTTTCTTGCCGTCGGGAAGTATGATGAATTTAAGGAATTGGCGAGACCGGAAAGATATGAGTATAACATTTTCGGAGAAGGTGATTCGACCATCACTTATTCCGATAGTGAATATACTATTGATCCTGATGGATTAGGGCCAGCATCTGAATTTTCTTTCTACAATCCTGATTTCAACTTCAAATCGCTTCGAGGAACCATAGTCCTGCGGTGGGAATATCAGCCGGGATCGATTCTATATTTTGTCTGGACTCAGAATCGGGCTGATTATTCCAACCCAGGAGATTTTAATTTCAGCCGTGATTTGGGCGATCTGGTCACAGCTCCGGGAGACAATATTTTCTTAATCAAGATTTCCTATCGCTGGAACATTTAAATAGAAATCAGCGAAGAGATCATTTCTAGAGATTGAGGTCGTATCATAATTTTTCTAATTTAACTCAAGTTTCTAGAAAGATATTTTTTTGTCTAATATAGGATAACTTTTTCTTTGGAGGCCACTTTTTTTACTTTATGGCTAACAATGAGGAAAACCATCTGAACAACGCCGATTTCCGTCCTTCCTCGCCAATTCCCCACTCCCCACCATGGGCTTCGGATGAACGGAAATCGGCGCTACCTTAATTAAATAGCAGTATTATGTATTTTCCTCAATCACGGGGAAAAACATGCTAATCTGTTTAAAATCTTCCTTGCAAAAATTACAAAGATATGAGAATCTTTTTGATCGCATTTCTTGATAGGTCAGACTGCCTAATAATGAACGCATGATGAAAAACAAAATCCTCAAATTATCATTGTTCTTAGGCCTTTTACTGTTCGCTTTCCTCGTCTATAGAATAGGCTTAAGACAAATTTACCACTATATAAGATATATTACACTTCTTAAGTTTTTCCTTTTGCTCATCTTAAATTTCATAAAGTGGGTTTTATTCACCTATACATGGAAAGTTGTCATCAATCAATATGATGGAGAGATATCATTTCTTAATTTATTCGCGGCCAGGATGGCTGGTCACAGCATTAGTTATTTGACACCTTCTGCCTATTTAGGAGGAGAGCCGGTCAGGGCTATGATGGTCAAAGGAGTGGATATAAGAAAAAGTGCTGCCTCCGTCATTGTCGATAAAACTATACATGTTTATACCATGATTATCTTTATTATCATTGGAATCATTATTGCTATAGCAAGAATACCTTTATGGAGAGAATTGAAGCTTGTCTTTATCACGTTTTTATTTGGCTCTGTCATTTTGGCTGCAATTATTTTTATCAAGCAGACCCAAGGATTCTTGATGTGGATTGTGAGATCATTGGAAAGGTTTAGGATAAAAATCCGTTTTTTAGCCAGAAACAAAGAAAAAATCAAGGAGATTGACAGCTATGTTTCTGATTTTTATAAGAAACATAAAAAGGCATTCTTGATTGTCTTTGTTTTGAATTGTCTCACGGCAGTTTTTTGGGTAGGCGAGTTTTACATAACCTTGCTTTTCATGCAAACCAAAGAGTTGACTATTATGAATTCCTACTTAGTGATGACGCTCGGAAATCTTTCCATTCTTGTTCCCACTATTCCGGCTTCTCTGGGAACCTATGAGACAGCCAATGTTGTTATTTTTGTTTTGGTGGGACTGGGAGCAGCAGCCGGATTGACGCTGACAATCATCAGAAGGATCATTGCCCTGATATGGACAGGCATTGGGTTGTTGGTTATAGGCGCGGTGAGGAAATAAGAGCCGTTTATAGAAGCATGTTTTTTTCCGTTATTCGGAGGGAAAAAATCAAAATATACTTTTATCCCTAAGAAAAAGAAGAAAAGAATGAAAAGACTAAAGATCAGAAGATGGCATAATCGAATAATACTTGGATATGTCGCCATTTTGTTGGCATTCCTTATGGGATCAGGGAGTGAAGAGAGCAGAAGATCTGATTCAGCAGACAAGATAAAACCTCCTTTAGCTGAAAAGGTTAAAAAAGAATTATCCATTCATGGCCATACCCGCATAGACAATTACTACTGGATGATAGAGAGGGACAATCCCAAAGTCATTGAGTATCTTAAGGCAGAGAATTCTTACAAAGAGTCTATCATGAAACACACTGAGGCTCTTCAGGAGAAGCTTTTAAGTGAAATCGTCGGAAGAATCAAACAATCAGATATGTCCGTTCCCTATAAAGATGAAGGGTTTTACTACTATACCCGTTATGAGGAGGGGAGGGAATATCCTGTCTACTGCCGGAAAAAAGAAAGCCTGGAAGCAGATGAAGAAATATTGCTGAATGTCAATGAGATGGCTGAGGGTTATAATTTTTATCACGTCAGTGGATTTACTGTAAGCCACAATAATTACCTTATCGCCTTTGGCGTGGATATTGTTAGCAGGAGAAAATACACGATTCATTTTAAAAACTTGAAGACTGGAGAGATACTGCCGGATCAAATTCCTAACACTTCGGGTCGAGCAGCCTGGGCCAACGATGACAAAACGGTCTTTTATGCACTTAAAGATGAAACGCTGCGGCCTTATAAAATTATGAAACACGTGCTGGGAACGGAGGTGTCGGAAGACAAAGTTGTTTTTCATGAAAAAGATGTTACCTTTAATACTTACGTCTACAAATCTAAATCAAAGAAATACATATTCATCGGATCTGAGAGCACTCTGTCTGAAGAATATCGTTTCTTGGATGCGGACAATCCCAATGGCGAATTTAAAATTATCCAGCCGCGAGAAAAAGACCATCTGTACAGTGTAGAACAATACAAAAATCATTTTTACGTCCGTACGAATTATAAGGCTAAAAATTTCAGATTGATGAAGACATCGATCGACAAGACAACCAAAGAGAACTGGGAGGAAGTCATTCCACATCGGAAAGATGTATTGCTCCAGGGATTTGAGATCTTTAAAAGTTTCCTTGTCGTCAGCGAGAGGAAGAATGGCCTGGTGAATTTGAGAATCATCAGATGGGATGGAAAAGGGGAGCACTCTCTTGATTTTGTCGAAGAGACCTATTCAGCTTATTTATCCGACAACCCTGAATTCGATACGGATATACTCCGCTATGAATACACTTCTCTGACCACTCCTGAGACCATCTATGATTACAACATGAACACCAGAGAAAAGAAGCTCCTTAAACAGCAGGAAGTTATCGGAGATTTTGATTCGACTAATTATAAGGCTGAAAGGATATATGCTACAGCTAAGGACGGCACAAAAATACCCATATCCCTTGTTTATCGAAAGGGGCTTGCGAAAAATGGTGACAATCCTCTCTTACTTTACGGATATGGTTCTTACGGTTCCAGCATGAACCCGAGTTTTCGTTCCAGTCGCTTAAGTTTGATCGACAGAGGCTTTGTTTTCGCCATGGCACACATTCGCGGTGGACAGGAAATGGGGCGCTATTGGTATGAAGATGGGAAGCTTTTTAAGAAGAAAAACACCTTCACGGATTTCATCGCCTGTGCCCAACACCTGATTGCCGAGAAATTTACCAATCCTGATAAATTATTTACTCTTGGTAGAAGCGCTGGCGGGTTGCTGATAGGTGCTGTGGTCAACATAAGACCAGATCTATTCAAAGGTGTTATAGCTTCTGTACCCTGGGTCGATGTCGTGACCACTATGCTTGATCCGAGTATTCCCCTTACAACCGCCGAATATGATGAGTGGGGCGATCCAAACAAAAAAGAATATTATGAGTATATTCTATCTTATTCTCCCTACGACAATGTAGAAGCTAAAGAATATCCGGCGATGCTGGTCACCACTGGATTGCACGATTCTCAAGTCCAATACTGGGAACCCGCAAAATGGGTGGCAAAACTCAGAGCGCTGAAAACCGATGATAATATCCTGCTGCTTCATACGAACATGGAAGCAGGACACAGTGGAGTTTCAGGCCGATTCAGAAGGTATAGAGAGACGGCCTTAGAATTTGCCTTTATGCTTGACTTAATAGGAATCACTAAATAGAAAAACAAAAATGGAGCAATAAACAAAAAAGGGAAAATGCTGCTGCTCGTGCAAAAAAAGTTATCTGTTCCTTTATTGATTGAAACAGACAAATGGACTTATACGCAAAAGAGGAAGAGAAAAGGGCTCTGGATAATTTTTCTCCAAAAATTGGTCTCTTTCCTGAGGGATCGTTATCTAATTAATAATTATCAAAATGGGTGCTGGGAGGTAAAAAGCCTGTCTCCTTGGGGAACGTCCCCCAAATAAAAGGAGGGAAGAGAATGGCAAGAGCGATTTTTTATATCGTGGATGTTTTTACAGAAAAAAAATATGCAGGCAATCAACTGGCGGTCTTCAGGAACGCCCTTGGGCTATCTGATGTAGAAATGCAGCTATGGGCCAAGGAAATGAATTATTCCGAGTCGACTTTCATTGTCTCTGATGAAGAAAGAAACGGAGGTTTTGATGTTCGTATTTTTACTCCAGAAAATGAGCTTCCTTTTGCCGGTCATCCGACCTTAGGGACGGCCTATATAATCCAGCAAGAGATAATTCAGAATCCGATTGATAATGTTACTCTGAATCTCAAGGTCGGACAGATTCCTGTGACATTCCAATACAGCCAGGGCGAAGTCGATATTTTATGGATGAAGCAGATTTTCCCGACATTTGGCAACAACTTCGATAAGAGTAAAATCTCTGATGTTTTGACTCTTGATGAAATGGAAATAGACGAAAGATTTCCTGTTCAGGATGTATCCACAGGGACACCATCCTTCATTGTTCCCTTGAAAACTTTGGATTCGGTAAAAAAGGCTAGGATTGATAAAGACAAATACTTCAATTTCATTAAAGATACCGAGGCCAAAGGGATCCTCATTTTTTGTCCTGAAACATACAAAAAAGACAATGATTTGAATGTCCGCTTTTTCGCTGATTATTACGGAGTTCCGGAAGATCCTGCCACAGGAAGTGCCAACGGCTGTTTGGCAGGGTATCTGGTGAAAAACCGTTATTTCGGAGAAGACAAGATCGATATCCGGGTGGAACAGGGTTATGAAATAGGAAGACCATCACTGCTCTTCCTGAGAGCAGAAGAGATAGAAGGGAAGATTGATGTCTATGTTGGGGGAAAGGTAATGATGATCGCCAAGGGCGAATTTCTGTAAGTAAGATATAAAATAGAGAAAGACGACTCGAACCTCAAGTTTAAGTATTGAATTTGTTTAATTTTATGCTGGTTTGTCGTAGTGGAGAAATTATATAAAAGCTCATTGTCCACAATAATTACAGCTATCATATCTGCTTTCCTACCACATACAAGAAAGAGAAGATTCCATCCTCATTCTCTTAGTCATTTCTCGATCTTTTATAGCTAACTGAGATGCCTGTCCAGCTTGGCCTCTCAATGGTCGTATCCATATTGGGTAAGCTTTTGGCATAAGCAAGAAAATCTTTTACTCCGCGAACATATTTTAAATTTAGAACATTATGAGCGGTGAAGCAACCTCCCACTTCGAGCTTTGGCAATAATAGCTTGAGATAATTTTTATACCAACTTTTATCGGCATCGACAAAAACAAAGTCAAAAGGTCCGTTAAGCTCGGGAACGAGGTCGTGTGCATTAGCAAGTCTGGCATCGATATATTCACTCAGGCCAGCATGTTTAAAATTTTCTAGAGCCTTATTGTAACGCTTTTCATTGATTTCGATGGTAATGAGCTTACCTCCAGTTTTGCTAAGAGCCCAGGCTATCCAAATCGCTGAACGACCTGTTGATGTTCCTATTTCAAGTGCTTTTGTGTATTTGTGTTTAATAATGAGATCATAAAGGAATTTTGCGTCAGCTTCTGGAACATTTTCATCGTGCCAATTGTATCTTTGGCTTTTCAGGAAATTTTTAACTTTCTGATCGATATCGTGATTTACTCTAAGGTCTTGACTGAAACTAGAGGGGATCAACAGTCCGCATAACAGAAAGATTGATAGAATCGCTGAATAGATCTTAGATTTATACTTCATTTCAGCCTCATGTCTTTATTGACTAATGGTCCTGCTTAAGAGTGGTAAGATGATGCTTCAGTGGAAGCTCTTTTGAATTCATTGCCCAATACAGCCTCCCGAGAGAATTCTTTTTTGCCAGGAAAAAGCGAAAGGAACGAGTTCGAAAGTCTCATGATTTAAATATCTAAATCTATATCTATTTTTGGATTTTTTTCTGATATTTTTTCTTAAATAAAAAATAAGCAGGAATTCCAGCTGTCACGGTCAAAATCGCGATCGAAGAGGGAATCGGGCTCTGTAGAAGCCCTAAGGCTAAAATTGAAACGCCAGCCACTATGTATATTATGGGGACTAGGGGAAAACCTGGCATTTCATAGGCACTGATCTTTAAATGTCTTAGTTTAAAAACCCCGATGACAGCAAAAATGGGGAAAATTCCTAGCGAAAATCCCATATAAGTTAATATCTGCTCGAAAGATCCTGATATCACTATAATGATGGCAAGCAGACACTGCAATATTATAGATTTTGAGGGGACATGATGAACCGGATGGACTTTTGAAACGAATCTAAAAAAATATCCATCTTTTGCCATCGAGTAATAGACCCTTGGTCCTAGTATGATGAAGGCGCTCAACGAAGAAAAGAGCGCAAAGGATATAAGAAGCGATAGAAAATTCTCAAACGATTGACCGAACAAATTCCCGACAGCAAGTCCACCAATGGAGATGACTCCGCCCATGCTTTCAGGTGGAATGGCATAAACGTAAAAAAGATTTAAACCGAAATAAAGCAAAATTACAATTCCGGTTCCAAGGATCAAAGAACTAGGCAAATTTTTTGACGGTTTTTTTATCTCTGATCCAATATAAGCGGAGGCATTCCAGCCGCTGTAGGCAAACATAATCCACATCAGGGAAAGACCGATGATTTTCCAACCCTCAAAATCAAAGCTGAAATCATCCCCCTCCATAAAATGATTCAAACTCCCTTTTCCAGATGAAAACCCTATGATGATAAGTCCGACTATTAAAACCACTTTTAATAGAGTTAAGAAATTCTGGACTTTTGCCCCAAAAACAATCCCTCTGAGATGAATCAGAGTGAAAATGATGATAACAAGGACGGCATAAAATTTTTTTAAAATTAGTTCTTCAGGAATGCCTTTAAAAATTCCCCATCGCAGAAGCCAGGGAAAAGCTCTTACGAGATACTCTGTAAATCCTATGGCAGAGGCCGCTATGGGAGCCGAGAAACCGACGAAAAAAGAGACCCATCCGCTTAGAAAGCCAAGCATCGGATGAAACAGCCTGGAGAGAAAAGTGTATTCTCCCCCCGCCCGGGGAATCGCTGCGCCGAGTTCTCCGTAGCACAGTGCTCCACATAGAGCAATGATTCCTCCTCCAACCCAAAGTAAAATCATTATGAGGGGATTACGCAAATCTTCCATCAGGAGCCCAGAGGTGGTGAAAATGCCAGCTCCAATCATATTAGCGATGACTATATTTGTGAGAGGAAAAAGACCAAGCTTTCTTTCCAGTTCGTTTTCCATTTTATTGTCTGCCATAACAAACTCCACAGAAGGAGAAAAAGTTATGGAGCAATTTAATTATATTGTCTCTCTTCCAAATAGTGTAGGTAAAATAAACAGGAATAGATGAAGCGACCTTGAAGATTTAGCCTTAAAGACCTGAAGGGAGCGAAGCCATCTCTGTGTATTGTATTCATAGAATAATCCACAAAAATGGAAGAAAACCATTCTTAATCCACGATGAAAACTTTGGCCCCTTTATCGGTATAGGCCAAATGTGGATTGGTGTCGTCATCCTCTACCTGAAAGCTCATGCCAGAAGCAAGATTAAATTTTTTACCGTCTTTGAGTTTGATGACCAATTCACCTTCTAAGACAAGCAGAACATGACCTCGGCCGCACCAATGATCAGATCTGAAACCCGGTGAATACTCCACTGTTCGCACTCGGATATTCCCGGCTTCAAAAGAACGCCAGTAAGATTTCCCAGTCTCTCCTTCATGTTCAGCCGGCTCAATTTCATCCCAATTAGTTACAGTGAAAGGAATATCCTGAATTTTCATTGTCTCCTCCAGTGATTTGTATAAAATATGAGCGCTTCAGTGTTAGCGCTCAATCAATCTTGAATCCATCCAGCATGCCCTTAGCCTTTTTACCACTTTTTTAGGCAAATAAACATGTATTCATTTCCTTATCTCTATGTGATGATCAATCCAACTTCCCCGCAAGCTAATTTCTGGAACAGGGAAACTTGCCTATCCGTGATGGAGCCATCATTATTAGCCATAAAGTCATGGGTAGACGAACGCACGAAACGATTGAAAATTTCGGCGTTTCCAATCTTTATAGGAGAGAAGAGAATGGAATTTCCTGGCATTAGACTTTTCTCAGCTTGAAGAACTTTATGGCTAAAACAAGGAAAAGGAGAGAAAAAAGAAAAAGAGCAAGAATATTCAGCAGGATAGACTTTAGATCATAGCCAAAAAAGATGAGTTTGTGAAAGGCATCCATAGCCCATCCTGGGGGAAAGATGAAGCTAATATTCCTCAGACCGGCTGGAAAAAGCTCCGTGGGAATCCAGCATCCGCCTAATGATCCCATCAGATTGGCCAAGAGAATATTAAACACGACTAGAACTTCTTCTTTTTTGATGATGCTACCCAACATGATGCTCATGCCAGCAATGGTTCCGCAGAAGAAAAACGCCACCAGGAATAGCGATAGGATTGAATTTCCTAGATAGGTTTTAAAGAGTATTTTGCCTATTAAAAAAAGAAGCGTGATCTGGGCCATCCCCAGGATTAGACGGCTGGCCCATTTTCCAGTGATGATGGCTATTCTGTGGCAAAGATCTTCGGCTTCTTGAAGGTTATGAGTTGTATAAAGAATGGTGGTTCCATGAGCGGAAGTTTCTTTTATGATTTCATAAATATTTAGCCTGGTTTGGACATCGATTCCTATAGTCGGCTCGTCAAGAAGGAGGAGTTTTGGCTGATGGATCAAACCGATGATTAAGTTTATTCGTCTTTTCATGCCGCCTGAATATTTTTTTAATGGCTCGTTTTCTCTGCCGACAAGACCTGTCTTTTCTAGATAGAATTGGATTCTCTCTTCCAGATTTCTTCTGCTGAGGCCTTGAAGCTTTCCCCAAAAATAGATNNTGGCTGTGAGCTCCTCATAAAAAGCCATATCCTGGGGGACAACTCCCATCCGTTTCTTTATCTTCCTCAGATTTGTTTCCAAATCTAGGGAATCTATGATGATTCTTCCGCTATCAGGCTAGAGAAGGCCTGCAATTATAGAGATGGCAGTGGTTTTTCCAGCTCCGTTAGGACCTAATAAGCCGAATATTTTTCCTTTATAAACCTCAAGAGAAATATCGTCCACGGCCTTTAGAGTATCAAAAGATTTGGAGAGATGAGATATTTTGAGCATCGTCTTCTCCTCTTCAAAGCTTTGTAGAATAACATATTTCCTTTTAAGAATAAAATTCGTCAAGGTTCCTTCTAAGCAACGAGGAAATAAGATCTGGACCGATCAATATCTGTCACTAAAAAAGATGCTTACAAATACTTATGTTGAGGTGAAAATTATTTTTAGTTTGCTTATAATTCTAGGTTTCTTTATTATTTCAAGGTCTGATCGTGAAGAAAAATTTCAATTTGAAAAAAAATAATCTCATTTTTATTTTAAGTCAATTCAAATCTGTGAGGGAATGATGAAAGAAAGAACTCCTTTTCCCAAGGTTTTCTGGGTGGCTAATTCCGTAGAAATTCTCGAACGATTTGCTTACTACGGCATTTACATGGGTTTTGGCATTTATATGGAATATCTTGGCTACACCAAAGCCCAATTAGGAATAGTGCAGAGCATATTTTTGCTCTTCTCTTACGTGATTCCTGTCATCTCCGGCACATTTGCCGATAGGTTTGGGTTTAAAAAAGTCTTGATTATTTCCTATTTGGCCTACCTGCCGTCTATTTTGCTTTTGATTGTCACAAAATCATTCTCAGGAATTGCACTCACCATGCTTAGTATTGCTCTTGCCGCAGGGATCTTTAAACCACTTATTTCCGGGACTGTCAGGGTAGTGACAGATAAAACTAATAAAACTCTGGGTTTTGGCATATTTTACGCTATGGTCAACGTGGGCGCTTCATTCGGCCCGATCGTGGCAGGTAAACTCAGAGCTATTTCTTGGAACTATGCTTTCCTGGCTGCGGCTGTCGGCATCGTTCTCATGCTATTCATCACCATTTTCTTTTATAAAGAACCTGAGAGAAAGATCGAAGGAGCCACCCTAAGCAAAAAATTCCACGATATGTTTCTGGCCCTCTCAGATATGAAATTTTTGATTTTTCTCGTCTTGCTTGGTCTCTTCTTCTGGCTTCCCTTCTGGGCTTTTTTCAATCTCCTTGCCATATATATTGACAAAAACCTTGACACAGCAATGCTTTATTTGAATTTGAAAGGTATTTTCGGGACTGGATTTGCCAATTTTTTCTCTCATGTGGATGAAGAAGGAGTAAGAAGGATCTTAGGAGAGACCATCGCTCACACGGGCTATATCGTGATGATCTTTCAGGTTCTCGTCTCCAGAATATTTGAAAGATTCAAGACTCTTCCTTCCTTTCTGTTCGGTTTATTTGTTGCAGCTCTTGGCTTTGCCTTCATAGGCTATGCCAAGATCTCTGTTCCTGCCTGGGTCTTTTTGGGAATTCTATTGTTTGCTTTGGGTGAGATGATCTCTTCCCCTCGAATTCAGGAGTACATCACATGGATCGCACCCAAAGAGAAAGCTGGTCTGTATATGGGTTCTAACTTCCTCGCTATCGGATTGGGAGGAGCACTAAGTGGAGTGACTTATACTTCTCTTTATGGATACTTCAGAAATATAAATCATCCTGATTATGTCTGGTTTGTTCTTGCCGCTCACATTATTCTGGGATTAATATCGATCTCGATCTTTACCAAGACGGCAGGCGAATTCAAGGAGATGGAAGATTAGTATTTGAAACGAGTTGCTCAGGTAGATTTCTGATTTCTATGATACCATTAAGATTGTCACCATCCAAGGTTATTTTCTCAAGATTTAAAGAATGATTATCTTAATCATAATCGGATTTATATGCATTATCATAGGGATTATCGGCTGTGTGATTCCGGGAATTGCGGGCCCGCCTTTCAGTTTTTTGGCTTTGATTTTGCTTTCCATCGCCAAGCGCTGGGAGCCCTTTAGCGTCAACTTCTTGATTGGTATGGCTGCCCTCACCATTGTAGTGACTGTGCTCGATTACATCGTTCCTGCGGCTGGAGCCAAGAAATTTGGGGCATCCCGGTATGGATTCTGGGGAGCGGTTATCGGCATGTTACTTGGATTAATCTACGCCCCTCCCTTAGGAATGATCATCGGTGCTTTTTTAGGAGCCATTTCTGGTGAATTGATAAGAGGAAAGCCAGGCCTGGAGGCCCTGAAAGCAGGCTGGGGAGTATTTATGGGTGTCATGGCAGGGATGATTCTTAAGTTGATTGCCTCAGGTATAATGACATTTTATTTTATTAGAGCACTCTTTTAAGATTATCCTGGAACAAAATATTGCTATAGATTATTTATTTTAAAGATATAAGCCTGGATATCGAATTTTGATTGGGCTCCCTTATAGCTCATGAAGCGGATCTTGCCGAAGACCGGCCTGGGAAACCAAGCCCGGTCGTGTACTCCGCCTATTGACCAGGCGACTCCCACATAACCGTTTGGATCGCGGCCGTCGAGCTCGTATCTATCATTGAGGATTATAGCTATTTTGAGTGCCTCTTCTGGTGATCTAGTCCATTCCAGTATTTTTTTTGCCCAATACATGCGCATGTAGCCATGCATTTTTCCGGTTTTGACCATTTCCATCTGGGCGGCATTCCAGAGATCATCGTGAGTTTGAGCTGTTTCGAATTGCTGGAGAGAATAGAGAAATTCCCGTTTATCTTTTCGGTGTTCATCGAGTGTTTTTTTTGCCCAATCAGGAAAACCCCGGAAGTTATCATAGTCTTTATTATGGAAGCAGAAATTATCGGAGAGCTCCCGCCTGACAAGGAGCTCTTCTAAGTAAGCTTCTTTGTCTTTTTCATGACCTTTAGCTTTTTTTACTTCTAGGGCAATACGCTGGGCTGATATCTGTCCAAAATGGAGGTAAGGGGAGAGGTTGGACTGTCCGAGTTGATTGGGATCATTTCTTTTCGAGTCGTATGAGGAGAGCTTTTTCCCTATAAAATGCTCTAGCATTTGCTTTGCGGCCATACTACCAGGCATAATCCATTCAACCTCTTTGACGTTTCCGTCCACTTTTAAATCTTTTTTGATTTCATTCCAGTCGATTTCTCTGATTTTTTCTTTCCATGGGAAAGAGTGTTTTTTGAGCTTTGGAAACTCATCTAAAAATTCAGTCAATCTCCGCTTCAATTTAGGACGAAAGGTGTAGGCGGCAAACTCCAGCTTGGGTGAGGCTAACCAGCATGGGACAATATTATGAGCGTCTACTTCATAAAAGGGGATAGTAATTTTATCTGCCACGCCTTTTTTCCAGGTTTTTTTGATGCGGAGGGGATCAAAGTCTGTGACAAGAATACCCACTTTGTTTTGCGCTATAAATCTATGGATTTCTTCTGGAGGGGAGCCTCTGAGTAGGAAGAAGGGAATATTTTTATCTTTTAGGTTTTTCTCTGTTTCTTTCAAGCCTTTAAGCATGAAGCCATATTGCCGGATTGTAGCCCCTAGGAATTGGGGCGCCAGACAAAAAACGACGGCCAGCGGTGATTTTCGTTGAAACGCAAGCTCTTGGGAGAAGAGCAATGCCCAATTGTCGTCGGCCCTCTGGTCGCGGCTCATCCAGTAGACAACAGGGCCTGGTTTTGGAGGCCTTTCTTTCAGTCTTCGCACTCGTTCTTTTTTCATTCTGTGTTCCTTAATTATTACGAGTTTATCTTTTAACCTGTATTTTATCAACAAATGGTCTTAGTAAGCTTATCTCAGGATTTTTAATTNNTTTGTAAGCTTATCTCAGGATTTTTAATTTAACGGTAAGATCCCCTCTCTTGTTATCTTTAGATATCATCCAAAATTTCTGAGAGAGATTATAGATGGATCCTGTCAAGGTGTATCCCTTCTCTCATTCCACCATTGGCTTCGGACGGAAGGAAATCACCGCTACATTAGATAGCAGTATTATGTATTTTCCCCAAACATGAAAAAAATGCTTACTTTAATGATTTAACAATTTATATATTTATTCTATAATTCAAAGTTCTAAAAGAATTTATCCAAAGAAAGAGAATGTAAAGATTTTAAATAAAACGGAAGTGAAATGATGAAAGTCCTCCTGACTGGGGCCACCGGCTACATCGGAAGGAGGCTCAAAGAGAGGCTTCTTGAGGATGATAAGGTAGAACTTCGGCTTTTCGTCAGAAACAAGAAGAAAGTCCGGGACACGGTTAGAGATCAAGTCGAAATAGCCGAGGGGGATACATTTAATAAGGAATTGCTTCAACAAGCGCTAGAAGGGATTCATGTCGCTTATTATCTGATTCATTCCATGGGTACCAAAGGCGATTTCGAAGAACTCGATAAACTGAGCGCCCAGAATTTTCTTGAGGCCTGTTTAGCAGCTAAGGTGAAAAGAATCATCTATCTGGGAGGCTTAGGGAAGAAAGAGACTGCCAGCAAACACCTCTTGAGTCGTATCGAGACGGGAGAAATTCTTAGCAGCCGGCCAGATCTTATCCAGACCATATGGATCAGAGCCGGAATCATCATCGGCTCAGGTAGCGCAAGCTTTGAGATTCTCCGCAACCTTGTTCAGAAGCTGCCTGTGATGACCACACCAAAGTGGGTTCATACCAAAACACAGCCTATCAGTGTCAAGGATGTCCTGCAGTATCTCTTTCAAGCCAAGGACTTAGAAACTAAGGGAAACCTTGTCGTCGACATCGGCTCTGAGCAGATGAGTTTTAAAGAAATGCTCCTAAGAGCCTCCAAGGTTATGGGATTGAGGAGAATTCTGATTCCTGTTCCTGTATTGACGCTAAAGCTTTCCTCATATTGGTTCGTCCTGATAACTCCTGTTCATTACCACATAGCGAAAGCTCTAATTGAAGGATTGAAGTCAGAGACAATCATCCAGAACAAAAACGCAAAAAAATATTTCCCCAACATTTTCCCCATTTCTTATGAAGATTCTGTGACCCTAGCACTCTCAGAGAGAGAGCAGTCAAATCGTTAGCCGATGGTATGACAGTAGTGCTAAGGAATGAGGGATGTTTCTGTTTCTGGAAAAGCAAAAATTGAGAAGAAAATTTTGGAAGGAAAGAAAATAGAAGAAATCTCTTCGCCCGGTGTTATGATTCAGGTGACGACTTTGTCGATGTCTTCCTCTCCATAATCTTCAAATTCTTGAGCCAAGGAGTATTCGCCTTTGAGCATAACAAAGTGGCTGTGTTCGACTTGGCTCAGATATTCAAGAATACTCCTGTGAGGGGTTTCCACTCTTTTAGCCAAGCGGCCATAGAAATCTTCTGCCATTTTTTCTGACTCCATGGCTTGATAAAGCAGGTCCACCAGGGTCGAGGAAGGAGTAATTGTGATTCTTTTGAACAGCTCTTTACTGGGCTTGTCAGGGATGGTGA
>JABAOF010006581.1_pt1 | contig 14808 bp, 17 predicted proteins | sample 7062171 | NCBI WGS metagenome assembly JABAOF01 (sample SAMN14538628, study PRJNA623070) | marine sediment metagenome | biome: marine biome [ENVO:00000428]; feature: marine pelagic biome [ENVO:01000023]; material: deep marine sediment [ENVO:00002113] | place: India: Gulf of Khambhat ...
AGCAGCCAGGTACTGCCGCATTTCGGGCATTGAGCGATAATCTGCATCGGTATTTCCTTTATACCAACAGCCGAATACTAAATAAGGAGCACCTTTCGAAACTAACTTTAAGCCAAAATATTCTACCCACGGAGTCGAAAGTTATCCATCGCAAACTCTGCCCCTGTCCAATAATATGGTTTCTGCCAGAACGTTATCACCTTATATACAAAGAACAAAAGTCTGTAGCTGAGTTTGGTGGGATTTTCCTTGATTTTTATGCTTAAATCTGCTAAAATAATTAAAAATTGGGGGACGGAATGAGAAAAAGAATTTCATGCAGAGTTATTAGAACTATTCCTCTTAGTAAGTGCGGTGTTGAACTGCGCCATGCAAGCAGGTCAAACGACAAGCCTCATAAAATTAGCAATGCTGCCGCCAGGATCCCAAACACAAAAGAGTATGTTTGGGGACCGGCTGCGAATCCTCAATCCAGGCACACCAGTAACTTAGTCACCTATACAGACCGGTTGAACATAACAAGAATGTCCATCGACGATGGTCTGACAGCACAAGTACTCGATTTGTACGTTTAAACACTCAGCTTTTTTGCCCTTGCCAGAATTAGGACAATGATAAACAAAGCAGTCACTTTATGTAATAGCCCCAATGTTACAAACAAAAAACGGCGAGGTACGTGTAACCTTAGGGTTTCTAAGTGTACACACTTCCCCGCCGAGCTTATAGAATCCGTCCAGGCTCCTGATTAGACCATCCGTGGTCGGCCTTGCGATTTAAGACTTTTTATTTTAAGATTTTTATATACCGTAGGTTATTATGTTTTTTGCAGCTCGCTTGATATTTTTCAGACTTTCCAGTTGACCTGACAATAAAAGCTTTCTTGCCCGCTCGATAGCCTTAGAATCCGGTTGTTGGGTTTGCATCGCCTTGTCAATAAAAGAGGCATAATCAACCTGTATAGATGCATCCATATTGTTATTCGGTAGAGCTGCCGCAGAGTTAGGCTGCCTGGATGACGATTTTTCCAGGAAGCCCTGAATTTGATTGGTATTTAACTTTTCGATCATTGCACTATAGTTCTTTTCAGAATTTTCTATTCACGATTCTTTTCGCACATTTTTGATAAAACTTTACAAATATTTTCGAATTTTTCATTTTTTTCTAAAGTTACCATCCTTTTTGGACGAAATTTATTATTTGGCCATAAAAAACCTACCTTTTGAACTATTTCCCAAACACATTTTTGCATTTTAGAGCCTCAATTATAGCGTTTCTGCTACCTCATAACTTATAAACTTTATAAATTCAAGTGGACTAACAGCCGCTAACTGCTCATGCAAAGGTGCATAACCCGAGCGCTTTTGCAAGCGAAAATACTCTCTTGTGCGATACTCGGTTGTTTTATCGGCGCTGTCCCAAACCTGCTCAATGGCCCATAACAACTGTCCATCTCTGAGGTCAATGAGCTTTAAGCGAAGTCCAATAGTCATATGAGGATAAGGTCTGAATTCAGTAATAGTCCCAACCAATACTGCATCACACTTTAACGTCTCATGGATTGCCGATAACTGGTCAATGGTATATTTCGAGTCCAGGTCCAATTGCAAACTTCGCCACGAAGGGTCATTCTGTCGGACAACAGTTAAACCGAAAATCTGTTTCTTTTGCAACGCCTGGTATAACTTTTCGGTTACATCGGTGGAGACTTTTGGATAACTCGAATTATTGTCAAGCTCAACAATAGCAACCCTTCCAACCGTATTTAAGCACTTACTCGAATTCAGATAATAGTAGTCGGCTGCCGGTGCGGGAGCTCTATAATAAGTAATGCATCCCGATAAAAGAGCTGCCAGCAATAAAAATATTGCGACTCGTGACCGGTGTCCTACCACTGGCGAGATGTGGGTCAAACCGCAAGCGACGAACAACGAGCGGTGATTGACCAGATATGATAATATGGTTTTCGAGCTATTCATTCTATTCACCTAACCAATGTTTTCTAATTTTCAGACTGGTTTGACTTACTTGCCGATGCGACTGAAGTCGAGCTTGTATCCTCAGCCTGGGCCGATTTCGTCTTGACCTCTCCGCCAAGAACTTTAAGTATCTTAAGCAAAGCTTCAAGCTGGGCCGTTTCGGCATCACGTATTTCATCACGGAAACCAAGGATATCGGTTTTCCAATTATTCAACTCAATGCGCATTGTAATTAACAGGTCATTTGCTTCCCCTAACTCTCTTTGCGTCTGCTGTAATTGAGCCTCAAGAGTTACGACTTGGTTCTTAAGCTGCTGGTTTCTGGCGGTAAGGTCCCGGTTTTCCTGTCGCAGCACAGCCGCTTCTTCAGAGAGTTTGGCATGCTTTTGCGACAATTCCATCGCAGATTCTACAACAGTCGGATTCTGTGGAGCAGATTCCTGGAATCTTTTTGCTACAGATTCACTCTGTTTCTTTTCAGCCTTCAGCGAGCTCAGTCGAGCCGTGGAGTCGGACAGGACGGCAACATCCACCGGTTCCTGGACAGATACGCAGTTCGACAACAGAAATACAGGCATTAAAGAAATCATTAAAAGGATTGTTTTTTTGTTACTTTGCATTGTACTTTTCTCCAATTATTTGGTTTGGTCAGATACATCAGGCGCACCATTTTGCTTTTCGGCAACCTCCGGCGCTTTTACACTGGCATATTCACATCTTAAATACATTCCTGTACCGCAGGAACAGGTTATTTCTATAACAGCGAATTCGGGCTGGCTTTCCACGATACGCACCTGTGGCTCAGCTAAGGCTGCGCCCGGCTGTTTTGGCTGGCCCGGCTCAGGCTGCACAATATCGATAGTGTATTGGCCTTCGAGTCTAACGTCACATTCCTTTAGAATTCGGCCTGCTGTTTTTCCCATTTATTATCTTAATCCTTTTAATTAATCACCAATCGGCCATTTATTAGTCAAGCACAGTAATCAATCCCGATACTATCGGAATTCCGGTTGCTTTGATTTTCAGTCCATTCCTGGTCTGAGTTTTCAATATCCTGTTCATCCACCGACTCATTCGTTTGTTGTTCACCTTCTTCCTCATTTTCCTGTTGTAACTGCTGGCGGCGTTTTCTTTCTTCACGTCGCTTCGCAGGAGTCAAACCAGTGATACTTTGCAAACCTTCGACCGGTTTTATCATATTGGAATCATAATCTGCCATCTTTCCAATGCCTCAATTTTACAGACAAGTTAAATAAAGCACTTGCGTGCAGCTGGCTGACACGCGATTCGGTAATTTCGAAAATCTCTGCGATTTGTTTCATTGTCAGGTTCTGTTTGTAATAAAGCAGTATAAGCTGCCGCCGCCTCTCGGATAACTGTTGTATCGCCTGGGCTAACTTATCTATAAGCTCTGCTCGTTCGATCTGCTCATCAGGAGCGTTCGTATTATTTGCGGCTAAAAGATTACCCAGTGTAGGCAAATCCTCTCCGAAGCTATCGAGTGAGACAAAATGCTGTGTACGAGCGTTTTCGAATGTTTCATAAAGCTCATCAATAGTGATTCCAAGTTTTTCAGCTAATTCATCATCAGTGGGGGTTTTGCCCGTCTTCTCGAGAATTTTCTGGCTTAGCTGCCGGGCATCTCGAATCCGCTTGTTGAGATTTACAGGCAATAAACATGAGCCTCTTAATTCATCAAGAACCGCTCCTTTGATCCTGATATAGGCGTAGGTTTTGAACTCGGCGTGGTGGGATGGGTCGAAATCGCGGGCAGCTTTAACCAATCCAACAGCTCCTGCAGAGACCATATCTTCAAATGATAGGGGAGGTTTCAGGTACGTTACCACCTTACTGACTATCTTGTGAACCATAGGCAAAAGCTCGGCTATCTGCTCATTCTCGACTCCGGCTTTGGCGGACCTTTTTTGGCCGGAATATGCGCGCAGGGCAACGCTATTTAGATGCTTTCGGCTATCCTCAGGTGTTTCCAAAGTCAGTAAATCAGCTTTGGTGTCGCCACTGAACTGATCTTCACAGGTGTTTTCAGCCTTCACTGGCACTGTTCTTTTCCTTTTGTCTATTCATCTGGTTTGTAATCATTGCACTCATCAAAATAGCATTTACGGCCTTTACTGCCCAAGTTCCTGCTATATACGCAAGCACCGCACCTGTGAGTGCCCTTTTGCAACAGATAAACGGCGATAGACCACTAATCCAGCCGATTAAACCCAAGCCGAAAAAACATATCACGGCAATACTTACTGCGATTGAGCGAACGTGTAACGGCATAATCCTTATCCCTTGTCTATTGACTATCGAAAGTGGCTCAAGTAAACTAAAGTGAGCAAAAGTGACAGCTTTGCTGTCATTCTGAATCCTTCGCTTCACTCGAGGACAGGCTCCGCGCAGCGAAGTGAAGAATCTCTTTTTCGTTGGCCAGATCCTTCGGCTTCGCCTCAGGATGACACTTACGTGTCACTTTAGGCACTTTAGTTCACTTGATATAATTTCAAGTTTGAGTTATTACTGTAAGCGTTCATGCAATAACAGCTCATTGCTGCAAAGGAGATAGTATGGCACGAGCAAATCAATCCGACAAAGGCACCGGCACAACTCGCCGTGATTTCCTGAAGGCTTCGACCGTGGCAGCTTCGGCTGCAGTCTCGGGTGCTTTAGGTATCAATCGCAGTGTATTTGCCGCCGGCAGCGATATAATTCGCGTAGGCATGGTAGGTTGCGGAGGACGTTGCACCGGTGCTGCCGCTCAGGCGCTCACCGCGGACCCAGGCGCGCGCCTGGTTGCTATGTGTGACATCTTTATGGAGCGTGTCAAAGAAAAACGCAGAATTCTCAAAGAACAAAAAGGAAGTCAGGTCATTGTGGACGACGCTCACTGCTTTGCCGGCTTCGACGGCTATAAGCACGTGATTGAATCGTCGGATGTGGTGCTAATTGCCAACGCTGCCAAGTTCCACCCGCTCCATTCTATGACCGCGATTCAGGCCGGAAAGCACGTTTTTGTGGAGAAGCCGCACGGCATCGACCCAGCCGGGGTCAAGCTTATGCAACAGGCCGCCGACCTGGCAAAGCAGAAGGGACTGTGCATTGTTTCCGGCCTGCACAGCAGATATCACACCGGCTACGCCGAAACCGTCCAGCGAATCCATGATGGCGCCATCGGCGAGATAGTCGCTATTGAAGAAAACTTCCTCCGTCCCCCATATGTGATCATAGACCGCAAACCGGGACTCACGGAGCTCCAGTGGCAATGCAGCACCCAATACCATTTCCGCTGGCTCTCCGGAGACGATGTCCCCCAGTCGCTGGTGCACAACCTGGACCGCGCCAGTTGGGTGATGCACNNATTGGTTCTACTTCGGTTCCAAGCACGATTTCGTCATAAGCAACGACCGGCAAAAGCGATACTGTTCGCGATAGCATTGCGGCCAGCTGTGAGCGTAACCGTGAATCACACAACAAAACCACTTTGTCCCTGCCTTTATCCATTGCTGCCTTCCAGGCTTGCGCGGTTTTTCTACTTATATCCATTGCTATCTCAGTAGGTAAAGCGAGGTTTATTCCATCTGCTTCCTGGCGCAAATTTGAGACCATTTGGTGTTCGAGCGATGGTTCCATTGTTATGGCCGAAACTTTACCGTCCTCGTTTTTATATAGTTCGGTAATGGTCCTGTTCAGGCATTTACGAACCATTTCGGTTAAGACATCGGTGTTTTTGGTTTTTGAGGTGTTCTCTCCCAACGATTCAAGTATGACGGTCATTTCACGAATCGGTATTGCATCTGTCAGAAGGTTCTTAAGGACGCGCTGAAGCATTCCAATAGGTACTTCTCCATTGGTACCAACAACCTCACCGACCAAAGAGGGCTGAGTTTTGCGAAGCCGGTCAACAAGAAGCTGAACGTCCTCACGTGTCAATAATTCGCTTGCGTGTTTTTTCAGCGTTTCAGATAAATGAGTGATGAAAACAGATTCGGGGTCGATTACAGTATATCCATTTAGCTCGGCCTTTTCCTTGTCGGCCGGTGCAATCCACAAAGCAGGCAATCCATAAACAGGTTCATTGGTTTCTATGCCCTTAACTTTTGTCTGAACATTACCGGCATCCATTGCGAGGAACATATTTGGCTCTAATTTTCCTTTTGCTACCATATGGTCGAGAATCCTAATCTCGTAAGTAGTAGGTTCAAGGTTTATATTGTCTTTGAGGCGAACCAGAGGAATAACGATTCCAAGCTCCTGAGCAAATTTTCTCCGCAGCGCTCCGATGCGGTCGAAAATAGCGCTGTCTTTTCGAGGGTCCACCATACTAATCAATCGCACACCGACCTGCACCGAAACTCTGTCGATATCCAGCAAGTCTTCGACCGGTTGTTTTTCGGCTTTTGTCATTTGCGGTGACTTTTCGAGCTTTTCTGGACGACGTTTTCCAGACTTTCCCACAGTCCGTCCAGTTAAAGCCGCACCCGCAGCCAATAATAGAAACGGAACAGGAGGCAGGCCGGGCACAAGGGCCAGTGCAGCAATGATGAAAGATGCTATCGTCAGTGGCTCGCCGGTCTTAAGAAACTGCCTGCTAAGGTCCTGGCCGACACTATACCTCGAAGAGATTTTGGTCACCAGAAAACCCGCACTTATGGAGATTACCATCGATGGTATCTGGCTGACAAGTCCATCGCCAATGGAAAGAATGGAATAAGTCCTTACGGCACCGGCAACCGTCATACCGCGTGAATAGCCCATAGCTATGCCGCCGATGATGTTAATAGCGGTGATTATTATTCCTGCCTTTGCATCGCCGCGAATGAATTTGCTGGCACCATCCATTGCACCATAGAATTCGCTTTCCTTGACAATTTTTGCTCTGCGTTCGTTGGCTTGCGTCTCGGTAATAATTCCCGCGTTAAGGTCCGCGTCGATAGCCATTTGCTTACCGGGCATAGCATCAAGGGTGAAACGAGCAGCCACTTCACTTATTCGCTCGGCACCTTTTGTGATTACTATGAACTGGATAACAACAAGAATTAAGAAAATTACCAGGCCAACGACGAAACTCCCGCCTGCGACAAAACCACCAAAAGTCTGGATAATTTTCCCGGCATTACCCTGTAAAAGTATTAATCTGGTTGAAGCTACGTTAAGAGAGAGCCTAAACAGGGTTACGAAAAGAAGCAGCGAAGGAAAAGTGGATAATTCGAGGGCCTCTTTTGACGAAAGTGTAATTATCAGAACAGCCACAGCTAATGAAATACTACAAGCCAGAAGCATATCCAGCAACAGTGTCGGCAGCGGAATTAAAAGGGTGGCAAGAATCGTCACCAGACCGACAGCCAAAATAATATTGCTATGGGACGTGAAAGGTATCTTGAGGGTGTTCGGTCCCGGTGTTCCTGGTACATTTGATTGTATAGAACCTGCCATAACAATTGGTTCCCGCAAAGCGGGGTTCCTTTCTTCTCAAATTCAAGCGCCGGTGACTTCAGCGTCGCCCAAGCCAAGAATCTGTTGTATCTTAACTGCGAATCGGCCGTCTACAACCACAACACTTCCCGTGGCAAACCGAGTGTCCTTGAGATACAAGTCTGCGGGTTCACCAACGGATTTATCGAGTTCCAATATTGAGCCAGGTCCAAGCCTCAAAAGCCGCCGGACAGGTATCTCCGTTTGTCCAATAGAAACAGTAACAGCTATGTTCACATCCAGTAAGAGGTCGATACTTCCACCGGTACCTGTGTCGCCGGTTGCATCAACTTCAGAAAATTCAGCAGATTGCGCCTTTGTCTTTGAGTCTTCTTGTGCCGTACTGCTTTCCTGTTTTTCTTCCACAGCTTCAGTTGTTTCCGCCATATTTTGATTTCCTTAAAAAATTGGTGATTGGTTAATTAACTACTCACTACTTACCACTCACCACTCACTATTTACCCTGTATCACAAGACAGTCCTGTAATTACCACAACGTGCTTGCCCCCTGATTTTGCAGGCCGACCTCGAAAAGCAGTTTGGCCGCTAACTACCAACTCGATTGATTCATCAACTTTTTTATCAAGTAACAATATATCTCCCACCTCAAGACTCATTATCTCTTCAAGAGTAAGCACCGTAGAAGCCAGTTGAGCTGTAACGCAAACCGGTATTTGCTGCATATGGCCAAGGATTGCTTTTGAGATATCCTCTGCTGAGAATCCACCAACAGTTTCAGCGGCTTTGCCCACAACAGCTTCCAGCTTGCTGCAGAGTACTAAGATGTAAGCTTCAGAACCGCTTTCCTGGTTTTTTTTCTTGACATCAAAAGTGATTTCACAGAGTTCTTCCGTGCCTTTCAGTTCGAAAGGAAAGAGTCCTCGGACAATATTCTTTGCTGGCTGGAAGTACCAAATATTCTGAGAAAATGCCTCAATAAGGGCAGAGAGCAGGTCCAACAAAAGCGATTCTTCTAATTGCGACAAATCTCTACCTGAATTTTCTTCAGATTCAGGGTCACTGAGCAATTGTGTAGCCCAGTTAAACGCAGTTTTGGTGGGTATGGTAATGAGTCCACATGGATGTTCCTGGTCGGTGCCGAAAGCAAGAAAATAATCATTCTGTCTGCTCTCCATAACCTGGCCAACAAGCTCAGCAGCAAAGTGCTGTTTTATCGAAACCACTGTGACATCGAACTCGCCGTGGCAAAAGTCAGCGAATTGTACAGTCATCGCTCTGGCTACCTTTTTTGCGAAATCGTCGAGTTTATACTGCTTGCGGTCAAAATAATGAGGCTTGTTCCAATTGTACTCCGTAGCCTCTATATCTGCAGTATCTTCCCTTGGGCCTGAGCCAACGGCACTGAGGAGCTGGTGTATTTTTTCGTTGCTTAAATTGTTAGCCGCCCTGCTCATTGTACAGCGAATTCCTTAAATAGAATGCTTTTGATTTTGGGTTTGGAATCAGGAAAGAGCTTTTCATTAAAAGCGTCGAGTACCTGCGATTGGATACGCTTGAGGTTCATATCGCCCCTGATATCCTCAAGATTTAAACTCGCAAGGTAAACAGTAAGCCAGTTTGTTAAGATGGGTTTTTTCTCATCAAAAAAAGCTGTGCCGTTCTTTTCATCCACCTCAGGACTTACTTCAAGAGTTAAAGAGGCCCGAACATAGCGTGTTACGTCGGTCACATCGAGATTTGCTACAACGGGCTCCAAATCATAATACCAGGTTTTTTGGGCACCAGCCTTCGAACTCTTTGTTTTCAGGTTGTCTGCTTGAGCAGACTGGTCTTGTTCGGAATCTCCAGGCGTCTGAGGTGTGCTGGAACCGGCAAACATTCGACCGAGAGTGAAGCCGGCACCAACGAACAAAACTACCACGACAGCCATTATTATCCACGGCAGGAATCGACCAACCAAGGACTTCTTATCACTCGATTCGGTCTTTATGGTTTCTTCTTTTTCCTGCGCTTCCTGCTGTTTTGTATCATCTTCATCTGCCATTTCTTTACCTCAACTATTTACTGTAAAAAGATTGTAATCATGCCAACTGCAGGCAATCTTGCCTGCGATATCGATGTATTCTATCGCGTAACGTTCGGTCACTAATACCCAAGACCTTCGCGGCCTTGGTCTGGTTACCTCCTGTCTGGCGTAAAGTATCCAAAATCGCTCTCTTTTCTACCTGTTCAAGCGGTACTCCTCCCAGGTCCGAGACCTGAGTAGTATTTGACGGAACTCCAAACATACTATTTTGTTCTGCACCAGATGAGCTCAGGCCGGGTCTGGCCCGCTGCGAAATCATCAAATCACTCTTTCTTTCCTGTGGAAGTGGTTGTAATTCATCAAAAAGCCAGGAGACATCAGCTAATGACAGTGTCTGTCCCACTCCTAAAATCAACGATGTTCGTACAACATTGCGCAATTGCCGGATATTTCCGGGCCAGTGGTATTTAGCAAAAATGTCCATCATGGCAGGGTCAAGCCTGGTGATACGACGCTGTACTTCACGAGTGTAAAGGTTGACGAAATACCACACAAGGTCATATAAGTCATCTTTGCGTTCTCTGAGAGGACAGACCACTACTCTTACACCGCTTAATCGATAATAAAGGTCCTGACGGAAGCGTCCCTGCTGAACTTCCTGTAGTAAATCCTTATTTGTAGTACTCACTATTCGAACATCGACTCTAACGTTTTCATTTCCGCCAACACGCTCAAAATCCTGCTGCTCGAGCACTCGCAACAGCTTGGCCTGAAACCTTATGGGCGTTTCGGCAATCTCGTCCAGTAGCAAAGTGCCACCATGAGCCATTTCGAACCGGCCTTTGCGCCGAGCATAGGCACCGGTGAAGGCGCCTTTTTCATGTCCAAACAGTTCGCTCTCGAGCAACGAGTCACTTAATGCAGCACAATTGACTTTGATATATGAACCCTGTGCTCTTTTACTTTTTTGATGTATGAGATAAGAGAGCAGCTCCTTGCCGGTCCCACTTTCACCACTTATTAAGACCGGAGCTGAGGTGGGAGCGATTCTTTCAGCCAAATTGACAGTTTGCACGAGTTTTGCACTTCTGCCCACAATCCGGTAAAGACAGCGTGTACCTTCGTGAGCCGAAGCTACCGTTAAGGCGCTGTGGTTAGGCAGGAGAGTATCCAGCAGGCTCTCAATTTTTTCACGGTCAAGCGGCTTGATTAAGAAATCGCAACAACCCCGCCGAATGGCCCTGACCGCCGTCTCGAGAGAACACTGCTGGTTCCGGAGGCTTCGGCCTTGGGCTTTTGATATCATAATCACCGGCAATTCCGGCCAATTTGCCTTGATTTTCTCGAGCAGCTCAAAGCCATCCTGCTGTTGGCCGGACATGTTTATCCGCTGGTTTATTCTGTCACTGGTAAATACAAGGTCACAGCTTCCTTTATTAATAAAGTCAATTGCACTGTCTTTATCGTTGGCAAGATGCCCACGTATCCCTTTGCGAGCCAATATCTCAAGCATAAACCGAGCCAGCTCAGAGTCGTTATCAACTATCAACACATTTGCGATATCCTCTTGTCCACGCCCGCAAGCAGGTGGGTGTTCAGGACTACTGAGGTCGTTTATTTCGGCACTACTCACTTAAAACATACTCCATTTAAATTGATTATTGACTATTGTCCCAATGAACTATGGTTTATGTTCGGCAATCAACTTATGCGGTTGGTCCTTCTGGTACCAATCGAGCAATTTGCTCCGGGCTTCGGCTAATTCCCTCCACGGCGAATTGGGGTACTCTGTAATTAGTTGTCCGTACATCTCCATTGCCGTGACGGGGTCATCATTCCGCAGACAGTTGCCCATTTGAAATAAGATCCAGGCTCTGTCCCGAGCTGAGCCGACGTCATCCGGACTTTTGCGTTTAAGGGCTTCCTGGTAAAATATTGCAGCTTCCTTTAGATTTCCACTGAGAACCAAGGTCTCTCCCAGCTCAAAAGAGTTGCGCAGATTGTCAAGATGCTGCGAAAGGTCCTTTAGTATCTGTAAAGTTTGGTCACTTATCGGCTCGTATGGCTGTTTTGTTCCGATTTCTTCTGTCTTTTGCTCTTTCGGCACTGCCGCATCGGATAAAGTCTCATTAGGTTCAGCTGTTTGTACAACCTCGGGGACAGTGACCAGCTCAGAGGGCTGCTTATCCGGCTTAAGCTCGATAGAGCGGATTTGTTCTATCATTCGCTTAAGCTCATCCTTTGTGCTTTCACCCTTTTCGCTTTTAGCAATACTAAGCTCAGCCCGCCATAATTGTCGTCTGAGGTCACTATTTGGGTCCGGCAGGATAGTAAGACTGCTCTGCGGCGATTTTTGTCCAACCGCAGCAGCGGAGTTTGGTAAATGGTAAATGGTAAATGGTAAATGGTTTACCAATAACCAACAACCAATAACTAATACCCAATAACCAATAGAAATCTTATTTTTCATTATCATTACCTTCGACCTAAAAGAGCTAATGCTGCATCGTCATACTTTTTCTGTCGGTTATAAGCGGCTGCCAGCACTTTTAAGGCTTCTTGCTTTATCCGGTCTGATGCCGCTGAATCCAAAAGCTGCAAACAAACAGAGACTGTTTGAGAGTTTTGACCAAGTTTAAAAGCAACCTGCGCTAATACGAGAGCTACTTCGTGCGCCAAAGGTCCGGGTGCAGCGCTGATAAGAATTTCTGTTAACGTCTTGTGGGCGAATTCTAAATCTCCTTTAGCGATGTAGCAGTTAGCTAACTCAAAAGACACTTTTGCTTTCAACTGAGAGTCAGGCAAATATTCTGCGATGTCGCCAAGAACAGTAATAGCTTTATTGGACAAGCCCATAAAACGAAAAACTTTGCTCTTTAGCAGTAATAACTCGATAGATTCTTTCTTCGAGAATTGCCAGGGATGTATGTTCTCCAACAATGTAAGAGCCTCGACGAAGTGCTCCAGTTGTATTTGGGTTTCGACTAAAGCTGAGACAGTCTCCACATACTTTTCTCTAGTAAGGCGCCCAGCCGGTCCGCTCAGGGCAAATTCAAGAGCAGCACAGGCTTGCTCAGGCTTTTTTAATGCCAGGTTGGTTTTGCCCAGGAGAAAGTATGCTAAGTAGAAGTCCGCGTCTGTGCGGCCTTTGGTGAGTTTGAGGTATCGAGTCAGCCATCTGGCGGCAGTTTCATAGTCCTGGGCCTCGTAGGAACATCTGCCTGCTCCGAGAGCAGAGGCAATCTGCAACTCAGAGGACAAACCAAGATTGTACACTTTGCGATAGAGCCGTTCAGCTTCATTCCAAAGCCCGGCTTTCTTTGTGGCATCAGCAAGATTTAAACACGCCTGACCATAAAATTCGGTATCAGGATATTGCTCAACAAGCTGTGTCAAATCCTCTCGGGCGCCGGAATAGTCATGCAAATTAGCTTTGAGTTTGCTCGAGTTTAACAGAGCATGCGGCGCCAAAGATGTTTGTGAAAAGTGGTTGGCCACTAACTTGTACTCTGCAATAGCGTTGGTAAGCTGGCCTTTCTGAGTATGCAAAAGTCCCAGGGCAAAATGAGCATTTGGAATACGTTGGTCGTTATGGAATGTAAGTAAGAATTTTCTCCAAAGTGAAATAGTATCCTGGATGAGCAAAGATACGTGTTCTGTTAATGAAGAATAGTCAGCCGGGTTGGAAATTTTTACGAGCCCATTTTCATCGAGACGTGCCAATAAGCCCACATGCCCGGCTGCCACTTCGAAGGCCTGGTGGGCGGTTGCCGCCGGAAGATACAAACTTACGGGCCTTTTGCGTATAGCATCCCTTGCCGGCTCTTCGGCTGGTCTCTTGTGATGGACCCAGGAAATATCAAGGCCGGCATTTGCAGCAAATCTTGCCAGCAGCTCTTCAACTGATGCCCCATGGGCAACGACAGACCAACGAGGTGGGACACCCTGATGTTCAAGCTTCTTAATCTGTGGGCTGAGCAATCCTTCTGTTAGTTGCTCTGAGCCGGAATTCAAAAGGACTCGCAGCTGCCTCTCGTCCAAGTTAGCGAAAGGGTCAATCTCAACAAAGCTGCTCCACAACCGGTCAGGAAGGTCCGTATCGGCATCACAAAGCGAAAGGACATTTCTAGTCATTGACTCAGCGATGAGAAAATGACAATCACTCTGCAACGACAAAACCCAATCCTTGTCGAAATCCACTGCTTCGACCATAGCAATCGTTTGATAAGCCCTGGTCCTCGCTTTGAGATACTGCTTCTTCTGCACCTCGGCAAAACTTAGGTTATAATTTGCAACCACCCTTATAACAGGTGAGCGACTTTGTGAAAGTGTTTTGAATAAACTGTTGGCCTGGTCGTGGTTGCCAGCCATTCTCAAACACAAAGCCATTTTTAGCTGAAGGAAATCCTTCAGCAATTCCACTTTAGCACCTGCTGGAAGACTCTGAAGAAGTTGATTATAAGCAGCATAAGCCTTGTCGTAATCCTTTTGCAGATAGAAATCGTGAGCAACTTCCAAAGACAGAGGTTGTGTTGGTGGAAACAAAGGCTCCGGCTCTTTGATTTGCTCCTGTACTGCCTGTGTGGAATCTTCAGCCTGTGTGGAATCTTCAACCGGCGATTCAGAGGGACGTGCTTGTTGAACGGTAGGTGTTGGAATTTTGTCAAGGGGCCGTAGTAAAGGTTCCAACACCGCGTACAGCAACATTGCACCAATTATAATAATGGCCGAAATGAGGACTTTTTGAAGGGTCGAAAAACGTTTATGTTGAATCGACTGCAGCGGGATTTGGCTTGCGCCGGTAGGTTTTTGAACTACAGCAGCCTGGGTGGAATCCTCCAAAATTTTATAAAAATCTTCGTCTCCAACAAACACATCCTGCTCCGAGAGCTCCCTGCGAACTTCACCTGCAAATAGTTCGCTGTCCGATGGCACCTCGGAGGTATTCTGCTGGAGAACATTTTTTTGTTCTTCTTTTGCCATAACTTCAAAGTCGCCCCCCTGCCCCGCCGTTTGCTTCGCAAAATGAAGCAACGGGGTCGAAACGGTGGAGGCGCATCTCATAACTTCTTTTTTTAAAAAAGTAGCAATAACTGTGCCAGAGAAGGCTACAAATGTATGGATTGATGTATTTAGAGGTTTTTGCCCGAAAAATCAACCTTGGGCGTTAGCTCAAAATGTTCGCACTGCAAAGAAATGTCAGGATTTTAGACGAATCGATAGATTTTCTAACAGGCAACGGCCAGTGAAAACCTTATCAGGGAGCTGCTACCGGCTTAGATAAGGATGATGCTGAAACTTCATTTTGCTCTTGTTTAACGGGACCGTTTGCGATATACGAATCCTTTTCGATATTGTACTGCTTGA
>JABAOF010000711.1_pt2 | contig 14803 bp, 13 predicted proteins | sample 7062171 | NCBI WGS metagenome assembly JABAOF01 (sample SAMN14538628, study PRJNA623070) | marine sediment metagenome | biome: marine biome [ENVO:00000428]; feature: marine pelagic biome [ENVO:01000023]; material: deep marine sediment [ENVO:00002113] | place: India: Gulf of Khambhat ...
ACCCCCGGCGAGGGTGTCCTAAATAAAAAGAGCCCCTGAGAAAAAAATAAAACGGTTGATAATGCTTTTAGGAGATGAAACGTATTATAATATATAAGAAGTATTACCAGTGAGCTGTTTAATGGACGAAGAAAAACAAGTGATTGCGATGTGCCTGGCCGGAGACAACGAAGCCTTTGCCATACTGGTTAACCGGTACGAAGCCCATGTGAAAGCCCTGGCATGGAACATCACCGGAAGCGGCGAAGATGCCGGGGAAATCTCCCAGGACGCCTTCCTACAAGCCTTCAAAAATCTACGACTTTTCGATCAAAGCAAACCCTTCAAAAACTGGATCCTGGGAATCACTATCAAACGAAGCCTCGATAAAATACGAAAACAAAAAACCTTTCTGAACTTCTTTAAAAGGTACTCCCAGGAAGTACCGACAGCAAAGGAGGAAATAAGACCCATTGAAGAATCTCCCATTTTTCATCCCTTGTTAAAACGATTGAATGAACGGGAGCGAACCGCACTATCCTTGCAGATTAATGAAAATTTTACAGCGAAAGAGATCAGTCAACTATTGAATTGCTCGGAAAACTCCGTCCGCGTGACACTTTTTAACGCAAAGAAAAAATTAAAAAAAGGATTGCCAATGGCTGGTAAAACCAACAGAGAACAAAGCAATCCCGCGAATCCGGGGAAAACCCATAAAACCGACGAGGTTGTACCATGAAAACAAAAATAAATATGAAGTGTACACTTTATAAATTCTTATTCCGGGTATTACCGGTAAATGCCTGGAAGGTGTTTATCATGGACACTCATTTTGCCAGGTGTCCACACTGTCGGGAAGAAGTGGAAACCGATGAAATAGAGAAACAACTGCTGGTTTCTCTGAAAGAGGCACAAACATTACCCACTGTTTGGCCTTCTGTCCGTAGTGAGATTGAAATGGAAAAGGAAAAAACCAGGGAAGTGAAAGTGAAACCCGCGAAAGTGCTGACTATAAACAGATGGCAGTGGGCAGCAGGCGTGGGTATGGTAACTGCCGTGCTGCTTTTGTTGATTTTCTTTCCTTTTTCTCCCGGGGAGAAACCCCCGGATTCTGCGGGATTCAAACAAAAGGAGTCGGGTACTGCTAACCAGGTGGTAATCAAATCGGTAAAGATCGGCAGTAAAGCAGCTAAATTTTATGTGTTTCAATCGGAAGACCCGGACAAGCTGATTGTCTGGGCACAAAAAAAATCAGAAAATCACGGAGGATAAAAATGAACATTAAATATTTTAAATACGCAGGAATTATAATAGCGATACTTTTGTTACTATGGCAGCCGGTGACGGCCGGAGAAAAAGAAGAAGGTGATATCCTGGTTCATCTAAGGCTTTACGAGGGAAGCCGCGGCAATGAAATGCAAAAGTCCAGTGTGGTTTCATCTTATTATTTGAAACCTCTTTTTGTCAGCAGTTTGGTTTCGGAAATGGATATCCGGCAAGAGCAAAAAGAGTTGAAGCGGATATTTAATTTGAGTGATATCAAACTCATGACCAAAACTCAATGGGGTTGGAAATACGGGAAGTCTGAAAAACGCTTCCGCATGGTGGTATTAAACGGGCATGAATTCCTGGTGCAATTGACCATGAAAGGCAAAAAGAACGGTTTTAAAGTAGAGGTGGTGGATAAAGGGGAAAAAGCACCGAGACCGCTCCTGGAAACGGAATTGGAACTGCCGCAAAAGAAATCCACGGTGTTCGGGTTTGAAGATTCGCTACGCAAACCTTATTTTATTTGTCTCCAGCGGGAAGAAAACCAATCTATTATCGATAAAGAGCCGATACCGGTTTCCCCTGATAAACCCAGATTAATGAAACGGGCAAAACCCCTATACCCGAAATACGCTCTGGCGCGAAAAATTCAAGGAGAGGTGATCCTTGATGCCGCGACCGATATAGAGGGAAATGTCGCGGAATTGTACGTAGTGGATGGCGTAAAGGAGTTAACCGTGGCTGCTATCGAAGCGGTAAAACAATGGAAATATGAGCCTTATATAAAAGACGGCAAAGCCGTACCAATAAGGTTTACGGTTATTATTCATTTTGACTTACCTGGAGAAGCCGGGGAGAAATTAAAGTATTATAGAAAGAGTCCGCGTTACACTGGTGAATTGATGGATTTTCATTTTGTTAACGCCGACATAAAAAATGTGCTGCGAATAATTGCAAAGATAGTGGAAATCAATATCGTGGTTGATCCGGGAATTGCAGCAAGTGTTTCCTGCCAGATGAGCCAGGTCCCATGGGACCAGGCCCTGGAGAGTATCCTGCTGCTTAATGGGCTTGATATGATCCGCAAGGGAAATGTGCTCAGGATAATGAAAGCAACCCCGGACAATAAACGACTTAAGCAGGCCGTGGCCAGGAAAGAATACACCGGCGAACCATGTGTTTTCGACTTCAAAAACGTAGATATAAAGGATGTTTTAGATGTAATTGCCGCAGTCGGTAAATTTAAAATAAAAGTCGAACCCAGTGTTGGTGGCAGGGTGACCTGCAAAATGAGAAAGGTTCCCTGGGATCAGTTCCTGGACCTAATCCTGCAGATAAATGAATTGGACATGAAATGGGAAGGTGAAGGGGAGAAAAAGGTTCTTAAAATTTTCAAACCTGAAAAAAAGTTAGAAAAGATTACAAAAGAAAAGAAAGCAGCCGACATTCCCAATATATTGCCTGTCAAGGGGTATTTGGCGGATGGATTCGGGTTCCGCAAAGATGCCAAGACCAATAAAAAAACATTCCACAACGGTATTGATATTGCCGCTAAAAAGGGAACTGAAGTGATTGCACCGGCGGATGGCACTGTAATCGCTGCGGAATCCAGGAAGAAATACGGAAAGCTGTTGATTATCGATCACGGCAATGGATATACTACGTGGTACGGTGAATTGTCACGTTTCAATGTAAAAAAGGGAGAAAAAGTGAAACGGGGGCAGGTGATTGGTTATGTGGGTAATAGTGGTTCTAAAGGCGAGTCTCATTTGCATTATGAAGTACGTCTTAAGGACAAGCCCATCAACCCTTTGTCCCTTGTCAGGGAGAAGTAGGGTAATGATACTGATGGGGTACAACTTAACGAAGCAAAGTACAATGGTTGACCGTGTATGAAAAGCTTTTGCGNNGGGGGGCAGTTTTCTCGAAAAGAGCCCCCCTGGTCGCCGAGGGCTATCCTTGGAATTGCAAACAGAAAGAACAATATTTTTTCCGCAATTCCGGGTTATTGGAAATTTCCTTTCTAATGCTTTTTAAATACTCTCCATCGACAGGGTCTTCTTCACCGCTGCCAAAAGGAACCGAATAGGGGAGGTAAAAGCAGGGGGAAATACGCTGCGATTCATCAAATACAATACTGGTAAAAGGGACCTGACAGACTTCATTGAGATCGTTCAATTCTTCTTCAGCGTCATGTTCCTTGCGAAGCGACCGGAAATAACGAACACAATTGTCAAAAAAAGCCTCCCGTTGAAACAATCTTCCCCTTCCCCTATCCAACCGCACCATCTTTTTCAAATTCTTTTCCAGGAGATCGATTTCTTTATCATCCAGTATCGCGTTTTCCCAACTCTCTGCCGGGATATCCTCTTGTCTCCCGAAACAATAGGGTTTCAGTTCCGGGACATTAAAAAAAATCGCATCGATAGGCAAATCAGCGGCCAATAAATAAAAATCCACAAGATCATGTACATTTTTTTCCTGGAGCAGGTAGGTGAAAGCCACCTGGGCGGAAGGCTGCTGATCCAGGATTCTCCCGGGCCAGGCAATGATTTCATCAAAATTATCAAGCCCCCGGATTTCATGATGGAGTGTCTCATTACTGGCGTCTATAGAAAACATATAAGCATCCACATAGTCTTTTATCTCATCAAAAACAGCGTTTAAACGCCCGCCATTGGTGATTAACGTAATCCGTGTTCCAGTTTCTTTCAGCACCCGGAGGATTTCTGTCAGGTGAGGGAGAAGGGTGGGCTCACCCCCGGTAATAAAGGTAAGGCCAACATTGTATTTGGAAATCAAAGGTATGATTTTCTGTTGAATGACAGGCAACGAAAGAGACGTTTTAGGTTTAGTTTTCCAGTAGTGGCACAGTTTGCACCCGGCATTGCAGTGATTGGTCACCACAAGAAAAATTCTATCCAGCCTGTCTATCGAACCATTTTTCATTTAAAAATCCACATCATAAAAACAATAGGCATACACACCATGGGGATCGTTGAACTCTGACAGCCGTTTCAACTGCTGCATCAGAACGCGCAGCGCACCGGTGAAAGGATTTAAGGCCTGTCGCGAATTTCCGCCTACAGCATCGGCTGTGCGATTCTCTGAAAGCAGGTTTAAAATCATCTCCTGGGTAGAAGTAAGTTTCTGCCGGAAATATTTTACTTTGTAATCTTTGCCCAGTTTTGCCAGTTTTGCCGCAGAATCTAATGCCTGGGAAAACCCACCCAGGTGGTCTACCAGTCCCAGCTTATGGGCATCCATGCCAATCCAGACCCGGCCCTGGGCAATTTCATGTACCTGTTCAGGCGTCATGTTCCGTGCTTTTGCCACCGTATTAATAAATTGATCATAACCGTTTTCGATAACCATGCGGATGGCCTCCTCCACTTCGGGTGAAATAGCACGATCAGTGCGTAAAGCCCCGGCAAATTTGTTCGTGCCAACACCATCTACACGAACGCCCAGGTACTTCTCCATGGTTTTCTGGAAGGTGGGGAACATACCATAAATGCCAATAGAACCGGTAATCGTGGTGGGGTAAGCCCAGACTTCATCGGAAGCCATGCTGATCGAGTACCCGCCGGAAGCAGCAACCGCCCCCATCGACACGACCACAGGTTTACCATCGCTGCGAGCCACTTCCAATTCCCTGCGAATAATCTCCGAGGCAAATGAACTGCCGCCGCCGCTGTCAACACGAAGCACAATGGCTTTTACTTTCTTATCTTGACGGGCTTTCCGGAGTAAAGCCGCTGTTGAATCACCACCAATGGTTCCCGGTGGTTGATAACCATTAAGGATACTACCTTTGGCTACAACGACACCTATCACATCGCCAGTCTCATCCTCACCCCACCGGTCCCGGTCCAGGGCTTCCAGGTAAGCTTTATAACCAATCCTGTAATAGGAATGGGTTTTTTTATCTTCTCCTACCAATTCGATCAAACGCTGCCTTACCCGGTCCCGTGGAACCACATGGTCGACAAGTCCTGCCTTAAGTGCTGTCATCGCTGTGTCACCTTTGTGCTTTTTTAGATTTTCATTAAATCGATCAATATAATCATTAATGGCTTCTATTTTTATCTTGCGGGCCGCAGCAACGTCTTTCAAATAGGAATCCCATAAAATCCCTAACCATCGGAGGTTGGACTCTTTGGCCTCCTCCGACATACTATTGCGAGAATACGGCTCCACCGCTGACTTATATTTACCTACCCGGAAGATTTTCACCTCCACTGCCAGCTTGTCCAGGCCTTCTTTATAATAGCGGCGATAACGGCCGTAGCCTTCCAGTATTAACATCCCCATTTGATGCAGGTAGATTTCATCCGCATGGGCAGCCAGGTAATAGGAGTTCCGGTAGTAATTATCTGCTACGGCAATTACCTTTTTACCTGTCTTTTTGAAGCGGTCGATAGCTGCACCGAGATCCTGTAATTTGGTCAATCCGGCACCTCCCATCCTATTGAGATTCAACACCAGGGCTTTCACCCGTGTATCGTCCTTACCTGCCTCAATCGCATCCAACAAATCCTTGAGCAGTGTTTCACGTCCTCCACCAAGGCCCACCATTGCTTTTGCCGGGTCCAACAGTTCCGGCTGTCTCAATTGTTCCACAATCGTGCCTGTCGGCGTTACCACCAGGGCAGTGGAATCAGGTACCTTGGGCCGGGTATCGCGTAATAAAAAAGACAGTACGTAAAACAATATCACAAAAAAGACAATATTCAGTACCAGTCGCCGGAAAAAATCAATACCCCACCACACTCGAGCAAGAATAGATGCTGATTTTCTTTCTTTTTTTTCTTCCATAGGCATTTCTCCTTATGCTAAATTAAAATAGTAACACGAAATCAACTATCCGTCAAAAAGGTATATTTTTTAATTTTTAACCACGAAGCCCTGCGGCGCGGCGCATAGCGTCACGAGCCTATAAAGAAGGACACGAAGGGACTTCTATGGGTGGTAACGCTATGCGCCGCGCCGCGGGTCGCCGCGGGGTTGAAAAAAACAAAAAAATATACTATTATTATTACCGAACAGATAACGAACAAAATGAGTGAAGAAAAAGAAAAGATTCGCAAAATCATTCATGTAGATATGGATGCTTTTTATGCTTCTGTGGAACAGAGAGACCGGCCGGAGTTGCGAGGAAAACCCGTGGTTGTAGGAGGACCTCCCAACAGCAGGGGAGTGGTGGCCACCTGTTCCTATGAGGCCAGAAAATATGGAATCCATTCTGCCATGCCCTCCAGTCAGGCCTTTCGTTTATGTCCCTGGGCAATTTTTGTAAAGCCCAGGTTCGACGTATACACAAACGTATCTAAAGAAATAAGGGAAATTTTTTATGAATATACAGACCTGGTAGAACCGCTGTCATTGGATGAAGCCTACCTGGATGTAACGGAAAATAAAAAGGGAATTCTCCTGGCCACAGAGGTTGCCCGTCAGATATTAAAAAAAATATATCAAAAAACCCGGCTTACTGCATCGGCCGGGGTATCTTTTAACAAGTTCCTGGCCAAAATAGCATCAGATATCAACAAACCTAAGGGACTTACGGTAATTACTCCCAAAATGGCGCCGGCATTTATCGACCGGCTGCCCATTAGAAAATTCTTTGGAGTAGGAAAAGTAACCGAGAAAAAAATGGCAGCGTTGGGCATCAAAACCGGGGCGGACCTCAAAAAAATGAAAAAAGAAGAATTGATCAACCATTTCGGCAAAGTAGGCTCTTTTTACTATAATATTGTCCGCAGTATTGATGACCGGCCGGTCAATCCCCACCGCATCAGGAAGTCCATGGGCGAAGAACAAACCCTGAGCAAAGATATTGACGACCGGCAGCAGATGCTCCAGGTCCTTGAAAAAATTGCCCGCAGTCTTGAAGAACATTTGAAAAAAAACCGCATCAAAGGACGAACCATTACCCTGAAAGTAAAATATTACGATTTTAAACAGATCACTCGCAGCATAACACTTGAAGCACCGGTGGATGAAGCAGACATGATTATGAAATATGTAAAAACGCTGCTGGACAAAACCGAAGCAGGAAAGAAAAAAGTCAGGTTGTTAGGAATCACCCTATCGAGTCTTCTTACGCCCTAGACCAACCGAGAGGGTTATATTCGAATTTCGGATTTTTTTGTCAGAAAACGGCAAAATTTCACCTTTCCTTACTTCCCCTATTGACCCTGCTGCGCAGCCACATCAGGGCGATGATGGTTTTGGCATCTTTTATTTCACCGGCTTGCCATGCCTGCCATGTCTCCGGCAGGGAATATTCTAATATGCGGATATCTTCATGTTCGGTTTCTACACCTCCGCCGCTGGCGACTTTGTCTGAATCCACTACCTCTGCATAGTAAAGAAATATACGTTCTGAAGAGCCTCCAGGAGATAGATAAAAAGTAGAGATAGGAGTCAATTCACTTACTCGATATCCGGTCTCCTCGAGCACCTCGCGGCGCACCGCCTCTTCAGGTTTCTCGTCTTTCCCCAAAATTCCAGCCACCACTTCAATCATCCATCCGTCCCCTTTTTCATAGGTAGGGAACCTGAATTGTTGAACCAGTATAATCCTCTGTGTCTCTCTATTGAAAATGAGAACCGCTGCGGCATCTCCCCGCTCAAAATTCAAGCGTCTGACACGATCACTCATCTGCCCATCAAATTTTTCATACCTGACAAAGGCTTCTTCGATTTTAAAAAAATCATCAAAGACTCGCCGTTTCCGTTCAATTTCTACTTTTTTCATTTCATTTGCTCCGTTTTAAGTTTTGAATATACAAAGGCAATTATAATTGAACAAGAAAAAATTTCAACCCCCATTGTCTTGCTGTTGCCAACTGCCAACTGCATACTGCCTACTGCGCCTTTTTGAGTTTTTTTATTTGTTTTTGAAATTCCTCTAATTCATCTTTTGCAATTACTTTTATTTCAGTGAGTTTAGCCAGGATAACCTGTTCGATTACAGGAACCTGCATCAAGTATATCAATTCAACATATTTTTCATACCTGGGGTCTTTTATGGGGATATGACAATCCAGGAGTGAGACGGCAGGGGGGAATGTTTCTTCTCTCTCATACATCTCTCCTTTGCTGCTTATTAACCAGCTGATATTTAACCTGTAGTTTTTTTCTAAGTAATCTAAGTATCTAATACCTGGAAATGTTTTGCCAACTTCGATATTAGTAATAGTGGATTGATAGACATTCAACTCCCGAGCCAACTGGGCTTGTGTCTTTCCGATGGCCTCCCTGAACCGTTTAAATCGTCTGCCGATTTCTGTTTTTATGGATATGTTGTCAATTTCAATCATTTTTCTTATTTTATGTCGTCGGCCCGGTGGATTTCTCTTTTGAGTTTAGCCGACTTCTGGCATGTTAATCCAACTATATACATCACATTCACCACGAACATTAATATAACTCATTTTAGACCTGAATGCAAGTCAAAAAATTAAAAAAATAGGAAAATGTTAAAAATAAGTTGTAATGTAGATTGCATAAGGCTTGGCCATATAATAATGCAGTAAATATAGTCTTCCTAGTACAACCATTTTGCGATTTATACAACTTTAGTTGTACAAAATAAAAAATTTTTTTCCACCCAATTTTAATACTTTTGGTGTATTTACAAAGAGTATACAGGTGTTATAGAATTATACTCTAATATATCACATATTTCCGCACCCACAAAACAAAGTATGTGAGTTAAAGGAGTAAAGGGAATCAATGCACAGACCTGGGAGCGCAGAGAAAACAAAACGGGGAAGTCCCCGCAGCCGAGATTTCCTGACCAATCAAATAAAACCAATTCGGTTTTCATTAAAATTAAAAACAGGCACCCTATGCATAATTAAATATTACCTGATCATTTGTATCTTGCTTTGTTGATATGATGAAGGCATCCCCCAAGGCGAAAATTAACGCCTGCAGACAAAGAATAAATAAAGAATCAGAAAAAACAAAACACTAAAAAAATAGGAGGATAAATAAATGAAAGTTTTGAGATTAGCTACCATGCTGGCAATTTGCTTAATATTGGTTGTTGGCCTGTATGGCGAAAAAGACAAGAAACCGACATTAGAGCAGATGCGGATGGAGATTCAACAAAAAGGTCATACCTTTACGGTTGACAAAACCAGTGTGTCCCACATCCCGTTGAAAAAGCTCTGTGGATTGGTAGAACCGCCGGATTGGCGAGAAACCGGTACATTTGACGGCGGCGGCCAGGGAGCAATGGCAGTGCCTTCAAGCTTTGACTGGAGGAGTTATGGTAATGTTACTTCAGTAAAAAACCAGGGATCATGCGGATCATGTTGGGCCTTTGGCACAGTCGGTTCATATGAAGGAGTTATATTGGTTGCTGGCGGGCCTTCTGAAAATTTATCTGAAGAATGGTGCCTGGATTGTAACAGCTATGGCTACAGTTGCAGCGGCGGATGGTGGGTGTTTGGCGACTTTTACAATGGTGTCCCCAGGGAGAGCTGTTATCCTTATGTGGGCAGCAAGGGCTCGTGCAAGACCAGCTGCACCAGGTATCATCCCATGGACACCTGGTATTATGTCGGTTCCTCCAGCGGAGTTCCCAGCACGTCAGCTATCAAAAATGCAATTTACAATTATGGTCCGGTTGCCGCAGCTGTATGTGCTGATTATTACATGCAGAACTACTCCGGTGGAATTTTCACTCATACGTCATCCGGTTCTGTAAATCATGCCATCGTTTTGGTAGGATGGAATGACAGCGGCTCATATTGGATTATGAAAAACTCCTGGGGCACCGGTTGGGGTGAAAGCGGCTATATGAGAATTCAATATGGTGCCAATTCAATTGGTTATGCTGCTGCTTATGGCATTCCTGAAGGTGGAGCCCCACCGCCGCCAACCGACCCCTATGAGCCCAACGACAGCCCCGGTGCTGCATATGGACCGATTGATTCTGCCACCAATTATACCGATGCGGAAATCTCCACCTCAAGCGATGAAGACTGGTTCCATTTTACCACCCAGGATACCGGCACGATTACGGTGAGTGTCACCCATGAAAGCGGTGAAGATCTTGACTGGTATCTCTATCGATCCACGGATACATCCAACTGGGTGGCACGGGGATACACCACCAATAACCCGGAAACAGGATCGTATAATGCCACCTGGGTCGGTAAATATTATGTCAAGGTGGTTGGCTACAGCGGATCCACCAGCACCTTTACCTTAAGGGTTACCTATCCGGATACAGGCGGCGGCGGTGGCTGGGATGGATATTACCGGCTCATCAACAGGTACAGTGGTTATGCCTTAGATATTAACAGCGGGTCCAGCTACGTCTATCATTACACTTACAACGGGAATTACGATAAGCACTGGGAAATTATTGATCTGGGTAATGGCTATTACAGGCTCAAAAACCGTTACAATGGGAATGACTTAGACGTTGGCGGCTCATCCGGCTATTGCTATAACTATCCCTGGAATGGCAATACCGATAAGCAGTGGCAGATTATCGATCTGGGAAATGGATATTACAGGCTCGATAACCGGTACAGCGGCGCCAGCCTGGATGTGGGCAGCAGCAGCAACTACGTCTATCACTATCCCTGGAATGGCAATACCGATAAGCAGTGGCAAATTATAGAGATTGACTAGCTGATATGAATACGATAACGCATAATACAAACAAACCCGGATAATTCACGACCTGACTTCAAGGCTGAGGGAAAGAGGTTGAGACGCATCAACGTCGCCCTCAGCCTTTTTTTCATTTCTAAAACCATAAAAAAAAGGCACCCCCTTGCGGGGATGCCCTTTTTTTTCTTTTGTTTCCTTCCTCTAAACGAATTAGAGGAAACCTTTAAACACAACCTAACTCATTACTCATTTACCACTCGACTTTGGCTCCGATGAAAATGGACAGCGGCGCGAACCATTGTGAGAACTGTCCGTACCTGGGGTTGTCATAGGTTATGACGTAATCGTCGGACCCCACAGCCCCGAGCAATTCGGCTTCGCCGAGCCAGTTATCCCTGCCAATTTCTTCCTGCTGATTCAGGATGTTGAAAATGTCAGCATACACGGAGATGGTGAAGAGCTTTTTGATCCTGAATTTCTTTTCAACCCGAAGATCCAGTCTCCACTCAGCCGGGTAACGTCCGCTTTCACCCAACGGATCGACATAGTAGGTGTAATAATATCCGTGGTGTCCCGTGGCTCCACCGTCTTCCCAGAGCATATTAAGGGAGTCGGTGTAGGGATAACCGCTGAACCAGTAGAGGTTGACACCAAAGTTGATGTCCCAGGGCAGGATGACACTGCCGTAGAACCTGACCTGATGACGCACATCATTGCCCAGGTATCCCAGAGTATTGACGATCTGGTAGGGATCATCTCCGTAGGTACCTTCAGCATCACTGACGGTGAAACCCTTCAGTTTGGACCAGGTATAGGAAGCCAGGAACTGGAACTTGTCGTCACCAAGGTTCTTCTTCATCGTGACGATCACAGCATCATACTTCTTGTAGGTCTTGCCCCAGCTTGTCTCCGTGGTATGGAAGTCTTCTTCATTGGCAAAGTGCCAGGCGCCGTCACCATCCAGATCATAGTCCTCGATCTTTTGCTTCCAGGACCGGTGCATGTAGCTGATACCAATGGACAGTTTGTTGGTGAGGATCCTTTCGTAACCGACGCCAAATTCATCCATATACTGGGGTTTCAGGTCATCATCTTTGGTGGTGGTTCCACCCGGAGCAGTGGCATAGAATGTGCCCATGTAAGTCCAGGTGGGCAACCCATAGTGCTCACCATAGTAGACGTCCACGTACCTGACAAAGTCAGGGGGCTGGAAGTTGTCCACCACCCACCAGCCATAGAGGTCATAGTACCTGCCCCAGTTGGCGTGGAATTTGTTTTTGCCAAAGCTGTAAGCCAGACCAAGACGCGGCGCAAACATGTCCATCATGTTCCACTTGACGATTTCATCGCCGTCATGGTTGTTCCAATTACCACCCTCGAAACGGAAACCCAGGTTCAGGGTCAATCCCTTGGTCACTTCCCATTTGTCCTGGAAGAAAAAGGTCGTGGTCTTGCAGGTTTTGCCCACTCGTTTGGGAACATCAGTCTCATAGACATAACGATACATCTCCTGGCCATATTGGTTGAGGCGGATGTAATCACCACCGGGATAGACGTAGTTGATGGCACCGAGGATGTCAATGTCGTAGTACTCGAAACCGAGTTTCACGTCATGGTAACCGAAACTGGTATCCATGAAATGGTTCAGGTTGACCAGGTACTGGTCGTGATTACGGTCGGTCTTGTAGTCATATGCACCGGCACCCCAATAATAACCGGTCTGCCGATACCGGGTTCCCGTCATGGTATCGGCCTGGAGATTCAATTCGTTTCTCTTCATGGAGAAACGGGCCACAATGTAGGTGTTGGCCCCAAGAGTGGTGGTGGCTTCCGAGTTAAAGTTCCAGCCGCCCTGGTTCTGGGCCATGTCATTGGCATCCGCATAAGCAGGGTTGTTGGTATACTTGTAATAATCAGGAATCTTAATGGGGTCCTCACTATACAAACCCATCAAGGAGAACGTTCCCACCCTCATGGTTAATTTCGCAGAGGCATAATGACCTTGATAATACCCCTTGCCTTCTCCGGTGGTAACCCGGTTAAGTGCGTCTATGGGGTTGCTGTACCATTGGGCAGGTTTCCACTTATTCCTCCGTTCCCAGGAGCCAAAGAACCAGATGTGGTCTTTGATGAGTGGGCCCCCCATGTTAAGGGAAGGCCGAGTCTCGTTGAGGTAGTGGGTGGCATCCGCGAAGTTCTGGTTGACTTCCTTGGCTTCGGCGTTCCAGTCCACTTTACTGATACTTACCCTGGCGGTTCCGTGCAGTTTGTTACTGCCGGATTTGGTAACAACATTGATCACCGCACCGGTTCCTCTTCCGTATTCGGCCGGGGCACCCTGAGCCACTACCTGCATCTCCTCGAAATTGTCAAAGTTCATGGCGGTTGACCAGGTCTTGGTCAATGGGTCGGTCGATTCCATCCCATCAAACTGGTAAATGTTGTCTGACCCGGATGCACCCATCATTGCCGGGTTGTTACCGTGAATGGCACCGGGCATCATTTCCATGATGGACTGGTACTGACGGTCATTGGCCAGGGTTTCAACAATTTCTTTGGAAATGTTGAGTTGGTTGGTGCTTGATTTAGGGTCAACAATCGGAATTTCGCCGGTGACAACCACATGCTCGGTGATCTCACCGAACTTCATCATCACGTTGATGGTACTTTCTCTTCCCAGTTCAATTCGGATGTCCTTCTTAACGACTTTTTTGAAGCCTTTCAGCGTGAAAGTCGCCTCGTACTTTGGACCCACATTCAACTTGGGAATCCTGAAGAACCCATTGGGGTTGGAAATGGTGGTTCTGGTTCCCATCAATGCGGGTCCTTCCACCGTGACTTCAACACCGGGTAATCCGACGCCGCTTTCATCCACAACCGTACCGGAAAGGATACCATATTGTTCAATGGCCAATCCGTGGGTGGAGAAGAGCAGCAGCCCTAAACAGATTGTTGCAAAGAGACTCTTTCTCAACATCTTACCTCCTATTGTTAATTTTGCACTATGCGTTATGCATGATATAGTACATTATCTGGTGGCAATTTTGTTTCCAAATAGAAGATATAGGTATAACGCTAAATCCTCCTAAAATAACCTTGAAAACTTCAAAAAAATGAACTTCCAAATCAATATTTTGGACCGAAAAATTTTTGCTGAACAAACCATATGGTTAACGATTGACTTACCACTTACCGTTTAACGGAATAACCGTCGTACGAAGCGGGTCATTGTATCAAAAAGATCGATTTCCCTTCCCAGGGAAGAGGAGGTCCGGTCACCCCGGGCAGTGCTGCCAAATCTCCCATGCCCGGCAGACGAGTCATAGGTACCGATAGACTGCAAGCGGAGTTTATCCTTTTCCGCCTGGATCTGCATTTTTTCCCATTCCAATTGTTTTTTTTCATGAAGGATTTGCCCGCCGGCCTTGGTCCATTCCAGCAGTTGCCGCAATTCGCCGCCGTCCAGCCAGATGCCGTGAGCCCGGCATTTATCCATGATTACACCACTCTGGGAACCGAAATTAATCCGCTGCATTAACTTCCGGCATACGGGACATTTAATATAGGCAACCGGGTAATCCTGGTGGCGTTTTGTTTTTCTCAGTTCCTCCAGTCGTGCGTAATCGATGTGATATACGTTGGAAACAGATTTATCCAATAGTGCTTCCAGTTCGCCGGGATCGAAGAACATACCCAGGCACTCCTGGCAGCGCTCGATCAAAAATTTTCCCCCGATTTTCAGATCAATGGTTTGCATGGGTTTATTACAGCGGGGGCAGAAGCGCTCCGTTTCCGGGACTTCGACAGTATAGCGGTGAATCCCTTTCAAATCGATATCATGACGGGTTTTGCAGTGGGAACATATCATTGAATCGGGCGGTAACGGCGCCCCACAGTTCCTACAATTGGACAT
>JABAOF010004305.1_pt1 | contig 14799 bp, 13 predicted proteins | sample 7062171 | NCBI WGS metagenome assembly JABAOF01 (sample SAMN14538628, study PRJNA623070) | marine sediment metagenome | biome: marine biome [ENVO:00000428]; feature: marine pelagic biome [ENVO:01000023]; material: deep marine sediment [ENVO:00002113] | place: India: Gulf of Khambhat ...
TCGCTCTATGTTTGCGACAGGCGCCTAACGGCTCTGAGCTAAGCGGCGCCGGCCATTTCCGAAAAATAGATTTTTCGCTGCTTCCGGCGTCCACTTCAGCGATTTGTTAGCCCGGCGAAAAATTCAATCTGAGAGCTTATTATCCACTGGAACTCCAAGAAAATCTCCAATGTCCATTGCCGTATCTACCGCATGTTGCGGTGTACTATAATCCGCTATCCCCTCAAATTTCCGACCGATCATTGCTTCAACGTGGTAAGTGTAGAACCTTGTTTGCCCTGAATAATCATCGGGGTCTCTTTTGCTCGTTCGATGAACTTTTAATTTCGATATCTTCATTCCAGAATAATCACGCCAAACCCAAGGTAGCTTAAGATACAGATTTCTAATAGGAAGACCTATTCCCCAATAAGTGGCTAGCGTTTGGTTTTGTTTGTTAAACAAGTGGATTCTTTGATTGAAAATAAAAAGAATGCTAAATAAGAATAAGGCGGCAAATACATTAGAAAAACAATCCCAAGATTCACCGTACATTCTAATCTGCCGAATCGAATAATATACCCCCAATATTGAGATGATAAGAAAAGTGGAACCAAGAATTATACGACCTTGCCAACCTCTAGGTTGAGGAAACAAGAGTGATTCCTTTAATTCCATATTCTCCTCCACGATCCGTATCCTAAAATCTAGTCTATTTGAAACTCAAATGAATTCAATAAATTATCGACGGTCTAACGGCTTTGAGCTGCCTGTCCCCTGGACTGACTGGCGTCAGCCAGGACAGGCTGGCTGGCCGCCAGGCCAGGCCAGGGAGCAGCCCGCTTTCACCACCGATCATACACCATCTCTGGGCAAATTTCCCTGAATCTCGGGGGCGTTTATCCTGAGCCCTTCGACACAGCTCAGGATGAACTCCGCCGAAGGGCTCCAGCGAATTGTTGGCCAGCGATTCAGTCTATTCGACCCGCCAAATGCATGCGGGAAGAGACCGAACTTTGCCACCCCTACTCATGGCAACTTTCCCAGTTCCTCTCTTTAATCCCCCTGAAAAAACCTTCCCCGCTGATTTCAGCGGATTCGATCTTTAAGTAATAACGCTACTTCTCAATAAGCACACCCTTTCTTTTCATAAGGGCCATTTTTGTATCAATGTGAAGAAGTATAGATCCGCAATCTGAAGGAATCATGTTTCTGGCATCATAATTTTGCCACTGTGGCAATTTTATGGTCATAATGATTTTAGAAGTTTTGTAAAGAATTTCTCGGGTTTTTCCCCTTATAAAGTCAAGCTACTCTTGACCCAGTTTTTCCTGTGCAAGAAGTGCGAATGGACTATCTGGGTACTCACTCAACACATAGAGATATCCTTCGACGGCATCAACTTCCTTATTGGCGAGTTCAGCTGCAAAGGCCATCGTATAGTAGAAGGCGGCACAATCATAAACGCTGGTTGTTATGTCATCTTCATCTCGCTTCGCAAAAGGGCAATTCGAATATATATTTTGAATCGACAGCAGTTGTTCGTAAATGGGAGTTGGGGCACTTCCCTGATACAACGATTTCCGAAGTGACAAGAATGTTTCCAAGTTTTGCCGCAAAGGATCGGGTTCCTCTTCATAACGTTCTACAACAAAGGGTTCTCCAGTGAGCGGATGACGAATGAATTCGAAGTATTGCATGTATGTGTTATCAAATCTATCGATGGTTTGGACAGGTTCACCTTTTTCCAATTCGGTTTCGGTAATCTGACTGGATAACCCTTCTAACGCTAATAAAGCTTTCATGCCCCGGGCGTGTTCGGCAACGATCCAGAACTCATACGTGGTTTCTCCTGGCTGCAAAACGTTAAACCACAATTCTTCCTTTGCATCCCCATCGAAGTCATACCAACCATCTGAGGTAATATTCACGCCTGCAAGCCGCACGCTGCCAGTAATTTGTGCCAGTGGAGAGGCTGAAAAGACGGTAGTGACGAGGGCTCTCAATGCGGCTTGATCGTCACACAGGCGAATATCTACACATTCTTTTTCGATAACATAGTCCCCATAGTAGGGAGCGCAAGCCTCCAACACTGAACAAGCTCTAAACAGATCGGATGGCGATCGATAAGCTTCCAGAAAGTCCTGCGCCGGTTGGATCCAAATGCTTCCGGCAGTGGTTGGGGCATCACCAATCGCATGAAATATCGAACGCGCCATTTCGTTATCGCCCTGGTAGGCACTGGCGAGCCCCATTAAGACTCTAAATTCATCCAGCACTTCAATTCTATTCAGGGCGTGTTGTAAATAGGCTGTATATGCGTTGTCATATATCCAGAAAGCGTCTTGATGGTTCAGATCTTTCGCGTAATACTGAATCTCTACGGCACAAAAGAGTGAGGTGTGATCACTCTGATATGGTGTGTCACTCAACACAACTTCCCCATGGGAAACCGCAAACCAGGCATCATTCCATTCATAATCGGTCAAACCATAATCCCAACAATCGTCGAGAGCGACGCCAACTTGCAATTGAGTCTTACCGTCTACTTTGGGATGGTCCTTTATCCAGCCATTCCATATCATGAGGTTCTCATCGGATGCTGGTGTAAACGGCATGACTTTTGGAGGCAATGAGGTAACATCAAAGACGGAAATAGTGGTTGTGCCCACATGTCCTCCAAAGAATTGATCAACAACAATTTCATCGATGCCGTCATCCGTAAGATCTTCCGCGTAGCACCTGCTGGGATTGCGGGAGGTAACGAAGAAGCCATATTCTGCAAACCCATTCTGAACAATGTGTGCTGTGAATGTTCCTTCACTCTCAACGACGAGAAGGCAGGACGATCCGGGGGTGTCGATGTCCGCGAGTTCGCCGATATTGAGCAAATAACCGGATTCGTTCCCAGGCACTGTGATCGGTTCGATCTCCAGTGAGAATGCCGGCGTGAGGTAGAAGGTTGTCAATTCGCCGGATCGAAACCAGTGTTGTAATTCCTCCGGCGCGATACCCTCCTGATTTAGTGCATCTGTAATTAATCCGATATATATCTCAGTCGCCTCGTTCCCCTCGCCTGAAAGCGCCATGTAATAAGCCATTTTCCAGCGCCAGGTTTCTTGGCGTGGATCATCCGGAAAGCGAGCAAGCGCATCCCAGGCGGCATACCAAACAACCCTATATGGTGGATACAAGTTGCCAGGTCGAGTTTCGGCCTCCCAAAACTCGACAACTGCCTTTTCCATCGTAGCTATGATTTCATCCGCGCGATCAGCGGTCCACGAGGCAAGTTGATGGCCATGATGGTTTGATGCGGTAGGAGTTGTTGTCGCTGACAATTGTGATGGGATGATTTTTGACGTTGATGCCTCAATGGACTCCGTTACTTCCGTTGGCGGATTTGTTGGAGAAGGTACACAGGAGGTTAAGATCACATTCGATGATAGAAACATTAGCAATAGAATAACGTTGATCTTCATCTACTTTCCCTAATGTCGGGCATCATCGGCATAAAATGAGGTATCGATTGATATCCATTCCAACTAAATACAGCATAACATCGCCGGCCAACGGCTTTGAGCTGCCTGTCCCCTGGACTGACTGGCGTCAGCCAGGACAGGCTGGCTGGCCGCCAGGCTAGGCCAGGGAGCAGCCGGGGATTTCAACTTCTCAAGCATTCCTCCATCCCCTCTCAACCATCATAGCATGCAAATCACCAAGCAACCCCGGTCTGCTCCAGAGAATTGTTAGGCGAAAATTCCTATTTCATCTCCAACCTAGCAACATAACGATCTCTTGGTAAGTACTTCATGTTGACCCTTGATCCAACCGACATTCGATCATAAGCATTTTTGCTATCCTGACGAAATTTTTGATATCCGAATTGATAAGTGACAAAATAATGTGTGATCGTTTCTTCAGGATCAGAGTGATCATATGATACCCATTTGTCCGTTACAACGCCTTCTGCAAGCTCACCAAATCGATCAAGTTCCTTCGAGAGTCTCAACTCTCTGAAATTATTGGGTAATAGCCTAGCAAGCAGGATGCTCATGATTGCAAAGAAACCAGCCAACAGGAATGACTTAGGGGATGCGATGAGGATCGTGCCGATAATGATAAAGAATAGCAGCTCGAGGATAATCAAGAACAAGACAATCATATAGATGCGATGTGTTTCTCGAATGAAAGTATGATAATTCTGGCTTTCATACCTTTCTCGTATCAGTGTTGAATTATTCTCATCCATTTCGTGACAGCCAATTACTTGGTAAAACCTATCGCTTTTCGCCTAACGGTTTTGAGCTCAGCCGCCCCGCTCGGACCTTCGCTTGTTATTCAAGATTCTCCATCGAGAACCATAGATTGTATAGCCCCATGCCCGAGGGATCGGCTGCAGCGAATGGTTAGGCATATCGTAATTCAATTGATTAATCCGAGGAAGCTTCAGGGATGAGGGAGTACATAACCGCGTCGACATTTTTCTCGCCAACCTTGAGTCTTCTCCGCAGGATTCCCTCAAAATGTGCACCCACTTTCTCTGCAACCCGACGGCTGGCCCGATTTTCAACAACTGTCACGATTTCAATACGGTACAATCCAAGTTCTCGAAATCCGAACTCAGCTACCAGCCGTGATGCTTCGCTTGCCACGCCTTCACCTGTCCGATCTGATCGAACCCAGTAGGCGAGGTTGGCAAGTCGATGGGATTGGTTAATGTGGTTGAGGCCACATTCACCCATATACTCACCGCGAATGGTGTCGAAAATGCCAAATTGATAGTACTTGTCTTCCTTCCATAGTTTTGGAAGATTTCGAAGATATTCCATAACATTGTCAATAGAAGGATCATGTTTACCCCATTCCGTCCATTTCGAGAGCTCTTCTACCGATACAATTACAGCTTCATAGACAGCTGAAACGTCCTTCAATTCTGGAGGGCGAAGCACAAGTCGCTCTGTTTTAGAACTCAGTTCAATATTCCTAGTGTGCATTTTCCGATATGCCTAACGGTGAGCGTTACCCGCCCCGCCTTGGCGGGGTCGGGTGCACGCTGTGTTAGCCCGGCTTATCATATATTGAAATGGCTTACGCTTGTTATCATTGTGAAGCATTACTAAATTTGATGATGAGAGGATAATCCTTGACCACCAGGTTGCTAACCATAAGGTTTCCATCCACCATCTCGAAGATCAGTTCCTGCTCAAGGTTATTCAGGAGATCAATACAGACTACTTCGCTGGCTGGGAAATGTGGAATTGTAATCGTAGCTTCTACTCCGGGATCATAATCAACTGCGACACCGTTTGTCCACACAGCGAGCAAACGATCACCTTCAGGAGTCGAGAATGCATAGCTCATGACATTATCAGCAGCACTTTCAATTTCCATCGGTAGTTCAGCAGGTTCTACTTCCTCCATCAAGATATTCAATCTTTTTATTATATAGTAGCTACCATTACTCCCGAGATCGATATCCATTCCTCGGTGCTGCATGACAGCTCGTAAGAAATACTTGTTCGTCTCAATCAGGCTATATTCCCCTGATTGTCCCCCACCGGGTTCCATCCTCCAGCCGACTTCGTCCGCACGGTATTCGCCAACGAAGCCATGAGAGGCAGCAGTATCTTTGATCCTCTGTACAAAATCTGGATAGCTGTAGTAATAAGCTCGTTCTTGATCGTATTTGGGCGACTCGCCATAAAACGGATGCCAGGAAACTACATCTACCAAGGGCATTACATCTGATTCCAGCAGACCAAATAGATAATACTGCGCATAAAATGTTTTGGAGATAGCACCGACCACGATCTTGGCCTCTGGAGCTACTTCCCGAATGACAGGAACGGTGCGCCTGACCAAATTGACATAATCATCAAGTTCGATCCATTTGGGGCAGTAGTCCCGGATATCGGGTTCATTCCAGATCTCGAAGTAATCCGCGTAGTCCTTGAGGTGCTCGGTCGTGAAACGCACATACTCTAGCCAATGCTCGATCTCTTCCTCCGTCTTAAAACGGGCACATGGCGCGCCTTCCCCATAGGGATAGATTTCTTTATCCCAAAACATCAGTACATAAGTGACGATAATGCCCTTTTCAGACATACGGGTGAAATGCTCATATTGAGCGGGTGAGATAGAAAACTCCGGTTTATCCCAATCCACCAATTCGGGTTCAAGGCCAGATATCGACACGCGTGCACGCGAAAACCCTTGTCTGTAGATAAAAGTCATATCTGACAAATCTTCTGAGTAACTAATTTGATCATATTGAGTTGCAATGTGATTGTCAGCCAGCTCTAACGGCATTTCAAGAAAGAATTGCCTCCGGGGTAAATTATTCCCATTTTGCAGCACCAGTTTTTTTTCTGTTCCAGAAGTCAGCGGGAATGAGAAATTGCTCTCTCTACCGTGAATGTTGATCGTCTTGGCAGTTAGGAAAGGACCGGTAAAGGGTGACCCTTTTTCGAAGATAAAGACCCCATATTCATCCGCCGTAGTTTTCCCTTCCAAAATTTCTCCCTCAAGTTCTTCCCCATAGCTGCTGGCTGAATAGATCTCAACTTTGCAGTTAGAACAAGTAGCACCTATGATGGTGCCTGCGGACAGATCAAAGTCGAAAATAGCCGGACTTTCCGGCCAACCTATGAGTATCCCATTATCGAAAATCGTATTATCGATAATCGTGTTAAGTGTTGACTCTAACGGATCTAGATAGATACCATTCCTTTTGTTGTAAGCAATGATGTTATCTGGGCCAATTGTATTATCGTGAGCGCCTTCATAAATGTGGATGCCAAAACAATCATTTCCCAACCAATACGAACTTTCAAGATCAATCCCAATGAGATTGCCAGTCACTGTATTGAGTGTGGCATCCGTTGTTGAGATGTCAATACCAATGATATTATTGTTGGTCAAATTCCCCTGGCCCCAGGAACCGGTACCGATACTCCGATCGCCACCGATTACATTATGTCTGGATGCACCACTGATGGCAATCCCCGGACCGGGGAAATGGGAAATTTGAAGACCCATGATCTTGTTCCCTTCAGATGAAACAATCTGCAAACCCGCGACCCAATCTCCCTCCAGCCTGCTACCGTCAAGAATTACACCCGCATCACTGGCATCCAGGGTCAGATTGTTTACCCGCATATGAGGAAGTTCCTCGCTGATGACAAAGATCGTAACTGGCGCATCAGGTGGAAAGACAGCCGGGTCGAAGAGGATCGTGTCACCATTACGAGCCTCGAGTAAAGCTTGGCGCAGGGTGCCGTGGCCAGCATCATCGGCACTTGTAATGACAATGGAATTACCTTTCGGTTGCGCGATTGGTGTCTGTGTGCTGGTTTGTCCTGATTGAGGTATCGATGTTGTGGAGGGTGTACAGGCAACAAGTAGAACTATGCTTAAAAATAAAAACTTCAAGCGCACTCTCATTTTTCACTCTCCTAAGAACTAACGGGCTAATGGCCTCGAGCTGAGCTGCAGGGCCGCGTAGGCTCTGCGCCCTCGCTCACCAACCTCAGCGGCTACCTCTACCAACCCCGCAAAGCTCCATGACAGCCCTGTCAGCTCCAGCGAGAAGTTGGGCGGCTGCAGGGGACTGCAATCGGCCCGACAATCACATTTCCGGTCGTATCGCCTTGCATCTCATCCCCTGGAGACGCCTGGCCTCAACCATTGCACTATCCCTCATGGCCACCCTACCGGCTTCAGAATCTGCCAGGTTTCGCCGCCGTCCTCGGTGTAGACGAGCGCGCTCTCGTCCTCATTGCGTGCGATAGCCCAGCCCAGCCATAGATCCACGAAGCTGAACTCGCCATCCCAGCTCACGGTATTGATTGGGAGCCAGGTCGCCCCGGCATCCGGCGTGCGGAACATCTCCCTCCCAAGCAGCATACCGTGTGTTGAATTGATGAAGATCATGCTAACCTTGCCCTCGCCCACGGATCCAGTCGGCGGAACTTCAACGCGCCACTCCACAGCAGGCGGCAGAGGGTATGTCTGCCAACTGGCGCCGCCATCCCCGCTAGCGTACAGGTATGCCGTCTCCCCTGGCCCAGCGAAGCGCCAATCATCCCCCTGCCTCTTGTCCCAGCAGGCAACCACTAGGCGGACGATCTCCTCGCTGAGCAGATTCAGCTGCTGGGGATAGCACTGCCAGTACTGGTCGAAAAGGTCGGGTTCCGCCTGGGGCGTCGGCAGCCTGTATTGATGCCACGACGAGCCCCCATCCACACTCAACCAATATGCGGGTGCCGGCTGGTTCCCATAGCATGGGCCGCAACCGGAGTCATCCACCAGGATCCAACCAGTCTGGTTGAAGAAGCCCATCTCTGAGACCCAGCCCGGGGGATCGGCAGAATATACGATCGATCCGTCAGGGGGGGGGATGAACGATTCACTGAAGGGGGACTCAAAGCAGCGGCCCATCAATCCAGGCTGGAGGCGCTCATCCGGGCACCACGTCGAGGATACCCTGTCCCAGGTCGCACCGCCGTCGGTCGTGTAGAAATACTCGGTGACCTTCTTCGGTCCAGCCGCGACATAGCCCCCCGACAAGCGCAGCCAGCCATTCTGATGGTCGACCATGCTGAAGCTCGGTAAGAGGTTGGACCAGGGTTCTAGCGTATGACCGAGGGGGGCGCTGGTATTCCAGGTTCGCCCACTGTCCGAGGTGTACCAGACGACGGCGTCACTTGGAAGGCTTGACGGATCCATCTCGTTCCAGCCTTCGTTTGGGGCGAAGATCACCCAACCATTGAAGGCATCGAGAAACTTACCATGGGCAACCACGCGTTTCTCGTAGGGCAGCGCGTTCGGCGGGGTCACGTCCCGCCAGGTGCGACCGCCATCACGGGTGGTCAGGATGGACGCCCCCTCGATCCCCCACCCCTCGGACTCGCTCAACATCTGGATCATGCTTAGCTCGACAGGAGCTCGGTTTCTCACAACGGGCGACCCGCTTGGATACGGGGTGAGGGTTGATGCTAGCCTCGTCGGCATCATAGCTGTGATCGATGGCGCAGGTGAATTGCCCGGGCTCGGGCTCGGCAGCTCCGGCATTAGAGTCCATTCCGGCGGAAGCGTGGGAGCTTCGTCAACTGGCGTTGGCGACTCCCTGGCAACCGCACAGCCAGCGGACAACAGGAAGAGCGACAGGAACAGGATCCGTGGCCCGAGGATGATCTTATGGACCGCATCCTGCAGCACCTGCATCGAGGTTCGGTAGATGGAATAACGCATCAAGACTCCGCTAGCTCCCGGATTGAGCGATCAGGATGGTTCCAAAGGAATATCCGCCCTGTCGCCCGCATGGAGAGCGGCGCCGCCAATCTACTCCCACCTTCCCCTCAACCCCAGGCGGCGTCCACTCCAGCGAGTGGTTAGGCGGCATAAGTTTCATGCAGCGCATATCGCACCCAGCAATCGTTGCTTCAAGGTACTGAGCCTAGACACATGTCAAGTATCCTTGCGGTCACCATCGATCCAGCGTCGCTTGCCCGCCAGATACAACGGCAGGAGCAGTGGAAGTAGCAGAAAAAGCGACCATGTATTCAATCCGAGCTCGGAAGCCCCTCCTGCACTCCAGACCAGCCAGGCGACCGAAAGAAAAAGAAGAAGGTAGATTGGCAACATCAATCTCCAGTAATGTCGCGTGGGATGGCGCCATGGAGAAGATGCAAGTATCACCGCTGCGGCAGCCATCACTAGAGCGCTTCCCACCAAGGCAGGCAGGAAATCACCCCTTGCCAGGCGTACAATCGCCAGGATCAGAACCCAAAGGAATCCACCGAACCAGCCCAGAATCCAGCCGCGCTTTTCGCTGTTCCTCTCCTTACTCATCATCATCCTTAATCTAGGGCATGCCGCCTAACGGTTTGGAGCTAAGCTGCCGGGCTACGGCCCTTCGCAATATTTTCACGCTGCTTAATTAATCCCATCTCCATGCAAATCGCGCTGCGCGCCCGGTCAGCTTCAGTGACTGGTTAGGCGGAGATTACAATTAAGATTCCCAAGCCAACCTCTAATCCTCGTTTCCATCAGGGAAGGCTCATAAGGTACTCCATCAGGTCAACCAGATCTTCATCACTTATATGCCAACGCGGCATATCTTCTGATAATGGTTCACCATCTGGGTGTTTACCTTCAACTACTGCCAGACGAAATAGTTCAAGACTATATTCCACCCCATGTTCGTGCTCATCTTCATCGTGCTCTCCAGCTTCTTCACCTGCTAATTCTGACCAACGAATATCAGGAGCGTCCATGACTTGCATATGCATTACATGACGGCCGCCGCTTCCATCCAGCCCGTGACAAGAAGCACATGCCAAGTAGCCGCCCATCATCATCCCCCCAATAGGTCCTCCATCATAAGCAATTCGTTCTCCAGCAGCGTTTACTGCAGTGAAATAGATCTGTTCCCCAATACTATCAAAAGAACCAGAACCCCATGCAGTTCCACCGTGCATTCCTGGACCAGTACCAGGAAACCAACCAGAATCAGGGAGGGTATCAGATGGAACGAGACGATATCCACAGCCGGTTAGCAGCGTGGAAACGAATACCAGAGCAAACTTCTTCACGGATACACCTCAATGGAATCTAGAATTAACATCTCCGCCTAACGGCTTTGAGCTGCCTGTCCCCTGGACTGACTGGCGTCAGCCAGGACAGGCTGGCTGGCCGCCAGGCCAGGCCAGGGAGCAGCCCGCTTTCACCTTCGATCATACACCATCTCTGGGCAATTTTCCCTGAATCTCGGGACTGCTCCAGCGAATGGTTAGGCGTTTTAGGTATCATCTTGAGGCGTTTGGGACATCGCAAGAGCTTTCTTGGACATTTTCCAATGCTGCATCCCTGTGACCATACAACCAAATGCCCCTCCCCCAATAAACCAACTTTTCAACAAGATTGCCAATAGAAGAAACAGTACACCAAGACTAAGAAGTTCTACGGCCGAGAGTCTTAGTATAGACCATCGAGTGTATTCTATCTTCCCCTTCAGCCCGCCTGATTTGGCAATTGGATATATTGATAAATTCCTGATATGCCTAAGAAGTACGACTGCTCCCCGTAATATAAGCGCACCAACAAACACGTAGAAGAATTGCGGCTGTTCTATTTCCACAACTGATAATCACCACAATAAATAAAGGAAAATCAATGATATCAGCCAACGGATGATAAACTGTGGGCTAACAAGCCGTAACCCATCTACATCCTTCTGAAATTCGGGAGTTAATTCAAGACTACCTTCGTAGTTGACATAAGTATACAGATATTCTTTATGCCTTCTGGCAAAGAGAATTGTTAAGTAATAATCTGCCACATAAACTAAACTCCAAATTACGATGATTAGCCATATGCTTTGAATACTGGAATTCTGGTCCAAGTTACCTCTCCTTTTCGCTTTAATAAGAATAATACTTCTCTAAGTGACCACTGACTCCAAACGCCTAACGGCCTCGAGCTGCCTGTCCCCTGGACTGACTGGCGTCAGCCAGGACAGGCTGGCTGGCCGCCAGGCCAGGCCAGGGAGCAGCTCTGAGCGGAGCGCCGAGTGAAGCGAGGCGCGCAGTCGAAGAGTATGCTCCAGCGAGACGTTAGGCGCATGAAGCTAGAACTCGATTCTCTTCATAGAAAATTCTTTCTCTACAGTTTCTGAATGCTAGGCCAATGAGTAGTGAAGAAGCGTGTCCAAAGTATCATCAAGATTGTGGGAATGATTCCAAAGGTAAACAGGACCCCATAGACCGCCACCGCTGAGGTGGAAGCATTGGCCTGAACATAGGCGGTGATCGCAGCGACGAAGAGATTTCCCAGGTAATGGACGATCATAGCTGGGAGCAGGCTGTCGGTCTTGAGCGTAACATAACCATAAAAAAGGCCGATGATGGCTGCCCAGACAACATTACTTGCCGCCCAGATCAGTGATTGACCGTCGAGGACTGTGACAATATGCAATGCGCCGAAAACCAAGGCACTGAAGATGATGGATTTGCGCTGGTCATAGATGCGCAAGAATGCCGCCAGGACCACGCCACGCCAGACAGCTTCTTCAGGAATCGATGGGAGCGAGATCAACCAGCTGTTAGAGCGCGGTGACAGTTCGTTGGCCAGCACGAATGACCTGCGAATGAAACTCCCATCAACTGGCAAGCCTTCCATCAGACGGTAAACCAGCACACCCGCAGCCTGCGATAATGCGATGATCAGGTAGCAGGACAACCCCAACAGGATCAAGCCTAGTAATGGTCGCATCTTGGTCAGGCGGATTTCAGATAGATATTCGCTATAGGTATGCCCTTTTCCAGGGAAACCCAGCACAAAAGGTGCCACGATGAAAACCATCAAGAGGTTAGCCAGAAGCGTTGGCCAGGGCGCCTGAACTTGAGTAGAGTCTTCCCAGTTGAAGGATCCAGGTAAGCGCAATTATGACCAATAGGTTGCATATGATCCAGAAAATAAGAATCAGTAGTGAGAAAAGCCAGGGCCTTCTGCTCAAAGAAATTAAGGATCTCATAAGTTGATCCTCTTTAAACTACATGATCTTATCGAAGCGCATAACGTTTGAGCTAAGCTGCCGGGGATTACAACTCCGCCGGCATCGCTCGCGACCCGATCATACAACCTGGCTTGATTTTCGCGCAGCATCCCCGGTCAGCTTCAGCGCGTGTTAGGCGGCCTACTCGGCTATGCCGCGAAGGGCCGAATGAGGTTGGCGGTTCCCAGCCCGAGTAGTCATTCGACCGCGAAGCTCAGTTCTTGTGCGAAGTTGCCATCCAAGTAGATGTGTACGCTGTAGGAAGCCACGGACCACAGTGTCTCGCTGGCCAGATAGAAGTAGTACGTGCCTTCGTTTGGTGCATGAATGGAGGTGCGAGTCAAGACTTGGTGCACGCCCGGCCCTAACGCGTCGAGCTCGTTCCAGCGAACCTCGATGTCGGCGCCATCCGGTGCCTCCTCAAGTTCCATGAAAACAAAGAAGGTCGCATCCTCGGAGTAGACCGATGTGCGTTGCTCTCCTGTCTCATCTGTGGCCATCCACGCGTCGCCGATCAAGGCGGTGGTGACATTGAGTCCGCTGGTTCCAATTCCGACGGAGCATGCCAGGACAGTGAGGATGGCAAGGCCGGAGAGGAGCACTCTCAGCTGCCCTTTTGGAGATACCGTGTGTGTGAAGGCCATCTTGCTGCTCCTTCCAACTTGTGCCTAGCCGAAGTTGGTATTGGCCTAGAAACCTACGTTGACACAGGCGGCGGGGGGCGGGCCGCCTAACGTTTTCGAGCTGAGGCGCCGGGGTTGTTACTTTTCGGATTGAATTCGCGCTGCATCCCCGGTCGCCTCCAGCGAGATGATTGTATGAAAGTGCTGCACCTCCCACCTCACTGGTACTAGTTTGTCGTCCAGCAGTACTCTTGGAAGCAAGGAGGTGCAACATGTCACATTTAGATTATACGATCGGTTGTGATGCCCACAAACACTTTTCACTCTTCACCGTCCTCGATGGCAGTGGCAACCTGGTCCAGCGAAACCGCATCGGCCACGTTCCTGGCACGATTAGGTCCTTCCTCGCCCAATTCCCACAAGGAACCCCTGTCGCTCTGGAGACCGTGGGCAACTGGTACTGCCTGCACCTGTGGTGCGGCACAGGTGGATCGTTACCGAGATCGAAGAATCCGGCTGCATTCCGCTCCTGGCTCATGCCGCCAAAGCCAAAGTCATGATGGGAAACATCCACAAAACCGATAAGCTCGACGCTCAAGGGCTAGCCACGTTGCTCTTCCTAGGCAAACTGCCAGCCGTATGGATCCCGCCGGCCGAAGTGCGCGATGAGCGGGAACTGCCGCGTACCAGGATGACATTCGCCAAGCACCGCACAATGGTGAAGAACCGTATCCGATCCACCTTGGCCAAGTATGCTCTCTCCCTGGAGACCGCCAGCGACATCTTCGCCCCCAAGTGGCGTCAGCAGCTCGAACACCTGCTTCAGCGACTCCCGCCCGAAACCGAACGCTGCATCCACCAGCAGCTTCAGATCCTAGACACCCTCACTGGCCACATCAAGCAACTTGAAGATCGTATCGTCGATCGCATCCAGTCCACCCCAACCATCCAACTCGTCCAGACTGTGCCCGGGCCCGCCAAGGTTCTTGCCATCGTCATCGATCGTGAGGTCGGCTCAATTGACCGCTTCCTGGCTGCTAAGCATTTCGCCAGCTACTGCGGCCTAGTTCCCAAGGTCAGCGCCAGTGCAGGACGTGCTCACTATGGACGCATGGTGAAACAGTGCAACACCTATCTGAAGTGGGCTTTCATTGAAGCCGCCAACGTTATCGTGCGGCACCGTCACCACTCCAACTGGCGACGCAAGTACGTCGTCCATCTCTACGAGCGCACCCGCAGGCGCAAGGGACATGCCGTCGCTGTCGGGGCCACCGCACGTTATCTGGCGGAGTCGACCTACTGGGTTCTCAAAAAGAATGAACCCTACCGCGAACCCCCTCACTGGGCTCCGGGAGGGAAGAAGTCCCCTGTCTCGCTCAACCAGGGGAAGGCACGCGCCTAACATGGGTCCCTGGAGATCCGCGAGTTGATTGTGCCACCCCTGGCATACATAATCTTGCTCCGCTGAGGGCGAATAGATGTTTCCGGTGAGACCGGCTTGACTTTGGAGTGCTGGAGGCGTAACCAAATCGGAAGACCTTCCCTTAGAGGGAATGAGTTCATTTAACTGAATCCATCCTTGACAGGCGCAGCATTTTCATAGATGTTAGGTGCTCCTTAAAGCCGGTTGGTGTTTAAACC
>JABAOF010016870.1_pt2 | contig 14796 bp, 12 predicted proteins | sample 7062171 | NCBI WGS metagenome assembly JABAOF01 (sample SAMN14538628, study PRJNA623070) | marine sediment metagenome | biome: marine biome [ENVO:00000428]; feature: marine pelagic biome [ENVO:01000023]; material: deep marine sediment [ENVO:00002113] | place: India: Gulf of Khambhat ...
ATTATCCATAATGATTATATTGCACATTGGATGCAGTTCACTCGAGCTAAAAAGCGAGTGGAGGGACCGCGAAATTGCCGTCGATGGGGATAATTCCGATTGGCTGGGAGCCATGTACTATTTCGAAGGGACGAACGTCTCTGTTGGCATACTCAATGATGCCGACTCTGTTTACATCTGCATGATTGCTGAAGATCGTTTCATGAGAACTCAGGTGATGGCACAGGGTTTTACGATTTGGTTTGACCCAACGGGAGGCAAGGAAAAGACTTTCGGGATCAAATTTCCGATTGGAATGCAAGGTCTAGAAGACCGATGGATTCCGATGGGCTTTAGAGAAGGAGAACGGGATCAGGAAAGAATGCGAGAACGGTTTGAGAAATCTTTGAAAGATCTGGAAATTCTTGGCCCCAGGAAAAATCAGCAAAAGAAAATACCGGTCGATGAGGCGAAAGGGATCGAAGTTATCGTGGATCCCTCAGGTGGGTTGCTCGTCTATGAACTTAGAGTTCCGCTTCAGCATAGTGAGCAACATCCTTATGCTGTTGGAGCAGAAGCAGGTGATTCGATTGGTGTGGGTTTGGAAATACCAAAAATGGATATGAATGCGCTAAGAAAGAGGGTGGGCGGTAGAAGGCCCGGTGGCATCGGAATGCCTGGTGGTGGCCGACCAGGTGGAATGGGCGGAAGAGGCGGTATGGAGATGCCCGGAGGCAGAAGTCCTCAAACGCCCAAAGGTTTAAAAGTCTGGGCAAAAGTGCAACTGGCTTCTGGTGATTATCCAGTTAAATAGAGAACGAAGAAAAAGCAGAGATGAATTTAAGTTAAAATTCTAATATCTAGGAAGGCCTTGCTTCTTCATTATTCTACGTCGTCTGCGCATTTCTTCTTCGATCTTTTTTGACCTTTCCTTTTTCATTTGCTCGTATAATCTCTTCTGATCTGCGGTCAATATCTTTTCAATGGCTTTGTCTTTTTTTTCTTCCAACTCTCTTAGAACTTCCCGTCTTTCCCTCCAGCTTACTCCTTCTTCGCGCATCATTTTGGCTTGCTCTCTTGCTTCCTCCAGGATTTGTTTGATCTGAGAAGCTTGATCCTCGGACAAATCCAGCCTTTCTTTCAGCCTTAAGAGCTCCATATTGACACTCATTCTTCCCGGAGGTAAAGATGGAAATAGAGGTCGATACGGAGGACGGCCTGGAAATCTTCTCTTTTCGAGGCGCTTTCTTTGTTCAGGAGTTAGAATGGAGTCTAGCTCTTCCATCATCGATTCGAAAGATGATTGCAATTCTTGACGCGACTTTTCGCGAATTTCTGAAAGGTGCTTGCCATATTTATCCAAAACCTCTCTGATCAGCTTGGTTTGCTCAGCATCCGGTCTAATAATTCTTTCATAGGAAGCAACAAAATGAACCGGATTTCTCCCGGCTAAAATGCTTTTAATCCGGTTCTGTGATATAGCTCTGTTTATCATTGCTCCGATTACGATTCCGAATGCCAATGTTATAATAATAATCAATGCTGTTTTAAACTTTATATTCATCTTCATTCTCCAATATTAAAACAGAGGAAGTTGAAGAATTTCCTCATATGTCAATTCGGAAACATAAAAAGCTTCGTCCGGTGACAGACCTTCTCCTACTATAAGATTGTAGGAAATCAAGGCGATCATGACCACTGCCCCCACAATCGTAAGTCGCCGAAATACAGCCTTGAGTGACTCATAAAAATTTTCAAGAGCATCTTCTGTTTCTCCAAGGGCATGAATCCGGCTCATAACCCTTTCGGCAAAGAATGGTTTAAAAGATTGAACTGCGCTATTAGAAATAGACTGGCGCTGAGCTTCGATCTGTTCCTTTTCCTTTCGAAGGTCTTCAGACTTTTTCATCGCTTCTTCCAGTAGTTTTTTTTCTTCTTCGTCTAAATCGCTGTCAAAAGAGCGATAAAGAAGGTCTAATATTTTTTTGTCGCCATACTTGCCTTTTTTACTCATTTTCATCCCCCATATAATGGTTTCAAGATTTTCTTAAGTTTAATTTGAGCTCTTGCCAGACGCGATAGAACAGTTCCAACCGGAAGATTTAATATCTGTGCTGTTTCTTGCGTAGTATATCCGTCGATCAGGCGAAGCACCAGAACGGATCGAAACTTCGAGTCAAGTCTTTGAATACCCATCCGGACAATTTTCTTGATCTCATTTTGATCACTTGTGTTTTTTGCGTTCGGCATATTTTCGATTTTATTATCGGCCTTTGAAAAAAAGAATTTTTTTTGGCGTCTGCGGCGTCTAATCTCATTTATGGAAAGATTGATAGCGATACGGGTGAGATAAGTTCCCAGGCTGGATTCTCCTCTGAATTTATCTAATGATTTATAAAGCTGGATAAAAGTTTCCTGTCCGATGTCTTCTGCCTCTGGACAATGTCCTAACATGCCTATCACGGTGGCTGCCACCTGATTTTCATATTTTTTCACGAGCTCTTTAAATGCACTATTGTCGCCGTTCTTCGCATTTTTGATCAATTTCTGATCGTTCAGTTTTAATTCCCCATTAACGGCTTCTTCTTTTTTCGTATGATAACGAATTGTTGATATCCTTACAATAGATTAGACAAGATGCTTCACCTTTTTATTCCCTATAATTACAAGACATTGAATCTTGCTGTTAGAAAGGTGATATCTGGATCTGTCTATTGGAATTCCTGGTATTTCAGAGAATTGTGAAATCTAGCAATTTGTAAAAAAAAGAAATGGGCGATCCAGAATTTGAACCTGCGACTTCTACCTTGTGATGGTTGAACTAAACGTGACGGATATATTTATAGATAATTTCTGCTAATATCAAAATTTAATTTTTTCAAGGAGATAATCTCCTCTGATGAAAGAGGTGTATAGATTTTCCTAAGGGATTCCTAATTCTATGTAGGCTTTAACATCCGTATTGAAGAGATATATATTACGGAGTGAGTGTGTAATATATAAACCGTGATCGTGGCCTGTTTCTTCAGACATTGCAGCTCGCTACAATAAAATAAAAGAATTGATCTATATATTTCTATTTTCTGCGAGTTGGATCAGCAAACACTTCGTGGACACTGTATAGCGTTGAAATTTTCTGTAACATATTTGAGTAGTCAATGGAGTGGTATTTACATCCTCTTCTTGAACAGATTTGAACTTTGCCACCATTTTTCAATTCAAAAAAAGCAAGCGGTGCCTTACATTCTTCACAAAAATCTTTCAGTAAAAGGGAGGCTTGACATTCGGGGCAGAAAAACAGAACGATTTCTTGTGTGGGAATTTGAACCTCAGAAATAACGTTGTAACTTCCGTAAATAGAACTTAAATAGAGGGCGCCGTTTTTATTGCCGTATTGGATTCTGACTTTAACGCTCGGAAAACCATCAATCTGCATTTCTTCATCCATGAAACTTCTCCTACAGTAGGGGCATTTAACGCTGACTACTAATTTTTCCATTTTTTACCTCTTTCTTAATTAGGGATTGACCTCTTTTTTAATCCCGCTTAATTCAATTTATTCTTATGCATTTTCTTACAGAAAGATATTTTCCAGGACATGGATTTTATTACGTTGATAAACAAATTGGATTTTCTTTTTCCAATTTTTTAAAATATTATAGACTTTGTCAGTTTCCTTGCTGTGCAAATCGGCATCTAGATTGACATGAATTATCATTTATATATAAATTATGTTAATGTCTATTCAAATGTCAAGTAAAAATTTATATTTAGCTTACAAATTTATAGTATTAGTATTTATTTCCTTACAAACATAAGGAGGTAAAATGGTTGATGAACTGGGAAAAAAGATTGTGAGAGTGCTTAACCAGAATTCAAGAAGAAGCTTTCGAGAAATCGCAAAAATTGTGGGGATATCTGCTCCAGTGGTTATAGAAAAAGTCAAAAAACTAGAAGAATCAGGCGCAATAAAGGGCTATATTCCTATTCTTGACCCTAAGTCTTTTGGATATGGCTTGACAGCAATAATAGCTATTCGAATTTCTCATGGCAAACTTATCGAGACTCAAGAAAAAATTGCTGAAGATACCCATGTATTCGCGATTTACGATGTAACCGGAGATTGGGATTCGATTGTATGTGGCCGTTTTAAAGATAGTGAGGATTTGAACAAATTTACAAAAAATCTTCTTATTCAGAAATACGTGGAAAGAACGGTTACTCATATAGTGCTGAACGTTGTAAAGGATGAATGGAGATTAATAATCTAAGAAATTATTTCTAATAGTATTTTGCAACAATAGGCATCCGGCTCCCCATTTCAAAGGCCCAATTGGTAATTTTTATCTTGAAGGTGCTCGTCTTCTTTAGTATACATTTCTATTTATTTTTTGTAATGCCTGTTTTTGCTGTTTCTGGAGTCAAGTTTTCTCACATACTTTAGACTGTCTTTATATAAAAATAACCACAATTTTAGCCTCAGTTTAAGAGAGGGCATAAATAGCAAGAATCAAAATTGATGGACCCTTGAATGGAAAGTCACAGATCTGGAAAAAACCGAATAATCAAAGAAATTCGAGCTCAAGGAAATCCAGGTATAATTAAGTTGGGATAAGAGGGAATTTGATTCGGTGAGAGGAATTCCTCCCAATCCGAAACGAACCTCAAAGAAATAAAAGCTTAAACAGGGATTTAATAAAATGCCTGAGTTTATTTGTGCAATCTGGGGAACACACGGCAAATGGGCTCGAGAATGGATAAGAATTGCTCCAATAAGATTCCACAATTGCGAGAAATTGGCGGCTTTTGTCAAGATTGGCTGTGCAACCATTAGCTATAACTTATTGGAGAATATGTATAAAAAACAAAACCATAGCTTATATAACCAGTATGGTTGCCCTCCGAATCTTAAAAGGTTGTTTTTTCTGTTCTCTGTATCACTTTTTCTTAATGAGTTCGTTTAGCTTCTCAAGAGCATTCGTGTTATTAGGATTCAACTCTAATGCCTTTGCGTAGTGAGTAATCGCAAGTGATTTATTCCCTTTTTTCATATAAGCCTCAGCTAAACTATCATAGCCAGTAGCATATCTAGGATAGACTTTGACATTCAATTTGAAGATTTCAATAGCCTCCTCGATTCTATCCTTCCTCAGCAAATGATAGCCCAGCCCGTTCAGTTCGGATGGTTGAAAATTAAATTCTTTTGGATGATTTTCTTTAAGTTCTTGGTACTCCATGATGGCGGCTTCAACATCTTTTGCATTTAAAGTCTTATAAATCACTTCAGCGATGGATTTCTTGGGCAGGTTATATGGTTCGTCATATAGGATATTTATTATGCCATTGCTCATAGCGCCAAGACTGGGAGGAGGCGTATAGTTGAAAAAGAACGTGTTGCTAAAGAGGATGATTAAATGTTTATCATCAACAAATCTCTCGATCCAAGTATTAAACCCGTTGATGCCCCCGGCATGGGAAATGCTCGTGACCTGTTTTTTTGATTGAGGGAAGCTTTTCTTGCTGATAATCCAGCCATAAGCGTAACTCCCGCCCATCGTGTTGAAATGCGGTTTAAACAGTAGTTTCTTCATTTTGTTGGAAAGCAATTTTTCTGTATACAAAGCCTGATCCCACAAATAGAGGTCCTCCACGGTTGAATAAAGAGCCCCCGCTGCATAAGGAACAGACATATCAATATAAGGAGAATTTTCGTATCCATCAAAAGTCTTCGAATATCCGGTTGCACGGTTTTTTATGATCGTATTATGGTGATCATAGCCGGTGTTTTTCATCCCTAGGGGATCAAGAATCTTTTCCTTTAAAACTTCTTCGTAGCCTTTACCGGTAACCTTTTCTATGATCGCGCCCAGTAGAAAATAGGCGGAATTGTTGTAACGGAACCTTGAACCAGGCTTAAATTCCAGGTCGCCGCTACAGTATTTCATGACGAATTCATCGACTGAATAGGGATCTCGACTCAACTCTGCGAAAAATTTAGGTAGCTCAATATAGCTGGGCCGACCAGTATAGCTGGGTATTCCTGAAGTATGTGTCAACAGGTGGTGAATAGTGACCTTATCGCCCGTGTCTTTTCGGTAGTCGGTAAGATAGTCTGTCATCTTTGCCTGCAAATCGATCTTCGCCTGCTCGGTGAGTTGGAGAATCAACATGGATGTAAACTGCTTGGTGATGGAACCAATCCTGAATTTTGTATCTGGTTTATTCGGGATGTCCCACTCCATGTTGGCGAGGCCATAGCCTTTCTTAAGTATGACTTTCCCTCCTTCTGCTACCAAAACAGTCCCGTTGAACTGTCCGAGCTCATGATAATACTGAACGAATTCGTCGATTTTTCTGGATCTCTCCTGTGCAAATCCTTGAATCGGGACGATAAAAAATATAAGCAAGATGATAAAGATTACTATCGGAATAAATCTGAAAGCCTTTTCTTTCATTATCTCCTCCTTATTGCATTATGATTCTAACAGAGGTTAACTTTTTATGTAAAATAGAAAAAACGATCGAACCTTTATACCCAAAATTCATATTTAATATAAAGCGAATTTTTATTTTTTATTTTTCTCTAATTTTTTTAATTTTTGCTTGACATATTACTCTTGCGTAATCTATCATATAAAGAAATAAAAATACTAATATAGTAACTTATTTACTAAAATAGTAATTTTTATTACTCAGATGCCGTCCTCAAAGAAAGTTATGAGAAAACCCCAAAATCCATATTTTTCAAAAACCATTGAAAAAGGATTAAAAATACTTAATCTTTTCAATCAAAATCGTACGAGCTTAACTCTGAAGGAAATTTCTCAAGACGTTGACATTAACAAGACTTCGGCTTTTCGTTTTGCCAACACATTGATTCAGCTAGGCTATTTAAGGAAAGATCCCAAAACAAGATTACTTAAATTGGGACCCAAGGCTCTTTTTTTAAGTCATAGCTTAATGAAAAGTTTTGATCTGCTGCAAATTATTAAGCCTTTCATTGATGACGCTTATAAACGTTACAATAACACCATAGACTCTGCATTACTTGATGGAAATACAATTTTAATTCTCTATCGAAGGGAAGCTAAAGATACCTTGACGTTTCGCCTGCCTCCAGTGACCACAGCGTTATATTGCACTGCGTTGGGGAAAGCCGCTCTAGCCCACATCCCAGAAAATGAGATCTTAGCGATCATTGAACAAATTGATTTTATAAAAAAGACAAAGAATTCACTTGTTAATAAGGAAGCTTTGATGACTGATTTGAAAAAGACAAGAAAAAGGGGATACTCTTTGAATAACGAAGAATATGTCCTTGGCCTGATCTCTATCGGTGCTCCCTTGCTCAATATGGAAGCGAATCGGGCGATAGGAGCTATTTCTTTCGACTTTTCCACAGCTCAATATTCATTGAATACGATAGAAAGGAAGTATGCCAAGACCATTGTTAAACTGGCCAAGGATATTTCTGCGATGATTCCGATAATGTAAATTATGGAGCTAACAAGAATGATATGTTGAAAAATTCATAGAATTAGAGGAGTTATGTTTCCATTATGATGCGCAATGAATCTGACAATTCAAAGGAATGATTGAGAAAATTATCGAGCAGGAAACATTCAACAAAGTTGTCTAAAATATTTTGTTAAGGATAATAAAAAAAGAAAGAAGGAGGGAACAAAGGAATACGAAAAAACTGCGGGCAAAGGGTCTTAAAGGTTAATCCTTTAGGGCAGTGCTATGGAAAAAGACAAACAGGAGGTAAGAAAGAATGAGTAAAAAAACCTTTCAACTTCTATTACTCTCCCTTTTAATCATTGGCTTATCCTCCTACACCTTGGCACAAAGGCAGACAGGTTCAATTGTTGGTAGAATAGTAGATGAAGAAGGTTCTCCTCTCCCAAATGCGTCTGTCACTATAAGCGGACCGTCTTTAATGGGCACCCTCACCTATACAACAACTGCTACAGGGGATTTCAGATTTCCGGCAGTACCGCCGGGAATCGACTATGAGATATTGGCAGAGATGTCAGGATTTAATACTGTTAGAAGAGTCGGCGTCATTGTCAGTGTGGGTAAAACAGTGACGGTCACCATTGCATTAGAATCTGCACCTGTCAAAGAGGAAGTGATAGTGACTGCAGAATATCCCGTAATTGACGTCACAAGTTCAAAGATCAGCGTGAACTATTCTGCAGATTTGATAAGAAATATTCCTCTTCAGAGAGATTTCTACGACGTCATCAAGACCGCACCTGCCATAGTTTCGGAAGATATAGACTTTCATCGCTCTTTTTCGTCTCATGGAAGCGCGGTCAAGAATAACCAGGTCACTTTGGATGGCGTAAGCATGAATGACCCTATAGTTGGCACCAATATGGTGGGGCTGCCTTTTGATATTTTTGAAGAGTTTGAGTTTGAACTCGGTGCCCATCCCGCAGAAGTCGGGATGACTGAGGGGGCCTATATCAACATCGTGACAAAATCCGGCGGGAACGATTTCCATGGCCAGCTCCAGGCCTATTATTTCAATGAAGATTTGACAGAAAATCTACATTCTAAAGAAGATCTCGAAGCAAAAGGATTGGATGCACCTGTGGGTTATAAAAACTGGGGAGATTACAGTTTTTCTTTGGGAGGACCGCTTGTCAAAGACAAGCTCTGGTTTTTCGTCAACGCTCGCTATTTAGATTTTCTTTTTGAAGGCCAAACAATCGTCAACGGGAAATTTGATATGCCCCATGATGAAATCCAGACGTTTGTCAAGCTCACTTTTAAACCCCGTCCCAATCTACAGCTTACCGGAATGTGGACATTTAAGAACTGGGATGAACCCATACTTTCTCGTTATTACCACTTTTTCGTGGACAAATCAGTGCTCTCGTCAATCGACAATGGTCAGGATCATACAATTTTAGCCATGCTCAACTGGATCCTCGATCAGAACACTTTTTTTGATTTCAGGTTTAACTATTTCAAGGACCTTGATCCTTGGTTTACCCATCCCGATGTGGATCAAACCATGCCAAGTACTTTTGATCTTATAACAGGAATCGAAGGTGGTACACCTCCATATAATGCGGATTATCATAATGTCTACTATAAGTTCTCGCTCTCTGGGACCCGCTTCCAAGACGATTTTCTGGGAGGGAATCATGAAATCAAGGCGGGTATCGAGTATCAAAGATCTCCTTTTGACTACGACTTTTTCAAGCCAAATGCTTTCCTTCAGTTCCTGGGAAATGGTGATCTCTGGGCGTTGGAACCGGGAGTGGGGATGTTTTTTGCCGGCCCTCATGGCGCGAAGGCCGGAGATACCGTCGCATCATTCAGAGTCCGCAGGTTTAGCGCCTATCTTCAAGATAGTTTCACCGTCGCAAACAGATTGACCCTGAATTTAGGCATTCGCTACGATGAATCACACGGCGACACGTTAGGTGGAACATTTACACCTGCTGGTGCTTCTCATCCTGTTTTAACTATGATCGCTCCTCATTTCTACAGACAGTACACTCAGCAAGATTACAATAATGTTATTGTCTGGAAATATCTTTCTCCACGAATAGGGGCTGTTTTTGACGTGTTCGGTGATAGGAAGACTTCACTCAAGGCATCATGGTCTCGGTATAACGACCCTTTATTGATGGTCTATTTTGGCTTCAGCCTTACTATTCCGCGGCCTCTGGGCGCAGTGTGGATTGATCTCAATCTGAACAAGCAGCTCGATACAACAGATTTCTACATTCCTATCTCAATACCTCTAGATCCTACAACATTGAAGGCAGAAGATCTCATAGATCCTGATCTTAAATCACCTTATATGGATGAATTTATTGTTGGAATAGAACGTGAGCTGTTGAAAGATTTTAGCATAGGAATCAATTACATTTATAAGAAAAAACAAAGAATCCTTGAGGATACAGAGAAACTCAGAGATTTTAGGCCCGATAGCGGATACTGGGTCCCCTTTACAGTCAAGGAGCCTGGAGGAGACGGAAAGCTTGGCACATCTGATGACAAAGATATCAAAGTTTATGCTATAAAAGCCGGGGCTCCACCGAGTCAATTTTGGACGACAAATCCTGAGGGAGCAGTGAGGAAGTATCAAGCTATTCAATTCATTATAAACAAGAGGATGGTTAACCGCTGGCAGCTTTTGTTCTCCTTAACCTACAGCAAATTTGAGGGGAATATCGGAGCCTCCTTTGCCGCAACTCAATCAAATAGCGTAGCTTTCGATGATCCGAACTATTTAGTCAACAGATATGGCAGACTGGATATGGATCGTCCATTGCTGATTAAGCTCCAGGGGTCTGTGATGCTGCCTTTGGATTTCATGCTGAGTGCCTACTACTTTCACACGTCTGGAGCACCATCAGGTCGGACTCTCCGCATATTTTTCCCCCCTAATCCCCAATATGATATTTCAAATCCTCCTTTTGTTGACGTGAGTGCAGAAGCTCCAGGTGAGAGGAGACATCCGTCAAGAGATAATTTGGATCTGAGAATCGAAAAGAGCTTCAAGATCGCCAGGATTGGCCGACTAGGGATATTCCTTGATGTTTTAAACGTGTTGGGGGAAAATTGGTTTGATGAGGAGATTGATCCAGGTGGCTTGATCTTCCCAGACGGAAGCTTTGTGCAGTGGTCAAGTTTTGGTCAGGCCACAGCAGCCCATGGATTAAGGACCTTCAAATTTAGTGCTCGATTTACATTTTGAGATAGTAGTTTTTGGAAGAGGCAGAATGGGGAAGCTTTTCAAAAGCTTCCCCTCTTATTGCTTATTATGTTAGCCAGATGAAGTTTTCTAATTATTGATCTGAGAAAATATTTGCAGGATTTCAGTTAATCAAAAACCTCTGAGAAGTTTAAGCCACTCCATATCCATAACGATCCAAAAATCTGGTCGGTGGAAATTGGATACAAACAAATAGAGTCATGACAAAATCCATCTGTTCGGCAAAGGGCAAGATCTATTGAACCAGGCGAAAAAAGCAACTTTTTTTTATTAAAGTTCATAGGAAAATGAGTAATATAAGAAAATTGTTTGAAGAGGCAGTTTCCCGTACTCCTGACAAAGTGTTTTTTATCTTTAAAGATAAAGAAATTACATTTAAAGATTTCTTGCAGAATGTAAATAAAGTTGCATCTGGGTTTATTTCTTTGGGTGTAAAAAAAGGAGATAAGATAGCAATCTTGCTCCCGAATTGTCTGGAATTTCCCTATTGCTGGTTGGCAGCTAATATGATCGGCGCAGTCGTGGTACCTATTAATTGCCGCTTAGTGGCTGAGGAAGTAAAGTACATTATCAATCATTCCGAAGCTAGGATATTGATAACATCAAACGATTATATGAAAAAGATAGAGAAAATTCGGAGAGAGTGCTCCTTTGTTGATTCTGTTATCAATATTGGCAAAGGAGTTTTCAGCCATAGTATTCCTTTTTCAGATTTTCTCAAAAACTCGACTGATGTAAGAGAAGTCAATATCTCTAAGGAAGACCCTGCCGTCATTCTCTATACATCAGGAACAACAGGAAGGCCCAAAGGATGTATTGTAGGGCACGATTATTTCTTAAATCTGGGAGATATCCAAGGAAGATTATTTCAACTCACTAGCGAAGATCGTGTCTTTTCAGTACAGCCATATTATTACGTTGATCCACAATGGAATACCATAATGGTGATGACTTATAATTCAACCCTGGTATTAGGGGAGAAGTTTAGCCCCAGCAAGTTTTGGGATCAAGTTAGACACCATAAAATCACCTGTTTTTATTGTGTAGGTGCTATGCTGTCTTTTCTATATAATATGCCCCCATCTGAACTTGACAAGAAGCACGATGTAAGAATGGTTTTGACATCTGGCATTCTACCCGGCATTCATAAAGCTTGGGAGGAGAGGTTTAATGTGCCTGTTTATGAGGTCTATGCTTCAACTGAGACGAGTTGTGACATTGCTGTTACAGTTGATTTGGACCGAAAGGTCGGCACAGCATGCATAGGCCGTCCTGTAGATTACCGAGAAGCTAAAATTGTTGATGAAGATGACTTTGAGGTTCCCAACGGACAGGTTGGGGAAATCATTTTAAAACGTGGGAAAGGCATGATGAAAGGTTATTACAAGGATCCAGAAGCCACCTCACGAGCCTTTCGAGGAGGATGGTTCCACACCGGAGACCTTGGCTATAAGGATGAAGATAGCGATTTTCATTTTGTTGGAAGGAAAAAAGATATCATCCGGAGAGGAGGAGAGAATATATCGGCGGCATCTGTGGAAGAAGTGCTCATGAGACACCCGAAAATTTTAGATGCGGCTGTGATTCCCGTGCCAGATGAGATTCGCGGGGAAGAGGTAAAAATTTATATTGTGCTTAAACCAAATGAGGAACTTTCTCCTGAAGAAATTGTTGCATTTTGTTTCGAAAATATGGCCAGTTTTAAGGTTCCTAGGTACATTGAATTCAGAGAAAGCTTGCCAAAAACCCCTTCAGAAAGGGTGCAGAAACATAAACTTAGAGAAGAGAAGGCGGACCTTACTGAAGGCTGTTATGATCGTTTAGCTGAGAAAATCGACTTAAAGCCAAGCTAGGAGAGCCTGAATGATTATTGACTTTCGCATTATAGGTACGGGCGAAGAATTTTTTATCGGTGGTTATGAAGCTTTACCGTCTTATATGAACCGTTATAAAACACTCTATGATTTTAAGCGGCTCTGTAGCCTTCCTTTTGAAGAGTTCTTAAGCAACATGGAGAAAAGCGGAGTTTCTTTGGCAGTTCTTCATGCAGAATACACTTATGGTGATGTTCAATTACTCAACAAGACGGTTGGCGAAAAAGTGAAAAAATACCCAAACAAGCTCATAGGCTTTGCAGGTGTTGATCCTTTAGCTACTGACGATACAGTCACTGAACTTGAAGGATACATCAATGAATGGAACCTGAAAGGCCTTAATCTCCAGCCCTGGGTTCAGGGATTGTATCCCAATGATAAAAAACTTTTTCCGCTTTATTCCTATTGTCAACAAAAGAAGATTCCTGTTGCCATCCATTCATCAATAAATTTTTCCGTGCATCATAAGTTCGATTACGGTCAACCCCTATATCTTGATGCCATTGCATGCGAATTTCCCCATCTTACCATCATTGCCAATCATGGAGGATGGCCGTGGGTGAATGAGATGGTAGCGGTTGCCTGGAAGCATCCAAATATTTATATCGAAACAGGCGGGATATCACCAAAGTATATTTCCATACCCGGAACAGGGTGGGAGCTTTTTATCACTTATGGAAATTCGATCCTTCAAGACCAAATTCTGTTTGCAACAGATTCTGTAATTCCTCACGAAAGGGCAGTAAAAGAATTAGACATGTTGCCATTTAAAGATATTGTGAAAGAAAAATTCTTGTATCTAAACGCTATGAGGATATTGAATTTATCTTCTCTTTAAAAGAAAGTTATTATCGATATGATATCCAGGTTGTCCGCAAGTTAAAGTGGATCTAAGCATGATTGATTTAAATAATGAAAGACAGAAAGACTTATTTTTATCATTTTATTGTCAACATTTTTTGGTATTTCTAAGATTAGAGATTCCAGACCCAAAACCAATAAAAAGCGGTGAATCTTCTAGATGGGATAACTGTGTTTTCATCGATTTCCTTTAAGAAGAGCATAGGATGAGAAGGAGAGATGCCCTGATCGCTTTAAGCAGTGCGGTTTTAATAGGCTCAAATTTGTTCTCTAAGCAGGGAAGGTATAATTCCTCTTTCGAATTTCTATCTCTTGAGCATGAAAGAATATTTCCGTCAGCAACGAAAAGTAAGATTGAAAACAAAATTGTGTATTATGGTCCCGCATCGCTTCGATGGGTAGGTTACATGCCTTTACTCTATATCAAAGGCACCCCTTATGAAAGAGGATTTCAATATGGGGCTTTATTAAAGAATGAACTGCGACGCGCAGTTGATTTACGCTATTATGAATATGTTTATGTGATCGGGAAGTCCGAGAAAGAAATAAAAGATGGACTATTGGCATTTGCAATAAAAAATAGGGCTGAATTCCCTGAAGAAATGCTTCAGATGTTCGGCGGAATGGCCGATGGGAGCGAAGGGAAAGTATCTTATGAGGAGTGTTATGGGCTGAATTCCTGTATCGCGTTCCCATCCCCTGAACCAATCGGCTGTACGAGTTTTACTAAAGTGCTTGGTGAAGGAACTTTTATTTATGCCCACAATGCGGATTGGATGAGTCAAGAAATGTACTCTGATTCTTGGATTACTGTTATCGAAGAAGACCAGAATGGGAAAAGAATGGCATTAAACACCAACATTGGCTGGTTGGGACCACAAAATGGAATGAATGATCGAGGAATCTGCATAGGGGGAGCTTCAAGATTTCCTTTGCCCCCTAAGGATCAAAGATCTAAGCTAAGATTTCCTCTACGGGTATTTTATGATTTTCGCCTATGTCTGGAGAATGCCGATACTTTGGATGAAGCAAAAGAATTGTGCCCGGATGCCGGATTGATAGCCTCAGGCATGGAAAGAAAAGCTTCTATATGTGAAAAGACTTACAGGCACCAAGAGTGCCATGATGCAAAAGATAATTTTGCATGGGCGACCAATAGCTATGTCAATAAAAAATGCCAAGAAGAAGATGGATCTTTAGGTGCCTCTTTCAATGGGATTATTCAATGTGCACGGTACAAACGATTAGAGGAAATGCTAGAGGGCTGTAATACAATCAAAGATGCAGCAAGAATTTTGCGAGATGGCGTCCACTTCTATTCCCGGATAAAACCGTGGGGTG
>JABAOF010033308.1_pt2 | contig 14791 bp, 18 predicted proteins | sample 7062171 | NCBI WGS metagenome assembly JABAOF01 (sample SAMN14538628, study PRJNA623070) | marine sediment metagenome | biome: marine biome [ENVO:00000428]; feature: marine pelagic biome [ENVO:01000023]; material: deep marine sediment [ENVO:00002113] | place: India: Gulf of Khambhat ...
AGGGCTAAAATAGCCCGAGCGAATTCTAACATATGGTAATTTGCCCTTTTTGGACTTGGTCAAGAATTCTAACGCAAATCGATAGAATCGGAAGGGATCAGTGGGTAGCGGTTTCATCTTGTAATCGAAGGTGGGATATTGACTTTTACTGATCCTTTTCCTTTAATTGTAGATAAAGCAATAAACGGTCTTTTCACAACTAGTGATCATCCATCTCATAAATAGCGCCCTCTTCCATTAACCGGTTGGTCCCGGGAATGAACCAATTTTTTTGGTGTCATGGGGCTGAGATCCTGACCAGGGATCTTTGAAGAGTTCGACCGAGAGCGACTTCTTAACTTGGAGGAAGAGAGGCGGGTCTATGAAGCGATTAAATGAGATAATTTGAAGTTTGGACCTCTTTTCTAGGTTCTTATCAACGCAGGTTATTGTTTGAGACGGTTCTCGGCCTGATGAATCCCCAGGATGGTCACCTTCGAGAATGGGAATATTAGAATATCCAAGATGAGCCTGGAAGAGAGGATTAATCATATATATGGCTTCTGGCGAGCAAGCTCAAGGGGTAACTGACGATACCTTCATGGTTGCCCCTTCTTTTATTTCCACACAGGAACAAGTCGATGAAATCATCGATTTACTCGACCAGACGCTGGAGGAAGTTCATAAAGATATAAGCTGATTCCTAACAACGAGGGAACTGTATGCGCATATTGAATCATCCTATCCTCGGCAGACTATCCCCAAAACGTTGGATTGAAATCGAGGTGGATGGGGAAAAAATTAAGGCAATCGAAGGTGAGCCGATTGCAGCCGCACTTATAGCTTCTGGAAGGTATGCTTTCAGATACACCAAGAAATTTTCGGAACCAAGGGGTATCTTCTGTGCCATAGGCAGGTGTACCGACTGCCTTATGGAGGTTAATGGCAGGCCCAATGTAAGATCGTGCGTGACATCGGCAGAGCCGGGAATGAAAATTCGAACCCTGAAAGGATTAACACCGTGAAGATACAGGAGGTGGAATTTGCCATAGTGGGTAGCGGCCCAGCCGGCCTTACTGCAGCAGTTGAAGCAGCTAGCAAAGGGGTAGAGGTCGTACTGTTTGACGAACATATACGGCCTGGAGGGCAGCTATTTAAACAGATACATAAATTCTTTGGATCTGAGGACCATTATGCTGGAAAACGTGGCATAGAGATAGGAACGCTACTCCTCGAACAGGCAAAAAGATATGGCGTCACAGTAAGGCTCAATACAATCGTATGGGGTCTATTCGAAGATAATATCCTAGGGATATTGAACGGGGAAAATGCTAGGTCAGTAAGGGCAACGAAAATACTCCTTGCAACTGGGGCCTCGGAGAACCCTTTGGCCTTTCCCGGGTGGACCCTTCCCGGGGTAATTGGCGCAGGAGCTGTCCAAACGCTAATAAACCTGCACCGGGTACTGCCAGGTAAACGGGCTCTTATGGTGGGCTCGGGTAATGTTGGTCTGATAGTGGCATACCACATCCTTCAGGCGGGTGGAGAAGTGGTCAAACTCGTGGAGGCTGCGCCAAATATTACCGGTTGGGGGGTCCACGCAAGCAAACTGGTTAGATGTGGAGTTCCCATTGAGGTTTCCAGAACCGTTAAGGCAGCATATGGAAATAATCGAGTAGAATCCGTGGAATTAGTGTCCGTTGATGAGAATTGGAGACAGAGAGCGGGAACAGAGGAGAAAGTCAGTGTAGATCTTGTATGTATCGCCACAGGGCTAACTCCTCTGACAGAGCTTGCTTGGATTGCTGGCTGTAAACACTGTTATGTCTCTGAATTGGGAGGCTGGGTTCCCATATACAATGAAACCTTTGAAACAACGCTTCCCGGAATATATGTTGCCGGTGATATCACGGGAATCGATGAAGCTTCAACTGCCATGGAGGAAGGACGAATCGTAGGAGTCAAGGTAGCAGAGGAGCTGGGATATCTCAGCAGCTCTGAAGCGAGGTCAACCCGGGAAAGAGCATTGGCTCGAATACGAGAGTTTCACACCAGTCCGTGCGGGGCTGACGTGGAACAAGGTCGGGAAAAAGTTCTGAGAAGTTACTCCTAGGGAATGTATGGCTCTTGAGAAGGATGGCGAACTTTCTGTTGAGGAGTTGAAAAAGGTTCCTGGAATACCTTCTTATAAGAGGTTAAAACAGGGGGCTTGTGCAGTTATCGAATGCGCACAGCTCATTCCCTGCAACCCGTGTCACCAAGCCTGTCCATCAGGCGCAATTACGATAGAGGGTCCTATTACAAACCTACCTTTTTTGGATCCCAATAAATGTATAGGCTGTGGAACATGCATTCCTTCCTGCCCAGGATTGGCGATCTTTATAGTTGATCTTAATTATAGTAAGGGGATGGCCCGGATAACCATACCCTACGAATTTTTGCCCATTCCCAAAAAGGGAAGCAAAATAACCGTGATGGGACGCAAGGGAGAAGAACTCTGTGATAGTCAGGTCCAAAGTGTAAAGAGAGCTCAAAAATATGACCATACCGCGGTGATATCGTTTCTGGTTCCCAAGAAGTATGCCATGAGGGCAAGACACATAAGAACAAAAGGGTTGGACTCTGAAAAATGACCCAACAAAGACGAGAACTGATAATTTGCAGATGTGAGGAAGTCACGGAGATGGAGATCTTGGAAGCTATAAGGGACGGAGCGGAATCCGTAAACGATATAAAGAGGAAAACCAGGGCGGGGATGGGTCTCTGTCAGGGAAGCACCTGTCGCAGGATTGTAAGTCAAATTCTTGCTAGGTCACAGAACAAGTCGCTAAAGGAGGTCCTCCCATCTACCTTTCGTTCTCCAGTGAGGCCCATAAAGCTGAGTGTATTAGCTACCGAAAACAGTACCGAAGGAGTTGAGGATTGAGTAGTAAAGAGAAATGTTCGCACAAATGCAACCAAAGGAGGTGAGGCATGATAAGGAAAGAAAGTGGTTAATTGCCAGGCGGCAGGGCTAATCACGTTCCAAGCTGTTTGATGAATTAGCAAGGCATAGCAACCTTTGCGGACTGGTTTGGTGATGAAAATAGAAAAAGAGGGAAGATAGGATCGTACGTTGAAGAGAAAAGTTGACGCAAGATTGAGCAAATGAGGTAAAGCATAAAAAGAAAGAGACTAGTTATCTTCTTCATGGTAGGGCTCATTTCACTTCTAACTTTTTCCATTCTCAATTAATCTTCAGCCCAAAAAATGAAAACCCCAAAGCTGACCATAATCACGGGAAGTGTCGAAGCTGGTTGGTACACTACATGCTCGTCCATTGCAGATTGGACCAATTAAAAGTAGAAGAGCCTCCATTAACGGCTGTACCAGGGGCAGGGTCGGTAGGAACCCGCGCAAGAGTAATTCGAAGTGAAGCCGATATGGGGCTGGCTGCGGAGCTTACCCGACCCCATCGAAATCTGCAATGACCTTCTTAGAGAAAAGACTGCCAAAGCTGAGTTCTTTATAGCACACTGTATCCATTGGGCATCCTAGCTGAGGTGCTTTTTGTGTAGTAGATACAACACCTTAGCAGATCCCCGTTCGCCTTTTGAGCAATTATCCGGATTAACGCCTTATCAGGTGCTAAGGAAGGCTCTTTGTTGAGTCATTCACTGGTGGTTGCTTGGACAAGAGAGAAGGGCAAAAATACATGCCAGATGAGACCTTGTATGGCGGTAATTTCAAAGGCTTGAGAAAGCACATCCAGAGGGTTCTAGGGGGAGAGGAGAAAGCCAAAAGGGCCAGAACTATAGATACTCGATAGGCATAATGGAACTGTAAATAAAATTCATTAAAGTGTTTATGCCAAATACTGGCAAACCAGATATATCGTGTATCAACCTACTGAAAGGGCACATATTCGTACACTCGAGCACTATTGCACCAACACCGTGATTTTCATGAATGAATTCATCAGTCATCTCTCCTATTTCCTGTTTTAATACTTCAGAGTCTAATTCTAATCTGTTTTTGATAAAAATAGAGGGAAAAGTCGCATTTTCTCTCATGCCTTTTACTATTACAGGAATATTTTTAGCAGACCACCCGACGCCCTGAAAATGTCTTTCTGTCAAATATTCCGCTCTTTCCGTAAATATCCCGATCCTTTGTTTTGAATTCAACATGTTGTTGATAAGAGGTACAATTATGAGGGTCGATGTAAATACGGGGATATTTACGGAGTCAGCGATGTATCTTTGAAATGGAGCAAGGAATCCGCAGCTTGTGGTTACTGCCTTGACACCTTCACATTCTAAGTCCTTTGCTGCGTCTATGAACGGTCTAAGTAGTTCAGGGTCCGGTTCATACCCCATTATCTTTCCTGGTTCAGCTCCCTTTACTATCTTATACCTTACCGGGAAATCAAAGGTATAAGCATTTCCGATGTCACCACAAAGCCTCGGAAAGAGGGTATCCAGCATTAAAATACCAATTTCTTGCCCATATATAGCATAGCCCCCTGAGATTTTCATTACACTACCCCTTTTGATATGGTATCGTTTCTCTGACGGCTGCCGAAGATGGCTAGAATGCCTCTAAAGTGTTCCACACGTGCATATCTTCACTGCCAATGTAAAGAACACGCTGGGCGGAACCCACCACGAGGTGAGCCATAACTATCTCCGAAGATATCTCGATGAATTTTGTTATCATTTTAATACAAGTTTCTGCCGTCAGAGCTTTTCAATCCCTTCTGAATGCCACTCTTCTTGCAACGGCAACCAGCTATGCGGAGATCCAGCCACAGTCGTATCCCTGATTTCAGATTAACAAATTCCATCCAGTACTGTGCGGAAAAACCAAAAATTAGTTTTTCCTCGTGATCCCCCTTTATCCACCTTTGCCCGGAAAGCTTCTATTAAGAGAGTAAAAGAGAGCCAATCTAGAAAGAATCATTGGCAGGTAAGCTAAGTTGCTGTTTTCGCTTTTAACCTTTGTTCAAGATAACTAACCAGATGTTCGAGGGGGGCAGCGATTACGTAGTATATTAACGCTGCGGCTGTCAGGAACTCGAAAGGCAAGTAAGTCTCATGGGATAGGGTGCGCGACGCAAACATCAACTCACTTACAGCAATTACCGAGACAATTGAGCTTTCCTTGAGAATACTAATGCTCCAAGATATTGTAGGGGGCATCACAATTCTAATCAATTGCGGGATAAGGACATATCTGTACATCTGAAAACTTGAGAGATTCAAGCTTTTCGCTGCATCCCGCTGCTCCGGTGGAATAGCCTGGAATCCAGATCTAAATGTTTCGCCGTAACAAGCCCCTCCGTAGCCTATTAGCACCAAAATACCGATCCAGAGAGCGGATAGACGTATACCAAGAAGCGCGGGTAGACAATAATAAAACCAGATTAACATAACAATAAGAGGAGCACACCTGAATATTTCTTTGAAGATTATAGATAACCATCGTATTGGATTTATTTTTCCCATTTGAGCAATGGCCACAAAGAGACCCAAAATCATCCCACCACTTATTCCAGCCGTTGCCAGAATCATGGTGTTCTTCACGCCCTCTAGCAAGAAGGGAAGATTTTTTTTGACTACCCAAAATTCCATAAAGGCTGATCATACCTCCATTTCTTTAGAATTATGAAAAACATCATACAGTAAGAATTGAGTGGTATTCCTTCAAGCCAGTAAAGGCGTTAATTCCTAAGAACGCTTCATTAAACTCCACCAGAAAAATTACAGACCACGGCCCCGGGATGTTTACCTACTCACCTTTGTTCGCCAATGTTTCTCTAACCAGTCCCCCAATCGTGCCAAAGGAACAGTGAGTGCGAGATAGAGTATCGCAACTACTGTCAATATCTCAACCGGCTTAAACAGGAGAGATGTCAATAGTCTCCCTTGATACATTAAATCAGGCACTGCAATGGTAGATACAAGGGCTGTTTGTCTCAGAGTACCAACCATGTTGGTTATTATGATTGGCAACGCAATTCTCGTGGCTTGAGGCACTATCACGTAACGTTGACGCTGAAACCAAGATAAACCTAAACTTCTACCGGCGTCCATTTGTTCCCTAGGAATAGCTTGAAAGCCAGCTCTTGTTGCCTCTCCATAAAAGGCGGTTGCCCTCAATCCAGAAGCGAGGACAGCACCTATGAAGGGTGTCAAAGGAATACCCGTAAGCTCAGGAAGAACAAAATATATCCATGCAAGCTGAACTAAGGCCGGAGTGCAACGAAAAACAGAAATGTACGCAGCTGCGGCTAACTTCAAACACCGCAGTCTTGATATACGCATAAGAGCTAAAACTGTTCCGGAAAAAAAAGCTGCGCCAGATACTAGAACAAACACTAATATGGTGAACTTATATCCAGAGACCAAAACATCTAAATGCCTAATGACAACTCCAAAATCAAACATTATCTCTTGATTCCTCGTTCCTTTCCAGAACATTAATTTGGGGTTCAATCCATGAAGTCCGTCCTTGCAATCCCCCCAAATTCCGTTAGCTGGAAATCCCGTACGAGTTTTGTGGCTGTGCGGTTATCGAGGAATAATGACATATTCAAACATCCGAAGAAGCCGATCCGGAAAAGGGAAAGCTGGTTCGCCGATTTTATTATATTTTGTCATCACCATTTGTCTTATCTTCATCCCCAATTGCATAACTCCCCAGCTCCTCCAGTATTTTTTTGCAAGCCTTATAACAATTTGTCAGATTACTTCGCGGGTTCTAAAATCTTCCAAAAACCGCTTAGTTCGTTCTTTTTTCGGATTTCGAAGAAGGTCTGCAGTTCCCGAATCCATTATTATTCCTTGATCTAAGAAAACCACTTTAGTTCCAACTCTCATAGCAAAATCCATCTCGTGTGTGATAATAAGCATGGTCATTCCCTGAGACGCCAATTCTCCTAAAAGGTCCAAGACACCTTTAATCAATTCGGGATCCAGGGCTGAGGTGATCTCGTCAAACAGCATTAATTCTGGCTCCATCGTCAATGATCTTGCAATAGCCGCTCTCTGTCTTTGGCCACCAGAGAGTCTATTTGGATATTCGTTAATCTTGTCATGCAGGCCAACGCTATCAAGAATTGCTGTAGCTTTCTCAACGGCTTCTCTCGCACTCGTTTTTTGAACTTTTATTGGACCGAGTATACAATTTTGAAGAACGGTGAGATGCGGGAATAAGTTAAACTGTTGGAAAACCATTCCCACCCGGAGCTGTAGTTTTTTGTCAACAATTGTTTTCTTTTTGTTACGATATACATATGGCTGGCCCATAAAAACAATTTCTCCATTATCAATTTCCTCGAGGCCCATGACACATCGCAATAGGGTGCTCTTCCCCCCACCACTGGGTCCTATCAAAACACACTGCTCATTTTTCTTAAGAGAAGAATTTACACCTTTTAATACTTGCAGATCTCTGTATGACTTCCGCAAGTCCTTTACTTTTAGGAATTCATACTCCATTGATTAACCACCTCGCCGGCAATTTCCCCCAATACAATCTAATTGTGTCCCAAGACCACAACTACAAGATCTCATAAGACAAAACCTAATCTACACGAACCGTGAGTATCTGTAAGGCGCCAGTAATGCCGTAAGTTCCCCTTGTATAATTTCCTCTGCAATCAATTTACCAGTAACGGGAGCGAACTTGATACCAGAACCGCCATGTCCTGTAGCTATTACAAAACCTCTTATTTTATCAACCTGTCCAAGTATCGGATTCCCATCAAAATGACAAAATGGCCTTAGTCCAGAATAGGATCTGATGCAATGCTCTAAGCCCAAATCAAGCAGAAATTTTGTGGCCTTTCTCGCCAAAACGGCTATTCCCTCGTGAGTTGTCTTGTTAACGAACCCGGCAAACTCACGGCTACTCCCAATAGTCCAGTTGCCGTGTTTATGCTGCACGAGATTGATGGTAACATCCAATTTTTCGGTTTGACTGTGCTCTACAATCAGATAATCAATATCCATCAAGTACCTGCAAGGGTAAAATCTCGTGGGTTCCGTGACTAATACCTGTCCTCTTTGAGGTTTTACGGGGATATATAGGCCAACCATTTTCCCAATCTCATTGGACCAAGCCCCTGCAGCGTTGATAACATATCTCGGTTTTAATTCATTCACCCTTGTTTGTAACAACTGAACTCACCCTACCATTTTTGATTTTTATGTCCTTCACTTCAGTAGATGTAAGAATCCTTGCACCTAAGTTTTCTGCAGCACGTGCAAATGCAAATACAAGCTTGAAAGGCCACACTATGTAAATACCTCTCGTAATTTCTATTGCACCTTGCACTTCGGGGCCAAGGGGCATGTCCAATTCTCTGAGTTCCTTCCCAAGGAGTAGACGACATTCTGTTCCAATTTCGCGTATCTCTTCAAAAGTCTTGTTAAGTAAGCTCTCTTTCTCACCATTCATGCCCACCGCACAGAGGAGAAAATTTACTTCTTCCAAATCGATATCATATCCTAGTTCTTCATTTAGATTCTCAAATATTTCTTGGCTTTCTTTAGCCAAGTCTGTGAAAGGTGGCAAAGTGCGAGAAAATGTTGCACCGCCCTGATTTGAACCTGAAGCACCAGAGCATAGCTTATCTCTCTCTACGAGTGTGACCCTCAATCCACCTTTTTGAAGGTAGTAGGCAATTGAACAACCAATAGCACCGCCCCCAATGACAACAACATCCGGTGTCTTAGCCCAACTATTACAGAGACTTTTCATTTTACCAGCGCCCTCAAAGGTAAAAACCTTCTCTCAGCGGGTCTTCAGGGTCGACGACAAATTGGTGAAAACCTGTAATGTAAGCACTACCGGTAATCTCTGGAACAATTCCAGCATACCTTCCTACGCTGACTTCGTCCACTATACTTCCGGTAAAAGTAGTACCAAGGATACTTTCATTCACAAATTTTTCCCCTCTTTTTAGCTTTCCCTTCGAATATAAGATAGCCAATCTTCCACAAGTTCCCGTTCCGCAAGGTGATCTATCAAAATGTCTCGGCCCAATAATGAGTATGTTCCTTTGATCTACACCAGATCTGCTCGAGCTATCAATTATTATTACTCCCAGAAACTTGCAGGTAATCTCTGATTTTGCAGGATGTTCAACTCTAATTTGATCATCTGCAGCTTCTTTTGCCTGTGTCCCTTTCATAAGAAGGGAACTGATTTCTTCAGGACGCACTTTTACACCTAGCTCCTTCGCCTGAAGATAAAAATACCAATTCCCGCCGTAAGCGACATCCCCTTTTATAATGCCGATAGAGGGCACCTCAATACGAACATCTTCCTCGTACAAAAAAGATGGAGCGTTTCTCAGAGTCACGTTTTTAACTTTGCCATTTTTTACTTTCGCTATCGTTCTCACCAGACCCACTCCAGGGATGTCCAAATTTACTTCGTTATCTCCTTCTTTACCATCGATTATGCCAGTTTCAATCAGGGCTGTCACCGTAGCAATTGTCCCATGACCACACATATCACCATAATGAGTTGCGCCCATAAAGATTACTCCCATATCTGCTTCAGGATTTATGGGCTCCGTTATATAAGAGCAATGCATGCTAGAGTGTCCGCGGGGCTCATGTGTTAAAATATTTCGTACATAATCCAATTTTTCCCTGATATAATTTCTTTTCTCCGTCATCGTTTCACCAGGGATACTTGGCAGCCCCCCTGTTATTACCCTTTCTGGATGACCCGCAGTATGTGTGTCAATCGTGAAATATGACTTTGAGAATTTCACGTGCTTCACCTCCGTAAGTTAAATCTGCTAGTCCCAAATCCCCTATACACACCAGGCTTGCTCCAGCATTTCATTCGACGCGAATACATGCCAAACATATATAGTCAAAGAGTTATTTCTCCACATATTAACCTATTTAAGCCAAAACTAATACTCTCTGAATACATGTGAAAAAATTAACATCTACCGTTAGAAAGTCCAGATGGACAGCTATTAAGGTCTATTAAGAAAATGCCTTTTAACTTCTAATTCTGTTTTGGACCTCTACAACAGTTCCAAATTCTCAAGTAATTTGCGCAACTCGGTTTCTTCCTCCCTTGTAAGAGGCAACCTAGGTTTGCGAGGCATACCTCCTGCATGATCCCTCATTTCTAACCCAGCCTTTGACACCTGAACAAATTTTCTGGAACGTCCAACAAAGGAGAAGAGGGGAAGTAATCTGTAAAAAAACTCTCTCGCTTTCTCGAGATTACCTTCCTCTACTGCTTGGACCAGACTTAAGGCCATTTCTGGGACAATGCTGGCAGAGGCTGCAATCCATCCCTTTGCACCCACTACCAAAGCGTGCAGGGAGAGGTCATCGTTTCCCGTGAAGACAGTGAGATTACCATTTGCGAGGCTGATTATCTGTTGAACTCTCTTGGGGTCCCCGGAGGAATCTTTGACAAAAGATATGTTATCTATTTCACTTGCTATCTTCGATAACCACTCAGGAGATAGGTCAATACCAGCCCTTTTTGGGTTGTTGTAAATCATGACGAGAATATTTATTGATTCGGCAATTGATTTGTAGTGTTCGTGTAGTTCTCTCTCAGTAGGAAGGCAATAATATGGTGGTACGATCATAACCCCATCCATACCAACCGACGCAGCGAATTGAGAAAATTCAATAGACTTCTCGGTCGTCGTTGCTGCTGTTCCCGCTAGAACCGTAGCTCTTCCTGATACTTGATCGGCCGTTATCTTGATAACTTTTTTCATTTCCTCATCTGATAGTGCATCAAAGGAACCATTGCTACCGGTGCAGATAATTCCTGGTACTCCTAATTCTAGGTACCAGTGTATATTACTTCTCAGTCCATCTTCATTTACGTGTCCTTCTTCTGTAAATGGCGTAACTATCGGAATATAAAGACCATCATTAAACTTTTTCATAACGGTCCCCCTCCCTCTTTTTTAAGATTGTGACCTGAAAGACTCAACTTTCGGATTTGACGATCTCATCATAAGTTAGAAAACTAAAGAAAGAAGCAAGTCCTGGTTATGCCTGACCAGGCTTGCTTCTTCGACAAATTCCATATCGTTCATCACCTCATAGACACGTCAACCAAGCCCGTTGTAATAACCAAGCAAAGGGATATAGAGCACTCACGACAAACACTTGTTACATCCGGTTCAAGAATGCCTGGAACCTTACGGATAAACAGGAAGCCCAGTCAGGCGACGGAAAACCCCGATTTCAAAATCAATCGAGCCTACCTTCTCAAAGAGATGTTTCACCATTTCTCGTTCCACGAAAACCGCTATCGGTCGGCAAATATCTGGAAAATCGGTTCTGCCGGGCAACCCATTCTCAGGTTAGGGCCGATTCGAGGCTTCGCATGACTCATAACCCGCAATGCGGAAAACATCCTCAGTTACTTCACAATGCCGATCCACAACGAAGTAGTTTACGAGCTCAGCAATAGATTTATAGTTGGCAGTCACAGGTCCTGTGGATTCAGATCAGCCAGAATTACATAACGAACCTTTATCCCTGTATGGCCGTTCCACCTGCGCCCACGTAACTGCATACATTCGTGGAAAGAATCTCTTTTTAATGTGACCAGAGCAATCTATCCAGGGTGTACCCTTTTGGCAGCTCTGAGTACTTCCTGTACCATTCCTCCATCCGTCCGTCTAACTTCGTATTATTAATCATCGTGTTCAGGACCAGAAGACTTTCCTCACTGACCGTCCTTCTCACCCCTATTCCCGAGCATGTCTTTGCAACTTGGGGTTTAAACCACCCAATTGCTGCTATCTCTGGATTCTTTGCCACAAACTGCGCAGCCTCCGGGGTCCAACCAATGGTGAAATCTGCGCGGCCGCCTTGCACAGCCATCCAGCATTCCGGTGTTCCCGGAACGGGAAGGATCTTTATGTTCTTAACCTTGGATTTGATGATATGATGCTGAGAGGAGCCAGACATGAGTACGACAGTGAGATCAGGCCTATCGAGTTCACTCAGAGTATAGAACTCCTTGTGTGGAATTTTGGGATTTTTCTTCATGTACATAAAATTGATCTCGGGGTTATGTGTAGGTGCACTGAATTTTATCGATAGTGTCCTCTTGACAGTGATATTCATATTAGGAGCTAAATCATATTTGCCGGCCTTTAACCCAGCAATTATGTACTCCCAAGTTGTCCCCACTATTTCCAGTTTTACCCCGAGTTCCTTTGCAAAATCCTCAAAAAACTCCCGAAATACACCTACCCATTCACCCTTTGCATTTTGGAAAAATTTCGGAGGGGTAGATGCTGCTCCGACTCTTAAGACCCCCTCTTTTTGAATGTTTTTGAAAAGCTCCTTATCTCGCTCTGCTTGACTTTGAGCCCAAGTTGATACGGGAATTAACATAGCTACCAGTATTATCACCGCTATAGCATATCTTGTGACCTTTCCTCTCATTTTTCCTTACCTCCTTGTCGTATGATTCCTTATGGGTTTTCCACCTGCCGAGATTTTCCAACCGTGATATGTACTCTATCCACTTTATTTTCTCACAATCACCTCCCTTCTTGCTTTTTAAGTATCACCTCTCTTCTTTTTTAACTATCACCTCCCTTATGCGTATAGATGGAAACATAGAGACAGTTCCTCTACCTGTAGCTATTGGGGTAGCAGAAACGGGGCATAGGCTCCTGTTAAGTCTGAAAGGCGGGGATGAAGAATCGGCTTCCAGTTGGCGGGAGTTAATCAAAGATTTGAAGAAACGAGGCCTGGATAGCCGGAAAGTAATTTTGGATATTATGGACGGATTGCCAGGTCTGGAAAAGGTTCTTACACAAAAACTCTGACAAGCCAAAGCCCAGCACTCCCAGGTCCATGGAGCCCGAAATGTCTTGGCCGAAGTATCTGAGAAATTAAAACAGACTATAACCGATAATAGGCGGCCCATTCTCTAGGCCTCTTCAAAGAAGACGGCCATGGGATTCTTTGCCGCACTATATCAAAAATTCCAGGTTTGTCAAGTTTTTTTCCTCAGAGGAAATGTTGAGGCAAGCTGGCCAACCGCGTCTACAAAGTCTTCTTGGACCCAATAGACAACTCAAAGCCAGTTTCTTACAACCCCTATTCGTTTTCATTGCTTCCGGCTTATGAAAAATTACTTAACACTCGGTGAAGAGGGATGCGAGAAGGATAACTGAGAAATGCCACCGTTCCGGGCCGAGGTGACCAAAGTCATGAGGGAGCCTCGATCAACATAAGTCCACTCCCTCCGCCACTATTACTCGGCGATACAACCCCGTCCAAGCTGGGATCAGGCCTTGAATGTCTTCACTCGTCTTCCTCGTTCCACCAAAAAGGCTCCCTGTACCCCAAAGGAGGTCTATCGCGCACACCGCTTCCAGTGTTGTTACTAACACGCGCCTCCTGCACGATAAGGGTGAGCCTTGCAACCCAAGGCGCGCCCCTAAGTAGCTGCGGGTGGAAAGAGTTTCTGAGTTCCAGTTCATCTCATTGAACCCTTGACTGTTTACGATCCAACTACTATTGTAAGCGAACGGGTAATAATCAGCGTACGAGAGAAGGTACGGAATGAATTCTTTGAATGAATATTCAATGCAGCAAAATTGGAGGTGATGAAGAATGATGCAAGAAGAGGTTATTGAGGAATTGAAGAAGATAGATACACCTACGATCACCAACGTCGTAGCCACATACCGGAGTTCATTGAGACTGTATGATGCGTGGTTTGGCGAATGGTACACGGATACTACCATAAAATGCATGTATCCGGAATATGATCCTACAGTAGGGTACGTTGCGACTGTTGTATATGGGTTAAAGAGCCCTCATACCGCTGGACTAAGGGACCAATGGGTTCTCCCTGAACATTTAGATGAGATAAAGAAACCCATCATATTGTGTGCTAAGCAGGATTTTCCGCCTGAACTCAAGAACAGGGTGGGGCTGTTTGGTGGGATGATGGCGAACAGGTTCAGTGTACAGGGGGTTGTAGGTATTGTAAGTGATGGGCCAATGCGGGATTTTGAAGAGATCCGTAGGGAAACTAACATTCAGATGCTCGTAACAGGTCTAACACCCGGCCACGGAGATTTTGTTGTGAAGGCAGTAGGTGTTCCCGTATCCATTGGGGGGATGACCGTTATGCCCAGTGACATGGTCCACATGGATGTTCACGGGGCCTGTAAGTTTCCGGAAAAGTGTGCAGAAGAAATTCTAAAGCGGGCCAAGGAAGCATTAGCTGAGGAATCGGAGAAAAAGGCGTTCTTTCAGCAACCAGATTTCTCCTTGGAGAAGTGGAAGGCACATGCGGGTAATTAAGATTTCATTCTTCGACAGTGGGAAAGAGCCTCACAGCTTGTCCGCTTTGCAGTCTTGAAGGGCATAGGGACTGCCGGATGGCTGGCAGTAGAGGTGCAGCGACGGGCTAAACGATGTTCGCCAGCACCGCCAATAGCAAAATTCGTGTTAATGTTCTCATGGGTCTAAACTCTCTTTTTCTTTTTAATGACAGATTCACACAACGTTGGCATATTGCCGAACTTCGGACAATAGCCACTCTCAGATTCCAAACCCGAGATTCAAAGACCCGCAGCTTTCCGCCCCACCCTCACGGATGGTTTGGCCTTTCGGCTTAAATTGCAGGAGCCGTGACCCGGATTACGCAGGGCGGCGCACCGGACGGGGTATTTACCTAACGAGGGCAATAAGGAGGAAAAACCCCCGGCCCATTTCCCGACGGCTCCCGCATCTTTCATGCAATTCTTTCTTCAATTAGGCCTTCCAAGGCTTTATCCTTCGATTGGGCA
>JABAOF010038141.1_pt4 | contig 14790 bp, 12 predicted proteins | sample 7062171 | NCBI WGS metagenome assembly JABAOF01 (sample SAMN14538628, study PRJNA623070) | marine sediment metagenome | biome: marine biome [ENVO:00000428]; feature: marine pelagic biome [ENVO:01000023]; material: deep marine sediment [ENVO:00002113] | place: India: Gulf of Khambhat ...
CGCAGGTGAGAGGCTTTTCGCGAACTTCGCCGCCTCTGCCGGCGACCCGACGATGTGGCTCAGGACACCCGTGTCCTGGAGCAACCCGTCGCAATCCATACGCAGCCTGAGAACAACCCTCAAGTTAGCGGCGTCTCCAGCCACTCCACGTCGGAAAGCCATCTTCATCCCTAAGCGTCAGGACTTGGTTCCCCTTTTTGACTTCTGCGGCAATGATGGCCGGCTTCTCTCGAAACATGATTCTGGACCCTTTGACCTCCACGGTGTCTTTGGGCTCAATCTTCGTATCCTGGCGCGTTATATACCAGATGGGACCTAAGTGGACTGACATGGTCTCCCGCTCCGTCTTCACCGTCAGATGCACCCCATGGGACATCCCCCGCTGGGGGATGATGCGGTCCACGCTGACTACTTCACCGCGGATCGTCTCCACAGTTTTGGGATCATACATGCGTCCGTAATGGTCTCCGGGACCCCAGCCTCCGCCTGCTTTCCATTTCAGGGCTCGCTGAGCGAATGATTGAGGAGCCAAGAGAAGGCCGCTCAGGGTAATCGCCGCCATGAAGATTCCAAGCTTCCTCATGATGTCCTCCTTGTTCATGACCATCAAGAGCCCGGCGTTTCAGGATCGATGTCGCTCACGGGATCCTCCGAAATGTCACTCAGCAGATGTCGAGACTGCCGGGCATGTCCGAATACATCGGCGACCATCTCTCGCAGATGGTCATCTCACGGGATCGAGAGGACCGATGATATTCCAGAGTGGTATCGCCCGTCATTAGCCAGGCGGTGTACGCACCCGCCAACGTCGGGGGGAGAGAATCACGCTGAGGAAGAAGCAGCTGGTGGCTGTCAGCACCATGGTGGCCCCGGAGGCGGTATCGAGCCGGACCGATAAGAGCAGGCCGGCAACCGCCGAGAGGTTTCCGATCAGGACGGCCACGGCCATCATCGCCCGGAAGTCCTCGGTGAGTTGGTAGGCCGCCGCCGCCGGGATCACGATCATGGCCGAGACCAGGATGATTCCTACCACCTTGATGGCAAGGACGACGGTGAGCGCCATGACACTGAGGAGGAGCAAGTAAAGGCCCTGCGCGGGCACACCGCTCACCTGTGCCATCTCGGGATCGAAAGTGATGAAGAGGAGCTCCTTGAAGAACAGTCCCACGACGGCAAGCACCATGACCCCCAATGCCCCGCTGAGCCACAGGTCCTCGCGGGTCACCGAAAGGACCGAGCCGAACAGGTAGCCGAAGAGGTCCACGTTGTACTCCCCCATGAGACCGATAAAGAGGATCCCCAGGGCCATGGTACCGGCGAAGAAGATGCCGATGGCCGTGTCTTCTCGAACCTCTGCCCGGCGGCTTGTCCAGGCGATAGCCCAGGCGGTACCCAGGCAAAACACCACCGCTGACAAGAGCGGGTTCACTCCCAGCAAAAATCCCAGGGCCACGCCGCCGAAGCTGGCGTGGGCGATCCCCGCCCCGATGAACGCGAGTCCCCGCAGCACCACGTACACGCCGATGACCGCGGTCACCGTCCCGATAAGGATCGAGGCAACCACAGCCCGCTGCATGAAGGTGTAGCTCAAGATCTCGAGCACGGATCACCCCTCTCCAGGTCCGTGGCGCTCGACGACGATGTGAGGAAGGTCCCCATGCCCAACCATGACCGCTCCGTGGCCATACATACATTCAATCACATCAGGTTGCAGGACTTCGCCCGGACGGCCGTGGGCAAACAGTCGACGGTTCAGGCAGGCGACCTGGTCTACATGCTGCGCCACCACCCCCACATCGTGGGACACCACGATCACGGTCATTCCCTGTCGGTGAAACGTATCGAGCAGCTCGAACATCCCCTCGGTGGTGCCCACATCCACGCTGGTGGTCGGCTCGTCCAGGATGAGGAGTTCTGGCTCCGTGGCCAACGCACGCGCCACCAGGACGCGCTGCCGCTGCCCGCCGGAGAGCCGGCCGAACTGTCGATCGGCAAGGTCGGCGAGACCCACGCGCTCCAACGCGAGGCGGGTCGCCTGGCGATCGCGCGTCCCGGGACGCCGGATCAGGCCCACCTGTCCGTATCGACCCATGAGCACGACATCAAAGACCCGGATGGGGAAACGGGGGTCAATCTGCACCACCTGGGGGACGTACCCGACCCGCCCCCATTCACTCCCGAGGTCACGGGGCACCTTCCCAAAGAGGCGGACCACCCCTGTTGTCGGCTCGATAAGTCCAAGGGCCGTTCGGACCAGAGTGGTCTTACCCGAGCCATTGGGCCCGATCAGGGCAAGGAACTCGCCCCGCATCACCTGCAGGCTGACCTCCTCAAGCGCAATGAGACCATGGTACTGAACTGTCACACCGCTCAACTCGACGATGGAATCCATCACGTCTCCCTTACCGCAGGGCAGAGGCCATCTGGGCTACATTGTACCGCATCATCGCGCCGTACCCACGGTCTTTCAGGGTCGATCCGAGTGGATCAAGAAACAGCACCTGCGCACCGCTTTCCTGGGCGATGGTCTCCGCGGCCTTGGGCGAGAACTGGGGCTCCGCGAAAATGGCCCGGGCACCGATCCGCTTCGCCGTCTCAACGACCCGGGCAAGCTCGACCGGCGAAGGTTCCCACCCCGGGGATGCTTCGATTACAGCCACCTGCTCCAGGCTGTAGCGCCGAGCGAAGTAGACCCACGCGGGATGAAAGGCAATGAACTGTCGCCGCCTCCATGTCCCGACCTGAGCGACGATTTCTCGATCGAGGTTCCCAAGTTCGGTCAGTAATCTCGTCGTGTTCGTTCTATATATCGCTGCGTGATCCGGATCCGCGCGGACCAGGGCATCTCGGATATGTCCCACTTGCACCATGGCCTGCCGGGGGTCCAGCCAGATATGGGGATTGCCGCCGGAGTGGTCGTCGTCACCGTGAGGGCCGGCCTGCTCNNCGGAGTGATCGGTGTCAGCGTGCCGGTCGGCCTGCTCGTGCTCACCGGCCTCGAGGATGGAAATCCCCCTTGAGGTATCGACAACCTCGAGTGCGGGATTGTCCACCGCCCTGACCAGCTTGTCGGCCCAGAATTCGAACCCGACCCCGTTCAGCACGAGCAGGTGTGCCCTGGCCACCTGCGCCACCTGGGACGCTTTCAACTCATAGGTGTGGGGGCTCGCCCCGGGAGGGATCAGTGTGAGTACCTGGACCCGATCTCCTCCCACCCGCCGCGCGAAGTCCGCCAAGGGATCAATACTCACCGCGACTGAGATACGGTCGGCCCCCACGGCTCTCCCCGATGCGAGCCCGATGAGGACCAGAAGCACAAGATGCCACCTCCGTGGATCTTGCCTCACCCTTTTCCACCCTCCGGTTCCCGGACTAAATCAGACATCTCTCCTTTTGCCTGGCTGGCCCCACGCCACCGCTATCCCCGAATCCCACGGCCCACCCAGGCTATAAAGGAACCACATCACCACCATGTAGGTCCTTATGATCACGGTATTCTCCACGCGCAGACGGTAGGTTCGCCCACGGCCGCCTCGACAAATTCCCGCTTCAAACACGCAAAGCGGAGACCACAGCAGTGAAGTGAATTCACAGCGTGGCACCCCGCCTTGATGAGAGGGGATCGGTCCAGCCGGTGTTAGGCCAAAAGGGGCACCTCCCCCGCCAGGCGCAGGTGGTTCTGAACCCCCTTCACGCCTGCGATATTCTCGGCGGCAATGCTCAGGGCCTGCCGTTCGTTCTCGGAACCCACCAGGCCCCAGAAGTGAACAATCCCATGGTCTACCACGACCGACAGGGAATGGGTATCTGCCCAGGGCTCCCGCGCTAGGACCGCCAGGAGCTGGGTCCGGATCGCCTCGTCATCCCGGGCCTCGGGGGCTACCGGCTTGAGCCCTCGCACAGCCAGTCCCCGCAGGAGATCCGCCCGGCTCACGATCCCGACGAGTCGCCCATCCCGGACTACGGGAACCCGTTTGATCCCCTTTTTCTCAAGGAGCTCTGCAATCTCGGCGACGGGTGTTCCCTCGCTCACCGTCAGGACCTCCCGGGTCATCACATCCCTCGCGCGTTGCCCGTGGGTCTTGACGAACTCGCGCGCAAGGTCCTCGGCCTCCCCAAAGGTGGCAAGCCACCAGGACCGACGACGTGCGGCCTCACCCCGGCGCATCAGGTCCCCCTCACTGACGATACCAAGGACGCGTCGGTCCTCGTCAATGACCGGCACCGCGCTAATGTGGCGCTCGAGGAGTAGAGCCGCGATCGCGTTGATCGGCATCTCCGGACCCACGGCCACCACCTTTGTTGTCATGATGTCCTTGGCATTCATCGGTCTCCTCCTCACTCCGCCTTCATCTCGATTCGATCTTTCACTCCTTCGCCAGCTTGGAAACTCTACTCATATTCTAGTTCTCGAAGAGGGCCTCGCCAAGCTGATTGTGATTCTTTCCATGATCAGCCGGAGACGAAGCACACGCGCCTCATCTCACGGCCCGCTCAGCCAGCCGAGCTGCTCGATCACCCGCTGCCGGATATCCGCGGGAGGAGGGAGAGGATCGACAAGACTCCCCCCTTTTATCCACTGATTGAGCAGGCCCTCCATCATTTTGCCACACTCGCAACGGGGAGGCTCTTCTGCCTGCGGCCTCAGCCGATTTTCGTGGCAGAGGCAACAGCGATACACCTGCTTGGCCCCCGATGATTTCCCTCGCTTCGCGACAGGGCCACCTTCAATCTCTACGATATCCATCGAAAAATCAATGACCGGTGCGTCGCTGATGGCCGTCCCCACTCCGTACCCATCCACAACCGAGTGCAGATCACGGATCTGGCGTTCACCGATCCCGCCGCTTACGAAAATCTTGACGTGCCCAAACCCACGCAGGTCGAGTTCCCAGCGAACCTCCTCCGCAAGCCGCTTGAAGTCGCCCCGCCGCGAGCTCGGCGTGTCGAGACGGACCGCGTACAGGCGATCGCCCAGAGCCGAGGCGACCCTCGTGGCCTCGAACTTTTCGTCCTGAAAGGTATCGATCAACGAGATTCGCTTTACATCAGCAGGAATCACGCGGTCGAACGCCTTCGTCGCCTCGACGGTGTCGCCGTAGACCAGAATCAGGGCGTGCGGCATCGTGCCCGTCGGGGGTTGACCGATCAGCTCGGCCCCTACACCTACCGATACGCCGTCGCAACCTCCAATGAACGCGTTTCGCTCGATGAACGGCGCCAGGATCGGATGCATCCGCCGGGCGCCAAAGCTGATGAGGGTCCGTTCGCCTGCCGCTAACCTGCACCGGGCGGCCATCGTGGCAATCCCGCTCGCCTGACAGAGGAGGCCGAGGATAGCCGTCTCATAGAGACAGAAGTCAGTGTACATCCCCTCGATCTCCAGGACCGGTTCCGGTGATCGAAAAACCGTTCCTTCCAGCATTGCGCGAACATCCAGATCTATTCCGCCCAACAGGCTGGCAACCTCCTCGAGTCCTGCCAGTACTGCCCAGCTCCAATCTCTGGGAAGGGTTTTGGCGATAAACTCGGCTTTGACGCGTTTATCCCGTCCCTCGGCCTTCAGGATCTCACGAGTCCTGGCAAAATAGATATCGGTGACCTTTCCAGCCTTTATAGCGGCATGGGTGGTACAGTGAAACATCCTCGGCCTCCGATAGCACCGGGCGTCCGGAATGTTATAGCGCGGCCACTCACCGAACCGCTCGAGCCGTGGTAAGGGCTTGATCGTTAATCATGATCACCAGATCCAGGGGCCTGCCTGCTTGATCCTTGACATGATGATATAAGACAGCGCCGCGCTCGAAGCCGAGGGGGGAGGGGAGAACCCGATCTCGACGGCCAGCAAGATGAGATCTATTTTGTTCCGGCCGTTCCGGCCTACGCTGCTTCCTCGCCGGAGTCTCGCTCCCCGACCCCGGCCTCTGGCCTGACCTGGACCGCCAACACCGGACAGGGCGCCTTGCGAATCACCGCCTCCGCCACGCTTCCGAGGAGGACGTGGCTCAGGCCGGTGCGCCCATGGGTCCCCATGACGATCAGGTCGGCCTGCTCCGTCTCGGCCTCTGCCACGATGGCCTCAGCCGGGATCCCCACCAACACCTTTCTGCAAGCGCGCAATCCTAATGCCTCAACTGCCTTTTGTCGGCGCTCGAGTTCTTGCTCCAGAGGCGCGAGACAGCGCTCCATCCACCCTGCGGGTGTGGGGACCGGTTGCTCTGCCACCCCGGCCATTTCAGCGGGGCGCACCACGTGGAGGAGAACCACTTCAGCCGCGAGGACATCGGCCAACGTCAGGGCATAATACCAGGCTCCTTCTGACACCGGTGACAGATCGGTCGCCCACAGAATCCGTTGCACCTTGGCCAGAGGGCGGTCCCGCTGTCCCAGCCGGAGTGCGAGGACGGGGATGGGAACGCTCCGGAGCACCGCCTCAGTCACGCTTCCCATGAGCAGATGGGCGATGCCGGTACGCCCCTTGGTCGCCATCAGGATGAGATCGGCCCGGCTCCGCTTCGCGGCCAAGGCGATCCCTGGGGTCGGCTCGCTCACCTTGACTGTGAACTCCACCTCCAGGAACCGTCGGACCTCCGCCGGCACCACGGCCTCGAACCACTGCCGCAACTCCTCACGGACGTCGTTCAGCACAGCCACTTGCGTTTTCCCCATCGTTCTTCCAACCTGTCGGACCATCTCCGCACCCGGGAGGGCATGGAAAAGGACGATGTCGGTCTCTGCTCGCATCGCCAGCTGCGCGGCGAGGCGGCATGCGACCTCGGCATCGCGAGAAAAGTCGGTGGGGACAAGAATCCGGCCGATCTTCACAGTCAGGTTCATAGCCTCCCTCCTACCTCAGTGAGGGACAGAACCTCGATCCCCGCCCCCTCAAGAACACGAAGGATTTCCTGAGGTGCGGACGCCTGGAACCGCAACATCAGGATTCGGCTCGTCGCTGCCCCCGGGCTCGCGGGCTCGGTCCAAGCCCCCACAAAGCTGCCGACTTCCGAGGGCAACTCGGCACAGAGACGGCTGACCTCCTGTAACCTTCCAGGGATTTCTGCAACGGATACCTCAAGGCGCGGTGAGCCGGATAGGTCATCCAATAAGGATGCGAAGGCCTGGAGCATGTCCGTTTCGGTCACGATCCCCACGAGCCCGCCAGCCTCTATGACCGGCAGACAGCCGATCTTGCGGCCAGCGAGGAGGTGCACCGCCTGTGCGAGTGGCGTGTGCGGGGTCACAGTGATCACCTCTTCGGCCATCACCTCCCACACGGCGATCCGATCCATCGCAGCGGTGAAATCCTTCGTCCCGGCGGGACTTGTCGGAGAGGGCAAGGCTTCCCGGACATCCCGATCGCTGACGATCCCCACGAGCCCGTCCTCCGAGACCACCGGGATGTGACGGATGCGATGCTCACCCATGAGCCGGCACACCTCTCGAAGAGAAGCCTGGGGCCCCACAACCACCGGCGCCGGCTTCATAATTTTTCCAACCGTCGTCACGTACATGGACGCCCCGCGAACGCCGTTCATGGTTTAGGGTTCAGAGCTCACGGTTCACAGATTGCAGTTCATGGTCCAGAGATCAGGGTTCAGAGTCTCGGCCAAAAATGGATTACCGTTCTTAAGCCATGAACTATGAATCATCAACCCTGAACCCCTTTGTCGGTCAACGGTGCTTCTTCCAACCATCCACTACCCCATGCTGTTCCCGGAGGAACAACAAGCACGGGGCAGGATGCGTGCCGAAGAACCTCGTCGGTCACGTTCCCGAGAAGAACCCGCGGCAGACCGCTCATCCCACGCGTCCCCATCACGATGCAGCCTGCGTTCATCTCTTTAGCCATGTTCGCAATTCCGTGCGCATCCACGCCGGTGACGAGAGAGATGCCAACTTGTTCTGGAGTGAAACCGAGGCTTTCGCCGAGGGATCGGAGCCGCATCTCGGCATCCCGGCGAAGCTTCTGGGCCTCCCGCCGCATCGCCTCCGGATCCCGCTCCCCCTTGGGGGGGTGTGCCTCAGGCAGGACGTGTAGCAACACCATGCGGACCGCCAGCTTTCGCGCGAGGAACGCTGCCGCCCGGGCCGCAGTGGTCGCCCCCTCGGAAAAGTCGGTCGGAACCAGGAGTGGGCCAATCCCCTCTGCCACCAGCTCAAATCTGCTCGCAACGGCCACCGGACACGGAACCTTCTTGTACAGGCTCTCCGCGACGCTCCCCAGGAGCACGCGAGCCATTCCCCGTCTGCCATGCGTCCCGACAACCAGCATGTCAGCTCCGATTTCGCGTCTGAGTCCGACGATGGCCTCGACCGGGTTGCCGCTCTCTACGCGGGTGGTTCCCTTCACCCCGCACTTCGCAGCCTGATCCTGGGCGGCGCGCAGCACTGCCTCGGCGTTTCCAGGGTCGTCCGACGGACGGACGACATGCACGAGAGTCAGTCGACCCGCTAACCATCGGGCGAGCGTTGAACCGAAACAAACGGCCTCACGAGACTGTTCGGACCCGTCCGTCGCCACCAGTATATGGATCGTCATCTCCCCCCCGAGTCCGTTCGCTGGGTCAAGAATCGTGCCTCCGTTCGGTGCCCAGTCAGGGTTTCTCTGCAAGCTCTAGATGGTATACCGCGAGATCGTGATACTTCCCCGCGCGATCGAGGATGTTGCGCGGGAACCGGGCAACCTGTGTGAATCCCCGTTTTTGGAACAGGTCGATGGCCGTTTCATCATCGGCCGGGACTTCGGCGTACAGCCGTTCGAGGCCTTCCCTCCCGGCGATCTCTGCGAGCGCATCAATGAGCCGCGAGGCGAGCCCTTTGTGCCGATATGCAGGGTCGACCACTACGCGGACGCCGCCCATATGGCGTCTCCAGCCCTCTTTCCGACGATGAAGCGACGCATCGGCGATAAGGCGACCGTCCACCTCGACGACCAGTGGCAACACCCGATCGTAGTTCAGGTTGTCGGTCCACTGATCGATAATCCGCATGTCTCTGACGTCATCCTTGAGGAAGCGCAGCTCGTCTTCAGGAACACGCTTGAAGAAAAGCGCCAACCGTTCGCGATCCTGCTTTTCCATGGGGCGCACGGTGACTCGCGTCCCGTCCTCGAGGTCCCAGGTTTTGGGGAAGTCAGTCAAAAGTCCAGTTGCCTTTACCATGCTCCACCTCCTCTTCACCCGGACAGTTCTTCCCTGTGCGCACACACTTCTGCATTCGCTCACAAGCATCAAATCAGCAAACCAGGTGCCATCGGGATGGCGTATAACGAGCTTAGCGCTAACCTCCTTATTATTAAAGAAAATAGCGACCAGTCGACCCCCCAAGCGGGTTGAACCATTTCCGGTTCACTGAGACAGGGCTGCCCCACGCCGATCACCGGTCGACGCACGGTCGAACTCGAAACGGTGAGGGGGTGCGCACAAGGGGTCCTCGGTTGGATGGGACAGGCGTGCCCCATGGCTTCCAGGTTGTCCCAGGCGGAACGCAGCGTATACCACGTAGCGAGTGGCTTGGAGTTCAGAGCTGAGAGCTTAGAGAGGGTTCACCGAACCATCCATCCTGAACCATGAACTGCAAGCTGTGAACCATGAACCAAGTCGGTGGTCGGTCGTCGGTGGGCGGGGACTAGGCGTGTTCGATGCGGTAGCGCTTGATGAGGCGGTGGACCGTCTTCCGATCCACTCCGGCGGTCTTGGCCGCCTGGGAGATGTTCCCCTGGTGCTTCCTGAGGAGCGCCATGAGGTACTCGCGCTCAAAGGCCTCCACCCAGTGCCGCTTCGCCTTCTTGAGGCTCAAGTGATCGGCCACTGCAGCGGTTGGGGCCTTTTGCGGAAGGCGAAGATTCGCAGGCACTTCCGCGGGAGAGATCATGTCCCCCTCCGCCAAGACCACGGCGCGCTCCATTACGTTCTGAAGCTCCCGAACGTTTCCGGGCCAAGGATACGCTTCCAGGAGCTCAAGCGTCGCGGATGCGATCCCCTTGACCTCCTTGCCACTCTGGGCGGCGTATCTCCTGAGAAAATGGTAAGCGAGGAGGGGGATGTCACCGGGTCGTTCGCGCAGAGGTGGCAACGGAAGGGAAATGACATTGAGCCGATAGTAGAGATCCTCCCGAAACCTTCCTTCCTGGACCATTTGGGCCAAGTCCTGGTGGGTGGCCGAGATGACCCGAACGTCCACGTCGAGGAAGCGGTTGCCGCCGACCCGGCGGACCTGCCGCTCCTGCAAGACTCGAAGCAGCTTGGCCTGGAGGGGGAGCGGAATGTCTCCGACCTCATCCAGAAAGCTGGTCCCGCCGTCGGCGTCCTCAAAGAGGCCCCGCCGCATGGCCAACGCTCCCGTGAAGGCTCCTTTCTCGTGGCCAAAGAGCTCACTTTCGAGAAGATGTTCGGGAAGGGAGGCACAGTCCACTGGAACAAAGGCCCGCGACGCCCGGGGACTGTTGGCGTGGATACACCTGGCAATGAGCTCCTTACCGGTCCCGCTCTCCCCCACGATCAAGATGTTGGCTTCACTGGCTGCCACCTTCTTGATCAGGTCAAAGACCTGGATCATGGGACGGCTTCGTCCCACGATATTTTCGAACCGGTAGGTCTCGGTGAGTTGTTCCCGGAGGCGACGGTTCTCTTCGAGCAGCCGCCGTTGGGTCAGGGCACGCTCGATCACCAGCCGGAGCTGGTCAGAAGAAAAGGGCTTTGGAATATAATCGAACGCCCCTTCTTTGACCGCCTCCACCGCCGTCTCCACGGTGCCAAAGGCCGTGAAAAGGATGACCAACGCCTCGGGATCGACACGTCGAATGGCCCGGAGAACCTCGAGGCCGTCCATCCCGGGCATGCGTAGGTCGGTGAGCGTGACCACCGGGTGCTCTGCTTCAAAACGCTCAAGTCCCTTCCCGGGATCCGATGCGAGCAGAGCCTCGTACCCAAGCCGGTTGAGGACCCGGTTGCAGTTTTCCAGCATGTCCTCCTCGTCATCAATGACGAGGATACGTCTCTTCGTCATGGGTCGTGTCCCCTGTCCTCAATCCTCTGGGAATCGGGAGCTGCACGATAAAAGTGCTCCCCTCCCCCGGTCGACTCTCCACTCTGATCGCCCCACCATGCTCCTGCACTATGCCGTAACTGACGCTCAGCCCGAGGCCGCTCCCGTGTTGTTTCGTCGTAAAGAAGGGATCGAAGATTCGCGGAAAAACCTCAGAAGGGATCCCGGGGCCGGTGTCGCCCACCTGGATCTCCACTTTCGCCTGCTCGGAAATTGAAGATCGGCCGCCGATCGGATCCTCTCCTGCCGGATTGTCGACAAACGAACCTCGGCGAATCGCGGTCAAGACTCGAAGGGTCCCCCCATTCGGCATGGCCTCCCGGGCATTGGCGAGAAGGTTGACCACCACCTGTTCAAGGTGATTCGTGCTCCCCTGAATCTTGGGGAGATTCGAGGCCAGGTCTTTTTTCAGGGTGATCCCCTCCTTGGCCAGTTGTTTCTCAACCAGCAGGAGGGCCTCTTCCACCACCTGGTTCACATCCACCGGGGCCAGTTTCCAAGGGGCCTGGCGCGAGAAGGAGAGCAGACCCTGCGTGATCTTGGCTACCCGCCCGGCGTGCTTTCCGAGGACTTGGAGATCTTTCATGACCGTCGCCGCAAGCCCCTGCTCTCGCGCCTCCATGAGCATGAGCTCCACCCGGGACGTAATAATCCCGATGGGATTATTGATCTCGTGGGCGATGCCCGCCGCGAGCGTCCCCACGGCCGCCATCTTCTCGGACTGACGGGCAATCCGCTCTAGTTGAATGCGCTCGGTCACATCCTCGAGGGTCAGTACCGCGCCAATTACCTCTCCGGTCGCCGTTCGCAGAGGACTCCCCTTGATGTTGACCGTGACCAGCTTCCGGTCGCGGGTTTCATATTGAAATCCTTCCAGGGCTACCTCCTTACATTCTCCCAGGATCCTGGGAAGGATCTTATCAAACCCCTCCGCCCTCAGGGTTGGGAGGACCACTAGGATGGGCAGGCCGCGCACCTCATTGGCAGGGGCTCCGTACCTCTCCTCCATCGCCCGGTTCCAGTCGGTGATGCGGCCCTCTTTGTTCAAGACGACGATGCCGTCTCGAATGCTCTCGACGACGTTTCGAATGAAGGCCTCGCGGACCTGCGCCGCCTCGGCCAATCGCTTGAGTCCTTTGGCCTGACGGGCCAACGCTTCCTCCACCACCTTGCGTTCGGTGATATCCGTGATGAAGCCCATGGCAAAGATTCCGTCATCCGTCCCCACGAAGCTTAAGCTGATCTCAACAGGGAACTCGGTCCCGTCCTTGCGTCGGGCGGTGAGGTCGAGGCCAAGCCCCATCGGCCGAACACGAGGTTCAGCCAAGTAGGCCACACGGTGGCCGATGTGGGCGGTCCGGAACCGCTCAGGGAGCAAGACCTCAAGGGGTTCGCCGAGCAGCTCATCCCTGGTGTAGCCGAACAGCTCTTCCGTCTTCGCGTTTACGAGCACGATCTGGCCCTCGCGGTTGACAATCACGATGCCCTCCGCGGCAGACTCCAGAAGGGCCCGAGCGGTCGCCTCACTCTTCTGGAGGGCTTCCTCCACCTGCTTGCGCTCGGGCGCGAATGCGTCCAAGTTGGCACGCCGATGTTCCAACAACTCACGCTTGCGGTACTCTTCGGTCATCGCCTCATCACTCGCGTTTGATCGGCCTCAGACCACTCGGCTCAACGAGGGTCGCCAAAGAGGTCAAGCTGCCAGAGACATTGTCCAAAAGCTGCGTCGTATATACATAACATATACAAAATGAAGCAGAAAGCCAAGGGATTGTCTCGTTACGACGGGCCAGATCTCATCCCGTGCCTCGAGACCCAACTAGCCGGTCAAGTCCCCTTCTAAACCTTGAGACAGGGGGCAGAATCTGGCATGATCCAGGTCGTTGTTGCAGATGAAAGAAACGCGCGCCTCGAGCGCTGCGGGGTTATACTTCATCCGGGAGGCTCACCGACCTTCACAGGCACGCTCCTGTTTGATGAGAGGAGACACGCGCATTTCCGTGCAGGCTTCGTCGCTATGATTGATGACCTGATCCTCAAGTATGCATTCGTTATCTACAGCGTCATCGCAGGCCTTATTGCCAGCATCGCATGTGGGTTCGGCGCGTTCCCGCTCCTCATCCGCCGCTTGGATGCCAAGGAGCGCATCGGCCTCGGGTACGGATTCGCGGGAGGCCTCATGTTTGCTGCCTCGGTGTACAACCTCCTTCTGCCGGCCTTTACGCTGGGCGCCGAGGATGCCTCGCGGCTCTGGTCAGTTGTGCAGACACTTGGCGGAATGGGCGTCGGCTGTGCCTTTTTGTGGACGGTTGAACGATCCCTCACGCCTCAGCGCCTCAGATCCAAGTTTCTGCATATGTTTGCTGGACGGCTCGAGGCGCTCATCTTCATCGCCATGGCTTTCCACTCCGTTCCCGAGGGCGTCGCTGTCGGGGTCGCCTTTGCCTCCGAGAAGCATCTCGAAGCCGCTGCCGGGCTCGGACTCTACATCACCATTGCGATTACCATTCACAACATCCCAGAGGGCCTCGCCGTCGCCCTCCCCATGCACGCGCGGGGGGCCTCCATCGGCCGATGTTTTCTTTTCGCTTTCCTGACGAGTCTGCCGCAGCCCGTGGCGGCCCTTCCAGCAAGCCTGCTGGTGTGGTTCTTTAAGCCTCTGATGCTTCCATTTCTGGGCTTCGCGGCAGGGGCGATGATGTACCTCGTGCTGATGGAACTGATCCCCAGCGCCCTAGAGCGCCGCAGTCGCGCTGAAATTGCGTGGGCATTCATGGCCGGTTTTGGCCTGATGGCGTTCATCCAGGTCGGCTTCTGATCCGCTCCACTCCCCTGCTCTCCGGCGGCGATCCGGAAAGGGGCCACCGTGTCTCTCACCCTTCGGTGGCGAAAGCGTCTCCCAGTCCGCCGCCGTCGTGACTCCACCTGTAACTTGCGAACTCCACCGGAGGCATCCGCCCGACAAGCCCCAGCCAGACATTGTCCTTTATGAAGCTGCAGATCTTTGAGGCCGCAGCGCTCCCCTTAGGCGACCTGCGTCATATTAAGACCACACATCCCGCGCGGTGACCGATTGGCCATGAGCGTTCTCGGATCTACTCCTTGCCAGGATCGAGGGTAGAAAGACAACGGGGGATTCGACGGGGAGCCTTCAGCATATTCTTAGTAGAGGAAATCTCGGATGTCGTAGGGGGCGACGCGGGGGGGGGACCGAAAAGCAATGGCTCGGATGCCTCCGTGGATCGCCGCTTCCTGGGCCCCAAGCTCCTCTTCAGAGAGGGGCGTCAAGCCCACCTCCTGAGCCAAGAGCGAGTATGAGGCCGTGCGATTTTCCACCAACGGAGAGAGATAGATGAAGTCTCCAGCATCAAGGGGCATCCGATTCAGTGCTTCGAGGGTGTCTCGAATGTGGGCTGTTTGATATTGGTGCCCCCCAGCCCCCACAAGGACAATGATCCCGACCCCGATCCCTGCCCCCTTGAGCCGCTGGACCACCTCGACCGCATCCGCCGCCCTCCCGGGCTTTTCCAGGAACTCGAGCAGGGGATCGTGGCCGGTCTCGAGGCCTACAGCGACCCGGCAGAGCCCCCGAAAGCGGAGGGCCAGGAAATCCTCCACCGACTTCTCCACTCCAAGGAACATATCCATGAAGGCAGACAAGCCTCGGAGTTTCCCCGAGGGGTGGTCCGGATCGTACGGCAGCTCTGCGGCCAGGACCTCGAGAAGCTCCAGGAGACGGGCCTG
>JABAOF010002132.1_pt1 | contig 14787 bp, 9 predicted proteins | sample 7062171 | NCBI WGS metagenome assembly JABAOF01 (sample SAMN14538628, study PRJNA623070) | marine sediment metagenome | biome: marine biome [ENVO:00000428]; feature: marine pelagic biome [ENVO:01000023]; material: deep marine sediment [ENVO:00002113] | place: India: Gulf of Khambhat ...
TGAGATGTGGGAAACGAGTTATGCGCCCGAGTTCCTGGAAACCATGGAGACGTGGCTTCAAGATCTTGACGATTAGCTTGCGGAACTGGTATCGACCACGGACTTGCCCAATCTGGTGTCCTGTGACTATGACCCGTACCAATACATTTCTCACCGAGGAATATCTCTAGAAACCGATCCATGCCCTGAGGCATGGATCGGTTTCTACTTCCCAGAACTTACGGAGTACATTCCGTTGTCCACCTGTCCGGATCCGGGCAGGGGTAGACACATTCCAATTCTTTCTGCTGATTGGGCACCATACACCCAACTGGTGGAACCTCGGTTGGGGTGTACGTTGGCGTGGGCAGCGGTGGGGCTTTCACGACAGGCAGACCATCGAGATCCTCGTCGGTGTCAATGTCTCTCTCGAGCACCCAACAAGGGCGGTTGTAGCGTGGATTATTAACAACCACGTAGAATTCTCTAAAACCGGCAGCCTCTCCACCACCCACACCGAGGATTTCCACCTCTGTATCCGGCTGGAGGGCACTGACAACTTCGTAGAGTCCATCCCTTCCAGGACCATGCCAGCAGAGAGTCTCTACCAGAATGGTGCCGAATGGAGCTGGCTCGGGTGTGACCGTGGGCGTGGACGTCGGCGGTGAAGGAACGAGGGTAAACAGGGGTGTAGTGATAGCAAGCGGTTCAAGGACCTCAAGCTCATATGCACCCAGATCGCACTCCGCGCCTTGTGGGCGGTATACTCCACGCTGATCCGTGGGCAGGCAACTAAAGGGGGCAGCGCCATCGAACGCCGGGCTTCCAGGTAAGAGCGCATGGGTTTGGGTAGGCCCGCCATTATCCGCTAAGGGACCAAGTTGAGGGTTGGCGGACAATGTGAAGCCGGTGCAGCTGCCATCGCTGTCCAAGTTGTTCCCTGAAGGGGTTATTGCAGGAGCCGATGTGGAGAAACCGCAATCCCCTCCTGTGTTTTCCGCGATGATCGAACTGCTGATACCCACACCACCTGCATCCTCGATGTAAAGTGCAGAACTACCACCCGCTCCTGAGTTATCCGTGATCGTCGCGAAACTGATCATTAACTGCCCACCGGTATTATAGATTGCCGAACCCATGCGGTTTGGGCCGGGGGCAAGTGTGTTCCCGGAAACCGTACTGTTCACCAACCAGAGGAACCAATTATTTCGGATCCCTCCCCCGGTATTCGCCGTGTTATTTGCTATGGTACTGCCCCGGATATCCAATGCGTTGTTATTGGTAATCGCACCCCCATTCGATGCTTCATTTGCGACGAAGGAACTGTCATCAATGTCGACGTGTCCATTCTGTCCATTGCCGATCGCGCCACCCCAGAAAGCCTGGTTGCCGGAAAACGTGCTTCCGGAGATCGCAACGACGGAACCTTCCGATTGGTGATCGTTGAAAATGGCACCGCCTCCCCCACTTTCGCCACCCATGATCGCTATGTTATTGAGAAATTCCGAGTTCGATACCGTGAGATCCCCACCAGCATTGGCGATGCCACCGCCATACACAGACTGATTGTCTGAGATGGTGCTGTGGGATATCGTTACAGTTCCTAAGAAGTTACGAATCGCACCGCCATCTCTCGCTTGGTTTCCGGTAAGCGTAGTGGCGCTGATCGACAAAGATCCCAGGTTAAAGATCGCGCCGCCGAATTTGCCTAATTCGGGATTACCATTGGAGAGCGTGATCCCGTCTAATTCAAGCTCACCAGTGGTGTCAACGTAAAAGATACGAAACCGTGGTGTTCCCGAAACCGAGCTACGCTGAATGGTTGACCCTCTCCCGACAATAAAGATTGGAGAAGTGATCACAGGTAAGCCATTGCTGCCAACAAAGTCGGTGTTGTCCACCGACGTGAGTTCATAAATGCAGCTCTCGGCGAGGATGATCGTGTCCTTCGTTGCAGGAGTCGCGTTGGCATTATTGATGGCGTCGATCAACTCAGTGACACTACAACCGATTGTCCCGACACCGGGAAATTCGCAAGAGGCCAGGAAAAGTACCAGACATACGATGAGGAGTAATTTGATTCGCATGATAGACCTTCCTCTTTTAAGTACCTTTGCGGACATTGACCGAGTCAAGGTTTTAGGTTTCACGTCACCTCCCATCTGAGCGCTTGTGGGTAAGGTTGTGAAAATCACGCTCGCTATTCCCTTTTCAACAAGTAGGGTCTCTGCCCATTGCTAAAGAGGCGTAATATTGCCCTCTATCCTAGAAACGTATTTCGTTGAAAGAATGTGACAGCCGGTTTCTATAATACCGTGCAATGATGGGCACCGGATTGTGACCTTCCGATCATTCACAATTTGGGGGTGACGGGAGATGGGGTTGACGAATCCCTATTAGAAAAAGGAATGGCAAACGTTTGATGGATGAGCCTTGGTCAAATCGAGCGTATGAAAGACTCTTCTCCATCACTATATATCCCACTTCATTATACAAAAGGATTTTCAATCGCAGCCTTTGCGAGTCCGCAAAGAAACACACCAACACTGCCATTTTCTTCAAGCAGGACGACCTGTGGTACTTCAGCACCTATCTGCAACTCGAGAATCTGCTCTTGGATGAAGGGCACCGGTCTTGGGCGGAAAGGTATGCCGATTGAAAAGAAATGTGTGCAAACAAGCTCAGCAATCCTCTAACTAAATGACATTCTATGGTTCCATTGAAAACAAATGGACAGCCAGGATGATACCGACCGTGATCCATCTCTGGTTGTCCAATGCTTTGATGGAGGGGCATATCGCATGCCCCCGTGCCAAACCACTAATAAAAGCTAAACGGAAGCACCGCACCCCTCTCTGCCGTTCTCGTCGGCCATGAGCGCAAGGATCTCAAGCGGTTCGCTCTTGCTTGGGTCCCGGACCAGAGTTAACGCACTCATTTCGCAAGTTGAAACACAAACGCCACAACCCATACACTTTTCTCGGCTCGGTTGAGAAGTACCACCATTCAATTCGACCGCTTCAAAAGGGCAAGCAACGACGCAATCACCGCAGCCGATGCATTCCTCTGCGTTCACAGAACTCACATAGCCAGAAGCCGCCAGGACCGGCGTTCCATTGCGTACGGCTTGCATGGCTGTGCAGCAGCACTTGCAGCAGTTGCAAATGCCGAAAAATCGATTCAACATCACGTCCCTGAAGAAGGCGTGGTGAACGTGACCGCGAGCATGTGCCGCCGCCAGAATGTCACATGCCTCCTCAGAGGGGATCCACCTGGCGCGTTCCGGATGGTGCTCAATGATGAAACCCGCAAACGGCTCCCCTACGACCAGGCATACTTCGAGTGGCGAGCATGATTGTTGTCGGGAAGCACGGCACGGGCACTCGAGCACCACGATATGATCCGGATTCTTGAGGATGATGTCACGCGCATAACGGTAGGGGATCACCTTCTCCAAGTTTTCCAGACAGACATCCTCCCTCACCATGACCAGTTGCCGGGCTGCATCCTTGGTAAGAACTTTCGCATGATACGTTTGCTCAAGGCCACCCTTAGAATTGCCTTGATTGGGCGTCGATGGCAACAACCGTCCCAGGGTCTTGAGGATTGGGCTTATCATCCGTACCAGTCGATGCTCGCCGTTGAGGATGCTGATGTAGAGATACGGCCAGCGAGCATAGACGTAGCCGTGGAGGAAGGTAAAGATCGAATAGCCCGCCGTACGACGTCCCTCGTCAAAAAACGCTTTTGTCGAAGGACAAATCAAGCCGTCATTCGTGCCCTTTGTAAGCACTTGATTGGTTTGTTCTGACATAGATCACCTATTACGAAGATTTCGGTTAAGAAGGAGTTCTCCCTTGCCATCCAGCCTCTCAAGGATGATGCGCGACCATTCCCTAGCCCTTTCGATCTCGCCGTCATATAGGGGACCTTCTCTCCCCTCGACGTAGAAGGTCTCGGGGGGGACGATCCGTTTGCCCCCCAACTTGCGCAGCTTTTGGGCCAGCTTCTTGGCTGCCGTGAAACGCTCAAGGATCGGAGACATCTTGTAAGATGTGTCGAAGACGGCGACAGGTTTGCCTCGCAGTATACGCTTGGGTAACCTTTCGAAAACGGGGCGAACTGCCTCAGGCAAGTTCATTCGATGGGTTGGGCTTCCCATCACCAACAAGTCAACGTTCTCCAGGTCCGAAGCCATGATTTGATCGGAGCTGAGCAATCGAACGGGACCAACGGATTCGATCTCCTCAGCGATGGTTTCGGCCACCTTTTGTGTATGACCGAACTTAGAAAAGTAGACAACCAAAGTATTCACCAGTCTTGATCCTTTCCTGTTAGGTAGAAGCGATGCGCGTTGACTGAGGGTGCACCCCAAGACTCCAACAACCTCAATGCGACTGATACCTCCTGCACCTCGGACAGCGGAACAAAGGTAATCTCAGCTACACTGGCATCATAGAAGAGCGAATCGACGTAACGGATCTCATCATCGACGAGGACCTGTACCCATGCGTGTGAGGTCACGGTGCCGTCTGGGAATCGGTTGCGAAAGGCGTGAACGACTTTTGCATCGAAATCCAATTGGGTGAGCAAATCAGCCAGCGCATTGGCATGCTGTGAACAGTATCCATAGCCCCTTTCGAAGGCTGTGCCGTAGCTGTCGAAGCTGTTGCGCCGGCTGTAAACCATTCTGCTTTCCACCAGCACACGCGCCGCTTCCACCAATGCCATATCTGCCTTGCCTGATGTGCGTAACTGCCCCGCTGCCTGTGAAATTGTCATCCTGTCTAGGCCAGGTCGCGGTCCAGGCGGCAAGGATAGAGTGGCCGGAAAAGCATACAGCGGAACCCCTACGAGTACGATTAGCACTGCACAAATCCCCAATCGCAATGACATCTTACCTACATCCTTTCTTCTCATCATCGAAACCTACTCACGGAGCGCGTTCAGGACAAAATCGGCGACTTGACTGGAATCCAGCCAGATCTTCCCTTCGTCATCGGCTTGGGAGGCAATCCCGAGATAAAGACTCATGATCAATCCAGTGGTGGCATTTGAATCATGCGCTCGGAACACACCCTGTTCGATGCCAAGGTCAAGTATGTCTTTGTGGATCAATTGGTGCATCGGCTGATAAACCTGCCAAAGCATGACCTTCAACTCCTCATCGGCGCCATAGAGAGTGTTAACCAGCAGGCGAAATTGAGGCAGATATTCCGACACAACCGACCACCCTGCATCAAAGAAGCGCTTCAATCGGGTTTCAGCGTCCTCCTCATGCAGAACGCGTGGAGCGATGTATTCGAGGTGCGCCTGAGCGGTTTCATGGATCAACGCCTGCATGAGCGCCCGTTTGCTTTCGAAATAGTTGTAGATTGTCCCTTTGGCAAACCCGGCGGCCCTGGAGATTTGATTGATGTTCGCCTTTTCATAGCCCTGGCGGGCAAACGCTTCCGTGGCTGCCTCGAGCAACAACTGACGAGTTTCAGCTTTGACTTGTGCGCGTTCACTCTCTTTATAGCGTGGCATCGTCCTCCATCCTTTAATAATATGGGTGGGTGGTCACCCATATTATTGCATAGATTTGTATTGGTGTCAAGCCAGAAATGCGCACGTAGAACATCTAACCTTCAACTCAAAAGATCACAAGAGCTACACACGCGCGGATCGCAAGGATCTGGAGCACGCGTCCATCTATGATCACCACCCACCCTGACCGCATTGTGGTTTCTTCGTAGGAAAACGGCTGGGGATCAGATCGCTTTGGCGCACTCGGTCTCCAGTTTGGCATGTAGCCTATGTCACAAAGGACATCTATAATCCGTTGGGGAGGATGAAGCGAATCTCACCGATCGTGCAGTGAGGCTCGCCTTGAAATGATGTCCGCAGATAATGTAACCCACAAAAAGGAAGGGCTTCGATGAAACACCATCCGAGTCGGAAAGTGCTCCTTGCTTCGCTATTCCTGGGGATATTGGGATTGCTTGCATTCCCAGCGTCTGTGGAGGCCAGCATCTTCGTCGTAAACACCAATGATGATCTAGATGACGGTGTGTGTGATGTCTCACACTGCTCCTTGCGAGAGGCCATCAACGCGACAAATATGGGTGCAGGTCCGGATAAAATCCATTTCAATATACCTGGATCATCCCAAGTGACGATTCAGTTGAACTCCCCTCTTCCAGCACTCCAGGATGATGGCACCATCATCGATGGCACCAGCGAGCCGGATTATGCCGGCTCACCCGTGATCTACCTTCACAAGGCGATCGAGATCATCGAAGTGGGTATATCGATCGAATCAAATGGAAACACCGTTCGTGGCTTGGGCCTGGTCGGCTTTGGCGTCTGGCTTTCCAATGATCCTTATGCTTATCACAATTGGCTAGGTGGGGCTATCGTCATCCACGGCGCCGACAATTTAATCGTGGATAACGTCATTGGGTCGGGCGCCTGGTTAAACAGCACGGGTGTTCGTATTCAGGGTCCTGGGAACAGCGTGATCGACAACGTAATTTCCGGGAACAGTATGGGAATTTACGCCGATCACCCCAACTGCTTGATCCAGGGCAACACGATTGGCCCGGCCCAGGACGGGATCACGGCCGTTCGGAACCACATCGGAATTCGCCTTATGAACGGTGCTGACGGAACATTGGTAGGCGGAGACGCCAGCGGGGATGGCAATCTGATCTCCGCAAATGAGAGGGCAGGCATCTACATGTCTTCCGACAATAACACGATCTATGGTAACTTCATCGGCGTTGATTCAACCGGTACCAGTGCATTGCCAAACGGAACTGGGATCGAATCCTTCGGAATGGACCACCAGATCGGAGGCGGGTCTCCAGGTCAGGGAAACCTGATATCCGGAAACGACCATCACGGCATTTGGATCTCGGGTGATGGCAACCATGTAATCCAAGGCAACAAGATCGGCACCGATATAAGCGGCAACTATCTCATACCAAATGGGGGTGAGGGGATCGAATGTGAAGGTGGTCCCAAGCTTATCGGGGGGATTTTACCGGGATTGGGCAACCTGATTATGGGAAACTTAGGCAATGGGATCTATATTAATGATTATGGTGGAGGCAACGTCATCGCTAAGAACACGATCGCCATGAATGAGCAGTCCGGGGTCTATGTTGACAATATTCTCGAGAATACAATCACACAGAACAGCATCTATGCGAACGATGATCTTGGCATTAGAACGGCATGGGGATACAACCAGGGAGTCGAGTACCCACTACTTTCCTCGACCCTGGGGGTGACAATCAAAGGCACAGCCTGTCCGAACTGCCTGGTCGAGGTCTTCCTTGCCGACCCCGATCCCACTGGGTACGGTGAAGGGAAGGAGTATCTAAACAACGGTTATGCCTCCTCAAACGGTTCCTTCAGCATCCCCGTCAACGGACTCGGGTTCTGCGACCCTGTAACAGCCACCGTAACCGATGCCGCAGGCAATACATCCGAATTCTCCTTCAACATTAATATGAACTGCCTCTACATTGGACCGCTCTTCCTCTACCCTATATGGGTCTTTATCATCATCGTCTTTGCGGCAATCGTCTGGATTGTACGACGCAGGCGTCCTGCGATGCCCGGGTGGAGCGTACCATTCATTGCGTTCGGCGGTGGCGCGCTTTTTATGGTGCTCGTTACGGCATTACCCTTCGTGGAGGCGGACTTCGTACCCAGGTCCACCTGCGGCGACGGGGTGGTCAATGCCGGCGAGCAATGCGATGGCGATGATCTCTCGTTTTGTCGCTCGGACCAGGTATGTAAAAACTGCCGCTGTGTGACGGTCGTAGAGGCCCCCATCTGTGGCGACGGGGACAGGGATGGAGAGGAGCAGTGCGACGGTGACGATCTGTCCTTTTGCCTGTCGGGCCAGGTTTGCGAGAACTGCCGCTGTATCACCATGGTGGAACTATGTGGAAACGGGAGCGTAGACGAGGGAGAACAATGTGATGGGGACGATCTTTCCATGTGCCGCTCGGATCAGGTTTGCCTGAACTGCCGTTGCGTTACGATGGAGGGCATCTGTGGAAATGGAATCAGAGACGAAGGCGAACAATGCGATGGCGACGATCTGTCGTTTTGTCTCTCGGGCCAAGTCTGTCAGAATTGCCGCTGCATCACAGTGGTTGAGACGTGCGGAGATGGAATCGTAGACGAGTGGGAGCAGTGCGATGGTGACGATCTGTCGTATTGTCTGTCGGGTCAGGTCTGCGAGAACTGCCGTTGCATCACACACGTCGAGGTTGAGATCGAAAGATGCATCTACCAAGCGGCCGTTAACGCCAACTGCCGCCGCAGCGATTACGCCGAGTCGGACCAAGTCGAGATCTTGATGCAAGGGGAAGAAGCCGCGCTGGTGGCGTTGAATCCCGAATACACGCACGGCCTATTCGAGTTCGAGGGCCGGAAACAATGCTGGATCTGGCTGGGTTTGCTGGACGGGCCCGAGAATCCGTTCGGGACATGTGACGTAGAGATCATCGACCCTCCAGAAGCACCAAGGGAGCCTGCCTGTCAGCAGGACTTGGATGAGGAGAGCTGCATCGCAGCTGGTGGGGAATGGATCGTGGGTGTAGCCCCAAGTTGCAAGTGCCCGGAGGATTGAAACTTGCATATGAAGCCGTTATTCAAGCGCCTCCCCGCGAGTTCAATGCTTGCAGGGAGGTGCTTGTAATCCTCTACCCCCAGGTTATGAGACCGAATCCTTTAGGAGTACCCCACCCACAACCAAAAGAAAAACGCCCTCGCAGGCGCTTTTCCATGCAGGTCGCGGGTCACTAAGAAGATTACCCAGTAATCAACCCCTCGCTCATCGACAAAAACACCCTACCCGCACTCCCATCGACCGTAATGACCTGACCATCCCGAATCCGATGGGTCGCGTCGTCCGTGCCCAGCACGGCCGGTATGCCGTACTCTCGAGCTACGATCGACCCGTGGCTGAGCGGTCCACCCACATCGGTGACAATCGCTGCAGCACGCGCAAACAATGGCGTCCACGCCGGTGTGGTGATTGAGGCCACGAGCACATCCCCTGCCTTCATGCGGGCAAAATCCTCTGGACCCCTCAAGACACGAGCCGGGGCTGTTACACGACCAGGACTGGCGGCGACACCTTTGAGAGCACTATCGCCTCTTCTCGATCTCCCCGCCCTCATCTTTCTCACGAATTTGAGATCAGGAAGCATCACCGGTGGTGTGACCTTCTTTGCTGCCTGCCATGCGGCCTTCCGCTGGGAGACGGTCGTGGAGAATGAACTCAGTGGCTCATTTTCAGCAATCCTCAATGCTGCCTGCCCGATTTCATCCTGCTTCAGCCAGAAGATATCATCTGGATCGTTAAGCGCCCCAGCGGCGACAAAACGATTGCCAATCTCGAGGAACATCTGTCGTAACAGCGGGTAACCCAAGCCGATATCCGCCAGCCCATCCTCACGGAGGGGCGCAAAGCGTTGCGCGGTCGCCAGGAGCTTGCGGAACAACCTCAATCGCCACCCTTTCAATCTTTGTAACATGGCATCGGTCGCCAGTTCGCGCTTCTCGCCTGCCGCAGTTTGTCGTGCATGCGGGTTGGTGCCTTGACCCTTGATGAACATTCTGCATGTATCGATAAGCGGTGCCGGATCATCGCTGGGCACCGGGTTAGCAAAATCAAGATTGTAGATCGTATGCCCAAATTGACGTATGTGAGCCTGGAACCGATCCACCCATTCCCGCCAATCCTCGGCGCTCACTCCAGAGGGCGCCTTGCCGTTTTTAACTTGCTCTGCCAGTTGCTGTGTAGGCGTGTTATTCAAGTATGCGGCGAGGTCGTCACGCGCTCGTGCCCACACGGCTAAATCGTAGAGTGACTTTTCAGCCTGCATGGGGATACTGTCAAACCCCATCAAAAAGGTAGGCGCAGACGGCTCCTCGCGTCGCCGGATAAGACGCTGATAGACCAGGGTGAACAAGGCTTCGCTTATCCAGGCCCCGGGTAGGACACCGGACACCAAGGCAACGTATGCGTCGATTGCCGCTTCAAAGAGCTCCCCTGCCCCTGCGAGGATGTCGCCGGTTGCGAAATCCCTCCAAGGTGTAGATCTCCAGCGCTCGATCGTGGAGATATATCTCGGGCGCCCAACCTCAACCCAACGCTCAACAGGCCTGGACATCATGCGCTTCACGATCCCAACACTGCGTAAGAGTATCTGCACGATCTGCCCTAGCTTCATCGAGCCATTGTAGAACGCGTAGTCGTTTACACTCACGATGGGACCCTCCGGCATGAGACCCGTCTTGCCAAGGAAATGATCCATCTGGCGATTCATGCTCGCATTGATGGCTGCCAGACCAAGCGTGCCAAACAGGGGCGTCATGGGGTCGGCCATCAACTCCACAATGTTGTTGCGCATGGCGATGCCTCTGAAGTTCCATTCGGTCGGGGCAAGCGCCATGGGCTCCGGCAACGCCGTGATGGGCCTGGCCTGGACGATGCTGAACTCCTCCTCAGCCAGCACCCATTCGATATCCATCGGCATCCCGTAGAACGCTTCGATCTCTACACCTAGACGCATCAATTTTGCTGCTTGGGAGTCGGACAGCACCCGAGCACGACGTTTTCTCTTCGGCACGGGTTGCTCTTCCGTCCCGCTGGCAAGACGGACTGTCATCACCTGCTTGTCAGCCGTCTCGCGGGTAAGCACTTTTGCAGTCGCTTTATCCATGGTGAGCGTATCTGGAGTCACGATCCCACCCACAACGGCTTCTCCCAATCCCCAGGCCGCGTTGATCACGACTTGGTCGCGGTGCCCGGTGACGGGGTTGGCAGTGAACAAGATGCCGGATCTTTCCGCGTCCACCAATTGTTGAACGACAACTGCCACCTCATGAGTAGCGCTCATGCCTTTGGCCTCACTGTAGGCCTGCACGCGCTCACTCTTCCGCGACCGAAATACCGTGGTAATGGCCCCGCGGATCTCTTCATTGCTGCGTGCGTTGAGTACCGTCTCGAATTCACCCGCAAACGACGCCTCCACGGAATCCTCACTCAACGCCGACGAGCGCACGGCAAATGCCATGTCGGCATCCAAGGCGCGTAAACGGACCAGTTGGTCCTCGGCTTCTTTCCAAGCTTCCACCCGCAGATCATCACCGGAAAAGCTGGTGGGTAATATTACGAAACCCACCGGCACAGGAAACCCGGCCTGGTAAAGGTGGGCCAAGGATCCACCTTTTCCACCGGCACTCGATTGCATTTCTTCAGGTAGTTCAGCGAAGGAATAGACTGTCTTATCCATTGTGCCTCCGTATTTTCGGCTCTACTCGTGTGTCTTCGCTAGTGACGGAGAGCAGAGTCAGATTCAAATCCCACAAGCGACCAAGAATACCGCGTAGAGCCGCTTGATCCACCGTCACATGTATGCTGGTGACTTCACCGTCAAAGGCTATCTCCTTGCCATTGACATCTTCCAGCCACATCTCACTAACTTCCCCATAAACGCGTAGCTTGTACGCTATTCGTCGACCAGGATCTGCTGGTGTGAATGTTGTCTTCATGCTTCTAATTAAATACTCTCGCAGGTATGGTTGTCACCAGACGAAAGTACGGTTGCAGGTATGGTTTTTCGGTGTCAAGTAGGAAGAAGAGCGAAAAGCGAAGCGATCCCCAAGCCCCCCTCCTGTCGAATGGAGTTTTCGAAAAAGATAAACCTTCAGGGTATGAGGCCCAAGGCTCTCCCGCGGGCGATGGCCTCTGTGCGTCGGGTGACTGCCAATTTGCCATAGATATTGGAAGCATGCCCCTTGACAGTGCTGACGGTAATGGAAAGTCGATCTGCAATGGCTCGATTCGAAAGTCCCTCAGCGATGAGTAATAAGACTTCCAGTTCACGTTCACTTAGGGGCTCGATCATCTCAGGAGGATGAGATGCCCTCGGAGTCGTTGCGATCTCCGCCTTATCGAAAGCTACCAGTAATCGACCGGCATAATCGGTTTCTATCCCTCGCGAGACCGCCTCATAGATTAGGCGAGCCATGGCTCGACCCTCATCGAGGAATATGCGCACATGATTCCCCGGCTCGGCCAACCGAAAGGATTTCTCCAGCAATGAGAGTGCCTCTCCGATCCCTCCCCGTGCCTGGTGAGCCAATGCCTGAAGGTTGAGAATCTCGATCACCCGACGTATCCGATTTTTTTCCTTGGCCTCCAGCAACAAGGGTTGGGTTAGTTCAAGTGCTTCGACGGGACGGTTCTGGGCGATATAGATGCGAACCGCCATGATCTGTTCTCCCACTCGCAGATCGTAAGGTAGGGCTGCGTCGGCGCCCAGCTCCTCAGCTTTATCTACCTCGGGGAGCCGATCCAACCCTCTTTCTCTGAGCCATGCAGAGGCCGTGTTTAAATCGCCCTGGTCGAACCAAAGTCGTGCCTGGCTCAAATCCACAAGGTAGTCATCCAAAGGTGTAGAACCCGTTTTTTCAGCAAGCTGGCGTGAATGCAACAGCAGCGTATTCGCTTCATCGGACTCCCCCTGTGCTTGCTTGACCCTTGCTAAATGAAGATTTGCAACCAGCGCCCCGAATTCACCATGGCGCTTCGAGAGCTCAAGGCACTCTCCAAGATGACGCGCGGACGATTCCAGGTCATTCCACTCTCGGAATATCTCCGCCAATCCGAGAAGGGCTCGGCTCGCTACTGGTAAACGCCGGCCGAGCGAATCTGTCGCAAAGGCAAGCGCCTGCTCAAATCGAGTTTTCGCTTGATGCAACTCGGCTCGCATGAAATACAAACCGGCCAGGTTGCAGAGCGCGCCTGTGGCGAACATGATGTTGCCCACCTCTTGACCGAGCCTCACGGTCTCGTTCAATGCTTGTGTGGCAGATTCCATGTCGCCTTCCAGGATATAAGCCATGCTCAGAATGCTGGTGGCAATGCTACGTAAAAACAGGCTTTTTGTGGGTAGGTGATCAAGCGCTCGACGCGAACGGGCAAGACTTGTCGGCGTATCGCCTTGCATGACTGCGATCATGGCACGGAAAACATCCGCTTCAGCAGATGTCTGTTGAGTCACCCCTTCGGCGTCACGCAAACGGGATTGGACTCGTTCAATCGGATTCCCGGATAAAAGCAACGCCCATGCGTGATAGATACATAGAGAAGGTCGACTGCGCATGAGTTCATCGGGCAAAAGATCCATCCAGCGTAAGAGGTTCCCGACCTCGCTGCGCATCAACGTCGACTGGGCCGCATTCTCCATCATCTGTGCCGCGCGTTCGAAATCACCGCCGAGCAAAGCGTGGTCGATGGCCTCATCAAGGCGGTCTTGTCCTTCATACCATTCACTGGCCCGACGATGGAGGCCAGGGAGCAGTGCTGCGTACGCTCTACGCAGTTGTTGGCGAAGCAGGTCTTTGAAAAGCCGATGGTAGCGGTACCACCGGCGTTCGTCATCAAGGGGGATCAGAAACAGGTTCGACCTCTCAAGGAGCTCAAGGATCCTCTGACTATCGCGACGCTCTGTCACCGCATCACATAGCGGCGACGTTAAATCGTCAAGTATAGAGGTATGCACCAGAAACTCTTGAACGTGATCAGGTTGACAGAGCAAGACTTCTTCCAGCAGGTAATCGAGAATATGACGGTTACTTCCTGTGAAGGATTGAATGAAGTGGTCGGGATCTTCTCGTCCTTTCAGGGAAATCGCTGCGATCTGCAGTCCTGCAATCCAACCTTCGGTACGTGTTGCCAGTGCATTGACCTGCTCATCCGTGATCGCCAGCTTCATCACGCCTTCAAGGAAAAGCCCTGTCTCCTTTGGTGAGAAGGAAAGATCCGAAGCTCGTAGTTCGATCAACTGCCCTCGTCCTCTCAGATGTGTGAGAGGCAGCGGTGGGTCGGCGCGAGCAGCGATAACGAGATGCATCTGTACCGGCAGGTGATCGAGCAGAAATGTGACCGCATCATGAACGGGTTGCGACTCGATCAGGTGATAGTCGTCGAGAACGAGGACAAAATTGTCTAAGAAACGAACGATGTCGTTGATCAGAATCGTCAGAACGACCGGCACTGGCGCAGGAGTGGGAGGCTGGAGCATGTCCGGAGCGATTTGCCCGATGTCGGGATGAATCGTCTGCAGGGCGGCGATGACGTAAAGCAAGAACCGTGTCACATCACCGTCGCTCTCGTCCAGCGAGACCCATGCAGCGGGTATATCAAGTCGGCTCACCCACTCACTGAGCAGCACCGTCTTTCCGTACCCGGCCGGCGCTGAAATCAGGGTCAGCTCGTGGGTTCGTGCCTGATTGAGGCTTTCCAGCAGCTCCGAACGCACGACCCGCATTTCAGGGACGCGTGGTATTTGTATCTTGGTGGACAGGATATCAATCAAGGCAGGACTATCTTCGCGGTATTAGATCTGCAAATAATCTTGATACTTCCGACACTCGAAAATCCAATGGTGACATCGCACAATTCCAAGAACCTAAACGCCTCCCGACGTACATGAATATTATACGCCAGGGGCTACATTCAGCTGCGCAATCAGGCCGAGGTTTTTTTCGTTCAATGGCTTAGTGGAGCCTCTCCTTGGCCCCACAGCATGTTTTCGATAATTTCAACAGAAGGATCTATCCTGAGCAGGGTGGAAGATCGAAGAGGATCGCAGGGGTACCAGTGATACCAAGGATAACCGCACCAACGCGATCGCCTCATACAATATGACGCGCCGCTCCAAGCAGAGAAAGCGTACCTCCAAGGATAAGGTGTCCCATTTTCTTTCAATCCATACCCGTCGTCTTTAT
>JABAOF010034321.1_pt2 | contig 14787 bp, 13 predicted proteins | sample 7062171 | NCBI WGS metagenome assembly JABAOF01 (sample SAMN14538628, study PRJNA623070) | marine sediment metagenome | biome: marine biome [ENVO:00000428]; feature: marine pelagic biome [ENVO:01000023]; material: deep marine sediment [ENVO:00002113] | place: India: Gulf of Khambhat ...
ATCAAGCTCATTGGAGCTCTTTAGATAGGGCAGGCGATTGTTGATGAGCATCACTGACACAACGAGGGTGACGCCAATAAAGGCGAGAAAAAAAGGTCCCAAGGCTGACTGCCCAAAGGAATGAACAGAAGAAATTATTCCACTTCTCGTGATGAAGGTCCCGAATATGCTGAGAAGAAAGGTCACTACAATGAGACTCACATTCCAGACTTTGAGCATGTTCTTGCGCTCCTGGATCATAACGGAGTGCAGATAGGCTGTCCCGGTGAGCCATGGTATGAGGGAGGCATTCTCCACAGGATCCCATGCCCAGTATCCACCCCATCCTAACTCCACGTACGCCCACTGGGCACCAAGAAGAATTCCAACTCCCAGGAAAAACCATGAGAATATGGTCCAGCGCCGGGTGCTCCTGATCCAAATGTCCCCAAGTTGACCAGTAATGAGTGCGGCTATTGCAAAGGCAAAGGGCACAGTAAATCCGACATAGCCGATTAAAAGTGTGGGTGGATGAAAGAACATACCCGGATTCTGGAGAAGGGGATTCAGTCCCTGTCCATCGACCGGAACAAAGTCGAGCCTGGCGAACGGAGAGGTGATAAAGGTGATGAGAATCAAAAAGAAGAGCTCAACGCTCATGAGGACTATGAGCACATAGGGTATCAACGTTCTGTTCTGGCGTCTGTTCTGGAACATGACTATTGACGTGAAAACAGTAAGGAGCCATCCCCAGAACAGGAGAGAGCCTTCCTGGCCTCCCCACACTGCCGAGAGAGTGTATAGAAGAGGCAGGCTGTTGTTCGAGTAGTTCGCCACATAGGCAACCTGATAGTCGTGAGTTAAAAATGTCCATAGGAGTATTGCCATACTGATGGTCAGCAGTACGGTTACAGCATAAGCGGCACTTGTCGAGCTGAGTATGAAATCTCTTCTCTGCAACCGCGCCCCGATTATAGCGGCAGTTATGGAATATGAAGTTGCCAGGACAGCGAGTAAAAGCGAAAAATAACCGATATCAGCCATTTCCACATCTCCCTAGAAAAATCTGAGTATTGATAGCAATCTAATCGTTTTCAGGATGCCGGCTCATATTTCGAGGGGCATTTTGGGAAAAGAGCAGTTGCTCTGAAAACACCATCGGGTGTGAAGCGGCCCTCTACGACAATTTCGACTCCATTCTGAAAGGTATCGGGAACCACACCGCTGTACACCACAGGCATCTGCGTTTCGCCGTCGGTAACCAAAAAGGCAAGGATGAGGTTTTTTGCATCGTATTCGATCGAACCATCCAATACGATACCGCCGAGCCTCAGCCCACGGTCGTATGCAGAAGAACCGCTTGCGGCAATCTCGCTTGGAGTCATGTACAGAACCTTTGTGTCACGAATACCGGCATACACCATGTACCCTACTACAATGACGACCACAAAACCGGCGATTATGAATTTTGTTTTTTTCGATTTAAAAGTGATTCTCATTATTTTGCTCCACAGGATTACGTTTAAAATAAATTATGCTGAGCCATTGAAATCAATTTAAAGCACCCTGTTTCCATACCGCTCCTCAACCTTGGTGATCACCTCATTGTCTGGCAGCCCCTGATTCAGGAGGTACTGAATGTAGCTCTTCGCTTCGTTGGCACCCCCCACTATATCGCATGTGCAGGTATCGAGCCGGGCGATGCCACACTGTCCGCATGGACAGTTAAAATTAGAGGCTATACGCTGGACATCCGCTGCCCACACAATGCTGGTTTCGTTTCCTTTACTTACCGTTTGCGCTCGGCGTGGTAGGGTCAACAGGAGAATCCCACCAATTACAATAATAATTAATGCCAGTGATGAATATCCCACCAATTTTGTTCTGGCCGCGCGGCTAGGAGTTCCACTCCTTTTGTATGGTTTTGGGACGGTTTTTTTCTTTTTCGAGGCTTGAAAGTTGGAACGAGCTGATGGGATCATCGACCCTACTTTCGTGCCGCAGTATAGGCAATATTTACTTTTTGGGGGAAGTTCATTTCCGCAATGTCTACAGAAAAGGTCAGCGTGCAGCTGATCCCCACAATTAGTGCAGAAATTACTTTGGTTTGAGTTTTCAAAACCACACCGTGAACATTTCATCAGTATCTCCTCCTTAGTAATGCTGATGGCAGCACGCTTCTTCTTGTTTTTTAACAGTAAAATTTTAACAATCTTAATGACACTATTTTATACTCTACGGGGGTAGGGCAGCAACTCTTAAATTATATCACTGATTTTTTAAGTAAGTCAAATACATTTTATCGAAATTAATACGCGGACATTTTCATCCTTCACATCGAATTACCAATTAGTCTTGACATTCTTCATTACTTTAAATAAAATGAACAATAATACCTTACAGAGGTATAGTATATATGGGATAGATTTATTTGGTCATAACCAACTGAAGTGGTTTTTATACTCAATCGGTAGACTTGGATGGGTTGATGTTTAATCGGGCATTTTCATACAGTTCAAATGGAGGAGAAAAAATGCAAAAGCATCGCTTTTTTGTTATTGGGGTGCTTGGTTTCGTAGGGTTGCTGGCCATCTGGTTGATCGTGCTTACATTTGTCGAATCATTCACCCATGCGCTAGAACAATTCAATGAGTTCGGGTCCTGGATTATCATTCTTTCAGGGGGTTTCGGAGTACAGCTTGGACTCTATAGTTACATTAGAACGAACTTGAAGAAGAAACGGGGGGGTACGACTGCTGAGGTAGCTACCACAGGGGGCATTTCGACTGGAGCGATGATCGCCTGCTGCGCGCATCATCTTGTCGAAATATTACCAATCATCGGACTTGGGGCTGCTGCTGTATTTTTAGTAAAATTTCAGATTCCCTTTATTACACTGGGAATCTTCTCAAATTTGATTGGAATTGCAATGATGCTGGTCATTATGCAGCGCAATGGAATTTACCCTGTGAGGAGGATGTTTATGATACTGTTCAATCTTAATTTGCGGAAGATTCGCAACGTCACTGTGGTTATAGCCGTTTTGGTTGTCGCATTCCTATTCATCCTGGCTTCATTCGAGAAAACAGCTGAAGCTGAAGCGGTAGCCGAACCATTCCACAATCTGGTAGCTCAAATCAACGACGAGAATTTCGTGACCTTCGAGGTAAAGCCTCTTGATTTTTCGTTCAATGTGCCAATTAGAATTGAAGTTGCAGTAAACACCCATCGAGGTGACCTAGATTTCGATATGACCGAAATTGCCACTCTGGAGGATAACGAGGGTAATATATTCAAACCGGTGAGTTGGGAGGGCTCGCCACCTGGCGGGCATCACATATCGGGGATTCTGACCTTTCCAGGTATAGAAAAAAAGACATCTCGAATAACGCTTACCATCAGGGACGTATATGATGTTCCGAAAAGAATATTTGAATGGAAGCTTATGTAAAATTGTAGTGGCAGAAAGCCACATAAATTAATAAAAATTTTTTAAAAAAGTATTGACTTAACGCTGTTTAGTAGTATAATAAGGGTACCTTACAGGGGTAGAGTATATTCTACAAAAATAGATGTGAACATTTTAATATATTAAATGCTGGAACACTACATGATTGGATAAGTAATTTCTTTAGATGCTCTCCACACCGAACGGTATGATATTATTGCCCTACGCTTCAGCAAGGAGAGAACAGAATGCCAAAAAGAGCTTTCGTAAATTATCTTTTGGTTTTCCCAGTATTGCTTGTATTCATTCCTCTGTTCGCTCTAGTTGGATGTCAGAAGAAAACCGAGGTATTCTCCGATGAAAATGTTATTGCTCAGTTTTCCAATGGCATCATCACGACCGACCAAGTCACCACCTATATAAGTCGAATTACTCCTAAATGCCATGCACCTGCGATGGAATGCCATGCAAATTTGGGATCCTCTGGTTGCGAGTCCGATAAATCGTGCGATGTGCATGACATGGAGATGGGAGAAGACCAAATATCTTCCACAGAACTTACTGGTTCATCGTGCTGTGGAGGCCAGCACGAAGGGGAACACGCAGGCTGTTGCGGCGGGTCTGAAGATGCATTTAAAACACAGAAATGCAGCGAACATCTGAACTGCTGCATACAACACTATGACTTGAAAGCTGAAGAATATCGAGAGTTCGTGCGATCGATGGTCTTAGAGCAGATGCTACAGGAATATATAAGAGAGAATAACATTGGTCACGAAGAAGACACCCAGGCCTTGATACAATATGTAACACGAAATATCTATGTGCAGGATGCACACCTCGATATGGAAGAAGCAATGAAGCCAGCTGAATCGGAAATTCGGGATTTCTATGAACGTAATAAAGAAGATTTTGGATTAAAAACACTTAATGAGGCGCGTAACAATATAGAAAAAATCTTACAAAAAAAGAAGCACCGGGAATACATGCCCAGATACCTGGAGGAGTTGAAAAGAAGCGCGTTTATCAAAAAGAATATGGAGATGCTCAAGCCCAGGGAACCGTACGATTATGAACTCGAAAGGTACTACAGCGAAAATAATGATAAGTTTGTCCAGCCGGAAATGGTGAGGATTCGACAAATACTGACGCAATCTCGTCAAAAGGCCGAGCAAGCTCAAAGCCAGTTGAGAACAGGTGCTTCGTTTTCCGCTGTAGCTGAGATGTATTCTGAAGGACCGTTTGCGGATACAGGTGGAGAGTTGCCGAACCCCATACACAGAGGTGAACGGAGTACCACTTTTGAGGAAATCGTATTTAGACTTTCAGAGGGAGACACCAGTATGCTTTTTGAAGATAACGGTGATTTCTATATTGTGCAGCTCATAGAGAAATATGAAAGGCGAGTCAAGAGATTTGAGGAAGTTACTCATGAGGTGCGCGAATTGCTGCTCAAGGAGGCACAAGAGAAGTTGTTCGAGGAAAACAGCAAGAGAACTCTTTTCACCGTTAACAACCGCAGCTATTCATTGGCGGAATTCAAGCATAGGCTAGATAATCTACCCGGTACGTCATTGAAGCAATTAAACAGCTATGCAGGAATGGAAAAGCTTGTAGATCGTATAATCGAATATGAGCTGCTTGCTGATGACGCACGTCACAAAATGTTCGATCCTGAAAATAAGGAAACGGTTCAAAGCATTACAGACGCTATACTTGAAAATACACTTTATAAACAGGAAGTAGTCGGCAAGATTGGGATTGAGGATATATCCGATGAAGAAGCAATGCAATATTACAGTGATAATCAGAAAGAATTTCTCAGACCACCAAAGGCTACCATCAGCTATATTCGGGTTCCAATATCCAAGACCGGAGGAAGCGGCGAAGTACCAACAGAAGGGGATCGAAACGCTGCGAAGAAGTTGATCGAAGAAGCACACACAACGATAGAGAATGGATCAGATTTTGAGGTTGTTGCACGCAGGTACTCTGCAGATGATTGGAGCACGGAAAAGCTGGATATGTTTGAGGAAAAAAACCAGCCTGTTGTTTCGCAAACGGAAATGAAGATGCATCCTATTCATGAGGTGGTGTTCTCATTAAAAGATGGGGAGATCAGCAAACCCTTTCAATTTGCAAACAATTACTTCATTTTTAAGTTGTGGGAAAAGGTTGAAAACGAGCCTTTTAAATATGAAGAGGTGCAAAGGGTAATAAAACAGATACTGGTAGTCCAAAAACGTAAAGAAATCGCCGAAGAACTGAAAAATGATCTCATGGAAAAATCACAGCTGGTAATCAACAATCGTGCAATCAAGACGATGGTTAAGAGGGGATGAAAATTTGAAGAAAAACCTTTACCCCACCATTACAGGAGAAAGAGATGAAAGAAAGCGATTATGAGCTGAAAGAGATGGATTCACTAGACATTTTGAAGAGGACCTTTAAAATTTATCATGATAATTTCACGCTTTTCATAGGTATAGTCGCCATTTTGTTTGCGCCTGTCGTCCTGCTCTCCGGAATAGGACAGATACAGTTTGAATATTTTTCGCTGCTTTTGCATTTCCTCATCGTCTTAATCGGTGCTGTTGCGGTTGGGGGACTCACAGTCGCTTTGAGTAAAAGGTATCTCAAGGAAACGGTAACTCTTGGGCATATGTTGCGACGGATCGATCAACCGGAATTGTTCACTGTATTGGGTGCGGCCCTTCTAGTTGCATCTGTGTTTACAGGGTTCGAGCTTTTAATAATTGGAACGATGAAGATAACCACTTTCGGAGTCTTTATTCTGGTGCCTGTGGCGATGCTCGTATTATGGCTCATGGTGAACTGGAGTCTTTTTGTCCAGTGTATCGCCATTGAAAAGCGGAGTATTCGTGAATCTTTGCGGAGAAGCAGGGAGCTGGTGAGCCAAAACTGGTGGCGGGTGTTTGGATTGCTATTTCTGCTCCTGCTGTTTCTGTTCGTGCCTGCTTTTTTAGCCCGAACAATCGGAGAGAGTGCTTCAAAACTGCCGATGCTTGGTTCACTTTTTACCATATTGAGCATTGTAATCACCGCACCGCTCTATGCAATTGGTTCGACCTTGCTTTACTATGATCTTCGAATCCGCAAAAGAGATTTAGATAAGGCTAAGCTTGCTGAGAGTGTGGACTCTGTTGAAAAAGTTGCACGACAGTTTGTTGTCGATAAGGACTACGAACGAAAGAGAAACGCTCTCTACATCGTGCTCTGTGCGAATCTATTTCTTATTGCCTTGAAATTTACCCTTGCCTCTATTTCAGGGAGTCTTGCTATAACGGCGAGCGGATGGATGTCCGTGGAAAATTTCTTTCTGACAGGGGCTGTTTTATTGAGTGTACTGATTTCAGTGCGAGACTCAAGAATAGCAAAAAAACTTTCAACCATCGAGAACGTGCTGGCAATCGTGATTTCCGTTGTGGTCCTCTTCATTGCCGGTAATATGTTCGTAAAAATGTTCATTAAAATGGCGCACGGTATGAAAGAAATGGCAGGGCACGGGATGCCTGCTGGAGGATTGAAGCATGTTCCTGCTGTGACGTTGGCTGCTATATTCGGTGCGNNAAGATATACATCGGAAAGAGCTGTCAATCAACGAGTATAGAAGCGGCAGGCCGTCATTGCCGAATGCATGTTTTCATGGAACTGGCGGTCATTATAGGACTCATAGGCGCCTGGATAGGGCTAGAGAAATTAAACCTCCTTGCTGCGGCGTTTGTGCTCGCCTACGTTATATACACGGGCTTTACAATTCTCTGGAGAGGGTATCGGGGCTTGACCGCCGGATACCCTATGGAACATGCCTGTCATATTGAGCGTAACTACAAACTTATAGGCAGCTTCATCGCGGCTATGCTCTTTCTCTATATGGCTACCGGAGTTTACACTGTTAAATGGAATGAAATTGGAGTGGTACAGCAATTTGGAAGGGAGACCGAATCCGTTCAGCCGGGGATCCATTATCATCTTCCCTGGCCAATCGAGTCAGTGGAAAAGGTTAAAATGGATGAAGTGAGGGAATTGAAAACTGATCCCATCCTGCTGGTTGCTGGAGATGAGAATATAGTGAAAGTCAGGATCGGGGTGCATTACGGTGTTACGGAAGCCTCAGATTACATATTCAACGTTCAGGAGCCCGACACACTTGTTCTCTTCAATATTGAAACGGCAATTAGGCATATTGTCGGGCGTATGAGAATAATCGGTGAAGAGGAAAACCAACTGTACCTTCTCTCCAATGGAAAAGCCGAAGTTGAGGAAACAGCAACACAGTTACTTCAGCAGCTGCTAGATAAGGACAGGTCAGGTATCAAAATACTCAACGTGCAGATTCTTGCACTCGATCCTCCAGATGAGGTTGCAGAAGCATTCAGGGATATAGCATCCGCTATGGAGGAGAAGCAGACCTATATTCACGAAGCCGAAGACTACAGGAACCAGATAGTGACCGAAGCCGGAGGTAAAGCTGCAGCAATGGTCAGTCTGGCTGAAGGGTACAGGATACGGAAGATCAATAACGCAGAGGGGGAGGCAGAAGCATATCTGAAAAAACTTTCAGAATACCAGAATGCGAGACGGATAACCGATATCAGACTGTATCTCGAAACAATGGAAAAAATTCTTCCCGGGATAAAAAAGGTTTTCGTGGACCAAAATATTCGGAAGGAGACCACCGACCTCTGGCTACTCAATGACAAGGTCAAGGGAAAAGTGGTCGGTCTTGAATAACAAAGCTTGCAGGAGGAACAAAAAATGAAGATAAAGAGCATTATTACCGTTCTCATTATCGTTGTTCTGGTGGCCGTTGTGTCAATAGCAGGAAGCATGGTGTTTTTCGTTGTCGATGAAACGGAATTCGTTGTGGTAACCCGTTTTGGTGATCCTTTGCGATCCTATTCAGAGCCGGGTTTACTGGCGAAATGGCCGGAACCGATTGAGACGCTGTATCGTTATGATAATAGACTTCTCATCTATGAAACTGGCGAAGTGGAATTTTTACCGAAGGATAAGAAGAACATCATCCTCGACAGCTACGTTGTTTGGCGTGTAGCTGATCCGGTCAAATTCTTGAAAACTGTTAAAGATGAAATGGGAGCTGAGGACAAACTTCGGGACATCGTTCTTTCAGAACTGGGAATAGCCATTGGGAGCTATAATTTATCATCCCTCGTATCGACAAATACAGAGGAAATTCAACTTGAGGAAATGATAACCGAGATTACGAAAGAAACGGATGGAAAGGTAAGAGAATACGGTATGAAGGCCGAGGATGTACGAATAAAGGTACTTAACTTTCCACAGCAGAACAAGGAGAAGGTCTTCAGGAGAATGCGAGCTGAAAGAGAACGGATAGCCCGAACCTACCGTTCTGAAGGGAACGCAAAGGCTGAAGAAATTCGTGCTGAGGCAGATGAGGAAAGGGAAAAAATCATCTCAGCTGCCTATGAGCAGGCCGAAATAATTAAAGGGGAAGGCGACGCTGATGCCATCAGAATATATGCTGATGCTTACAGTAAGGATCCGGATTTCTACCAGCTTGTACGAACTCTCGAGGCGTATGAGAAGGTCATCGATAAGGATACCACTATTATCATGCCTGCAGACGCGGAGTTGTTGAAGTTTATTAACTCGGCAAGTCCTGAAAAGAAAAGGACCCCAGGTACAACTGCAGGACAGCGGGCAATGGAAGAGTCGACTTCGAAATCAATGGCTAAGAAGTAGTGCTTATGTGAAACCGAAACGTGTAAAGCATATACCTGCTTTATTGAGGAGGTAATGATGGAGAAGAAAAAGCGTCGTGTAGAGCTAGAAGATATTAAAGTTGCTTTTGGGCATATCAACATAAAAGCTTTAGTAAAGGTTCTCCCGATTGTAGGACTGTTGCTATACCTGCTTTCAGGGATATATGTGGTAAATCCGGGTGAAGAGGCGATCATTAGACGGTTTGGGAAATGGACCGAAGAGCGTGTAACAGAAGGCATACACTATCGCCTGCCGTGGCCTGTAGACAGGGTGGATAAAGTCAATGTGGAGGAAATTCTGAAACATACCATAGGTGTGCCTTTTGAACCTCACGATCTGAGCCTTTGTCCACCAGATGTGGCTGAAACGTTAACAGGTGACGAAAACATAGTGGATACAAAACTGATGATTCATTACAGAGTCAAAGACCCGGCACAATACCTTTTCACACTGAGGCACGAGGATATTCATCGGTCAACCCACCGATTGGTAAAGGATGTAAGCAGAGCTGTTGTCGCTGACCTTATTGGTGAAATGTCCATGGATGATGCACTCACCACAGCAAAGGGAGTTTTTGCGGAACGGATCAAAGAACGAGCTCAGAGGCTCCTCGACGGGTATCAGACTGGTTTGCAGATTGTTACCATAAATCTCGAAGATGCCTCCCCGAATCCGCCGGAAGAGGTAATTGATGCATTTGTCGATGTTCAGAATGCGAGGGAGGAAAGAGAAGAGACGATACATCAGGCAGAGGCTTATTATAACACTGTCATTCCGGACGCAGAAGGACAGGCTTCCCGATTGCGAGCATCTGCAAGAGGTTATAGAACACGGGTCATAAACGAGGCAAAGGGCGATGCTGAAAAATTTGAGGCAATGCTGAAAGAGTACGCAAAAGACGTGAACCTATATTCAAAGGAGGTGACCGATTATCGGCTCCACACGGAGACGATGGAAGAGGTTCTTGCGAGAGTGAAGAAGTATATCGTCGATATCGATAATGAAAACGGCGAGCTGGTAAACCTTCGCTTTTTCAATGAGCAGTAAATAGATGTGAATTATTTTTCTCCAATAATCAATCGTACGATATCAAGGCAGACGTTCTCAACCTCACCAATCATAAAACCGGATTTTTCAATGTTCCTCTGTGTTTCGCGGATAATTGAAGTTCCTACAAGGGCTTTGGAAAACACATTCATGACATAAAGGGGGATGTTCAATGTGGTGCGGCTGCTTTTCATATGTTCGAGGAAAACCGCTTTACCTCCAGGTTTTAACACCCTGTACACCTCTTGAAGTCCCCTGATTGGATTTGGTACGGTACAAAAAACGAAAGTACTCACCACTGTATCAAAAAAGTTATCATTAAAGGCCAGCTTCTCAATATCCATTTCTAAAAGGGCTATACTGTCTAATGATAAGATATTCTTTTTCTTTTCTGCTTTTTGAAGCATGCCTTTGCTAAAATCAATTCCTATAATCTCAATATTTTTAGGGTAATAGGGCATATTCTTTCCTGTACCAATTCCCACTTCAAGAACTTTCCCCTCAGTACGCGCAATAGCTTTTTTTCGCAAGTTTGAAAAAAGGTATTTCTCCACTGGCCGTTCGAGCAGATCGTAAACTTTTGAAAATCTATTGTATTTTTTTATTGTCCTATTCATAGTTCGAATTTTTCTATATTGATATACGCTTGTTTATTGAATTAATGGGTACACAGCTTTGTTCATAAAAAATACTTGTATCTATAGAATAATACATATCGAGGGTAGGGTATATAAAATATTAAGCGTATATCCAAAAAAAAACAATCAAATAGTTGAAAGGGCATTTGTACAGATTAGGTCGAATTTTTTTTAGCCACCCAATGTCTTTTATTACTGAATCTATAACAACATGAAAATTAGTGAGCTTGGGATGGTTAAATCCGTAGAATTAACATTAGTATAAACTCTGTGATAGTGTAGTTTTTAATGAAATGTTTAAGAGTAGTTAAAAAGTGCTTGACCATAGCCGAAAATGAAATTAATCTTATACTATACCCCTGTAGGGTATTATTTAGATATGAAATGGTATTTCAAAGAATCTCTTTCAGAATAAAGATGTTGGCTATCAACAACGATCTGTCTGAGAGATCATGAATATGGAGGTGGAGTAAAATGTCACAGCGAAAAAAAATAATATTTATTGCATCCTTTTTATTTACTGGTGCCATGTTCTTTCTTTTCGGAATTGTATTCAACCCGGGAGTAGGAAATGCACAGGATCATGCACCGATCGAAAGGGTGGTTATCAGAGATGAGGTTGGATTTACTGAGGCGATCAGTATGGTCGCAAAAAAGCTTACACCCACTGTTGTTCATATTGATGTTTCCGGAACTGCGGTGCAGAGGTCGACCGATTTTCCGTTTTTTTTCGGACCGCCGCAGCGTGAGGTTCCGGTCAGAGCACTCGGCAGTGGTGTCATCATCAGCAGTGACGGCTACATTATCACCAATAACCATGTTATACAGAACGCCGATACAGTCGAAGTTGAACTCTATGACGGTTCACGGCAGACAGCGGATATAGTCGGAAGAGACTCGGCTACGGACCTTGGGGTGATAAAGATCAGACCGATTCCGGGAATGCAGTTTGCACTTCTAGGAGATTCCGATAGGCTCGAAGTGGGTGAATGGGTCATTGCAATCGGCTCACCTCGCGGGCTCGACTGGACAGTTACCGCGGGAATCGTAAGCGCAAAGAACAGGAGCAATATAGGAGCGCTAGGACCAAGCGGCTATGAAGACTTCATTCAGACGGATGCATCGATCAATCCAGGGAACAGCGGCGGACCGCTCATCAATCTCTCAGGCGAAGTCGTCGGGATAAATTCTCTCATCCTATCTGGTTCCCGTGGCTCCGATGGGCTGGGTTTTGCCATCCCGTCGAATATGGTAAAAACCATTTCTGAATCACTTATTAAGTACGGTAAGGTAGTTCGAGGATACATGGGTATCAGTATTCAGGATATTACCCCTGAAATGGCAAAGAACCTCAAGCTGGATGACAGTTTCAAAGGTGTAATCCTTGCTGATATCAGTCCTGACGGTCCGACAGCGAAGGCAGGCCTAGAACAGGGAGATATTATTTTCCAGTTCAATGGAAAGATTGTGGAGGGAAGCATGCAGCTTCGGAACATGGTCGCTGTCACGAAGCCGGGAACATCGGTGAAAGTCGGAGTACTCCGAAACGGTCGGGAAATGGAGATTAACGTCAGGATCGGAGATATGGAAAGATTTTTAAAACAGGCAAAGACACAACCAGGTGATGAGCTTTTAGGGCTGACTGTTGAAAAGGTAACGACCGATGTGGCACGCAGTGCCGGTCTTAGAAGGCCGACAGGAGTGGTGGTCACGAGAGTCGTACCGAATAGTCCGGCTGAAAGAACTGGAATAGAGCCTGGTGACATAATTTTTCAGGTTGGGAATAGGCGAATTCTGAATTCTTCCGAATTCCACTCCCTCGTTGCCGATGCAGCTAAACAAGGCTCTGTCATGTTCCTTTTGAGGGATGGGAAAAGCGGAAGGATAGGATATATCCTCGTTCCGTTGGAACGAGGTTGATTCTGATTTATTCCCGAGCACTACGTTACTCTTGCTTTATGGAAAGGATGGTCATTATGGAAAATTCGGCATCAACGCTACGGGATAATGAAAATGGAGGCGCTCTGTACAGACACAGTCCTTCTAAAGTTGCAGAAAGTGTGCTCCAGCGACTCGTTATTGTTGAGGTGAAGGTGAAGGAACTGCAGAAAGTAGTGGCTGAAGAAAATTATTGTGTTGGAATATTGAAGCAGATTTCTGCTCTTCGATCTGCTCTCAACAAGGTCAGTCAAATGATCTTAAAAAACCATTTGGAAGGTTGTGTTTCAGAATCGCTGGTGGATGGCAGTTTACAGAGTAAAGAAAAAATTCGCGAACTTATAGAAGTTATTTCCAAGAGTGAAACCTGAGTCTTTACACTCCTCGTATAGTTACAGTTGAGCATTGAATTGGAAATAGAGCTGAATCTTTTGATCGTATCAGGCAGGGAGGGTTAATTCATGCATATTGATCCTGTTTGCGGTATGGAAGTTGACGGTAAGCACAAGTTCGAATACTATAGGAAAACTTATTATTTCTGTTCGAAAAAGTGCAGGGAAAGATTCTCAAAAAATCCAGAGTTGTTTATTTCAACCATCATATTGCTAAATCCCAGTAGTTGTATTGCGTGTGGGAATCAAATAAAAGATGGTCTCTACATGAACAATAAGGGACCCTATTGTTGTGAGCGATGCTATTTCAGGGACAGGTTATTGGGGGATGTGATCGATAAGATTGAGGGTATTTATCTTTCCATAATTGAATCGTTCATCGAGGCAATTGACGCAAGAGAACACGAGGTAAAAAGTCATTCAATAAGAGTGTCTCAGCTAAGCGTACTGCTTGCTAAACAGATCGGTGTATGGGGAAGAGACCTTATCGACATTTACTGCGGCGCACTACTCCATGATATCGGTAAGATTGGTATTTCAGATGAAATATTATTAAAAAACACGATATTATCCAGAAAAGATCAGTTGTGTATGGAAGAACACCCCGAAATTGGCTACCGAATCCTGTGCCACATTGAGTATCTGTCAGGGGCAGCAGAAATCGTTCTTTCCCATCATGAACATTACGACGGTTCTGGTTACCCGAGAGGACTTGAGGGAGAGGAAATTCCCATTGGAGCCCGGATATTTGCAGTTTGTGATACGCTGGATGCCATCACTGTTGATAGGCATTACAGGGAGGCCATCCCTTTTGACCAAGCGATGGATTATATTAATTTTAATTCGGGTATACTCTTCGACCCAGGGATCGTGACTATACTTTTCCTTTTAGAGAATGATATGAGAGAGTTCGTCGAAGATCCTATATCTTAAAAACATTTCTAAATAGGTTCATAATAGCGATATGGCCTTTTTTGCTACCATTAAGCTTCATCTCAGAATTGGCCCGTAGTTTAAATTACTTTCCCATCTCTATATTTTATAGCGAAATAGAACGGTAGGCTCAGGAAAAAGGGGACAATATTGAAAGACACCCTATAAATGAGTATTGCACTGAGAGCAGTCTCCAAAGGAATGTGAAGTGCGGTGTATGTTAAAACCATCAAGCCTTCAAGCACTCCCACACCACCGGGTATCATTGAAATTATGGCCATCATCTGGCCGATGGTAAACCCGACTATCAGTGATCCAAGATTAATGTTATGATTTACGGATAAAAAAGATAAATACATCACATACAGCCAGACGGTCCAGGCGAGAATGGTTACGCCAAGTGTAGAGCTGAGCATTCTGGGACTTTTTTTAAGGCTCGTGAAGCCTTTGATAAAATCTTCAATGAAACTAAGTACCCCTGAAGGGTGGAAGGTCACTTTTTTCGTGAAATACTTTATAAATTTGTTTAAAAGTTGAAATACTATTTTTACCGATTGAAATCTAAACGATTTCCAGAAAATTTCGAGATAGAATCCTGTAAAGAGAAAGACAAAGAAACATACAGCTATGATAATGGGAGTGA
>JABAOF010035841.1_pt1 | contig 14787 bp, 16 predicted proteins | sample 7062171 | NCBI WGS metagenome assembly JABAOF01 (sample SAMN14538628, study PRJNA623070) | marine sediment metagenome | biome: marine biome [ENVO:00000428]; feature: marine pelagic biome [ENVO:01000023]; material: deep marine sediment [ENVO:00002113] | place: India: Gulf of Khambhat ...
CAACCATCAATATCGTTTGTATTCAGACATGGCCACTATATGAGGGAGTAATAAAGATAAAATGTCCGAGCAGGAATACCCAAGTCGGAAGGAGCTTTTAGAGGAGTACAAACTCTGTCACGCCAAGGCTACGTCTCTCGATGGAAATATCTATCGAACAGCCGGTATCTTTGGCATTGGCTCCATCGCAGCAATTGGATCTGTTTTGCTTGCCACACATGGTCTAAAGGAGTTGCGAATTGAACTTCTTGGGGCGGGGCTGTTCCTGGTTTCGGTGNNNCGCATATGTCATGATCATCCGGATGGCTCACATAAGTCGAGAGCTGGGACTTCGATCAGAACTCTATGTTCAGCATCTTAACCGACGGAGGAGAGACGAGGATCCAATATTCACCGCAGACGAGGGCAGTCAGAGTGAAGAGAAGCTGTACTTGTCNNTCAATGAGCTAGATTTATACATGCCTGATTATGAGGATCGAAGCCTTATTGCGATGATCAGGTTTCTAGTAGGCGTGAATGTATCGGCATGGGCTTTGATTGCGCTCATGGGTCTGATTTTAATCTTGTACAATTTCTTGCCTCCTCCGAGCTGCTCACCTGCTTTGCCGTTGTTCGCACTGTTCCTTCTTTCGATTGCTGCGTTCATTCTCTACTTAAGACGCTCTTGGAGAACAAGGTGAGATATCCTACAGCAATATCTCCTTAAGCCTGTTTTGAAAATCTAACCACTCCACTGGTGATACCTTCTCAGGGTGTCTAAAAGCCAATCCATGAGTAATTATTAACTTCTATTTACGATTGTCCTGCATAGGCTTATAAAGCTTGATCTGCCAAGAATTCATTTAGTAAATGATCCCGTTAGTTGGAAATTCACGTCTGGTTTGCGTTTACTTTTAGGGATTCAACATCACCATTGTTGCGGCCATCTTCACCTCCCTCTTCGGTCGCTGGCTCGGAGCAAAGCGCGGAGCGATAGCCGCAGGGATAGCCATCGCGCTCTACACCTTCTTTGTCGGTGCTGACGCTGCCGTTGTGCGAGCCGCCATCATGGGAGGTCTGTCTCTTCTCGCCCTCAGACTTGGAAGGCAAACCGACGGCATGGCATCCCTCGCAGCCGCCGCCATCGCCATGACTGCATTATATCCTCTCGTCTTATGGGATGTTGGTTTCCAGCTCTCCTTCGCTGCTACTCTGGGTCTTGTACTTTACGCTGAACCCCTTAACAACTGGTTTCTCCATGTAGCCAAGCGGTATTTGCCTGAAGTTCAAGCAAAAAGGATGGCCAAACCCATAAGCGAATTTGTACTTTTCACCTTTGCAGCTCAGGTCACAACCCTCCCCCTAACGATGCATTACTTTAACCGTATCTCCCTGTCCACTCTACTCGCCAACCCAGTCATCTTGCCAGCACAACCACCTGTCATGATCCTCTGCGGTCTAGCGACACTTGCTGGATCGATCTGGCTCCCACTTGGTCGCCCCATCGCCTGGATCGCATGGGCCTTCACAACTTTCACCATTCGCGCAGTCGAGTTCTTCGCCACTTGGTCGATGGCAGTGGTTCCTCTTTCTCGAGCGAGCACCCTCTTTGTGGCAGCGTTCTACATGCTTCTCGCCGGTCTCACTGCTTTGGTCAAGCTACCTCCTGAACGCCGACCCAAAATGATCAGCGCGCTCTCCGAGAGGGTGAACATCGCGGCTGGTTTCACGCTGGCCGCACTCGCCGTATCAACCAGTCTAGTGTGGCAGATGATCGTCCATCGTCCCGATGGGAAACTGCATATTACCGTTCTCGACGTCGGCGGCGGTGAGAGTGTACTGATCCAATCACCCACAGGTCGCTTCGCTCTGATCAACGGCGGACCAAGTCCGATCGCCCTCTCCGAAGCCCTTGGCCGTCGTTTGCCGATCCTCCATCGACGGCTCGATTGGTTGGTCATCGGTGGAACAAGGAATGATCAGGTTGCAGGTTTGGCTGGTGTCAGCGAGCGTTTTTATATTGGAAACGTCCTCTTGGCTGGTCCGCCTGGCAGAAGCGCCTATCGACATTTGATCGACGATCTAACGGAGGCTGGACGTCCCATTGTCCCTGCGGTGGAGGGGCAAATCCTCGACCTGGGGGATGGGGCACGACTCGAGGTGTTGGCCATTGGCGAGCATGGCGCGGTGCTAGAGATCATCTATGACCGGGCTCGGTTTCTGCTCGCACCAGGGGCAGATCCAGCGTTAGTGAACGAATTAGAGAAGAAGAGGTCGATCGGCCCAGTGAGCGCCATTCTTCTCCCCGATGGGGGTTATAAAGCCGTCAACCCATCTGGGTGGTTCAACCAACTTCAGCCACTGGTAGCGTTGATATCCGTTGAATCAGGCAACTCCCGTGGATTACCTTCCCATGAGGTGTTAGATGCACTAGAAGGCAGAAACATCCTGCGAACCGACCTTAACGGTTGGATCGAATTGACTACGGACGGTGAACGACTGTGGGTAAAGGTTGAACGTGACCACCGAGGAAAGTCACCAGACCCAGATCGTGTAGATAGTCATTAACCATTCCGTCATGGTTTCAAGCTTCGCGACAAACTCATATACTAACATCAAAGAGAATAGGAAAAGGAGGGGAAAAACATCGACGACCTATTTAACAGACTTGCATTATGAGAGAACGCATCAAGAACACGATCCGTCGCTACGCCATAGCACTCGTGTGGGTCTACTACACGCTGCTATTCCTATGGGCCACCTTATATTTCGTCTCAGGTGACCGCTATGGCATCATGGCGATTATTAACTCATTGGCCCTTTACATCTTCCTCCCCTTTCCTCTCATCCTACCCCTCGCGATCATCTTTCGCCGACGTGAGTTATGGATTGGGTTAGCTGCTGGTGTAATGCTCTTCATCTGGCTATGGGGTGGTCTTTTTATCCCTCACACCTCTGAACCTCACATAGAGGGTCAACCACTTTCTGTGATGACCTACAATGTGTTAGGAACTCACCAACAAACCAACCCCATTATTGAAGTCATTCGCACTGAAGATGCCGATGTTGTCTTCCTCCAAGAAATCAACACAATTCTGGCAAAAAGCATTGAAGAAGAACTATCTGATCAATACCCTTATCAGGTTCTTGATCCATATGATGATGTCACCGGCATGGGTACGATCAGCAAGTTCCCAATTCATCCAACAGGGGAAACGCTTCCTTTGAAATGGGTTGGTGACCCTCAGATCCTATCTCTCGATTGGCATGGACAAGACATCATATTGATCAACTTTCACATGTGGGCTACTGGGCTGGCGCCCCCAAAGATCATCGCACTTAACTACCGAGCCCGTGAAGCGCAGGCGCTCTTCCTGGCCGATTTCGCACGTGTAGCTGCGTATGAAGACCCGGTCATTGTTGCCGGTGATGGTAATTTCACAGATTTAAGTGATGCTTATAAACTGGTCACCGATGTTCTCATCGATTCGTGGAGAGAGGCTGGCTTTGGCTTCGGGCATACTACGCCCGGATGCGATAGGTCAGGTGGATCCCATCCTCATTTTTATGGCATACCCGTACCGAGATGGTTGGTGAGGATAGATTACGTTTTTCATTCTAACCAGTTTACTACTGCTGAAGTCCGTCTAGCACAGTTCGATGGCGTATCAGATCATCGAGGAGTCATTGCCGAGCTCGTGATGATTGAATAGCTCGATTTCGTGTGCTTTGGACCTCATAAGACTTCATTTACAACAATTGAGAAGCTTGTTACCAGATCTTGTGAAAGCGAATGTGGTCACAAAAAGAAGTTTCACAAAAGGTTGAGTAGTGAGAATTAGCCGAAGAGGATTTCTTAAAGCCCTAGGACATGTATCCCTTGGATACCTTCTAGCAGGCATTGGTGCTTATCAATACGGCACCTTACTCGAATCCGAATGGCTGACCATCGAACGTGTAACGATCCCTATACCACGATTGAAACCCCTATTCGAGGGCTTTCGAATTGTACAAATGAGCGATTTTCATCTCCATCCTCATACACAAATTGATCTTGTTAAAAATGCGGTGGATAAAGCGAACCGTCTAAGACCGGATTTAGTAGTTCTAACAGGTGACTTTGTGCTAGAAAACGCTGATTCAATCTATGAGTTAGCCCCAGTTCTCTCTCGACTTAACGCCAAATATGGTGTGTTTTCGATACTCGGAAATCATGATCTGTGGACCAATGCAAACGTAGTGCGTTCCGGCTTAGAGGAAGTCGGGCTGCCCGTTTTGAGAAATAACGGAATCAGTTTGAGCATAAATCGAGACATGATCAATCTAGCTGGTTTGGATGCTGGATGGGGCGGTCAACCTGATTTTAAACTTGCATTTAAAGACCTGCCTCTAGACATCCCTACGATATTGCTCATGCATGAGCCCGATTTCGTTGACACCTTTTCCCAGGATAAACGAGTCTCCTTGCAGCTTTCAGGGCACACACATGGTGGCCAGGTCCGAATACCAATTTTAGGTGCACTCGTCTTACCTGATTACGGCAAGAAATATGATTCTGGTCTATACCGTGTCAATGAAATGTGGCTCTATACCAATCGCGGTATCGGGGTCATTGGCCCACCAGTACGTTTTAATTGTCGACCTGAAATTACAGAGATTACATTGGTCGCGGGAATATAATGGTGTCTGCTATCTGAAAACCAATGTCTACTCATTTGATCGTCAAAAACCTGGATACTTTATGGAGCTCAAGGTAGCCTCGACCATGAACGCACCGATCGGTTTGATTCGCCTCTATATCGCTGATGAACGCATTTTGGATAACGCATAGCCGTTCGCCTTTAAGAAGTGTATTCTAAAGATCTGTAAACCTATGTTGGATAAAATTCCTCCCCCGAAGCTCTATCACGAACTCGCCTCATGGTGGCCTCTGCTCTCTGCACCTGCGGATTACGCCGAGGAAGCAGAGTTTTACCGAAAAACGATCGTCTCCGTCTGTTCCNNATTAGGATGCGGTGGAGGCAACAATGCATCCCATCTAAAGAAGCACTTTCGCATGACCTTGGTCGATATCTCGCCAGAGATGCTTGTCGTCAGCCGATCTCTAAATTCTGAGTGCGAACATCTCCAAGGCGATATGCGTTCGGTCCGCCTTGAGCGAGCTTTCGATGCAGTGTTCATCCACGATGCGATCATGTACATGACCACCGAGGCTGATCTTCAACAAGCAATCGAAACCGCGTTCATACATTGTCAACCGGGCGGCGTCGCCCTTTTCGTACCGGATCATACGCGAGAGACCTACCGTCCCTCAACAAAACATGGCGGTCACGATGGTAACGATCGGGGGTTGCGCTATCTCGAATGGAGTTGGGATCCNNTCTGTGGGATCTTTGGGCGTGAAGAATGGATCCGAATCATCTCGGAGGTTGGTTTTCACGCTCGCGCCCTTCCATTCGAACACAGCGAACTCGAACCCGGATCCTGTGAGGTGTTTCTAGGTACAAGATCAAAAGATTGAGATCATACCTGAGAAAAAGCGATAGCATTTGCGCAGATTTTATACAGCCGATGAGTTCTACGATCTTACTCATGATGAACCTGACAACTACTGATCCGATATCCTCGGATCTTGGGATCGCCAAATCGATCCTACAGGACCTATTAAGCGTCAAGCTTCTGAAAAAGCTCTTAGTATAAGTTGAATGAAAACATGAACAGATTTGTCAAATGGGCTCAACGTGAATACAGTGTTCGACAGCGTTTGATTGCGTTGATTGGCGCGGGCACCTTGGTCATCATCGTGTTGCCGGTATTACTCCTTCGTGCGGCTTCGACCCTAGACCAACGTCTGCTGCTGCCCAGGTATTCCTACGGACTCCCCAACTATCTTATTGGGGGGATTATCACCACGATCGGATTTTTCTTTGCCATGTGGTCCGTTCAGATTCAGTTCACGAGAGGAAGGGGTACACCTATACCCATTATGGCTGCCCAGAAACTGGTCGTGCGTGGACCATTTGCATATTGCCGCAATCCTATGTCCTTAGGGATCTTCCTCTTTTACGGTGGCTTTGGGATCTGGGTAGGGTCGATATCTGCCATATTGATTGTTCTCATCTTCGCTATCTTGCTCGTGGCGTATATCAAGGTCTTCGAGGAGAAGGAACTCGAGGCTCGATTTGGGAATGAATACTTGGAGTACAAGCTGAATACACCATTCCTTTTGCCTAATTTCGGAACAGAAAGAGATAATGTCCCTCAAGCCAGAGTATTCGCCGGAATCGGACTCAATCGATGCTCGATAGAAAAATATTCCGAAATAAGAATGCAGTTACGAAAAAATCTTAAGGACCGATTGTTTCATCCTCTCGTTGCCCCTGCCACATCGCTTCTCACAACCCTTGTCTTCGTTTTTCTTATCATCTTGAAGTATGAAGGCGAAGGACGGCATTATCTTCTGTATTACTTCGCTCCCCTAGCGATTCCTTATGTCGCATTTGTTTTTGACAGATTGAAGAACTGGAACACGATACATAATACGCAGCGGTTAATTGACATTTTCGTGATCCTTGTTTCGCTGATGCGACTGTTTATCACTGTTCCATTCACATCCGGCCACGCGCTTATTTTGACGTATATTGCATTATGCACACAAAGTTTATTGGCACGAATCTCAGCCGCACTCGTACTACTCGAAGTCTTTTACATTAAAATTTTTTTGTGGAATGATCTTTCGTTTTTTGGCGGTGCTCTTTTAGGTCTACTTGGGGCAACCCTCTTTCACTGGATCAAGAAACATACCTAATGCGTTGAATTTTCGGAATGGATATCCATTAAGATGATCCACTCAGCAGGAGTGGTTTCTCTCTTTCATCGGGGACTTGTAATCTATATTTATTTAAAGTCCCCCTTCAGCCGCGGGATTTAACTTGCGTTTGATTACGCAGGCTAAATGATGCGGCCACATCTACTCTCGGCGTGTTTACCATTATATTTGTAGGGGCAATTTATCATTGCCCCTACCCCAATTCGACCTGCATTCTTCCCAAGGGCTCACTGAGCCCTCAACGTCTCCAGCGCCTCGTTCTAATAATGTCATTCTTAGCCGTAGGGGCGGTTCGCGAACCGCCTCTACAACAACCTTTGGAGATGACCCCTAAAGCATCAAGCGACCGAGAAGCCAGAATAGAATCCCCATCCCTAACAATCCCAGCCCATCAAAGACAAGAAAGCGTACTCCAGTAGCCCAAAGCGCTGGATGTCCAACCGGTAGCGAGGCCAAAAGCCATGTTTCGCCAATTACACCTATGACCTGTTGGACTAACACAACCGCGAAAAGAGTTCGATACCTTTCGGGGTGGATCACCACCAGGGGATAGGTCACGTTCCACATCAGGAAAAGGATCCCGATCGCTTGAACCATGATGCGGCCTTGAATCCCGGTCAACTCGAAGCCTGGCGCATAACGATCGGGTCGCAACAAAAACGCGAGGGCACAACTCACGTTAATAACGAAAACTACACCAACAACAAATCGAGCCAGCCAAAGCAGACTCGGTTTTCTCCTGGGATCATCTCGAGATGCCATCCACCTTTTCCCAGACGAAGCGCTGAGGAAGAACTCTGGGTTCTCGAATAAATCACATAGAATGCGTGCTGATCATTGGTTATCAACAAACAACCTATAACACTTCTTCCATGTCCAGACCACGCTCAGCAGCGCGTGCACTTAGCCAATCGTCCATGGAAGCGGGTATCGGTTCAACTTCGTCAGCGGGACGACGCACCAAGCTCAAAGCCTCTTCCGGACAAAACGGCACACAGACACCACATCCGACACAAAGCATGTGGTCGACCTGCACTACGTCATCCAACGAAAGTGCGTCGAACTGGCAATGCTCAACACAAAGGTCGCACGCGATGCACAACTCCTCATCCACCTGGTTGATAAATCCAGACCATGCGATGGCATTTGCGAGACCTAGATCTGCTATCCCCCTCAAAATACCACATGAACACGTACAGCAATTGCATATGTAAGACATGTCTCGCATTTTGTTGCTCACTGAGTGAACCAATCCTGCGTCGGCTGCCCGCTGCAAAGTGGCCATCGACTCCTCACGGCTCACCGCGGTGATCACCGGGTTGTTATTAAAGGCACCGGGCCTCTGATTGAATACCATGCATACATCCACTGGGTGATCGCACGGATCGCCGATAAGTTCTTTCTGTTTGCGGCAGATACAATCCAACACACCCCATGCCTTGGCCTCGTTCACAATCTGGGCCGCACTCTCAAAGGGTTGCACCTCCAAATCGGTCCGTACGGTCTCGTTCACAGGGATGACGCGATGATAGGAAGGCTTCACGCTGAGAACTTGACCGAAGACCGTCAAGTAATAATCCTCAAATAACCTCGCCAACTCGGCGTCCAGATTCCCGATCTGCATTTCATAAATACCGACGACAAATGGCATCAAACCGTAACCCAAACCCTCTTCTGTTCGTTCAGCCGCGATCAAACCTTTGCGAGCCATTCCTTTAAGTCGTTGTGTCAACTCCTTTGGGTCACCACCAACTCGACCCGCGATCTGCACCGGAGTTTCCTTTGTCCATCGCAACTGCGCGGCCAAGGCTGCCTCCTCAGCAGTGAAGATCTCTGCCAACAGTTGCAGCTCAACACCGTCTTCGGTTGGCGGAAAGCCATTGGGAAGCGCATCCAATCGTTCGGCCAAGCGTTTGTAAGGGCTATTTTCCATCATGAGATCTCCTCCACTTTTCCCTCTGAAAACTTACCAAGATACCATAAGATCATTGTTCGGAGTGAAAATTATAATGCAAGCATCACACTTCCCCTTCATCAATCCCTCACATCGGGGGTCTCAGACCCCCGACATTTATTCATCAACAAACAACAATTGTGATCTTGACATTAACTCAGATAACCTGAAACTGCACCCCTTAGATCACTCCTCAATCAGATGGACCCACAGACATCCAGACGGAACCCCATCGGGATACTTATCAAGATCGTCCTGATCGACCTCATAGGGTCCGAGGCTCAAGACATACCATGCCGTCCATTCCGGCATGAAGTCCATAAGTTCCTCCTCTTGGTTCTTGAACTCATCCAAGAGAACCATGCGATAATCGAAAATGGAGGTCCAACCGTATAGAAAATCGGTCTTGATCTCATACAAATCACCCTCACGCAAATAAACACCGAAGAGAAGCCTGCCGCTCGTCGTGGTTATCAACAATTGTCTACATTTATCGCCCACCCACATACCAGGGGCTTGAAAGGCTCGATACAAGAAGATCATTTCTCCGGTCTTCTCCGCAGTGCCAGCTGCTGGGTGTTGTTCGAGGATCGTACCGAATGGTTGATCGAGATCAAACACGTCGCTCTATAAAGAAAGGTGAACCCTGCCGCATAGAGCACCTGTCTTGCGTCCAAGTAGTGTAGCCCAACCACATCAGGGACGATCCGATATCCCGCGGGCAAATCCGTCGATGTCGCACTCGGTGTTGGTGGCAAGGTGTCTATCGCCGTGAACTTGATGGTCGGCATCGGGGTATCTGCATGGATGGTTGGAGTTTGAGTGGACGGTTCGGGTGTCATCGTCGGGGCGCTGGTTGGGGGGATGGGCGTCTCCGTGAAGTTGATGGGCGATTCTACCCTCCCCCTACAAGCGACCATGAGTAGACACAACAAGATAAACAAGAGCGATCTCACTCTGGTTTTTCTATGCATCCGTATCCCTCTTATGCACCTACAAGCAAAAGGTTCCGATTCAGCAAGTGTACGGCAACATCCCCGAAATGTGCAATCGGGTAAGAAGTGCTCCTAGAGAGTCTAAATTGCCTAATTAAGGGTTAATGTCCTCCTAAGAAGCTCTTCTAAAATAATATTCCACATGAATAGTCACGACGAGATACGAGTCTATCTTTCTCCCGAGTTTACTCAAAGCCAGAATTCATGCCGTGATCACCGAGAATCTAAAATATTATCTCTTTCTATCGAGGTCGAAAATGGGGTAGACTATTTGAACTTAGGATCAACCCAAGGAGGTTCACACCAATGGAAATCAGCGACCCCAAGGCATTGCTCACCGCACAGCTACAACCTTGGCACGATGCGGTAGCTGATCCACACAACGCTCAAGAGGATGTTCTCAAACGCCTCCTCGCTGATTACACACAAACAGGCTACGGCGAACAGCACGGCGCCTCGCAGGTCAGTTCTATCGAGGACTATCGACGCGCCTTCCCAGCGGCCACTTACGAAGATTTTAAACCTCTCATCAAACGAGTAATGGACGGCGAGGTGGATGTCTTACTAGCCGAAGAACCTATCGGTTGGGCGATCACCCGCGGTACGACCACTGGTGAGTCTAAGTTCATCCCCATGACTCCGACCGATCTCAGCCTACGCATCAGCGCCGGTCGAGCAATGATGAACTACATCGCTAGCTCAGGTCGTTACGATTTGTTCAATGGAATAAATCTGAACTTGAATTTCCCTTCCGTCGTTGGCACGATAACCGTAGGAGATCGGGAGGTGGAATACGGCTACAGCTCTGGAATATACACAAAATATGTATCGGCTTTTACCCCGATCAAATCTCTCCCAACCCAGGACGATATCGACGCGTTGGGAGGTGGCAAGACAATAAAGGATTGGGAGGCACGTTTTGAGTTAGCATATGAAAAATGTAGGGACGAAAATATAAACATGGTTGGCGGCGTAGCTCCGACCACCATTCGTTTTGCACGATACCTGCGTCGTGCACACAGACAATACCCCAAGGATCTATGGCAAACCCAAATCATGACACTAGGAAGTGTTCCTGGGATCAATACCAACTATCAACCAGCCCTCACCGCACTTTATGGACCGGCAGTCATCCGAGAGATCTATGGTGCGACGGAGGGGATGTTTGGCCAACAGCGCGATGAGCAACGAGCATGGGTTCCAAATTACGACAACTTCTTCTTCGAAGTCGAGACTCGCTCGGGGACCAAGATGCTACACGAAATGCGTCAAGGTGAAATGGGCAGCTTAGTCGTCTCGACCCCGATCTTACCGCGCTACAAGATCGGCGATTTGATCCTCGCGCTACGACCACCCTATTTCCGCTGTATAGGTCGAGAACATTGGTGGACACCCCTGCATTATGCATGGGGTGAACTGATGTCCTTTAACTTCGGCCGGTTGTAGCTTCCATCCGTTTCTCAGCGCATATCAAGCCGGCTTGCGTCATAACACAAGCTGTATCAACTTCGGCGTCGGAAACCTCCCAACAGAAACGCAGCACCTAGGACGATCAGTACGATCGGCCAGATGATCCCCCACCCCACCCAATCCCCCAAACCGATACCTAAAAAAACCAAAGCCAGGATCAAGGTTCCCACAACGGGGCGACGATAATCTGGCACGGTCAAGCGGATAAGAACTACACCTAAGAAGATCACTCCTGCGCCAGCGAAGACCAACGACCAGGCTTCTAATCTATCAAATGGAGAACTAAGAGATCGAAGCACACCCAAGTTATCTAGTAAGAAAGCAATCCCTGCCCATATCAGGACCGCAGCCCAGGCGATGCTTCCAAGTGGATCGCGGCGCCACTTCTCGTCCCAGCTCTTCTCCTCCTGTTTCTCACCCATTTGGGGTTCCTTCTCACCCTTCTCACTTTGTTGCATTTCGGTCATGATTGCTCCTCTACTATGAGATCTCAAAGCCAACAGAATGTGTGGTAACCATTTATCTTATAACTTCGCCGTGCTGGGAATTTTTGCCTTTTGCTACGTCCCCCAACGCAGCAAGATCACGGATAACTTAACAGATAGTTTAGCCGATTTTTTGCGTTGTGAGAATTATTTTAATGTTGCCACATGATTATGGGGATTGGAGCGATTTGATGTCTTTCATCACGACCTTACCGCAAGAGACACCTGGAAGGGATAACGATCGAGGATCTGGTGTATCAACGTCTCAGTCTTCACCGACACTAGATAACCGAGAGTTCAATGAAATCTATTGATCTTGGCTCAACCCGCTCCAGAGGGGAGAAATGAGCGGATCATCGTTCGCAACTCGCCGAACGAAAAGGGCTTAGAGACAAACGCATCCGCACCGGCCTCCTGCGCTGCAGTGCGTTCTTCAGGCAGTGTCCTTGCGCTGATCACGATGGTAGGGATATCTGCCCAGATGGGTTTGGTCCTTAAATTCCGTATCAGCCACAGGCCATCGATGTCTGGCATCATGATGTCGGCGAGGATTAGATCGGGCGTGAATACCTCGAGGAACTTAAGTGCCTCCGGAACATCGTAGGCTAGATGCACTTCGAATCCATCCCCTTTGAGGAATTCTTTCATGATGGCGCAGAACGATGGGTCATCATCTACGACGAGGATGATAAACGGTTCTTCGTGCATTCGAACATGCACCTCACTTCGTGCGTGCTTAGTTTATTAATGCATGATCCATGCCATACCTTATACAATGAGTTCTGGGAGAGTAAAGGTTCTCGGATGAACCATCCTCATCGCTTTTGAGATGATCGTCGTTCCACCCAAGAACCTTGATTGGAAAGTGAGCAAATCCTTTCGAATCAGTTGATGAGTCAACAAAATGACCCGCCCAAGGACTGCATCGGGAATCTGCGGGGGTGCCGGCGACGTCCACACCCCCCTCATCTATCGACCTCCTTCTCTCTTTGGGCTTTTTAAATGATGTCAAACGATGTCCGCATACAAATGGCGCTCATTTGAAAGACCATTGGACGCATCGACCGCGCGCGACAATCACGNNCACTAGCAATCGCAGATCGAATGTCCTCTCCACGATCGAGGTCAACCACCCACACCTCACCTGCACTCAAATTTCGTACCAACTCAACCAACTCAACCGCACGCCGAGGTGCACCTCTTGCATCAACGCTACTCGCGGGGTGAGGCTGCCCACCGGAGAGCGCAGTTAGCCCATTATCCAGAATGATGATCAGGACAGGCACCTCCATGCGTGCTGCATCCACCAACCCGGCGAGCCCAGAGTGGAAAAAACCTGAATCGCCACACAAGGCGATAACGCGTCTCCCCTCACTTCTTCCCATGAGACCCAGAGTAACGCCTGATGCTATTCCTATGCTTGAACCTAAACTATGCTTGACATCCATGATTTCATATGGCGGCAGCTGCCCCCGGACCATACATCCTGGATCACCGACGATAACAACTTCTTCCCGTCCTCCAAACTCATCTATCACCTCCAAAAGTGCTTTAAAAACGCTGACATATGGACATCCCTCGCAGAGAGGTTCCCTGCTAGGCCTTGGACGACTGAACACTTCCTCTATACGGAGATCTAAGATAGGCAGGAAACGATTGAGGGCATCCGCAATCTGGGGTGGCATCAACTCGCCGACCCACTTAACATGGCCGGTATCACGGCCATAAATCGGGAGTGTTATCCCGGCTTCCATTGCGATCCCACGCACTGCCCGTTCGATAATCGGTGCGCTCTCCTCCAAGACGAGGATCGATTCCTTGCTCTGCAAGAACGTTTGGATCAGATCACGCGGTAAGGGGTTAAGAGTCGTCAGACGTAGAACACCTAACTCTCGACAGCATTTGGTATTTAGTGTCTTGATGAGCTTGCTATAAATAAATCCAGCCGCGATCACCCCTCGCAAAGCATGATCCTGCACGTTGTTGAGGGGAGAAACCTCAAATCGAGATCGCACGGCATCCATCTTCTCTTTCAGTTCCAGATGGTTCGGAACGACATTGATCGGCAGAACCACCCAGCGCATTGGATCCCGTCGATAAGGCGGCGGCTGCTGCGCCGAAAATACCTCTAGAGGTTCCGTGTCCTGCTGTCCCACCTCAGCGAGGGCCAACGCTCGGATGAATCGCACTATGATTGGCAAACCCATTTTCTCCGACAATCGAAAGCCCTCACGCATCACCTCACGGGCATCAGAGGCGGTTGAGGGTTCCAGCAGCGGTATCTCTGCTGCTAACGCTAGCCTTCGGCTGTCTTGCTCATTCTGTGAACCCCAACCTCCTGGATCGTCACCGACAAGGATGACCAATCCCGCGTTACAACCTGAGAGGTTGAAAGCCATTAAAGGATCAAGAGCAATGTTAAGGCCAACACTCTTCACACATACGAGTGCCCGCTTTCCACCTAACGAAGCCCCAAAGGCAACCTCAAGTGCGACCTTTTCATTGCTGGTCCACTCTACTTGTATTTGATCTGAACTGCTGAGTTCGAGGATATGTTTAACGACAGCCGTGGCAGGCGCGCCTGGGTAACTCGTCACGATCGAGGCACCAGCTTCTATAGCCCCAACGGCTAAGGCGTACACTCCAGTGACAGTCTTATTCATCTGTTGGATTAATCCAGTAAGCACCCATCTTGAGAGGGTAGTATCCACCCACAAGAATTCATCAGGCCAGAACTTTTTTGTTCTAAATCCTGTTGNNGTTGGGTGGTCAGAAACTTGCAACCTGTTTCCATGCTGCTAGGCTGCCCATCGGGGGGCGTTCGCGCTCCCCGGTGGGCAAATACTTTTTAAAAACCTATGGCTACAGGAATTCAGGATGATAACCTTCTACTTCGAGCAATACCTCAGACTACTGATCCGCCAATAGGAATACATACACACATCCTTGAATACCCAATCCACATGATCACCCCACATCGAACACAAAGGATAAACCGCACCCTCAATCCTTGAAAAGGGATTGTAGAGCCAAACCCTGCCTGCGACAACTCACAAGTCCTCGGTTCAACCTGGA
>JABAOF010003633.1_pt1 | contig 14782 bp, 14 predicted proteins | sample 7062171 | NCBI WGS metagenome assembly JABAOF01 (sample SAMN14538628, study PRJNA623070) | marine sediment metagenome | biome: marine biome [ENVO:00000428]; feature: marine pelagic biome [ENVO:01000023]; material: deep marine sediment [ENVO:00002113] | place: India: Gulf of Khambhat ...
GAATCCTTCAACAACTCAAAAAGAAGACGCAACATTCTCTCCTTCAACAACAATAACTCCTAACAGGTTTTCTCCACGCGCGTACAATACAACAATAATTTATATTCGCTTAAGAATTTAACGCTTGTTTCAAAAAAATAGACGAGCTGCGAAATGAAACAATTCAAGATTACATATGCGTTTGTATCCGGGGGGAAGGAAAGGTGCCTCATCAAGTGGTCTGCAACCGCTTGCCTAGAACCATTCAGCCACCCGCGCGGACAAAACGGTTTGGTTACTCATATGAATACGACGTAGTTCCAGAGTTTCTATCGCTACTTATCTTACCCTTATGCGCGCGCTGCAGAAGAAAACTTACGGTTTAGTACACGCATTGGACAAGGTTTTTCACAACGAAAAGACTCTTCCTTATATTGTAGATTGAAAGGTGAGTACATGCGTTCTCTTGCACAAAAGGTTTGAAGAAATAGGGGGTTCTGGACATATGTCTATAGAAAAGGGATTGGTGGAATTGTTGAAGAAGGCGGGTTATTCTGATAAGGCTATAGATTACTACACGAGGAAGTTAAATGTGGGTGTGATCGAAGGCGCTGAGGCTGTAGATTCCTACACGGGTCTCTGTGGAGATAGCATGAGAGTATACTTGAAGGTTGAGGAGGAGGAGATTAAGAACGCTAAATTTCAGGCCATAGGATGCGCTGGAGCCTTCGCATCGGGTTCAGCTCTCACAGAGATGGTCAAAGGAAAGACTCTGGAGGAAGCTGAGAAGATAACGGAGCATGATGTGATAAAAGATTTAGGAGAGCTTCCTGGACCTAAACTGCATTGCGCCCGCCTAGCTGTGGATGCGCTCAGAAAATCTATTGAAAGCTTCGTTAAACGATAATTCTACCCATCTTGAGGGAAAAATTTATTTAACATGATCTCTCACTGAAAAGATTCTTCATTTTCCACTATATTGATCTGTGAAGACAATTTGCTTAAGCTCTTTTCTAGTCTTTGTTGGAGATTCCGCTGGAAAGCCTAGCGAAATTATAGATAGCAATCGCTTGTTTTTCGGGACACTTAGTATTGTTTTAACTTTTTCCTCATAAACTGAGTTGTAGGAGCCTATCCAACATGTACCGAGCCCTAGAGCATGTGCAGCAAGAAGCATGTTCTGAGTTGCGATTGCTCCATCCTCAACTCCTCCACTACGATGTGAAACCTGAGGATCAATAACAACAACAATTCCAAGAGGAGCATCAGCCAAGAATTTCCCATTGGTTGAAGCTTCAGCTACCTTTCGCTTCACTTCTTTATCCTTAATGATTATGAAACTCCAAGGTTGTCTGTTACTCGCTGAGGGAGCCCACCTGCCAGCGTCAAGAATCTTTTTGACAAGATCTAGAGTTACAGGATCTTTCGTATAACTCCTGATGCTTCTCCTGCATTTGATAGCCTCAAAAACGTCCATATTCTCACCTACCTGTTCCCTAGCGGGAGGCGTGCGCATAAATAGGTTCCGATGTTTTGCGGTGCATTTTTATGCTTGAATTTTCGCCATACATAAGGTTTAAATATACCATTTATATACCCTATAATTGGATTAAGGACGGAATATACATGCCGAGAGGGAAAGTGAAGATCCTAGAGGCGAACAGTGGAAACATTATCTTGGAAACCACCATTGGAGTAGATTATCGCTTCTCGATACCTAGGTCGATACGAAGTCTCGTAGATCCCAGAGAAACCGTTCGGATAATCATCAAAAAGGTCGAGGAGGTGAAAACATGACTTACGAAGAAAGAAAACCACAGTGGTTGAAGCGAGCCTTTGGCGGGATAATCATCATCCTTTTAATAGGAGTGGTGCTATTCTCGGTATTGTTTGCTCTCACCATGTTTGTCAGCGTCGGTGTTGGACACGCCGCAGTTCTCGTCGATCCTTGGGCCAAAACTGTTAGCGACCCGAAAGTCGGACCGACATGGATAGTGAAAGCTCCATGGGTTCAATCGGTGGATATAATGGTAGCCACAGACACCTTGGGAATGTGGGGAGACGGAACAGACCCCAAAGCAGACTTGCCAACAGTCTATTGCTTCTCTAGAGACCAACTGGAGATGGCTGTAGATATTATGCTAAGGTGGAGATTGGACGTGCTTAAACTCAAAGAGTTGTATCAGAACCTCCCGCAGAAGAACTGGAAAAACGATGTAATAGCATCTATCGCTAGAGAACAGATCAGGCTCGTTACAAAAGAATTTACTAGCATCCAAACGATCGAACAGAGAGACGATGTAGCGCAAGCAATAAAAAATGCAATATGGGGTAAGTTGAGCACAGAGACCTCCTTAGCAGGCGCAATAACAGATTTCCAATTTGAATTAAGAAACATAGGTTATCCAGAGAAGTACACAGCCGCCATCGAAGACAAGTTGGTTGCGGAACAACAGAAAATCCAAGCGGAATTTGAGAGGGAAAGAATCATCATAATTGCCAATGCCACCGCCCAACAAGTGATTATTGAAGCGAAAGCCGAAGCCGAAGCAAAAGTCTTAGTCGCGAATGGGACAAAGGAAGCTGTTGAATTAATTCTTGAAGCTTCCGGTGGAGACGTCTCGAATTCCACAAGAATCACAGAGCTCTACCTGTGGGTTGAAACAATGAAGCAAATAGCTCCAGAGGTCGGCTTGTTCCTCATGACCACAGGAGAAGACGGAGTCCCAATCTTGGTGCCCCTTGAAACCACATAGTGTTTCCAACCCAACAAACCCCTCTTTTTTCTGTGAACATATCAAATAATTGTGCAATGTCAAAATAAGGCAAAAAGGAGTAGCACAGTTCCAGCGGATAAGGGTATTACCAGATTATCATCAACAGGCAAAGGAAGAGATTCTGCAAACATACCCACGGCAGCAGCAACTAGAGCTTGCAAAGGACTTACGAATAGAAGTGCCCCCAAAAATGCGCATGTGAACCCACAGATTGTACCCTCCAAATTCTTTTTTCTGTTGAATAAAAGAAAGGTCTTTCCGAAGATTCTACCAAAAACGCTGGCGAAGCCATCTCCGAATGTGAGCACGGCAATGGCTGTATAAGCTACCCGGGGTGGAAAAACGAGAAGTGAAAAGATTATCCCCATGGCGAAGAAAATTGGGGCTGTCACAAAACGGTTGAGCTCACGGTTGGGCACGACAAGTTTCCGAGTTATTCTTGAAAATACTGGAAAGTTCATTCCTTTGGTTCGAGCGACCTCAGACGCGCCATAGGCGATGGTTACAAGAAATAGTGCCGTAGAGACCAAATGGGTGTTGGAAAGCTGAAGACACAAGAGGGGCACTGCGAAACCGCTTATGTGAATTGCCTTTCTAAGGATTTCACCATTTGATAGACGTGAATACGCCAATAACTGAAACTTGGCCAAAGTCTGATCCTAACTTTTTCTCTCACCGCTTATTCTTAATTGGGTTGTTTCAGCTAGAACAATGTTACAAAAGTCGATCGATGGATAGTAATTGTGCAAGCGCGAGAAAATCAATTTCATACTCTGGTGAAGACAAGGCGTATCCCTGCGCACGCAAGAAGTGTACTCTAAATCTTAATAATCCTAAGGTCATAAGGTTAAAATTTAAAAGGCGTCCTAGTATTTGATTGGCGTGCATAGAAAGATGGAAGATGGCTTTCATTTAGGAAAAAGACTTGATCCGGAACAGCTGCGGTTGCCTTCTGAAGAGATGGTACTCGGCGCTCCCTTCTATATCTCAGCACGAGACCTTTTGACACATGTTATTGTGTTAGGTATGACAGGTTGCGGGAAAACTGTTTTGGGAAAAATCATGATTGAGGAAGCTGCGCTTCAAGGGATACCATCAATTATGGTTGATCCTAAGGGTGATCTGGCCTCGATGAAACTTGTTTTTCCTTCTCTAAAGAGTGAGGATTTCATTCCATGGATTGAGGCTAGAAGAGGGGAAAAGAAGGAGGAGACTGCGTTAAGGTTATCTACACTTTATCAAAACAAGTTGACAGATTTTGGTGTTCCAAAAGAACGAATAGAGGAATTCAAGCGGAAAACAAAAGTTGTTGTGTTGACACCTCGTTCAACAACGGGGATACCGCTTGCTATTTCTTCTCTTCCAAGCCCACCACCCAATGTAAAGGCTCTGATGGAAATTGAGCCCGAAACCATCCTCGATCTTATTGATACTATAGTCAGAGCATTAATAATGCGGCTATTCCCAAGAGAGCCTCCGGAGAAACATAGAACAGAGGAGAAACTTCTTGACGAAATCATAAGATATGCTTGGGAGAACGACATACCCCTTGAAGGAATAGATGGTCTTGCGACTCTTGTCGGACTAGTCGAGAATCCACCTATGAAAAAGATAGGTGTTATGGACGTAGACAGCTATATTTCACCAAGAGACAGACACGAGTTAGCGATAAACATAAATAACCTTCTAGTCGGAGTAGAAAAACTCTGGCATGTAGGAATACCTTTAGACATAGATTTTCTTTTAGAAGTCTATTCTAGGGACGGTAAGACTCCGATCATCATATTTAATCTAAGCGAAATCACATCTCTGGAAGACAAAATCTTCATAGTTTCACGAATCGCCTATGCGGTTTATGAGTGGATGCGTAGAAAAGGCGGTTCAGAAGAACCTAGACTCTGTTTCTACGTCGACGAAATCGGGGGAGGCGGCGGAAAAACAGCTTTCTTTCCGATACACCCATACAATCCCCCTTCGAAACCCCCGCTAATGTTGATGATAAAGCAAGGAAGAGCATTCGGTGTATGTTGCGTCTTTACAACGCAGAATCCCGGGGATATCGACTACAAAGGTTTGGGTAATTGCGGCACATGGATTATAGGTAAGCTTTCAACGTCAAGGGATAGAGAAAAGGTTCTTCAAGGTTTGGGTGATGTTGAACTTCTTGGCACCGCGGTTGATAGAAGAAAGCTTGAAAGACAGATTGCCTCCTTGGAAACTGGAGAATTCGTCTGCAAGACAAAACGTGGAGACGTAGAATTCTTCAAAGAAAGGTGGTTGATGAGCTATCATAAAACATTGACTTCGAAAGAGATAAGAGAAATAACAGATGAGCTAGACCGCAGAAATGCAACTGCAACCCTCTTGTTAATGCCCACAAAGAGAGCTTTTTTAAAGCTTAATCATCCCACCTCATTAGAAGAGACCCGTAGACACTTCAGAGAAGGCATCGACATTCACGTAATGAAAGCTGAATGTAACTATATGCCTCTATTATTTTTCAAAGTCAAAAAAAGCTTTAGAAAAAGACATCCATTTCTGTCAGAAGAAATCAAGGCTGATCTAACTTACGGTCCGATGTTGGTGCCCTTATTCAAAGATGAAGTTGATTTAAACTATGTCAATGAAGTTTTGGGTCTAGAAGAAATAGTTAGAGAGGAACTGTTGGAATCGGTGGAAGAAACTGCGTTCAACATATTACCAAGGAAACTACCTATCCAAAATGTTTTCGAGGAACTCTCCACGAGATTAAGCGAGAAAATTAAGCGAGAAATAGCGGAATACGTAGATGATCAAATACACGCAGAGAAAGAAAAGAAGATTGATGCTGAAAAATTGGATCTTAAGCCTAAATTGGATGAATTAGATTTCGAAATACAGACGATTAGCGATCAGATGACTGATTATAAAGGAGAATTGTCGCGACTAAAGGAGGAGCTCTCGAATCTTCAGCGTGAGAAAGCTCGAAGATCAATTTGGGACGAACCCGTTGTGATGATTACAAGGAGTATTGCCTCCCGTCAACGCAAGATCAACAAATCTAAAGCACACATATCTAAACTTCAAAGGAAAATAGATAGTTACAATTCTCGAAAGAACAAACTCTTAGATTCCCATAACAGAAAGATGGAACTTCTCAAAGAACAATTCAATAGCGTCAAGAAAGAGATTGTTGACGAGATACAACCTGAGGTAGCCTTTGAAGACACGATAGTGATATTTGTTCCAATCTGTGACGCGGATGTTGGCGTAAAAAATCTTGAGTCAAGTAGAACCATTCAACTAGAGTGGAATGGGCATAACGGAGTTAGGATCACACCTTTTTCCTGTAATGAATGTGGAACCCAGATTGACCGCTTCTCACCTTTGAACATTTGTAATTTTTGCTCAGAATTTCTTTGTGAAAAACATACTCAAATCTGCGCTGAATGTGACAAAATAATATGTAGAGAACACTCTTGGCTATGTAATTGCGGCAACATATATTGTGCATCTGAGGAAAAGATTGAGTGCAAGGAATGCAAGACTCTTCTTTGTTCTAAATGTAAAAATACCTGTAAGATCTGTGGTGCTTCATTGTGTTCGAACCATGTTCACGTGTGTGCGATGTGCAGCAAAATTCTTTGTGGGGAACATTCATGGGTTTGCGGCTCATGTGCTAGGACTCTCTGTGGTCAAGAGAAGAGATATGTCTGTGCCGTAGACCAACATTTACTATGTGAAGATTGTGGATTAGTATGCGACGATTGCGGTGAAAACGTCTGTGAGAAGCATTCAGTCGAGTGTGACAGCTGCGGGAAGACGCTTTGCAAAAAAGAAAGCCACGTCACGGCTTGTGAGATATGTGGAAGCCTGATGTGTAATTCATGTCTAATTACATGTGAGGGATGTGGCAAGCCGTTTTGCTATGAGCATTACGTGAAATGTTCAAATTGTGGTAAACAAGTTTGCAGGTCTTGTCTTAGGGTAGAGAAGAAGTTTCTTGGTTTAGTCAAGAAGCAGAAGTGTGTGATCTGCAAGTGAATACACGCAGTGAAATCTGCTATGCGCGTGCGTGCACAACAAAGTTTATAGGCGTTCTCTTGCGAGAGGTCTTCAAAAGAGCGTAGGTGTGAACTACTGATGAAAAGAAGATGCGTAAGATGCAGTGCTCTCTTAACCGATGAAGACGTGATGAAGATGGAGTTTGAAGATGGTTCATCGGAGATAATACCTCTTCCGGTGTGTCCAGGCTGCCTTGTGAAGCAAATGAGTGAACGACAATTTCGTAAGGGGAAATATGCGCGAACTTTGTAAATGATAGAAAGGAGAATGGTTTGGCCCCTTTTTCCTGAAAAAAGGATTTCTTGCCTTATTTTTGCATGTATGCACGGTTTTGAAGATGCTTGGAAGGTTACCTTTTGAGATATCTCGAAATCATGGTCAAAAATAGGATAAACTGTGAAATGTTCTAGAATTTTTTTCTATAATTGTTTTCTAGTATTTATGTATTTTTTGCCAATTAAGTATGAGTGCCACGAAAGTTTTAAAATGTTTAAAATTGAATGAAAATAAGAGTTTCCTTGCAGGAGTCAGGGAGGGATGTTAGAATCTCTTCTTCGTAAAATGATTTCGGTGGCTGCGGTCTTCATAGGTCTTGGATATGTTTTGCCTAGTATGGCCACTGTTATTATGCTAAATTATTTTTCTTCGCAATATCCCATTGAATCGGTGGAAAACATATACTGGTTTTCAGGCATAATTCTTTTCATCATAGCCTCTATTCTGCTAATAGCCTTAGGAGTCTTCGTTGTATATGGGGGCCTCCTGTATTTTATTGGAACCTATTCTCAAAAAATGATTTTCGTTGGCATCATGTTAACTTCCTTTTACTTGCTGTGTCTCGGAACAGGATCTGCGTTGATTCTACAAGAGGTGAGCTGGCTAACCTTGTTGTTAGTTGCGACTGCAATTCTTTTCGTGGCGAGTGCCACAGTCTATATGGTTCCCTCCTTTCGTCTAAAGTTTGTAGCATGTTCGTTAGGAATCGCTAGCGGAATTTGTTTGACTATCGCCACCTTGTATAGCCCAATCCTTGACCTAGCCCTCAATTGGAATGTTCCTTTTCCAGGTCCCTTTATGTCCATGGCGGTTCTAGAAGGTTTAACAATAATATTGGCTTCAATAACAGCTCTTATTTATTCGATCTTGGGGGATGGAGAAGCCCCAATAATTCATGTCTTTCTCTCGATGGTTGCTCTCATCTACGGTATAGGAGTTTTCGTTGGATCTCTAGTTCTCTCACTCAACTTTATGAATCTGTTGTGGAAAGCTCCTTGGGAACTTGCCCTTCATGGACAACCAGACTGGGTCTTGAGTACGGTGATTTTTTGGTCTGCAAGCCTAGGAATGCTCGTCATAGGAGGTATCATATTGATTTTTGGTGCTTGCATGGGATTCATACTTGCAACAAAACAATTTTCGCAACTCTAGCTTAATCTTTGCCTCAAAGTGAAGGCGAGTATGGTTTCATTTACGTAACATTCTAATACTGCGAGTTGCAGTTCAGTGTTGAATTATAATGTGCGGTGCATCTTCAAACAACTATTCCGCTGAGCCCTTCGACACGATCACTCAATTTGAACAGATTCGTGTCATGGTTGAGGCAGAATTTGAGGTGGAGGACAGCTTTGTAGAGCACGACGCCCCAACATTCTACGTGAAGATGCGAGAGGGTTCAAAGGAGGCTTTCTTGAGGCTTACCCAACGAATGGAACCTTTGAAACTTACTCCGATCCTTAGAAGGAGAGACAAGAAAGTTGTGCTGCGAGTCATACCGAAACCTTCCACAAAACCCAGCCGAAACACCACAAACATCGCACTTTTTTTTGTAACCCTTGGAACAGTATTCTTTTCTGGATACTTTCTATCTGAGGGCGAAATCATGGGTGCCTTGATGTTCACAGGGGCAATTATGGCGATACTTGGTTCCCATGAGATGGGACACAAGCTGTTGGCGGATAAACATGCTGTGGAAGCTACTTATCCCTATTTTATTCCAGGTCTCCCCCCCATCGGTACTTTTGGAGCTGTTATTCAACAAAAGTCTCTACCTCCCAACAGGGATGCCTTGTTTGACATTGGTTTCGCAGGACCAGCAACAGGATTTCTAATATCAATAATAGTCACCTTTATTGGTGTGCAGTTGTCTACTGTGACCAACGTATTACCTGAAGGCGCCGGTATCATCGACGTACCCATTTTGTTTCAGCTTATTACCATGTTCTTTCCGCCAAGTGGAACAGGTAAGTATATAATGCTTCATCCTGTCGCTTTCGCTGGTTGGGTAGGCATGATTGTTACAATGCTCAATTTGGTTCCTGTTGGTATGTTTGACGGGGGTCATGCTGCTCGAAGTTTGGTTGGGAAAAAAGCACACCGGATTCTCTCGTACCTTGGAATTGTTCTTTTCTTTTTCATCTCATTTCCAATGGCTCTCCTAGCTATCTTTTTCTCTTTCCAGCAGCATCCAGGTCCATTAGATGATGTCTCAGAAATTACAAAACTCAGAAAAATTGCAGCCCTAGGGTTAATCGCCATCTTTATCCTATGCGTGGTACAGATATACTCGCCTTTATGATCGCAGGACCTCTAGAACATCTTCTCTCCAAATCTGCAACAACTGAACATAATTGTCTAATTTGGATAAAGGTTCGTCGTTCACAAAATTTAAAAGAATGCTTTCGATCAAATACTGAACCTTGAGGGGCGTTAAAACTCTGAATTACGAAGATGCGAAGAATTTCAACAAAAGACTAGATGATTGCGACAACCTTGCGGATGTGTTTGAACTTGTGAAGCAATCCGTCAAGAGATCCTTGAGTAGACACAGAGCTGGCCTTATGCTCGGCCTAGCTGATTTAGGGATGATGAGCGGCTGTTTTGTAGGTGCCTTTCATCTGTTGGGGTCGAACATTATAGTTATGAACAAGACTCCTCTAAATGTAGCTTTAAGTAGCAGAGACAAAAGAACCTACAACGCCTACTGCTTCCATTTGCTTCTACACGAGTATCTTCATTCCCTTGGATACATTGATGAAGGTGAAGTCAAGGAGCTAGTCCAAGAAGTGTGCACGCTGGCCCTAGGTAAAGCCCATCCAGCCACAGTAATGGCTGAGAGGGGCATAGCCACGTACTTCCCAAAAGTAACATATTTCACAGAGGAATTGTCCCTTCCTGAAAGCTTTCAAGTTGAACTCGTGAAAGACTTTGACAGGTCCAATGTAAGATACATCGATTAGCCCAAAAGGTTAGAACTTTTCATCTCTTCTGATTCGACGAAAAGGAAGAGGGCTATTTGGGCGAGTTCTGCCCATATCCTAAAGAGGAGCTTTCATCTAGAAGCTTGAAAATGCTTTAGGGTTGATCGAGCCACAAGTGAGGTTGCTCTCTCTGTTTCATTGGCACTTGCGCGCTTTTTGTAGTTTATTGCTCTTGTGATATTTAGCGAAAATGTCATAAATTCAATGTGAATATTGTAAATGTGGTGTATATGATGTTCACTGAAGAGGATATGCGCCATGTTTCTGGTGTCTTAAGTGCGCTTGGCAATTCTACAAGGTTAAGAATCGTGGAGCTTGTAGGTGAAACTGAAAGGCCTTTACACATAAAGGCTGTAGCCCAAGTTCTCAAGAAAGATTACGCCTCAGTTTATCGGCATGTTAAAGTTCTGCAAAAAAGCGGTCTGGTGGGGGTTTATGAGGTGGGACGTTCACGTGTGATATACCTGAAAAATGTAGACTTAATCAAAAAGTGTGTTCAAACTGCCAAAAAGATGGTTGAAACACTATAATATAAGTTGACCAAAAAAACATCTTATTTTGCGGAAAATATAAATATATTTTAAGGTAATTACTGTCTCTCTCTGCAGGCGGTGTATATTTGCGAAGAATCGGCACTCAAGAGGTTGCCCTAGCGAGCATGTTAGGGGCTCTCTCCGCGATATCCGAGATAATACCTGGACCCCCCTTCGACATCCCCTTCCCACTTCTCCCACAGGTGTCATGGGACATAACAGGACTGCCAATAATGGTTAGCTTGCTTCTTAATGGCCCACTAAGCGCAGTATACACGGGTATTGTCGGATGCTCAATCATTTTCCTTCGAGGAAACTTTAGTGGAGGCATATTAAAGGTCATTGCCGAATTAGCAACTCTTCTGGCCTTCGCTTCACTAAACAAAGGCGTTGTTATCAAATCAATTACTGCAGTTGGGTCGAGGGTTCTAACAATGACCATAGCCAACTACTACTTGCTCCAACTCTTCTACGGTATACCAGAGCCAACTGTAATCGGCCTTCTACCTCCAATCGGATTATTCAACGCTACACAAGCTCTAATCAATATTATTCCCGCATACATCATCTACGCAAGAATAAAGAGCACGCAAAGTAATCTGCCATCTCCAAAACATTCGCCTAATTTTACTGATCAGTCAAAAAATGTGACAGAAAAGAAGTTTTTTGCTCGCCTAGAGATAGTCTAGGTCTGTTATACACTAAATCGCGCACGCATCAAGGTTAGACGTTAACTTTGAATCACTTCTTTCAACAGATCTTTGTTTTCCTTTAACCAGTCTATGATTGCCTCTTTGTTTTGGTCTAGCATGTTCTCCACCATTCCTCGAAACATTTCGGGCACATATTTGCCTATTTCTATTTTGAGTTTGGAAATCAATTCGTCTTTCGGGTTCAAAGGTTCTCCTCTCCATTGCACTCAATCTGGTTGAGCTAAAAATGTTTGGGTTCAGACATTTATGCATTCCCGTCATTAGAAAGCCTTTTTGAAGTCACAAGGAAGATAAAGAGTCTGATCTGCAAGGAGGGCCCTTAGGAACTTACAGTAGAAAAATCCTTCTAGCTTGGTGAGATGTTTACAAGATTTACATACGCTTTCTGTTCCGAAGAATTTTCCAAGCGCAGTTTGTTCAGTCATGATTGTTCCTCTGTTTTCTTGTCCACATTTAAAATTTTTCTAGATGCACGCGCATATAGAGAAAGAATTTGTAAGCACGCGAATAATATCGCAGCAAAATACATCAGCCACAGAATCATTAGCCAATTTCCTTATGTGTTGTTCCACAATTTGCCAGAAGTTGCAAAGATTTCCGTGGGCAATAGAACAAGTAAGCCACTGAAGGCCAAAAACATTTACTGCATTGTTTCATTTGTACTTCCGCAGGCTTTTCAGACAATCAGTAAAATCAGCTATGAAAACAAGAAAAGAGAGAGTAGAACACGCCAAGTTTGTTGAATTAGAATAATATCTCCAATAGTTATTTCATTCCACGTGTATTGAAGAAAAGAGGCACGGTGCACGTAGCAACAATCCGCTGAAAGAGAGGGTAAATCTCTCAGCGAAAAGAGAAGAGGATGATTTCTCCGCGCCCCTCACATCAACAAAAGTGTTGAAGAGCCAAGTCAAACCTATATACTTTTTGCACATTTTGTCTAGTAATAGGGGCATTCAACCTTTTGCATCGTGAGTACCACATCCTTCCTCACCAAAAAAATAGAAAAAGTTTAGTTTGACGTGCGTCTTCATGATTCCATGTGGGCCGGTAGTTCAGCCTGGCATGAACGCCTGACTTGCACTCAGGAGGCCGCGGGTTCAAATCCCGCCCGGTCCACCAATCTTGCTGGGGGAACGCACTTCATAGGTTGATAACCCCATTCATAGGTCTCAGTTAGCGAAATTAACATATGCCATTGCAAAAAAGGACCATCAATATTTACACGGACGAAGATGCAGCGAAAGAGACCAAAAATGTAAGCTTAAACATTTCAAAACTCTGAAAATTTTTTTGAGAAAAACAATGAGACATCCACGAATACCTTTCAGTCAAAAAACCCCTTGGCAGAGGGATGGTTAACGCACGAAGCGCGTCCTCCTCGGCAACGTGAGGGCCGGGGCCGGGATTCGGACCCGGGCGCCAGGCTCCACAGGCCTGTAGGCTACCAGACTACCTCACCCCGGCCACTTTTGGGAAGTTCCCGTCTACTTTGACGCTTTGATGTTTATTTGCCTTGCGTGTAATTTATTTGCGCATTAGAGACTATGTTTAAGTCCAGAGGAAAATAATAGTGAGCAAGAAGCCCTCGGGAGAAGAAATTCGGCGGAGAATTCCTCGGCTTACAATGAGTCTAGTGATGGCCATTATCTTCTTCATCATAGGTCTTGTTGTGCCCCCACTTGTCAGCAATGTAGAATTGCCCGGGCTTAGCATGAATGTGGACTTTGTAGCAGCCTCCATAGTAATGCTCTTTACCGCCATTTTTCTAGTACGCGCTTTGGCAGACGCGGTGGCTCTTGCTGACATCATAACCGACATCGCTGTGAAACGGCTGGGCATAAAGGAAGAGCGGCCGCCAAGAAGAGCAGCGAGAGACCTGCTATACATTGTCATTATCATTTTAATCGTGACCGCCCTTTCACCAGTTCTGGCCACACTAGGTAGTATTGGAGAGTTGCTAACAACAAGTACTACTCTTGTCGCCCTCGCACTGATAGTCATCTTGATCTATGATATGGGGCGGATTCTCTATCGGATCATTGAACAAAGAGCTGAATCAGTCGCGGACCGGCTTGCCGAGATGGCAGAACGCGACAAATGATGTGGCTGCCATGGACTCAACTCAGTTAATATTCCTGCTCATCTATCTATTGACGGTTCTTCTATCAGCGAGTGATGCCGTTCCCCTGTCGGTAGCAGCCCTAATGGGCGCCCTGCTGACCGGCTGGTTTGGACTTCAATACGGCGTCTTCACCTATGACGAGGCGTTAAGCTTCATAGACATGCGCCTCATTGCCCTGATAGTGGGCACCCTAATCGTCGTGGAAGTGGCGGAAAGGAGTGGTTTGTTCCGTTTCGGCGCCTTGTATGCGGTTAAGCTGTCGGGAGGAAACCCCGGTCGACTCTTCGTCGCCATTTGTGTAATTTCTGCGGTAGTCTCTATGTTTCTCAGCGATCCAACAGCTATGCTCCTCATTGCCGCCGCCACCGTGACCGTGACCAAATTTCTGAACTACGATCCCGTTCCATACTTCATTTCAGGGGCGATAATGGTGAACCTGGGCGGTACAAGTACGCTGATTGGTTCGACAAGCAACATGATCATCGGCGTGAAAGCTGGAATAACCTTCACAGATTTTGTTGGCTATCTAGCTCTTTGTGAAATCGCCCTCTGGGGATTGACGATATTCGTGTTATACATGCTTTTTCGGGGGCGACTTGGAAAGAAAAGAGATCTGCCAAGCTATAATCCCTGGGAGAGCATAGAAAACAAGAGAGTGTTCCTACGGTCAACGATCGTCCTCGTTCTTCTTGTCTTTCTCTTCCTAGTGTTGGGAAACTTGGGAGTGGGACCTGAAGCCGTTGCCCTCGGCTGCGCCATCCTCGCACTGGTTCTTAGCGGTTTCGATCCGGCCGACATCTTCAAGAGACTAGACTGGGAGACCGTCTTCTTCATCGCAGGCTTCCTGTTTATAGTGGGAGGTCTAGAAAAGACAGGTTTTCTGAATGATATATCAACCCAACTTCTCCAAGTGACCGGGGGCAGCCCTTGGATAACCACCCTCGTGACGCTGTGGTTCAGTGGCGCCGCAAGTATGATCGTGAGCAATATGGCCATTGCGCTGACATTCACGCCGATAATCAGTAGTTTTCAAGGCGTAAACACTGCACCGGTCTGGTCAGCCCTTATTCTGGGGACGAATTTTGGAGGTGTCACTACGCCCTTAAGCGGCTCAGTCTCCATAATGGCCATAGGCGCTCTGAAACGTGAGGGGATTTCAATGAGTTTCAGCGAATTTACCAAAGTAGGTCTGACGACGACCTTGCTTCAATTGGGCTTCTCCAGCCTATACCTTATTGGAAGATTCGGACTAGGAGGGTAGCAAATCGAACAAAATAAGAAAGTGGCTTAAGTCTCGCACGAGGAAACCTGAAGCGGAATACGATGAGGCGAAAAAGGAATTCGAAAAAGCCAT
>JABAOF010013196.1_pt4 | contig 14781 bp, 14 predicted proteins | sample 7062171 | NCBI WGS metagenome assembly JABAOF01 (sample SAMN14538628, study PRJNA623070) | marine sediment metagenome | biome: marine biome [ENVO:00000428]; feature: marine pelagic biome [ENVO:01000023]; material: deep marine sediment [ENVO:00002113] | place: India: Gulf of Khambhat ...
TAGTATTGACTTCCAGAATCCTCTCGCGTAATGATGCGTCCAGCTCTATGAGTTCATCTCCCCTCGCCTGGCTGCAAAGGCTCAGGATGACTTCAGGAGCGCCCTTGGAATAGGCCATCATCTCCTCTTGGCGATGGATGGTAGTCATCCTCTTTCGGACAGAATCAAAGGGGATCTCGCCGACTCGGGGCTCCTTCTCCTCCAGATCCTCTTTGTTGAGGCCTGCCCTCATGCCCGTCACGACGAGGGTGCCCTCGGTCGTGTCCCCCAGCACCTTCCACGTGGACGCCTCCTTTACGACGGCAGCATCTGTGCACAGCATCGCCGCTCTGAGCAGCATGGAGAGCGTAGCGTCCTGCAACGGGTCAATCTTCTTCCCGTCCTTGGAGAACACGCCGACCGGCTCAAAGCCTCGACCCTTCACGGAGAACTCGGATGCGAGGGTTACGACACGTCGTACGTTCATTTCACCGAGGGTGAGGGTTCCCGTCTTGTCGGAGCATATGACGTTGGCAGAGCCAAGGGTCTCCGCGGCGGGGAGCCTCCGGATCAGGGCGTTTCGGCGAGCCATTCTCTGAAGGCCGAGAGCCAGGGTTATGGTAACGACGGCTGGAAGGCCCTCAGGAATCGCTGCCACGGCCAGGCTCACGGCCGTGAGAAACATGATGACCACGTCCACGGCGCGACTCAGACCGACGACGAAGATGATGATCGCGGCCCCCAGGACACCGATACCAATCTGGCGGGCTAGGCGGGCCAACCTGCGCTGCAAGGGCGTCTCCTCCTTCTCCTCCTCCTGGACCATCCCCGCAATCTTGCCCAACTCGGTGGCCATGCCCGTGGTGACCACCACGGCGCGCGCCCTGCCCACCTCAGCCGTGCAGCCCATAAAGACCATGTTCGTCCTGTCGCCCACATAGACCGTGCCCTTGAGAGGCTCGACGGACTTCCTGACTGGGACAGACTCGCCCGTGAGCGATGCCTCGTTCGCCCTTAGGTTGGCGACCTCAACCAGCCGCGAATCGGCTGGTATCTTGTCCCCTGCCTCGAGAAGAATCAGATCTCCAGGAACGAGTTCCATAGCCGGGATGGACTTGCGCTGCCCGTCGCGCATCACGGCGGCCTTGGGGGCGGCGAGGGCCCGCAGCGCCTCGATTGCCCGCTCCGCCTTGTATTCCTGGACGAAGCCAAAGACAGCGTTGAGCATGACGATAGCCATGATGACGGCCGCGTCGATGAGCTCCTCCTGCGAGTTGTTGATGTACCCAATAGCAGCAGATACCACCGCGGCGACGATCAGTATGAAGACTAGGAGGTTCAGAAACTGGAGAAGGAAGATTCGGAGAGGGGAAACTCCTCCGACGCGCTGGAGCTCGTTTGGTCCGTACTTCTCCAGCCGCTTCCTCGACTCCTTGTCAGAGAGTCCCAGTGGAGAGGAGCCCGTTCGCTTGTAGGTTTCCTCCACGGCGAGGTTGTACCACTCTCGACCGCTCATAGCCTGTCTCGCTGCTAAGAACACTCGGCCCTATAAAGGCGAGGAGGTCCCAGACACTGGCCGATAGGGGACAATCAGTGCTTCTGAGGTCTCGAGCTAGACACCATGTAGACGACCGTGTTGCCAACATTCACCGTATGATCCGCGATGCGGCCGCCGGGATTCGAACCCGGGCTAGAGGCTTGGGGGGCCTCTGTCCTACCGCTAGACTACGGCCGCGGTGGGTTCCGAGTGGCGGCGTTGTCTAAAAAGCCTGTGACGGTGCAGGGAAGACTCATTCTCACCCTGGAGCCAGAGGACGCCGACTGTATGGGTTGGCACCTCACAGCTCTGAAGACTGGGACGCCATCGTGAGAATTGAGAGGATTTTCGCTCGATCACCCAAGGGCCTCCCGGCATGCTTGACATCGTTGTAGGTAGCCGGCTGCATCCCATTCAGGGAATACCCTCCATCTCGGACTCATTGTGTCGGGGGCCCTGTATAGGCCTACTGTTCATGGTACACAAGTATCTGGCCATTTGGGGGAAGCGGTAAAGCTCGCCTGAGAGGAGTCCCCTATTTGATTGTCTCTAACTGGCTGATGATGTTCCAGATAAGAGTCCGGCCATGAAGCGGGATGTTCGGATCGTTGGCCAGCTCGTCCAGTATGAAGATTGCACTCGCTGCACGGACGTCGAGGGCGTCCTCCTTCTTCAGGAGAAGTTCCTTGGCGTTTAGAGCACCCCTCCTGATGTTTCTGGGAACAGAGGTATCCTCCGCCAGCTGGCCAAGAACCTCCAGGACCTGTTTGAGCCTCTCTTCAGTCTCCATGGATCCCTCCCCTCTTCAAGCGTCAGCATCTCGAGGAACTTCACTTCGTCGCTCCGCCTTCCTTGTACGTGGTGACCACCATAAGCGTTTTGGTATCCTTGATTCCGGAAATGGACGCTAGGGACTCCAAGAGGAACTCCTTGAGCGCGCCATAGTCTCGGAAGCGAGCCTTGGCGATTATGTCGGTATCCCCCGTCACCAAGAAGAGATCTTCAATGAACTCAAACTTTGATATCTCGCTGGCTATTTTGTCTGCCTCCTTCGTGTCGACCTTCATGGTTATGATGGCCGAGACTGCCTCGCCGCTGTAGTAGGACGACATGACTTCCTCGATGTCCTGGCTCATGGGACCACGAGGGTGAATTTTACTCAGCGGTCTTAATCTTTGTTACACCTTGGGCGGGGGGGAGGCAGAGGAGTCAAGACGCTCGGAGTTTCTTATCCCTTCTCGCCTTCAAGCCGACGCCGCACCTGCGGCAGAAGCGATCGCTTTCTCCCACTTCGCTCCCGCACTCTGGACACTCACTCCTCACCAGACGATACCCGCATTTCCCACAGAAAGCGTCGTCGGGCGAGATGATGGACCCGCACTCTGGACAAAGGTGGTCGCCTTCGATGACCTCTGGAGGGAGAGCCTTCTCGGGGATTTCCTCACCCCGCAACAGCCTCTTGGAGTTCACTGCCAAGCTGAGAGCATCATTATACCGCTCCTCCTCAAAGGCCTCCTCGGCTTCCTTGAACACCTCCCGAGCTCTCTTCACTTCGCCAGACCTCTTCCTCGTCTTCTTGAGAGAGTCCTTCACAACCCCAGAAAGAACTTCGCCTGGAGGAAGTTCCTCGGATACTCCTTTCCGAGAATCGGCTTGGATTCAGGTATCTCATCCCCGTCCACGAAGGGTGTTGGCTCAGGGGGTGTGTCCACAACCCGCATCTCATTCAAGAGGTTGCGGGCCTCCATGGAAAACTCCTCCGCTTCCCTCAGCCTTCCTTCGAGGTAAGATTGACGCGCAGTGCGCAACAGATTCTCCGCTTTGACGTTCTCGAATCCCTTGCCCACCATCTCCCTGGAGATAGCCTCCGTCGTGACCAAGACGTTGTAGGCCCTATCAGAGACGGGCTCAGAATCCTCGCCAAGGTCCCCCGAAGGACGCTTGATCTTCGACCTAGCGCGGTGCAGTGCGAGCATGAGGACGATAAGAGCAACGAGGAAGGTTACGAACAGGACACCGGCCGTGAACAGAACGTCTGCTTCGGCCATGGCCAGTCATCTTCCCAGGCGTTCATAAAACCATATCGGCCTCAGAATCGCTGCTAAGAATGAGGAGGGGGTAACCGGGCTTCTTCAGAGTCCCTAGGTCAGCACCTTCAGGAGTTGACCTCTCTCCTGAGCGGTTCGGATCTCGCGGGCAACGCGACGACCTGTGGACATCCCGGGCTCCAACAGCTCCGAGTAGGGGCTCCCCGAGATGTAGAGATTCGTCCCCGCGACAATTCTCGTGGACACCTCGAAGACCTTGAATTCGAGTTGGTCCGTGACTATGGTCTCCAAGCAGAAGGGGCCAATCATTCCTCCGAAAAGCTCGATGGACTTCTCCACGACTCGCTCTCCCATCTCGAAGGCCTTTGGGAGGAGGGATTCTCGCAGGACGGTGGGGATGTTTCCAGTCACAATGAAGGTGGGGTAGATCCCAAGCTTCTTGAGGGACTCCTGAGCCCCGAGTTTGTACATCTCGTCGATGTTGCTTTCGTCTCTCCTGTCAATGCCAAGGAGCTCCAGGTGACCCCGGCTGAGCGAGTATCCATCGGCACCGAGAGGCGAGTAGAAGTAGTGGACATAGTACCTAGTTCCGATGACGTACTCCTGGATGGTGTAGGGCAGGCTCTTGTCGACGTGTTCGAGAAACTCATCGTAGTTCTTGGCGATGAAGGATCCCCGTCCCCCCTTCGCACCGTGGTACTTCACGAAAACGGGACGGTCGATGTGGTCCGGCCTCTCAATCTTCGCGGGCATGTCCACTCCCGCGCTCAGAATCCATATCCGCTGTTTCTCCCGATCCGCCTCCCACTCGATGACGCGGCGATTACCGAAGGTCGGCACCTCGAACTTGGAGAACGCCTCCGCCCCCATGTACTCCACGAAGGATCCGTGGGGGACCGTTACAGCATTTATATCAACGAGCTCAGACGCCCTCCCTGTGAGTTCCTCGTAGCTGTCCACCACCAGGAAGGAGTCTGGCCGCGCCGCGGGAAAGGCGTCGTAGAACCGAGGCTGCTGCTTGATTGCGATGCCCAGCGTGTTGAAGCCTTCCACCTTGGCCCCGTGAAAAATCTGGAGAGATGAATGAGAACAGACGGTGGCTATCACAAGGTCGTCATAGCCTTCGAGAATCTCAGCGATCCTCCCCTCTGCTACCATTAGAATACAATGATGAGAGTCACCTTTAAAGGTTTTCGAGCGGGGGATTGGGCGATGTGGCTTCCCGGATGGCTTAGGGTCTAGTCCGTGGGGTCCGAGAGTGGAGACGGTTCGGCTGGCCTCTTCAGACCGTTGATTTCCCTCTGCATCTCGAGGAGAATGGAGAGCAGAGCAGTCTCGAAGGGATCGAGGTGCGCACAGAAACTCGCCGCCGAGGAATGCTGACGAGCCTTGACCATCACCTCGTCGAAGAGGTCGCGGTCCTTGCCCCGGAGAGCCCTCCTGTAGTCCGTCCAGGAACTGACTATGGATTCCAGATGCATGCGATAGGTGGGCACGGTTCTTCCCATGGTTTCCGGAAGTCTGCAAAATCCCTTTAAGGGGACCCAGGGAGGTCGATGAAAGTGGAGATCTCAATCTGCCTTCCTCGTAGCTTCGTTCTCCTGGACTCTTCTGAAATCCGTGTCGTGACCTGGCCATGAGGGAACTTCTCGGGAACGTAGTCTTCCAAGATGGACGGGGGGGGAGGGGTGGGTGTAAAGGTCGTGCTCCTCCCCTCTTTTGGAAGGGATATGAGGAGGCCACCCTTGATCGGGCTTATCTTGATCATCTGATCAGACATCTGATGAAGGAGGTGTCCAATCCCCCTCCTCTTGGCGAGCTGGGAGAGGCCGTGATTGGTTACCACGCCAAATATCTCCTCCTCCTTCACGCACTGTCTCACTTTCTTCAACCCCCGACGAAGGAGATGGTAGGCCTCCTGATACTCCACGTCCTCATCCAAGAAGAGATCGGGCAGACACGACAGTATCAGAAGACCGGGGCCCGCCCTCACCTCATCCTCCAAGGATTCCAGAAGGATTGTGGTCATTTGGTAGGCAGTGAAGGCTCGGGCAACCCTTATGCGTCCCAACACGTCCTGACGACGTTTTCCGTACCTCTTGGCGATGGCGGCGATAGAGTAGGGATTGATGGAATTCCCTCCATCCACGTAAACCACGTCCCGATCGAAGTCAAGGATGTGACGGACGCCTAGAAGAAAGACCATGTTATGTACGAAGCGGCTCCCGCTGTTCAGAAAGGTGAGCTTCGCGGGTTCGAGACCCCCCAGGAGATCGTCCAGCACCCTATTAGACGTGTAGAGCCTCCGGGGACTCACCAGGACCTCTTTCGCTACCTCCATCTTCCTCCCCGCGAGAACAAGAGACTACGACTGCTCTTTTAAAGGGGAAGAGGGGGGAGGTTGGCGAAAGTGGCTAACGGCATCCATAGTTGGGCCGAGGACCCCACTCCGCGAGGATTCCGAAGGAGAGGCTGTCGAAGGACGACGCTAGCGCTTCCTGACCAGGGCCCTCTTCCTCATGGCCTTTCGGATTCTCTCCTCATGCTTCTTGACCACGAACTCCTGGACGACGGTGCCGAAGACGGCGACACCAGCGGCGGCTAGGAAGCTAATCTGTAGGTCGCTAGTTAGGATGAAAAGGCCGACGCCTGTCAGGACGCCCCCGACTAGGGCGGTAACGAAGCTCATAACTCGGTGCATGTAGTAGAACGCAAAGGAGAAGATTATCAACATCACCAGAACGCCCGCAATAATCGCCTGGTCGATGCCCAAGACGTCCAGCAGGCTTCGATAGGTCACGTAGAGGCCCAAGACTCCCGCCATTCCAGCAATGGCGACCTCCACCAACCAGGTGAAGACCATCCCGCCAACCACGGCCCCGAGGAGCGCGATGGCCAGGGCGGTGAAACCCGGCAGTATCGGTGCCCCAATTCCGTATCCGACGGAGGCCCCCAAGAGGACTCCCAAGAGGGTCATCAATCGTCCCCAAATGGCTCTGCCGAAGAATCCGAGAGAGACGCCGACTGCAACGTAGATGTATGACGCAAGGGCAATGGCGAGGAGAGGAATCTCCGGCAGGGTGATTTCTACCACAGTCTAGCGCCCCAACTCTGCGCACGTTCCAGGGGATTAAGACTTTTCTCTCCCTAATCTCACCCTGGCCGCTGTCAGAGGACCTCGTCTGCCTTGGCAGCGATGCGTTCCAAAGCCTCCTGCGTGACCCCGCCCTTCAAGACGTGNNGCATCTCCCAGGACGGCGACGCACCGAGCTGGGATGGTGGAGACGATCTTCTCCCACATGCCCCGGTCAGGAACTCCCGCCAGGGCCGACGTGACGTCGCTGGGCTCCTTCAGGGACATTACCAGGCGGTTGGCCAACTGGCTACGCACCTCGTCGTCGATCTTCGAGGGCCTCTGGTCTACCAAGGCCAGGATAAGATTGAACTTCCGGGTCTCACGGGCCAGCTTGCTGAAGATTGTGTAGGAGGCGATTCCCGGGTCCAAGAACTTGTGAGCCTCCTCAAGGAAGAGAACGAGGCGGGGGAACTCCTCGTTCTTCTCCGTATACAGGTCAAACAGTCGGCGGGCCAGCACGTTGGCCACGAAGAGGTAGACCATCTGGTCGGTACCGAAGTCGCCGAAGTCCAAGACCAGTGATTTATTGCTCCGGATGAGGCCGACGATGGTGGAAAACACGTCCTTGCCCGTGGGCCGGATGAAGGGCAGCCGCTGCAGCCGAGCCATCCGCCTCTTCAGTGCGTTCAGGACCGTGGGATGAACCTTGCTTTCGTCGTACTCCTCGGGTAGGGCCGCGCGGATGGCCGTGACAAGATCTGTGCTCCGTCGCCGGTCCACCTCATAGATCGCATCGATCATATTCTGGTTGAGATCTTGGAGGGCGATGATGAGGTCCTCTGGACGAATCTCGTCGGGGTCTATCAAGAAGGGTCTCGCCTCCCTGTTCTTCACGTCCAGGGAGAGTACCTCCACGCGATCAGGGAAGAAGAACTTGAGGCCCTCAGTGTTATCGGTCTGGGAGTATACGCCGTACTCTCCGTGCATGTCGAAGACCAAGACGGAGCCCCCGCTCCGAGCGAGGACACCGCAGCAGACAAGCTTGTTGAGGATGCTCTTCCCCATCCCGGTCCTGCCGAAGATGGCGAAGGGCTTCTCGGTCAACCTCTCGAAGTCCAGGTGGACGTAGAACTCTGACACTCCCCGTATGGTTCCCAGAGGCGCGGATCCAGTGGTCCGTTGGTAGATAAGCTCCACATCCTTCTCTAACGCGTGCCTCGTCTCCGAGAAGTAGGGCGGAATGGTCTCTGGCTCGGAGAGTTGGGCGGTTTCCCTGTCGATTAGCTGGATGGGCCTCAGGAGGGCCTTGGAGAAGAATATCGGGCCCCCGTAGCCTTCCTGCATACCTGCTGGCATGACGGAGTCCCTTAGCCGGGATCCGGCCAACCTCTCGGCGATATTCGAAGTCTCATTGATGATGTCCTCAACTATGCAATAGAAGTCATATCGCCGCCCTTCCACGATGACAGGATATCCTATCCTCAGGTCCTCTGGGTTCTCTAGCTCCAGTTTCGTCGTCAGTCCGGCCAGGACAGAGGCTGAGACGATCTCTCCGATCTTCACTTGAGTTCCCTCGTGACCTTGTCCAGATACTGGTGGAAGGCACTACGGCGCTCCCCCTCCATGCTGGTGAGTCCAGCCAGCAAGAGGTTGGCCGGAAGTCCCATATGCAGGCCTTCCTTGACTATGGCATCTTCGTACATTTCGCGCATCTGCCTCACCGTAACGGCGAACCGGTGGGCCTCAAACAGGGGATAGGGGTAACCGACGCAAAGTGGGGATGCGCAGAAGGCCGCCACCTGTGAGAAGGCTGTGTCTGGGGCCTCCTTGTAGGTCCCCACGTCAACTCTGAACCACTTGGGAGAGTCCTTGTGAAGGCGCGCGAAGTAGACGTCGCCATGGAGAAGGCCTTTTTGTCTCTTGCTGAACTCCTCCGGGACGGCCACGAAACTCATGCCTCCTTCCCGGCGAAGGAGTTCCTCGTCAGTCAGCCGGTGACCGAAGGCGTGGGTGGCGGAGTCCTTGGAGACGCCAACGAGAATGTGGTCGTTCCGCTCGCAGGCGCTCACAACCTCACTAAGGCGGTCCGTCTCCTTGGGGAACGATGCCAAGCTACCGTCAAGGGCTAGGACGAGTCCCTCGTTGGACCTAGCCACCTGCAGAGCAATCTCACTCTCAAAGTACTTCCTGTACTCGTTCACCATCTCCCGATGTTGCTCGTTGGATCGCTTGGTAAGACGGAAGATGGATTGGTACAGCTCATCCTCTTGAGGAAACTCCCCGGATGTCGAGATGAGGATTGGCTTCTCGAACTTCTCCAAGGAGTCGACGTGATAGCCATTTGCAGTGCGCTTGAAGCGCAGGGCACCAACTTTCAGGACGGCCAGCCATGTAGACGAGACGTTCCATAGAAAAGTGTAGGAGCCGTCGACCGCCACCATTTCCCTTGGCTCGTCCGTCGCCTTGAACTCCACCAAGGTCAAGGGCGGATCCTCGCCATCGCCGTCGTGATACTCCAGGATGCGATGCAACTCGAGCCTTAGCTCCTCAAGGACACTCAGGCCACCACCTCGACGGTGGACTCACCGTGAGGGGTCATGACCACTCGTATTCTCCCGGGGAACTTCTCGGCAACCTCTGCCAAGTGCGTTATGAGGATCACTTTCTCGAAGGAATCGCCCATCTTGAAGAGTTTGGAGACGAAGAGTTCCCTGGAACTCTCAGTGTCTAGGGAGCCGAGGTCACCTTCGTCGATGAAGAGAGTCTTCATCCTCCCATACGTCCTGCCGACCTGAGGCATGCTCGCCAACTCCTTGGCGATGGCAAACCGCAGCGCGGCGTTAATCTGGGTCCTTTCTCCACCGCTGAAGATCCCGACGTCGTGCCACTCCCCGTCGACTCCTTCAACGAGGATTCGTATGCCGTATCCCCTGGCCTCCTCGTGGGTCTCTAGCTTCACCCTCCGTAGCCGCCCGTTCGTCAAGTCGCTCAAGTTCCTGGAGGTCTCAATCTCCAGCTCCGGCAGCAGGCGATTTATGGCGTACATGACCACGCCCTTCTTGTGAAAGACTCCCTCTTTCAGGACGGTATGAATCTCGGCCCGGGCCCGCATCGCCCCCAGCCGCGACTCCACCTCCTTGGTCTTGGACTCGAGCTGCTGGATATCGCTCAGTCGATCCTCTGCCGCCTTCAGGCTTGCCTTCACCTCGTACAGGACCTGGGCAGCCTCGTCCCGTTTCTCTCGGAGAGACTCTACTTCTTTCCGCACCATTTGATAGGTTTCCTCGCTCTCTTGGGCGCGCGCGAGGACGCTTGACTCCTCCCCGAGCCGGCCCTCCTTCTCCCGACGTTGACCCTCCATCTCCTCGATTAGCTGCTCCAGGTCTTCCAGTCTTTGCAGCTCCTCCCTCGCCCGTTGCAGGAGGTCCTTCTTCTCATCTAGATTCTCTAGCGCTTCCCTGAGAGTTGTAAGCCGCTTGCGCTCTTCAGGTCCAAAACTCGCCGCCTCTGCCTTACGTTCTAGCTCGCGGCGCTCCCGTTCGAGCGCAGCTCCCTTGGATTTCCACTCTGAGAGATGTTCCTCCAATTCCCTCTGGATGACCCTGACACGGTCCCTGATCTCGCTGACCAGGAAGACCTCCTTGTTGATTCCTTGGGTCTTCTTGACGGTTTTGGCGAGGGCTTCACGACTCTCCTCCCGCTCCTTCTCGAGTCTCTCCACCAACTCGGGCCGTTGCGCAAGCCACTCAAGTTCTTTGCCGATTCGAGAGACTCTCTCCTGAAGAGTGCCCTCGTCGCGAAGTGCCTCGAAGGCCTCCTCGGCCCCAATGTCTGTGGATAGACCCGCCAACCGCTTCTCCTCCTCCACCACCTTCTTCTCCAGGTCAGAGATGATGGTTTTGTAGCTGGTTTCGGCGTCTCTTATCCTTGCATCGACGGAGTCGAGCTCCTTCCTCAGGAGGGTCCTTCTCTGCTGTCGGTCCATCAGATCCCGGGACTCCTCCTGGAGGGATTCCAGCTGTGTGACCTCACGGGCAAGCCCCTTCATTCTCTCCTTCAACTGAGGCACCTGAGTGAGGACCTCACGCTTCTCCTTCAGTCTCCTCTCCAGGTCCTCGATGGATCTCTGCAGCCCTTCGAGACTGGTCCGAGCCTTGATGTATGCCTCGTGTCCTTTCTCCGACTCCTTGAGTTGCTCCTGTTTTCCCGATAACCTCCCCTCAATCTCCTCCAGAGACTTTCTGGACTGGGCCACTCGCTTCTCCAGGGTCTGCTTCTCCTCCTGCAGGCCAGCGGTCTGAGACAGTTGCTCCCGGAGGATGAGAAGTTCCCCTTCCGCTCCCTGCATCTCGCCCCTGACGACGTCGAGCCTTTCCTTGGCTACCTCCGCCGCCTTCTCGAAGGTCTCCAAGCGGAACAGCTTCTGAAAGACCTCCAGACGCTCTGAGGGACGGTCCGCGCCCAGCTGCTTCATTTCCTCCTGCCGGACAAACGTGGAATTCCGGAAGCCATCGTAGTCAAGACCAATGATGTCCTGAATGACGGCTTCGATCTCTGGGATGGTCCCTCTGATGGGCTTCCCGTTCTTCTCCAACTCCAGGTAAGGGGAACCACTGGCGGAGAACCCCCTTCTCACCGAATAGGTGGACCCTGCCTGGTGGAACGCCAAGCGCACGTGCCCCCCCTTGCCGCAGATTTCCGAAATCTTGATGCCCTGAATGTCGGTTCTCGTGGACCGTTTGTAGAGGGCGAAGGTTATCGCGTCCAGTATCGTGGTCTTGCCCGCACCCGTCGGCCCCGTGATGGCGGTGAACTTCCCAGGGAAGCTGATCGGAGGGCTCGTCCGGCGGAGATACCGCATGAAGCCCTTCATCTCCAATTCGTGGACAACGAACCCCTCACGAGGACCGGGGAGGGACTCTTCGGCCACCTCCTCTGGGATCGAGGCCTCCCTGAAGAACGACTCGAGGGTCTTCACCTGAGGACCTCCCTCAGGATCTCCTCTCCCTCCCTCAGGATGTCCTCCAGACGTGAGTGATCAGCGTAGTTGAACGTGACGTACTCCTCGAAGAGCCTCAACGGGTCCAGCGTGAACTCGTCCAAGGAGGGCGTCTCTCGATCGACGTAGGTGTGAGAGACCTCGTAATGGAAGGCCTCAGCCAGGCTCTTGGCGATGGCTGCCTCGTCCAGTAGTTCTCGCTGACCCTCCTCCAGTTTTATCTCCAGCCGCACCAGGGCATCACGCAGGTCCTGACCAAGGGCCCGGAGGACCCGCTCCATGGGGTTGCCGCCGGTAGCATCAACCTCCACCTTGATCATGGGCCGGGTCGGCAAGGGATGGAAATCCCAGCCCTCTTCCGGATGGTAGGTGATGAAGCCTTTCTCGTCGTCCCTCTCTCCCCAGTCGACCCTCTCGGGGGTACCAACGTAGACTAGCTTGTCCCCAAGGGCCTGGTGGAGGTGGATGTGCCCAAAGATGGCCAACTCCACCGACGGTGGAATCATGTCCATCGTGAAGGAGAACTCACCAGGCAGTACCTCCGGGTAGGCGGTGGCCCTGACTTTTGCCCCTTCGACATAGTAGTGTCCTAGCATAAGGACGAGGTCCCCCGTAGCCTCCTTCGCTCGATTGCTGATCCATTCCTTCAACATCCGACGGCCGAGTTCGAAAGTCTGTTCCCGGGGTACCTCTTCGCCAAGCCGCTCCCTCACCCTGTCTGCGATGTGTTCCGGGTGGAGGTAGGGCAGAATCAGGAAGGTCACCCTCCTCCCGTCGATGGAGGCCTCCTTGGCGGCAGGTTCTCGGAAGACCTCCACGTGCGAGTAACCGCGGAAATCCTCCAAGGAGGTACCGCGAGTCCACTGTCGCGGCTGGTCATGGTTCCCCGCCACGATCCAGGTCTCAATACCGGCCTGCCCGAGGGGCTCAATGACGTCCTTTCTGACCAGCTCTCGAAAGGCGGGGCTAACATGGGTCCTGTCGAAGAGGTCTCCCCCTATGACGAAGAGGTCCATTTCGTGCTCAATGGCGTACTCTGCCGCCTTTGCGAAATTCTTGTGGAGGTCCAATGACCTCTCCGAAACCCCCGTCTCCGGATCGACTCGGAACCCGAAGCTAATGCCTTCGTGGATGTCAGAAACCGCCAGGAGACCTCCCATCAGGTCGGTAACGGGACCTCGACTTATATGCATGCGGGAGAGGTGAATGAAAGTGGTGCTTTCCCTCCAACTGGCTTGAGGCCCGGCGCTGATGCTTTATCGTCTCGTGGGAATGTGGTCTGCCGTGCGCGCAACTGCTTACCCTGGAGTCCTCACGGACGGAGAGACGCTGTACACGGAGAACCTAGTGCCGAATGTCTCCGTATATGGTGAGAGACTCGTGCGACTGGGAGGCAAGGAATTCCGGGGCTGGAATCCTCGCCGCAGCAAGTTAGCGGCTCTCCTCCTCCAGGGCCTCGAACACTACCCGCTGGTTGACTCATCGAGAGTTCTCTACCTGGGAGCGGCACAGGGCACTACTGCAAGCCACGTCTCCGACATTGCGTCGTCTGGTGTCGTCTACTGTGTGGAGATCGCCCCGAAGGCCTTCCAAAAGCTCCTCCGCCTGGCCGAACAACGAGCGAATCTCATACCGATTCTCGCGGACGCGAGGAGTCCCGAGACGTATCGGGACATGGTGGGAGAGGTGGATGTGTTGTACCAGGACGTGGCCCAGAGAGACCAGGCAAGCATATTCTTGCGTAATGCCCCCCTCCTCAAGGCGGGCGGCGGCGGCATTCTTATGGTGAAGGCCCGCAGCGTCGACGTCGCCGCATCGCCGAGTCGTGTTTACAGCGGTGAGGTCAACTCCTTGGCTAGCGGGGGGCTGCGAGTACTGTCAGTGACCACACTCGGGTCGTATCAGAAGGACCACGCAGCCATCATTGTCCAGAGGTAGTCTCGGGTCCTGATGGTTGCGGTTCAAAGATTATATAGCGGTATCACGTAGAAGGTGCTCCTGAGGTCAACCAATGGCTCGGATGCACAGGCGAAGAAGGGGGAAGTCATCCTCGAAGAGACCCCATCTGGAGAAGGCTCCAGCCTGGGTTAGCCTGAAGTCGGAAGAGATTGAGAAGCTGATTCTCAAATTCAACCAGGATGACCTAAGCACCGCCGAGATAGGCATCCGCCTCAGGGATCAGTACGGTGTCCCGAGCGTCAAGTTGGTGACTGGCAAGACGATCACCCAAATCCTCCGGGAGAAAGGAGTGGAAATGGAGCTTCCGGAGGATCTACGCAACCTCATGATGAAGGCTGTCCGGCTCGACAGTCACCTGAAGGAGCATCACAAGGACCTCCATAATCGCCGCAGCCTGGAGCTCATCGAGGCAAAGATTCGTCGCTTGGCCAACTACTACAAGCGGGAAGGAGTCCTACCCCCAGAATGGCAATACTCTCGGGAGGCGGCGGAAATCCAGGTAAGGTGAGCTCTGCCACTATGTCACTTCTGGAAGGCTTGCCTCAAGGCCTTGAGGAGAGGCTAGAGGGGGCTGCTCGGGTCGTCGATGGTGCAGAGCGTGTCCGAATCCTGTGCCACTATGACGGCGACGGGACAGCTGCGGCGGCCCTGTTGGCCCTCTCCCTGTTGAGACAAGGGGCCGACGTTCACGTCACGTTGTCCCGCCAGCTTAACGAGGAGAGGTTGAGAGCCATGACCCTCGAGGGCACGGATGTTCTCCTGGTGAGCGATATGGGGAGCGCCCATGTGGACCTGCTGGAGACCCTGAAGCTGCCTGTGGTGGTGCTGGACCATCATCAGCCTCTGCGAGACTCTGAGACCGTCGTCCAAGTCAACCCTCACCTTTTCGGGCTCAGTGGGACGCAGGACGCCTGCGGTGCCACAACTTCGCTGCTATTCTCGCTGACATTGAACGAGGGCAATCTCGACTTGGCGGGCGTGGCCCTCATAGGCTGCATTGCTGACAGGCAACACTTGGGGGGCTTCAAAGGCATAAACGAGATCCTCTTCGACCGGGCCCTCAAGGAGGGCGAGCTGAAGGTTGAGAAAGGACTTGCCCTGGCTGACCTCCCCCTTGGGGACGCGCTCTATTACTCCGTCGGTCCATATTTCAGAGGTCTGTCTGGCCGCAAGAAGGCGGTTG
>JABAOF010013463.1_pt2 | contig 14772 bp, 13 predicted proteins | sample 7062171 | NCBI WGS metagenome assembly JABAOF01 (sample SAMN14538628, study PRJNA623070) | marine sediment metagenome | biome: marine biome [ENVO:00000428]; feature: marine pelagic biome [ENVO:01000023]; material: deep marine sediment [ENVO:00002113] | place: India: Gulf of Khambhat ...
TGCTCGACGTCAACCCCTCCCTTCTGAGCCACAACGAGGAACGCCCCCTCTGTGGGATCTCCCTGGATGGACCAGTTCCCGTCTTCTCCAACGAGTTTCGAATCGTTGCACAAGACCATAGCCTTTAATAGATATTCCAGGCCCTTTTCCGGTCCGGGATCAAAGGGATTCCCATCCCGGAGAAACTCCCCTTTCGGGTCATACCCGACACCAGTGACTTCGATTACCCCCCCATCCACGTGTATTTTGCGGACCGTCATCTCGTTCTTCGTCAGCGTGCCGGTCTTATCGGAACAGATGACCGTTGTACAACCCAGGGTTTCCACCGCTGGAAGACGCCTGACGATGGCATTGTTCCTTGCCATTCGCCGAACCCCGATGGCCAGACAGCCCGTCACAACGGCGGGCAATGCCTCCGGAACGGCGGCAACGGCGAGGCTCACCGACCACATAAACATTGCCAGGAGGCCGGCACCCCTCAGGAATACCTCGAGAACGAAAACGACTGCGACAACGGTAAGGCACAAAATTCCGAGCCACTTTCCGATGCGATCCAACCGCTCTTCGAGAGGCGTTTTCTTCTTCTCGACCTCTTGAATCAGTCCCGCGATTCTTCCGAATTCGGTCTTCGCGCCGGTGGCCGTTACGATCCCTTTTCCTCGTCCGTAGCTCACCACGGTGGCAGAGAAGACCATGCTGGCCCGGTCTCCCACAGCCAATTCCCTCTGTTGGATGGGATCCGTCCGTTTTTCGACTGGGACAGACTCTCCTGTGAGGGAGGATTCATCTGTAGTCAAATTGGCGGCTTCGATCACCCGGGCATCCGCGGGAACCCGGTCCCCCGTCGCCAACAGAATGATATCACCGGGGACGATCTCCCTCGCGGGCACCTCTTGTTCCCGTCCATCCCGGATCACCTTGGCCCTTGCGGCGGCCATCTTTTTTAGGGCCTGAATTGCACGCTCGGACCGGTACTCTGAAACGAAGCCGAGTAGAGCGCACGCGACGACGAGGGCCAGAATCACGCCAGCATCCAGAACCTCGCCGATNNATCAGGATGAGGATGAGGAAATTCTTGAATTGCTCCATGAAGATCTTCAATGGGCTGGTTTTTTCCTCTTCCGCCAACACGTTGGGTCCGTAGTGCTCCACCCGTCTTTCGGCCTCACGTTGGTCGAGGCCATTCCGATTCGAATTCAGAGCTCGGAGGGCCTCTTCCTCAGGAAGCGCATACCAATCCGTTCTCTCCATCAATCCTTATTCCTCCGATTCCTTTGCAGAAAAAGTCCTGCACTTCATACAATATTTCAACCTCGGAAGCAACTTGGAAAGGAGCTGGAATTCCCCCATTTCTGTGGGAACCCGCTGTGTCTCAGCGATCCCGCCTGCGGCAGAGTGCGGCTCGCAGATCGGCGAAAGATTGGAGATTGGAGACGAGAGAAGAGAGACGAGAGAGTAGAGACCAGAGACTAGAGATTAGAGATTGGAGACCGAAGACGAGGGACCAGAGACGAGAGATTAAAGGCTAGCGGCTAAAGCCTAAGACCAAATAACCAATAACCAATGACAAATGCTTGTTCGGAGTCTCCCTCTCTGCTCCTTTTGCCCTTTTCCTTAATCCTGTGAGCGCAGAATCTGCAAATCCCGATCAGGGTCACCTCGGGAGCGAGGGCAGAGTAGGTTTCCATTTGAGAACTCGAAAATATTCAAAGAAATCTGTAACTTGTGAGACATGTCCTTCAGGAAATGGGGAAACTCCTCAGGAAATGAGAACTTGACAAAAACGGAGAAACCGATAAGACTATAGGGCTTAATCACCTTTGGAGGAGTCTTCGATGAAGTTTTCAGAGTTCCTCCTTCCAACCTTGCGGGAGGATCCTGCTGAAGCAGAGATTGTCAGCCACAAGATGATGTTCCGCGCGGGGATGATCCGGAAGGTGAGCTCGGGAATCTACGCCTTTCTGCCGCTTGGATGGCGGGTTTACCGGAAAGTTGAGGCCATTATTCGCGATGAGATGAACAGGGCAGGAGCTCAGGAGATATACCTCTCGGCGATACAGCCCGCTGAACTCTGGCAGGAGACCGGTCGGTGGGATGAATATGGGAAGGAACTTCTGAGGATGAACGATCGACATGACCGGCCCTATTGTTTCGGCCCGACAGCCGAGGAGGTCATTACGGATATTGCTCGCAAAGAAATTCACTCCTACAAGCAACTGCCACTCAACCTGTACCAGATTCAGATCAAGTTCAGAGATGAGATNNTTTGATGTGGATGAAGGGGCTTGCGATGTCAGCTATTGGAAGATGTACAAAGCCTATGAGCGAATCTTCACCCGGTGTGGGCTACACTTTAAGCCTGTTGAAGCCGAATCGGGACTGATTGGAGGAAGTTTCTCGCACGAGTTCATGGCCCTCGCAAGCATCGGGGAGGAGACGATCGCCAGTTGCACTGGGTGTGATTATGCGGCCAATGTGAAGAAGGCCGAAATCGCCGCTCCCAAACGCAAGGCCAAAGGCCGACAAAAGATCAGGAAAATGGAGAAAGTCACGACACCTGGCATCACAACCATTGAGGCGCTTTCGAATTTCCTCAAAGCACCGCCCCACGACCTGGTCAAGACATTGATCTTTGAGTCTGATAAGGGAGTGGTCGCCGCCCTTGTCCGAGGAGATCACGATGTGAATGAAATCAAGCTCATGACAACACTTCACGCATCGCGCGCAGAACTGGCGAGCGATAAAATCGTGGAGAAAATAACCCGCTCGCCAAAGGGGTTTGCCGGACCCGTAGGACTCGATGTTCCCCTGATCGCCGATTATGCCCTGAAGGGCATGATCAACTTCGTGACCGGGGCGAACGAGAATGATGCCCACTTGATCAACGTCAATCATGAGAGGGATTTCCAGGTAGACGAGTTTGCGGATATTCGGATGGTTCTCGAGGGGGATCGGTGCCCCCGATGCGGTGAACGGTTCAGGTTCGATCGCGGCATCGAAGTGGGTCAGGTTTTCAAACTCGGCAAGAAATACAGCGAGGCCATGAAGGCGACATACCTAGACGCGAAGGGGCACGAGAAGCCAATCGTTATGGGCTGCTATGGCATTGGCCCGGCTCGAACCATTGCTGCTATCATTGAGCAGCATCACGACGAGGATGGAGCCATCTTTCCCATGTCCGTGGCACCCTTCCACGTTTGCATCGTTCCTGTCAACGATAAAGACCAACGGCTGATGGGCACTGCAGAAAAGACACACGACGACCTCGAACATCGAGGCGTTGAGGTTCTTTTCGACGATCGGGCCGAACGTCCTGGTGTCAAGTTCAAAGACGCCGATCTCATTGGAATTCCCCTGCGGGTGACCCTCGGAGAAAAGAATTTCGAAAAGGGTCTCGTTGAAATTCGAGAGCGAAAGACGGGCCGGACGCGTCTGGTGAAAATCGGTGAAGTGGTGGACGTCGTCCCGAATATGGTCCAGGAAGAGATCCAATCCAACATGGCGGAGGGAAAGGGTTGAGATCCAAGTACGGCATTACACCTGGCCGCGGTCTCCCATTCATCCTCGATTCAATCTGATACGTTGCTGCTTGCCCTCGAAGCTCGAGCACCGTACCTCTCCTCTATGGCGCGCATGAATCTCGGTCTGTAGATCAGTTCGAAGGTATCCTCTTTTCCAGGAAAAAGCGCACAGGCGTAGCGCTTGACATACTCAACGACCTGAATGGCCTCATCGGGGGAGAGATCAGCCTGCATAATCAACTGCAACCAGAAGTCGACCATAAACCTGAGACGTCGAATTCGTCGACTCTCCTCAACGATCTCCTCTTTGGTAGACACGGATTTATCCTCCCGCCACATTGCATGGCAGAAGAATCACACGAGTGTCCGGCGCTTTCATGCTGCCGGGGAACCATTCCTATTATACCTCCCAGGAAAAGATTTGACTAATGTCCCCTGATCAATTATAAGAAAAATCACTGAGTCCGAATTTTGAGAGGCTACCACGAATTGATTCCGACGGCTTGAGTTTTTTGCCACTCATCGCCGACATCGATAACGGGAGTCTTGAGGATGACCGAGCCGAGAGACCGGATAATATTTGCCATGGACGTGGGACATTTCGGCGACGCTCAGCGTTTTGCTCGGCTCTTGAAAGACCGGGTCGGAATGTTCAAGATAGGAAAACAGCTCTTCACCCATGCAGGACCCAAGATCGTCGATATGATTCAGCAAATGGGACAGCGAACGTTCCTGGACCTGAAATTTCATGACATCCCCAACACCGTTGCAAGGGCTAGCGAGGAGGCCACAAGACTCAGCGTGGCCATGTTCAACGTCCACGCTATGGGGGGCCTTGAAATGATGAAGGCTGCCGTTCAAGCTGCTCGGAGGACCGCGAAAGCATTGGGGGTGCATAGACCCACTGTTCTGGCTGTCACGGTTTTGACAAGTCTAGATCATCAAGCCCTGAAAGAGCTTGGGATCCGGTGTACCGTGGCCAAACAGGTAGCCAGGCTGGCCCATCTCGCTGAAAAGGGAGGCCTTGACGGAGTCGTCGCCTCTCCGCGCGAGATAAATCTTATTCGTAAGACGTGCGGCAAGGATTTTGTCATTGTGACGCCAGGGGTCAGACCGGCGGGATCGGCAGCAGAGGATCAAAAAAGAGTCATGACCCCTCGATTGGCCATCGAGGCGGGGGCAGACTACCTCGTTATCGGCCGTCCCATTCAGAACGCAAAGGACCCTGTTGAGGCGGTGGAACGCATTGTAGAGGAGATCGCTACTGGCTAGCTATGTCAGGTGCCGGTTTGTCAGTGGTCGATTGCAAGGGACTACGGACGACTGACAAAGGACAACAATTCTCAACGATTCCAATCAAAACCCTAGACGGTCTCAAAAACATACGGTCAGAAGTTCTCGGATTCATATGGACCAGGTTATTTACGGGATCAACCCCGTCACAGAAGCGCTAAAGACCCCAGATACAAAAATCAAGGAAATCCTGATCGCCCAAGGTCGGAAGAAAAATGTCGGAAAGATCCTGCGCCTTGCCGAGGAGCGGCAAATTCGGATCCAGTATAAAGAGATAAACGAACTCAACACCATCGCCAAGGCAAGCGTCCATCAGGGAGTCATCGCCGTGGTGCAGGGCTACGAATACACCACGGTCGAAGAGATCATTGACAAGTGGAAGACAAGTGATTCTAGGGCACTCATCCTCGTCTTAGATTCAATACAAGACCCCCAGAACCTGGGGGCTTGCATCCGAACGGCGAATGTCTGTGGTGCACACGGTGTGGTTATTCCCAAGGATCGAGCCGCCAGGATTACCCCGGCTGTAGTCAAGGCTTCTGCAGGAGCCACTGCCTGTACGTCTGTCGTCCAGGTTACGAATATCGTCTCAACCCTCAAACGACTCAAGCAGGAGGGAATCTGGATCGTTGGGGCTGTGGGTGGTGCGGAAAAGCCCCTCTTCCAACAAGATTTGACCGACGATCTCGCGGTGGTGATCGGAAGTGAGGGCCAGGGGATAAGGCCTCTCGTGCTCCAGAACTGCGATCTCTTTGTGTCCATCCCCATGAGCGGAGAGATCTCCTCCCTCAATGCGTCTGTGGCGACTGGGATCATGCTCTATGAGGTTGTGCGCCAGAGGCTTACGCGGACTGAGGATCATAAATGATCAAGATAGAGGCTCCTGGACTCAATACCCGAGAAATTGACAACATTGTGTTCGATCTTAATGGCACCTTGACGGTCGACGGCCGAATCCATCCAAAAACCAGAGACAAGATCAACCTCCTCGCAAAGCGGACCCGCATCTATGTCATGACGGCGGATAGCCGGGGAGATTGCCGGGAGGTCCTGCAGAGGGTTAACACAGAAATCGTCACCATACAGGAGGAGGACACTGGAGAGGCCAAAACAGGTTTCATAAAAAGGATTGGATCCAAACGGACAGCGGCCATTGGAAATGGCTATAACGATAGACTCATGGTTAAGGAGGCCGCTCTCGGCATCTGTATTCTGGGACGAGAAGGGGCAAGCTCGGAAACCCTGCGAAATTCCGACGTTGTCTTCTCTACCATCCTTGATGCCCTTGATTTTCTGCTCAAACCACTGAGACAGAAGGCAACATTGAGAAAATAAACAACTCGTCAGTTGTCCGTTGTCAGTGGTCGGTTGTATCGATTTGGATTCATATCGGCCTCGAGATAGCAGAAATGCGCAGGGGATCAGGTGACAGAAAGGATGACCTTCCCCGACCGTCCGCTTCGAATGACCTCAAAGGCCGCTTCAAACGCTTCGAAGTCAAATGAGTGCGTGATGACGGCGTCAATGTTGAGACCCTGTCGCACGAGAATCGTCATCTTGTACCACGTTTCGAACATCTCGCGGCCATAGATCCCCTTGATTGTCAAACCCTTGAAGACGACCTGATTGAGGTCAAAGCAAGGTTTTTCGTCCATGATCCCCAGGAGGGCAATTTTTCCACCGTTGATCATGTTGTCAATCATTTCGTGGAGGGCCGAAGGATTGCCAGACATCTCAAGACCGACGTCGAAGCCGATCATGCCGAGATCTTTCATGACGGTTCCGATTCGGGTCCCCGTGACATTGACCGCCCGAGTCGCCCCCATCTTCCGGGCTATATCCAGGCGGTAGTCGTTGACATCGGTAATCACCACATGCCGGGCCCCTACCATTTTACATACCCCCACGGCCATGGCACCGATCGGTCCGGCCCCGGTGATCAAAACATCTTCCCCAATCAAATCGAAACTCAGCGCCGTATGCACCGCATTCCCCAACGGATCAAAGACCGCCGCATACTCGTCGGAGACATTATCGGGAATGGGCCATAGATTCTCGACCGGTACGACCACATACTCGGCAAAAGCGCCTGACAGTTGGACCCCAATTCCCTGGGTTTGCGTGCAGAGGTGCCTGAGTCCCCCCCGACACCTTCGGCAGACACCGCAAGTCACATGCCCCTCGGCAGAAACCCGGTCTCCAACCTGGTATCTTCTAACGAGATCTCCCTTTTCAACAATGCGTCCCACAAACTCATGGCCGATAACAAGGGGAATCGGGATCGTCTTCTGAGCCCATTCATTCCAGTTATAGATATGGACGTCGGAGCCGCAGATGGCTGCTCTATCGACCTTGATGAGGACCTCATTTCCTTTGATGGTTGGAACCGGGACCTCATCGAGCCACAGGCCCATTTTCGGGAATTTCTTGACCAAGGCTTTCATCTTCGTGATCATGGGCGGTCCCCCAACTGATTATGAAACCAACCCGTAGTGCCTTCCAACGGTGGTGAAAGCATCAATCGCCCTGTCCAGTTGCTCCCGGCTATGAGCCGCGGAGATCTGGACCCGTATTCTCGCCTTTCCTTTGGGTACCACAGGATAGCTGAAGCCGATGACGTAGATTCCTTCCGCCAGGAGATCTCGTGCAACATCCTGAGCCAGTTTGGCATCTCCTAACATGATGGGAACGATGGGGTGTGTACTTTCCGGAATATCGAACCCTCTCGCCCGCATCTCTCTCCGGAAGTACTGGGTATTCTCATCCAGGGTTTTACGCAAGCGGTCACTCCGACTAATCAGATCGATTGCTCTGAGAGAGGCATAAACGATCGGAGGAGCGAGAGAATTGGAAAAGAGATACGGTCTTGAGCGCTGACGGAGATACTCGACAATGTGTTTTCGGCCGCTTGTGAACCCCCCAGTCGCTCCGCCCAGAGCCTTACCGAGGGTAGAGGTGATAACGTCCACCTTGTCGATCACACCGAAGTATTCCGGTGTGCCTCGACCGTTTTTGCCGATGAAACCGGTCGCATGGGAATCATCGACCATCACGACGGCATCATACTTTTCGGCGAGCCGGCAGATCTTGTCGAGCGGTGCAAAGTCCCCATCCATACTAAAGACACCGTCGGTGGCAATCATCCGCACTCTGAACCCGGAGGATTCCCGGAGATGCCGCTCGAGATCGCTCATGTCTGCATGCTCATACCGTTTCCGGGTGGCCTTGCACAGGCGTATGCCGTCGATGATACTGGCATGGTTCAGTGCATCGCTGATGACCACATCCTCTTCTCCAAGAAGGGATTCAAAGAGCCCCCCATTCGCGTCAAAACATGAAGAGTAGAGAATCGTGTCCTCCGTTCCCAGAAACTCGGAGATTTTCCGTTCCAGTTCCTTGTGAATATCCTGAGTCCCGCAGATGAAGCGAACCGAGGACATCCCAAACCCGAATTGCGATAATCCCTTTTGGGCAGCATCGACGATCTCGTCTTCCGAGGAGAGGCCCAGGTAGTTGTTTGCACAAAAGTTGATCACCTCCCCCTGAGGAACCTTGATACGGGACCCCTGCGGTGTCAGAATGACTCGCTCTTCTTTGTAAAGCCCCGTAGATCGAACCTCTCGGATTTCCTTTTCCAGAATCTTCCTTAACGTCTTGTCCATGGCTCCCTCCTCATGGCCTGGCCGATCGATTCGATCGCATATTCCGAAGCCGATCCATCAAGAGGTCTTCACGTCTGGTTTGTGTCGCGCGACGATATCGTGGACTGACTTTATAATCTCCTCTGAAAGCGCCTCTGGAGTGTGACCCTCAAAGATCGATCTGGCTCGCGCGTTCAAGGCCGTGCGGAGATCCTTTGAGCCCTCCTCCTCCCATATTTCGTAGACTTTTCTGTCGAGAAAGCGGGGGAACCAAAATGTTTTTCTGAAATTCTCGACCGTGTGCGCTTCCACAAGAAAACTCCCACCTGGCCCCACCCTGTCCATGAGATCAAAGGGAACGGCTTCATCGTTGAAGTTGAGGGGCCGAAGCATGGACTTAACCATCCCGATAATCTCGTCCGCGAAAAGAACTGATTCAAAGGACGAGGTGAGCCCGGACTCTAAATACCCACAGTCATGAATAATATTACAACGGTTCAAAGTGGCAAGGTAGATCGACATTGCATATTCAAGTCCTGCCTGAGCATCCAAGATTTTGGAATCGGAGGCCCCAGCGATACAGAAAAAGGGGAGCCCGTAGAAGTGGGCCATATCAGCCAAAGCGGCATTGATCATATTCAACTCCGGCGCCCCGTAGCTGAATATGCTCGTGTTCATGTCCATGACGGTTGCGTCACCGCCGAAGATAAATTTGGACCCCGGCTGTTTTCTCTGAAAGATGACGAGTCCGGAAAGAGATTCCGCGATGGTCTGGATCAGGATCCCCTCCAGCGTGGCAGGCCCCGTTGCCCCCATCATGGGGCTCCCGATATAGATGAAGGGGATACCGTACTCGCAGCAGACAAGCCCTTTGCCGACTCCCATTTCGGTGTGAACCAATGGTGAAAGGGGCTCCGTATAGAGAATGAGAGGCGGTCGCTCTTTCACTGCATCCATGCTGCCGACGGCTGCAGCGCACATTCGAATCATTGTCATCATGTCGTTTCTGCCATGGCCCGTGACAATGATCGGCTTTTTCGTTTCCAAAAGCATCGCCTCAAACTGATGGACAAAGCTCGTTCCCTCGGGGGCATCATTTGCAATCCCAAAGGACATGACAAAGTCGATATTTGGAAGGGCGTCACAGAATCGAGCCAGCCTCCGCACGTCCTCTTTCTGACAAGGTCTTCGCTGGCCCGAATAGAGGTCAATTGTCGTTGGGCAATCAGACCCCGTTCCGTAGAAGCATGAATCCTCTGCGAGCTTCATCGAGAGCGCACCGTCTCTGTCATAGACATCGATGGTTTTAGGGGCGGCCTCAATCGCTTCCATGACGAGTCGCCGGGGGATTTTTACCCGATCGGGCTGGGTGGAGTCACAGCCGGCACGACCGAGGATTTCTAGGGCCTCTTCACAGAGGACTTTGCATCCGATCTCCTCCAACAGCCTGAGGGCATACTCGTTGACTCGCCCGATTTGTTCTTCCGAGAGCATTCGATTTTTGGTTCCCTGTCGTCGGTCAGTCTGCGTGGAGGTCTTCATCCCTGGTCACCTCCCACATTCAGTCGCGGCGGACTCCCCATTTTTCTGTTTCTTCGCCGGACAGGTCTTTTTGTCACCCATTCGCAAATAGAAACGATCAACCATGAGGAGATAGCCAAGACGGGAAACTCCGGTGGACGATAGATTCCTCGTATCAGCTCCCAAAAGCAATTTATGAAAATGACACAGAAACTGATCGCCCGATATTCGAATTTCGGATTTAGAGTGTCCGCCCTCCTAACACCGTGCGACCGGGTAGATGATGAGAGTTTATTACTGAGACACCACACGAGAGGAAAAGACTTTCGGTAGTCATCGGTCGATAGGTCAAGATGGCACATGCCTCCGCCTTGCCCGATCAACTCCGATAGGACCCATTGATTTTCACGTAGTCGTAAGAGAGATCCGAAGTCACCACGGACGCAACCCCGCTTCCAAGCTGGAGATCGAGCGTGACAGTGAAGGATCTCTCCTTCATGGCCTCGCTCGCCTGTTTCTCTGCCTCTTTTCCACAACCGACGCCATTTTTCACCACCTGCACCTCATCCAGAAAGAGATCCAGCTTGTTGGGGTCGATTGGCACCCCAGAGTAGCCAGCAGCACACAGAATCCTGCCCCAATTGAGATCCTCGCCGAAAAAGGCCGTCTTGACCAGAGGAGAGTGAGCAATGCTGAATGCCACCTTCAGGGCATCGTTCTCCGAGACAGCACCTTTCACAAGAATCTCCACAAACTTCGTGGCTCCCTCAGCGTCTTCAATCAGTTTTCTCGACAGCCGATCCATGACAGCCCAGAGTTTTTCCCTGAATGGCGACATCGTGCGAGAGGATTGACGGATCCGACGATTCTCTCCTCTCCCGTTTGCGAGAACCAGTAGTGTATCGTTTGTACTTGTGTCACCGTCAATCGTAATCCGGTTGAAAGTCCTTTCCGCCCCCTCCCGCGTCATCGCTTCGAGGGTCTCCAATTCTACCGAGACATTGCTTACAATAAAAGACAGCATCGTCGCCATTCTGGGATGGATCATCCCTGCTCCCTTGGCAACTCCATAAATACGAATGTCACTCCCATCGATAGCCACGGTCTCCGCCTCTATCTTTGGCCGCGTATCGGTTGTCATAATCGCCTCGGCCAGGGCATTGATGCCAGGAGGCGACAGCTCTTGAACCAGCTTGGGGATTCTCTTGACAATTCTGTCCATGGGTAAAGGCTGACCGATCACTCCGGTTGAAGCGACAAGCACAAGCTCTCGGTCGATGTCAAGCTCGTCAGCCACAAGATCCGCCAGAAGACGAGCGTTTTCGAGTCCCCTTTTTCCCGTGCAGGCGTTTGCGTTTCCACTGTTAACGACGATCGCCTGACACTCTCCTCTCCGAATTCTCTCCAGATCGAGAAGTACGGGCGCTGCCTTCACGCGATTCGTGGTGAACACACCCGCCACCGTGGCGATCGTGTCAGAGTGAATGAGGCCGAGATCCCTGGCTCCATCCTTCTTGATACCCCCCGGAATACCGCTAAACCGGAATCCAGGGACGAGATACGGGTTCTCCTTGTCCTCTCCCATTGATACTCCGTCACCTGATGACGACAACCTGAATATTCTTGGAAACTCGAGAGAAAAAGTCTATGCCCGCGGCCTTTGCTCGTGGTCCATTATCCGTGGTTCGTCGCGTGAGGATCCGAATTCAGGTGTTCACATCAACTCAAACGACAGGCCCAGGACAGTTCTGAGTGAACGGCTTAAATGGGAAGTAACAACTGACGACGGACAACCGACAACTGACAGCTCCAAAAAGCTTCTAAGCAGTGAAGCCCGACCCTTTCGCTACACATTACGCCCACAGCACTTCTTATACTTCTTCCCGCTTCCACAGGGACATGGTTCATTTCTTCCGATCTTCCTCCCCTCTCGTCTGACCGTTGCCACACGGCCCTGACCACCGGCCTCAGCCGCAACCGCCATCTCCTGTGGCACCAGTTGGGGCATTTCTCCTCGAGAAAGTACCACCCGCTGCGGCCCCGCTCTCTTTTCCTCGTCTGCCTCCTCCTGGACAAGGATGAATCGGAAGAGACCTTTGACCGTGGTTCGTCTGATCTCTTCGAGGGTATCCAGGAACATCTCATAGCCCTCCTTCTGGTACTCAATCAGGGGGTCTTTCTGCCCGTATCCTCGAAGGCCGATCCCCTCTTTCAGTTGATCGATCCCCAGGAGATGTTCCTTCCAAAAATGGTCGATCGTATCGAGCATAACGACCTTTTCGAGCCGTCTCAAAAGGGGAGCACCGAGTTCTGTTTCCTTTTCTTCATAACGATCGAACACCGCCTCACGCATTCGCTCTCTGAGTCTCTCCTGATTCAGCTCTGCAGAGTTCTCATGATCAAAACTGAAGAAAAACTGGAATTGGTCGTAGAACTCCTGCTTGAGGCCTTCCATGTCCCATTCCTCGGGGTAGGATTTCTCATCGGTGTGGAGTTCAATCAAATCATCAATGACTTCCTCCATCATATCCTTTGCCATGTCTTTCAGATCCTCTCTTCTGAGGATCTGGCTGCGTCGCGTGTAGATTACTTCTCTCTGCTTGTTCATGACGTTGTCATACTTCAGCAGATGCTCCCGGATATCGAAATTGTGAGCTTCCACCTTTTTCTGAGCATTTTCGATGGCCCTTGTGATCAATCTGTGCTCGATGGGTTGGTCCTCCTCGATGCCGAGCCGTTCCATGACATTAGCGATCCGTTCCGATCCAAAGATACGCATCAGATCGTCTTCCAGAGATAGGTAAAATCTCGACGAACCTGGATCGCCCTGACGTCCGGCCCTTCCCCGGAGTTGATTGTCGATTCTGCGGCTTTCATGTCTCTCAGTGCCGATAACATGGAGACCTTTCAGGTCGAGAACCTCGTCCTTCTCCTTGATCGCAATAGCCACGGCTCTCTCGAGGGCCTTCGCTTTCTCCCCCTCTGTCGCCTCGTTTGAAAAGGATAGCCCCGCCAAAAATCTTGGATTTCCCCCAAGGAGAATGTCGGTGCCACGCCCGGCCATGTTCGTCGAAATCGTGACGGCCGCGGCCCGACCCGCTTGGGCAATTATCTCTGCCTCTCGCTGGTGATGCTTCGCGTTGAGCACATGGTGTGGAATTCCTCTCTTTTTCAAGATGTTACTCAGCCGTTCGGACTTCTCAATGCTCACCGTTCCAACAAGAACGGGGCGTCTCTTCTGGTGAAGCTCCTCGATTTCATCTGCCACAGCTTTGAATTTTTCCCTCTCCGTCTTATAAATCACATCGGGATGGGATTTTCGGATCAGGGGCATATTCGTCGGGATCACCACCACATCGAGTTTATAGATCTTATGGAACTCCGCAGCCTCTGTGTCTGCCGTACCGGTCATTCCTGCCAGCTTGTCATACATTCGAAAATAGTTCTGAATCGTGATCGTCGCCAGGGTCTGATTCTCCCGCTCGATCGACACGCCCTCCTTGGCCTCAATAGCCTGATGAAGACCGTCGCTGTACCGCCGACCCGGCAAGAGCCTACCCGTGAATTCATCGACGATGATCACCTGTCCATCACTGACCACATACTCCACATCCCTTTCAAAGAGACTGTAGGCCTTCAGAAGCTGGGTGATATTGTGGATCTTCTCCGCCTTTTCTGCATACTCTCTTTCCAGCTTGTGCCGTTTTTTGATCCGCTCTTCCTCTGTTCCCCCCAAATCCGCGTCGACCTGGCTCAAATCAGGGAGGACAAAAAAGTCCGGATCTCCTGGAGACAGGGCCCGTCTACCCTTCTCAGTAAGGTCACAGACATTGGACTTTTCATCAATGGAATAGAACAACTCCCCATCCAATTCGTCCATCCGTTTGTCACGGATAAAGTCCAACTCGACACGATCGATCAGTTTCTTGTACTTAGGATCCTCCATCATGTTGAGAAAACGTTTGTTCTTCGGAGCCCCTCTCTTGACCTGAAGAAGCCGTACTCCCCCTTCATAGGTTTCGTCACTACTGAACATCCTCTCGGCCTCGGAAATGTAACGATGAACCAGAGTATTCTGGTTCTGAACGAGCCGTTCCACGGACCCCTTCACCTCTTTGAAGTGGTGCGTGGAGTGTTCCACGGGCCCGGAGATAATGAGAGGTGTCCTCGCCTCATCGATCAGGATACTGTCGACCTCGTCCACAATGGCATAGTGGTGGTCTCCCTGAACGACACCCTCTCCATCGATAGCCATATTGTCTCTGAGGTAGTCGAACCCAAATTCTGTATTCGTCCCATAGGTTATGTCGGACTTGTATGCTTCCTTTCTGACGCTATGGTCCATGTCATGGTAAACAACACTGACGCTCAGACCAAGAAAATTGTATATGGCTCCCATCCACTCACTGTCACGTTTTGCCAGATAGTCATTGACGGTGACAATATGGACGCCCCTACCGTTGAGGGCATTCAAATAGGCAGGCAAGGTCGCCACCAGAGTTTTGCCCTCACCCGTCGCCATTTCGGAGATCTTCCCCTCATGGAGAACGATTCCACCAATGAGCTGAACATCGAAATGTCGTTCCCCGAGGGTCCTCTTGCTCGCCTCTCGGACCACGGCAAATGCCTCAAACAGAATGCTATCGAGGGACTCTCCGCGATCGATTCTCTCACGAAACTCGCCTGTCTTCGCCCGAAGCTCAGCATCACCCAGCCTCTGTGTCGAGAACTCCAGCGCACTGATGCGCTCCACCATGGGCTGTATTCGTCGAAGCTCTCGATCATTCTTGGTGCCC
>JABAOF010009338.1_pt1 | contig 14755 bp, 10 predicted proteins | sample 7062171 | NCBI WGS metagenome assembly JABAOF01 (sample SAMN14538628, study PRJNA623070) | marine sediment metagenome | biome: marine biome [ENVO:00000428]; feature: marine pelagic biome [ENVO:01000023]; material: deep marine sediment [ENVO:00002113] | place: India: Gulf of Khambhat ...
CGAACCGTCGAACCGCCGATCCGCCGACCTGCGCAGCGCGTACCGTTCGGACTCACCAACCGCCGAACCGCCGAACCGCCGACGTGCGCAGCGCGTACCGTTCGGACTCACGAACCGCCGGCCCGTCGAACCGCCGAACCGCCGACGTACGCAGCGCGTACCGTTCGGACTCACCAACCGCCGATCCGTCGAACCGCCGACGTACGCAGCGCGTACCGTTCGGACTCACCAACCGCCGATCCGTCGAACCGCCGATCCGCCGACGTACGCAGCGCGTACCATTCGGACTCACCAACCGCCGATCCGTCGAACCGCCGATCCGCCGCGCGTTAGCTCGTATCCCGTAACACATCCGATCGCACTATCCCCAGCCCCGCGACTACCACACACACCACTCCTCCGATCCCGAGGGCGATCGCCGCGCCGAGCCGTTCAGCCACGAATCCAGCCTGGAGTGCCCCGAACGGACTCAGTCCCAAGAACGCCAGCGCAAATACCGACACGACCCGACCGCGCAGCTCATCCGGCGCGATGGTCTGCAGCAGCGTATTCGTCAACGCGGTTGTGGTGAGCATGGCGAACCCGTTCAGGGCGAGCAGTGCCAGCCCCAGGGGCAGGGACCGGGAGAAAGCAAACAAGACGACCAGCACGCCGAACGCGACAGATGCGCGTCCGAGGACCCGTCCCCGCCGGTAGCGATGGCCGAAAGCCGCCAGGCTCAAGGCGCCGACCAGGGCTCCTAGTCCCACCGAGGACATCATCCATCCGTACTCCACCGCGCCGAGCCCGAGAACGTCACGGGCCATCACCGGCATGAGCACCATGACGGGGAGCCCAAAGATGCTCATAGCGGCGATGTTGAGGATCAGCATGCGGATTCGCGACTCGCTGGCGACGTAGCGCAGGGCGTTCCGGATGTCTCGGCGGCTCGATGCTGACGGCCCAGGCCTTCGCTGGGCCGCCGGGAGCCGCATGGCGAGTATCGCCCCGATGACGGCCAGGTACGAGAGGCCGTTCAGGAGGAAGCACATCCCCACGCCGACGGCGGAAATGAGCAGTCCGGCTACGGCCGGCCCCAGCACCCGGCTCGCGCTGAATGCCGACGAGTTGAGGCCGATGGCGCTGGTCAGGTCATCTTTCCCCACCAGCTCGACCACGAACGACTGTCGCGCCGGAATATCGAACGCCAATGCGGTCCCCAAGAGCGGGGCGATGATCAACACGTGCCACAGGGTCACCACGCCCGCGAATACAAAGCCGGCAAGGATCAAGGCGAGCACCATGGAGCTCGCCTGTGTCATCATCACAACCCAGTGTTTCGGGACGCGATCGGCCAGGACACCTGCATGCAGCGAGAATAGCAGCACAGGGAGTGTGCCCAGTGCCTCCGCCAGCCCCACGTAGAAGGCAGAGTCCGTGAGTTCCAGCACCAGCCAGGACTGGGCGACCCGCTGCATCCACACACCGACCAGCGAGACCACCATCCCGCTGAAGAACAGCCGATAGTTGCGGTGCCGTAGGGCGCCGAACGGGACGGATCGGCGGTCGGGAGGAACGGCGGACGGTGAATCGGCGGGGCGGCGGTCCGCCGGTTCGGCGGATGGGGTGTCGATCCGCCGGTCCGCCGACCCGCCTGGGTGTGGGGTGTTGGGTGGGGACCCGCCCATCATTGCGTGAACTTTATTCGGGTTTCAGTTTACCAAGAAGGGGCACGAACTCGGATTCTATGCGCTACACCACGTACTCCAAGTATCTCCCCCAGCTCCTCGATGCCATCAATCTCGAGGATCTGCTGGACCAGTTGAGCGATTTCCTCCTGCAGTCGGGTTTTGCGGGAGGGCCGTTCTACCATCCGTACTGGGGGCAGTTCGGCGAGGACGAGGGCGATCGCTCGCTGGAGGCCCTCAAGCAGGCCATCATGCAGGCCCTCATGGAATCCGGGAAGCTCACGCCGGAGATGCTCCAGGCATTGCGCGGTGAATCGACTGGCGACCCCCAGCGCGACGCCGAGATCCAGCAGCAGCTAGCCGACCTGATCGACAAGGTGATCGAGCGCCTGGTGGAGCAGGGATATCTGACGACCACGCAGGCGCCCCAGATGCCCGAGAGTCACCAGCAGGTGTTCGGACCTGGAGGACAGGCTCAGACCGCGGCGCAGCAGGTGCAGTTCAACCTCACCGACAAGGCGCTGGACTTCCTGGGCTACCGGGCGCTGCGGCATCTGCTGGGCAGTATCGGCAAGTCGAGCTTCGGAGCGCACGAGACCGCCCATCTCGCCACGGGCGTGGAAGCCGACGCCGTGTCGAAGCCCTACGAGTACGGGGACACGATGAACCTCGACGTGCCGGCGACGCTGAGCCATGCCATTGCGAGGGGGGCGGTTCGGCGAGGGGAGTCGGCGGACCGCCGGACCGCCGAACCGCCGATCACGATCGATCTGGACTATCCCGATCTCATGGTGCATCAGGCGGAGTATCGATCGAGCGCCGCGACGGTCTTGATGCTCGACTGCTCCCACTCGATGATCCTGTACGGGGAGGATCGGTTCACACCGGCGAAGAAGGTGGCGCTGGCGCTCACCCACCTAATCCGGACGCAGTTCCCCGGCGACTCGATCAGGGTCGTACTGTTCCACGACACCGCAGAAGAGATCCCTCTCGCCAAGCTGGCCCATGCGCAGGTAGGGCCATACCACACCAATACCGCTGAGGGCCTCAGGCTGTCTCGCCGCATTCTGCAGTCGCAGAAGAAGGACATGCGGCAGATCATCATGATCACCGACGGGAAACCCTCGGCGCTCACCCTGCCCGACGGCCGGGTCTATGTGAACTCAATGGGTCTCGATCCCAAGATCCTGAAGGAGACCTACCGCGAGGTCGCCATCTGCAAGCGCTCAGGGATCATGATCAACACCTTCATGCTGGCCCGGGAGCGGATGCTGGTGGAGTTCGTGAAGCGGGTGTGTGAGATCGCCCGGGGGAAGGCCTATTTCACGAACACCATGACGCTCGGTGAGTACATCCTGATGGACTTCATGCACCGGAAGACGAGGCGGGTGGGGTAAGGCGGGTCGGCGGGTCGGCGGATCGGCGGGTCGGCGGATCGGCGGACCAGAAGATAGTGCAACTCCCTGCAGTCAATTGATGCCGGTGGGGCGAGGGCCAGCCAACACTTTGTGGCATGCCACCCGCTTGCCCCCTCGGCCAAGGAGATCTCATACTATGGGCATGCCCGACACCGCTCGCCGCTACACCGTCGAAGAAGTCCTGGCGTTCCCCGAAGACGGGAACCGCTACGAGCTGGTGCATGGGGAATTGCTAGTGACGCCGGCGCCAGCACCACCCCACCAGAAGGTCCTTTCGCGCCTCACCGCGCTGGTGGAGGACTACCTGGCTCACCACGCATCCGAAGGGGTCGTATTCCCCGCGCCGGCAGATATCTCCTGGGGCGAACACAAGCTCGTCCAGCCGGATCTCTTCGTAGTACCTCCCGCTGAGGCGAGTGGTGACTGGCGTACGTACCGGACGCTCCTGCTCGCCGTGGAGATTCTTTCACGTAGCTCCGGCCGAGCCGACCGCGTGATCAAGCGGCAGCTGTACCAGGAACAGAAGGTGGCCACTTACTGGATCGTGGATCCAGACGCCGGCGTTGTTGAGGTGTGGCACCCCAACGATGAGCGGCCGGAGATCGTCAGCGAGATGCTGAAGTGGCAGGTCACGGACGAGGCGCCGGAACTCACGATCGATCTCGCGGAACTGTTCAAGGACTTGCCTAGCTAGGGTCGGCGGGTCGGCGGGTCGGCGGGTCGGCGGACCAGAAGCTAACCTGGGTTGGCTGATCGACAAGTCCCGCCCTGAGAGGGCAGGCTCGGCCAAGCAAAGCGTCCTTGAAGGACGCACAGCCCCCATTACGCCGCCGAGCCCGGGCTCTCAGCCCGGGACCTCGCCCCCAGCCTTCACCCACCCCACCAACTGATCCGCCAACCGCGTCGGCTCCGGCACCCGGTACCCCACGGCACACTCGAGCACCACGCGCTCGGCGGTCGCAAGATCGACTCTGTGACCCACGCTCACGAACACCGGCCGCACACCGTCTCGGGTTCGCAATACCGTGCCGATCCGCTCGCCGCCGTCTCGTAGCGAAGCCCGGGCGCCACGCCGAGTGCCTGGTTCGCCGTGTTCTCCGATGAGCCGGCTCTTAGCACATCCGAGGGTGGGTCGATCGCAGATCACACCCACATGACAGGCCAACCCGAACCGCCTGGGATGGGCAAACCCCTGGGCGTCGCACATGATGGCGTCTGGCTCACGCCGCAGCTTCCGCAAGGCGGCGATGACCGCCGGCGCCTCACGAAAGGAGAGGAGCCCCGGCACGTAGGGAAACGTCACGGGCCGCACGGCCACCCGCTGCTCAACCACAGACTCGGCACGGACATCCCACAACACCGCCGCCGCGATACAGTGCCCACCATCACGGGAGAACGCCGCGTCGACACCCGCGACCAACCGAATCCGCTTCCGCGGCGCCACCTGCCGCACCTTTGACGCGAGCCGCTGCTGGATCGTGATCGCCTGCCTGGGAGTAACCCGCCAGCGGTGGGGGGCACGTGGGATCTTCATTGCTCATTCAGGCGCCGCCCCAGCGATTCCTGTGTTGAACTCGCCAGGCTCATGGCTATCTCCTCTTCCTCCGCAACTTGATCAACGCCTCGAGCTCCGGAATCTGATCCAGGTCCTTGGGCCGCCCCGCGGCGCGCTTTGCCTTAAGGAGCCCGGGAAGGTCAAGGGCATGGAAGCGCAAGTCTCCCGTCACGACCTCCACCGATGCCTTGAGCACCTGGTCGTATCCACCGACGCCTTCCACGACGTCAAACAGGTCGATATCGCCAAGATCTGTGGTGAGTGTCATGACCGGTGTGACCTCGATGGCCTTGGCATCCACGATGAAGGGAAGACCTGGCTCTACACCCCGGGGATAGGCGTGCCACCTCGCCAACAACTCAGCCAGCAGCTGCCGGTTGTCCTCACTGACGTCGTAGCAGACGTCGAGATCTTCTGTGATGCGCGGCGAACCGTGCAACCGTGCGGCGAGCCCCCCAATGAGGACGAAGCGCACCTCGGAACGCACCAGCTCTGAGATCATCCGGAGCAGGCTCATGCCCCGACTACCCTAGCCGAGCGGAGAAACGCCAGGTCCTCATCCAACCGGCGCAGCCGCTCTTCCGGAGATCTCCGCAGGGACGACTCCAGTAGACCGATGTCCACGCCATGCTCCCGGGCGCCTGCGAGACCTCGGCCACGCCGTTTCCGCGGCCGCCCGCGCTTCCTCTCCTCATACGCCGTGCGCGACAAGGAAAGACGCACAAGGAAGCTGGACAAGAACCGCTCGAGATCGACGGCCAGCGTAACGGTGGCCTCAGGCCCGACCCGCTCCCACATTCGCTGCTCCGGCCACGCCAAGAGGGCGCCTTGGGCCAGCGGGTAGGCATCCACCAGCGGCGTGCCACAGGCGGCGTTGATCGCTCGGGCAAGGGCCAGCTCCCGGGCGCCGGTCACCGTGTAGCGGGCTGGCAGTCGTAGCACTGCCAGCGCATTCTGGACCCAGCGCCGCGGTGCGCCGACGGCCGTACTGAACTGGCCCAAGGTCATGGCTAAAATATATATGATTACAATATCTATTTCAATCTCCTGCACAAAGTTGGTGCCGACCGTATCTAGGAGGTCGACGAGGACACCGACTGTTCGGGAGAGAGGTAGAGGTGTGGGGTGGGGGCGAGCCGACAACGCTGCGGTGCCGGCCGACGAGTCACTCCAACCCTATGACTCACTCGAACCCGAATCGCGCGCTACCCTGGGCCGCGCCCGCCTCCTCCACGGCTCCACTGTCGCCCCAACCTCCCGTCCACCCTTCCCGAGGTACGCCCGCAACACCGGACTCACCCGCTTCCGCACCAGCGCCCGCTCGATTTCCGCTGCCCGGGCTGCATCGTAGTCGGCGAGCGGCCTGATCTTGCCACCTTCGAGGGCCGCAATCGGGACACCGTCCCGGTACAGCACGCGGTTCGTCGCCAGTGCCGGGATCCGCTCCCCGGGGGTAACGATACCCGTCAGATTCATCGGATCCGCACCCGAGAGGCCGACGAGCTGACCGGTGGATTCCCTCTTGCGAACCGTCCGCATCTGACCCACCGCCTCGGGGAGCGCGAACTGCTCGCCGGACATGCCCGTAACGAATCGTCCGCCCCGGATCTCACCACGAGCCTCGAGACGCCGGTACACCAGCAACAGCTCACGCCAGGGAACCATGATCGACTCACGAGTCAGCAGCCGGCGGAACACGACACCGTAGCGCTTGAGGAGTACGCGGGCGAGCGTTTCGACGGATCGGCGTATCGGCGGTTCGGCGGCAGGATGGCCGTGTGGCGACTCGTTGGACGCTTCCGCCGTTCCATCGTTCCGTCGTTCCGCCATTCCATCACTCTGCCGTTTCGCCGTTCCATCGTTCCGTCGTTCCATCGTTCCGCCGTTCCGCCGTAAGAGCACCCACCGCCCTGCCGACTCGATGCCGAACGGCGCCGTCTTGTGTCGCCGCCGTCCAGCACCACGAGGCTTGCGCTTCTGCGACGGGGTGAGCAGCGCCCGGAGGCCCGCGAACGAGTCCGAGGTGACCATACCGAGAGCCACCAGCTCGCCCAGCACCTGCTCCAGTTGCGTGGCCAACAGACCGGTCGCCGCCAGCAGCTCCTGGAAGAACGAGGCGCCACGCTGCTCCAGGATATCGAGCACCACTCGGGCATTGGTCGACGGCGTCGCACCCTCACCTGCCCGCGCCAAACGGAGCCAGGTCTCCTGATGATCCCGCAGAAACAGCGCCACAGGCGTGGAGCGAACCGGTCCGGAGCTGGCCTGCACCAGCGGTGACAACCGCCCCCAAGCAACCCGCCCCGTCAGGCACAGGGTATCGAGGAGCAGGGGATCGTACTCGTCACACCTCGCTGCCAGCACGTCCATTTCCCACGCTCCAGCTGCCAGCTCATATCCATCGAGGGAGTCGATGACCGCCAAGAGACCTTCAATCCCTTGAGCCCGGTGCTCCACATCGATCCGCTGCCACGCAAACAGAAACCGCATGAAGTCCGCCGGCGACACCGGCGCGATCTCGGCACGCAGGCGATTCAATGTGTAGCGGTGAATTCGCGCGAGGAGGCGTCGGTCGCACCACTCGATGGGGGAGTGGGGAGCGGGGGGCGGGGGGCGGTCTGCCGCCTCGCCGGTCCCTGGCTGCGGCGTGAAGTGGCCCCGGAGGACGACACCCTCGGCCTCGAGTGCCGCGAGGGCCACATCGGCTTCCGCCTCATCGATGCCGAGGGACTCGGCGAGGGTGCGAACCGTGATCGGCCCCGCGATCTCGAGCCGACCCCGCATGAGCTCGCGGATGGCGGTCTGGCGATCGGGCTGTGGCTCGGCTACCGGCGCTGCAATACCCTCGGGCTCGACCACCGCCTCCGGGTGGACTGCCCGGAGTTCGGGAACCCGTTCCATCGCGACCCACAGCGAGCAATGGCCTGCCGCTGTGTCGAACCCGACCTGCGCCGCGCGAGAGGCGATTCTGAGCTCGCTGAAAAGCGTGTCCCCGGTCTGACCGCCCGACCGCCTGACCGCCCGACCGCCCTCTTCTTTGGTGAGGAACCCAGACATCAGCAGCGCGTCGTGCAACTCGTCGGCGTTCTCCGGATCCGGCCATGCCTCATCCCGCACCCGCTCAATGGCTGCGGCGTCCAGCGCACCCAAGTCGCTGGCGCTCGACGGCTCGAAGGCTCGGCGGGTGTACACCGCCTGGGCACGCCGCTCCTCCAGCGGCACGTCATCCAGGAACGCGTACGGCCTGGCGTTCAGGATCTCATGAGTAAGAGGAGAGGGCTCAGGCAAGTCACGGGCCACGCACTCGACGTCGCCGGCCCGAATCTCTCCCAGAAGCGACGTCAACCGATCCACGTTCATGGCCTCGGTCAGGCAGTCCTCGATAGTCTGCCGCACGAGGGGGTGGTCCGGGACTTCGCGGTCGCCCGCGATGTTCTCGAGACATGCAGCCGCATCGGGGAACACGGCGGCCAAAAGGTCTTCCGACTCCATGCGCTGAACCTGCGGCGCCACCTTCCTACCGCCGCGATTCCGCAGCACCGCCAGCGCCGTAGTGGCATTCCAACGCCACCGGGTCTGGAACATGGGGGCGTCCAGCAGCGCCTGGATCAGAATGTCTCTGGCCGTGCTCGGGTGCAGGTAGCTAAAGACGTCCTTCAGCGGAAAGGAGTGCTGCGGACCAAGCGAAAGGAGTAGCGCGTCCTCAGTGGCCGCGGCCTGGAGCTCGAAGTTGAACTGACGGCAAAAGCGTTTCCGCAGCGCCAGCCCCCATGCCCGGTTCACCCGACCGCCGAACGGCGCGTGCACCACGAGTTGCATCCCCCCCGAGGTGTCGAAGAACCGCTCGGCGACCAGCGTCCGCTGGGTGGGCAGCATGCCAAGAAGTCGCCGTGCGTCCGCCAGGTACTGCACCAGCTGACCCGCGGCGGGTCGGGATAGGCCAATCTCGTCCACCAACCACTCTACGGCGGCATCATGATCATCCAACCGCGTTCCCAGCTGCTGTCGCAGCTCCGAGACCGCTGCCGACAGCTCGTCGCTCCGGGCCGGCGCTTCACCCAACCAGAAGGGGAGGTTGGGAGGCTGGCCCCGGGCGTCCTCGACCCGTACCACACCGGCTTGAATCCCCAGGATCCTCCACGAGGTGTTGCCCAACTGGAAGATGTCGCCCGCCACGCTCTCGAAGGCGAAGTCTTCGTTCACCGTGCCTATGAATGTCCCTTCGGGCTCCAGCACCACGCGGTAGTCGGCGTTGTCGGGGATGGCACCGCCTGAGGTAATCGCCCTCATCCTGGCTCCCCGCCTGCCCCTGATCCGGCCATTCACGCCATCGTAGTGCAACAAGGCTCCCCGTCGGCCCCGGCGCGTGCTGAAGCCACGAGCCGCCATCTGGACTACCTCATCGAACTCGCGCCGCTCGAGTGGGGCATACGGATACGCCCGGCGCGCCAGGGCGAACAGGTCATCTTCCTGCCAGTCCTCGCACGCGGCCTCGGCCACCACCTGCTGGGCCAACACATCGAGGGGTCGCTGCAGCATCAGCAGCCTATCCAACTCTCCGCGGCGGACTACCCGCATCAGGGCAGCGCACTCGACGAGGTCATCACGGCTCAGCGGGAACAGTCGTCCCTTAGGCGTACCGTGCACCGTATGCCCCGAGCGACCCACTCGCTGCAGGAAGGTCGCGATGCGGTGCGGTGAGCCGAGTTGGCAAACCAGATCCACGTACCCGATGTCGATCCCCAGCTCGAGGGACGCCGTGGCCACCAGCGCCTTGAGCTCACCGCCCTTGAGACGCCTCTCGGCACTGACCCGAACCTCTTTCGCAAGGCTCCCATGATGGGCGGTCACCGCCTCTTCGCCCAACCGATCACTGAGGTGGCGCGCAACCCGCTCGGCCATCCGTCGCGTGTTTACGAACACGAGGGTCGTCCGATGCTCGGCGATGAGCTGCGCCAGCCGGTCATAGATCTCCTGCCACACCTCGCCCGACATCACCGCTTCCAGCGGGGAGCTGGGGATCTCGATGGTGAGGTCTGCCGTGCGACGATGGCCCTCGTCCACGATGACGCAGTCGGCATCACCGTTGGCATCGAGCCCGCCGGCGCCCACGAGGAACCGGGCGACCTCCTCCACGGGCTTCTGCGTGGCCGACAAGCCGATGCGTTGCAGCGGTGCTTGCGCCACGTGCTGCAGCCGTTCCAGACTGAGAGCGAGATGCGCACCACGCCGCGACTCGATCACCGCGTGGATCTCATCGACGATCACCGTCCGAACGGTGCGAAGCATCTCGCGACTTCGCTGGGCGGTGAGCAATAGGTAGAGCGATTCGGGAGTCGTCACCAGGATGTGAGGTGGCCTCTTGAGCATCGCTGCCCGCTGTGAGGCAGGCGTATCGCCCGTGCGCACTGCTGCGGTGATCTTGACCGGCGACAGCTCCATGCCTTCTGCCACCTGCCGGATCTCCCGCCTGGGCTCCGCAAGGTTTTGGTGGATGTCGGCACTCAGCGCCTTGAGCGGTGAGACGTAGACCACCCGTACCTCGTCGGGGAGATCTCTCTCCAGCCCCTCACGGAGCAGATCGTCCAACGCGCTCAAGAACGCGGCAAGCGTCTTTCCCGAACCCGTGGGGGCGGCGATGAGGGTGTGGCGCCCGGCGCGGATGGCTTCCCAGCCACGGGCCTGGGGCGGCGTTGGCTCGGCGAAGCGTTCGGTGAACCAGCGAGCGACCGCAGGGTGGAAGGCGGAGAGAGGCATGGGGAAACGTAGTCCGGCTTGCGGTTGGACGGAACGCTACTAGAGCCTTCAGCCTGGAGCCTTCAGCCATCAGTTTACCAACCGCCACCTATCGAGCGGCGGAGGCTCTGGCAATCCGCAATTCGCAGTTCGCAGTTCGAGTGGCCGCCGCCGTGACGACCACGAATTGCCAATTGCGAATTGCGAACTGCCGCAGCTTAAGGCTGTAGGCTTCAGATAACTCGACTTACAGCACCGGCCACCATATCTTGCCAATTCCCAAAGCATTACACCGCAACGTAGCATCGAGTCACCGTGTTTGAAGACATCTTCGAGACTGTAAACTCGGGCTTCGCCCAGGCCCTTTATGAGGACTATCTCCGGGACCCCGATTCCGTGCCGGAGGAGTGGCGCAGGCTGTTTGAGGATGGGATGAAGGGGGAGGAGCCGGTGGGGGGAGGTAGGACAGAGGGGGGAGTAGGGGCAGTGGATGCCGCTGCGGAGGAATCCCCTGCCCCATCTGCCCCTCCTGCCCCTTCTCCCTCTGCCTCGCTGGAGCCCATCACGGGCCCCGCACTCCGCCAACTCCGGAACATGCAGGCGTCCCTCGAGGTCCCCACTGCCACTTCGTTCCGGGACGTGGACGTCTCGCGGCTCTGGGCGGTACGTGCCGCGCTCAACCGGGAGCTGCAGCAGCGCAACATCAAGCTCTCGTTCACCCACTTCATCGGGTGGGCCATCATCAAGGCCGTCAAGCACGTTCCCTCTATGGCCCACACGGTCGCCCAGGAGGGTGACCAGCACTTCCGGGTCGAACCAGGCGGCGTGAACCTCGGCCTCGCTGTCGATACGGTGGGCAAGGCCGGCGAACGGAAGCTCGTCGTACCGGTGATCAAGAACGCCCACCAGATGGCGTTCGACCGGTTCCATGAGGAATACGAGCGCCTCGTGGCCGGCGCCCGAGACGGGAAGCTCCTGCCCGACGCCTACGTAGGCGCCGCCGTCACCCTCACCAACCCAGGCATGATCGGTACCGTAGCCTCGGTGCCGCGGCTCATGAAGGGCCAGGGCTCCATCATCGCCACCGGCGCTATCCGGAACGTGGCAGGTGCCAAGATGATGACCATGACCAGCACCTACGACCACCGGATCATCCAGGGTGCCGAGTCCGGAGTGTTCTTGAGCCGCCTGGACGATCTGCTGCAGGGGGAGGGGGGGTTCTACGAGGGGATCACGGCGGCGATGAATGTGGATTTGATGGTGGCAGAAGGGGCAGTGGGGGCAGAAGGGGCAGTAGTGATACCATCTCCTGCCCCGTCTGCCCCAGCTGCCCCGACTCCCCCAGCGATGCTGTACCACGTCGCCGCCGCCATGTCCCTGGTGAAAACCCACCGCACTCACGGCTACCTGGCTGCCCATCTCGACCCGCTGGGAACCGAGCCCCGGGGTGATCCGGCGCTGGAACCGGCAAACCTCGATCTCACGCCCGAGATCATGCGGCAGATCCCGGCCGCCGTGCTGCGCACCTACGTGGGCGGTGAGACACTGCAAGATGTGCTGCCGCGACTCAGAGATACGTACTGCGGTACCATCGCCTACGAGATCGAGCACATCGCGAGTCACGAGGAGCGTGTTTGGCTCAGGCGGGTGATCGAGTCTGGTGAGCACCGTCACCCGCTCTCAGACGAGGAAAAGCACGCGCTCCTTGAGGAGCTCACCAGGGTGGACGTGTTGGAGCGGTTCCTCCACAAGAACTATCTGGGGCACAAGCGATTCGGCATCGAGGGACTGGACATGATGGTGCCGATGTTGCACCGCGCCCTGGACCTGGCGGGTGACGAGGGAACCTGCGAGGCGGTGATTGGGATGGCGCACCGCGGCCGCCTCAACGTACTGGCTCACATCCTGGGGGTGTCGTACGAGACGCTCCTGGCCGAGTTCGAGGGCGGCCGTGAGGTGGAGGAGACCCTCACACCCATAGGCGGCACCGGCGACGTGAAGTACCACCACGGCGCGACCGGCATCTTCGAAACGTGGCGCGGGCTGGAGGTCGATGTGTCATTGATGCCCAACCCCAGCCATCTCGAGGCAGTGGATCCCGTGGTAGCAGGCAACGCCCGGGCGCGACAAACCAACCGCTCCGGCCCCCAGCCCGTCTACGACTTCAAGTGCGTGCTGCCGATCCTCATCCATGGCGACGCGGCCTTCGCGGCCCAAGGCGTGGTGGCCGAGACCATTAACCTGGCGCGACTCGAGGGATACTCCACCGGCGGCACGCTGCACATCATCTCCAACAACCAGGTGGGCTTCACCACGAATCCCAACGAGGCGCGCTCAACGGACTTCGCCAGCGATCTCGCCAAGGGATTCGACGTGCCCATCGTGCACGTGAACGCCGACGATGCCGAAGCCTGCCTGGCCGCGGTGCGGCTCGCACTGATGTACCGCAAGAGGTTCCGGCACGATGTGGTCATCAACCTCGTGGGCTACCGCCGGCACGGGCACAACGAGGGCGACGAGCCGCGGTACACCCAGCCGCTGATGTACCAGCGCATCGACGAGCACCCGACGGTGCGCGAGCTGTACGCCACGACGCTGATCGAACATGGGTTGGTGACCGAGGAGCAGGCGGAGCGGATGGCCGAGCAGGCGTACAGCCGGCTCAGCGAAATGCAGGCCAAGCTCAAAGCAGACATCGAGCGCGCGGAAGAAGAGGGCGAGGAGCCCCAGCGCATCTCTGGCCTGGCGATCTCCATCACGGAGCCCACCACGGCGGTGGAGCGGGACCTCCTCGTCCGGCTCAACGAGGAGCTGCTCACCTTCCCCGACGGCTTCCGCGTCAACCGCAAGCTCCAGCGGGTGCTGGAGCGGCGGCGCAAGGCGGTCGCCGAAGGGGGGAGCCTTGATTGGGCCCACTCCGAGGCGCTGGCTCTTGCCGCCCTGCTCACCGAGGGCGTACCGCTGCGCGTGGTGGGGCAGGACACGGTGAGGGGTACCTTCAGCCAGCGGCACCTCACCCTGTTCGACGCCGAGAACGGCAAGCCACACACGCCGATCCAGCATCTCACCGCGGCGAAGGCGCCGATGGAGCTGCACAACACGCCGCTATCGGAGTACGCGGCGATGGGCTTCGAGTACGGCTACAGTGTGGCCGCGCCCAAGGCGCTGGTGATTTGGGAGGCGCAGTTCGGGGACTTCGCCAACGCTGGCGAGGTAATCATCGATCAGTTCATCATCGCGGGGCTCGCCAAGTGGGGGCAGACGTCACGGCTCACGCTGCTTCTACCCCATGGCTACGAGGGGCAGGGCCCCGAGCACTCGAGCGCCCGCCTGGAGCGCTATCTCGCACTGGGCGCCGAGGGCAACATCCGAGTCGCCAACTGCTCGACGCCGGCCCAATACTTCCACCTGCTGCGCCGCCAGGCGAAGCACCAAGAGGCGCGGCCGCTCATCGTGATGACGCCCAAGAGCCTGCTGCGACTGCCGCAGGCAACGTCGCCGGTGGCGGAGCTCACCGAGGGAGAGTTCCACCCGGTGCTCGACGACCCGGCGCTCCCTGGCGCGCGCGACACGGTTAGGCGACTCGCCCTCTGCTCTGGCAAGGTGTACTACGACGTGGTGGGCTCGCCGCGCCGGGCTGAGGCCCGGCAGGTGGCGATCGGGCGCATCGAGCTGCTCTATCCCTTCCCGGAGGGCCACGTACACACGCTCATCGAGTCGTACCCCAACCTCGATCAGGTCGTGTGGCTGCAGGAAGAGCCGATGAACATGGGCGCCCGCAAGTGGGTGGTGCCGCAGCTCGAAGCGCTGGCACACGAAGGGCTCACGGTCCGCTACGTCTCCCGGCCCGAGCGGTCGAGCCCGGCGGAGGGGTACCCCGCTGCACACCAGGCCGAGCAGCAGCAGCTGGTGAGTGAAACCCTGGACGCTTCCTAGTGTCGTCAGTCAGAGATTCGATGCATAGCACAAGCGCCGAGTAGTCCCGCAGCGTGGGTGGCGGTCCGGCGGTCTCGGCGCCGAGGTCTGTCTCAGGAAGCCTGCCCCCGGGGCCATCGTCCGGCGTCGAGTCCGCCGACAACGCCAGCGCGCGGAGGGGCTGCTCGGCGCGTGGTTTTAGTCACAATCCTCTGACTCGCTCCTCTAGATCTCCTTCCCGTAGACCCGAACGATCCGGTCAATCTCATCCAAGGCGTACTTTGCCAGCTTCTTTTGTGCCGTGATGGACGACTTCTTCTTGGTCTCCGTGTCGCCCAGGATGATGATGTTCTCATCGTTGAGCCGGGTCGCCGGTCCCGTGTAGTTGAAGCTTCCGGCAATCACGACCTGCCGGTCGATGACCATCAGCTTGTGGTGCAGCTTGTTGAGTTTCCCCTGCGGCT
>JABAOF010013163.1_pt2 | contig 14753 bp, 8 predicted proteins | sample 7062171 | NCBI WGS metagenome assembly JABAOF01 (sample SAMN14538628, study PRJNA623070) | marine sediment metagenome | biome: marine biome [ENVO:00000428]; feature: marine pelagic biome [ENVO:01000023]; material: deep marine sediment [ENVO:00002113] | place: India: Gulf of Khambhat ...
CATGACAGTGGTTAATGTGATCGAGCGAAAAGGAAATCGTCTTAAAGTCTCAGGGTTGGATATGATTGAAGGCACTCCTATTTTAGATATTAAGCCTTACACATCCAGAGATCAAAAATCACCCATCAAGCTCGGCTGGCTGAAAAAGAAAATGAAATCGTAAGGGCTTGATAAATCAGGCCCCTACAAATTAATAAAATCCACCTTTGATTGTTTTTTCTGTAGGGGTTTGATTCATCAAACCCACATCTGATTATTTTATATCAAATCTCAGTCTCTCTTTTGGTCTCATCCAAGATTGCAGTTTTAATCTCTCCTCCGCAATAACTTGTAATCAACCGGCTTAAATCCTCCTCAACTTCATCTAATTCTTCTCTTGTTACTGGAGGAAGCGCTTCGAGAACCAGAATGACATCTTTAGTCTCTTCTGTCATTTTTGTTTTATCACATTCCCTCCAGTTCCATCTTCTGCAAAGAACTTCTTTGCTATCTGCATAGACGACTTCTCCTTCTTTGGCAGTTTCAATCTCCGTAGAATTTAGGGCTGTGAAACGTTCATTTCCATCGGCAAACTTCAGGATAATATCTCCATCCACTTTTTCAATGTCATCTCCCCCTGCTGGCATTATGTGCTTTAAAGAAATATAGTTGTATAAGTCAACAATCTTGTTGATGTGTCTTAAATCAAGCCCTTTCAACACCATCCGATAAAGGCTTTCAACCGAACTCTTGTATTTCTTGGGCTTAGCTCCAAATGATGAGTAAGCCATCCTCCACGAGTTGATTTTTGGGTTCTGAGAGAGCGTCTCAGTGTCATAATTCTCTCGTATTTCCTTTTCTTTTGCTCTTATCAACTGCATGATTTCCTCGCTAAAGCCATGGTTATCGATATTCCTGGCAGTGACAACTCCTATTTTTAACCCTGGAAACTTCTCAAAAATCTTAGTGTCAATCTTAAGTTTCATCATTCATCTCCTGGAAATTGTGACCAGCCCAGCGTTAACAGACCGAGGCTTCGCAGATTGTACTGATAGAAGTGAGCAATCATCTCCTCGTCTCAAATTGCAGTTCTTTCTATCGCCCTGATAAAAATTATTCTCCACCTTCAAAAGTGCAAGAAAATATTACTTTAATACTTCTGCTGCCTTTGTCTTTATAAGCTCCCACGCTTCTTTTACATGGCGTTCCTCGGTAGTCCTTGAGCCTATTGATAACCGAAGCACGTATTTTCCCCTTAAAGAAGTATGCGTCAAAAAGACCTTTCCAGTCTTGTTCAAGCTCTCAAGAAGCCGGCTATTCAAATCATTAAGAGCTTTTTCATCCCGGCCATCATTCAAACGAAAGCAGACTAAACTCAAGCTTACCGGTGCCATGAGCTCAAAATTTTCGTCATCCTCTATCCATTCTTTGAAGTTCTGGGCTAAACGAATATGCTCTCTCACAATCTTCTGAAGGCCCTCCACTCCGTAGGAGCGAATCACAAACCATAGCTTAAGAGCCCGGAATCTTCTTCCCAGCTGAATGCCCCAATCTCTGAAATTTTTCACCTGAGCATCCAGCCCAGTCTTTAAATATTCGGGATGAATCTCGAAGGTTCGGATCAAAACTCCTGGATCTTTGACAAAATATGCCGAGCAGTCAAAATTTGTAAGCATCCATTTATGCGGATTGAAGACAAAAGAGTCCACATACTCTGCTCCTTCAAGCATCGACCTTTTTTCGGGGAGGATGGCGGCTGTTCCAGCAAAAGCGGCATCAACATGAAGCCAGAGGCTGTGACGTCGACATATCTCGCCTATAGAGGCTAAAGGGTCTATGGCTGTGGAGGATGTTGTACCGAGAGTAGCTACAACACAGGCTGGCTCGAAACCATTTTTTTTATCCTTCTCCACTGCTTCTTCAAGCTTGGAGGGGATCATGGCGAATGACTCGTCTGTGGGGATATATCGGAGATTCTCCCTTCCGTAGCCAGCAATTTTCGCTCCTTTCTCGATACTTGAATGGGTTTCTTCTGAAGCGTAGATGACCAGAGGCTTCTTCAGTCCCTGTTGGTTTGCCTTAAAATTTGTGGCTTTTTCTCTGGCTGTAAGAAGAGCAACAAGAGTTGCGGTAGAAGCTGTATCCTGGATGACCCCCGCCATCCCTTCTGGAAGTCCCAGCATCTGGCGCAACCATTCCAGGGCAACCTCTTCAAGCTCTGCTGCAGCTGGAGAGGTCTGCCAGATCATGCACTGGGCACCGAGAGCGGCGGTCAGCAATTCTGCAAGAATAGAAGGAGGGCTGTTTGTAGCGGGAAAATAAGCATACCAGGACGGATGCTGCCAGTGGGTTATGCCTGGCATTATGATCTCTTTAAAGTCTTCGAAAACCCTCTCCATATGCTCTCCCTTAAGCGGAGGTTCAGGAGGAAGCTTGTTCCGAATCTCGCCAGGCTTAACCTGAGAGAGGACAGGATACTTCTCGAGCTCGGCCATGTAGTTAACCACCCAATCTACGAATTTATAGCCAAATTCCTTGAATAATTGCTTATCCATGATGTCACTCCTTTTCTTCAAAGAAGAAACTCATTTCCATTCAATATTACCTTATTACCTTTTTGGTCATTCTAAAAAATATAGTTCTGTTAGTCAAAATAGCCTGAGGAGCCGAGCTTTATTTTCATTATTATGAAAATATGCGTAAAAAGGCCTGAATTAAGGCCAAAAAGCGTCAAAAGATGGTCAAAATGGCGAATTTTAAAAAATTAGAAAAAATATGTTGAAATTTGTATATCATTTATGATATAATATTTGTTAATCTAGCGGGGAAAAATAAAAACTCAAAACTCAATTCCTTTTCTATCTTACCTACATTAAATAATCGAATAATTATCTAGCATAGCCAAAAAATTGTTTTATCCAAAAATCTGGCTTGATCATTCCTTGGTGTCATTGCGAGGAGTTTAGAAGTTTCTTTCGCTTTTCGTTGCGAGCCCCATAGGAGCTAAGCAATCCACCGTTGCGAGCAAAGCGTGGCAATCCGACGAAGTCGTTGCGAGGCGCTAAGCGCCGTGGCAATCCTTCGTTGCGAGCGAAGCGCGGCAATCTCTACCTTTTTAAGAAATCTAAAAAATCCCTGCTGACTCATAATCAACTATTCCCGAGAAAATATTTAAAATTGCTATTTAGGCAACAAATCCTGCAACTTTTCTTTGCTATTTATCGTATTAATATATGGAGAACAAAGATGAGGCAGATCAAGAAGCAAGTCAATCGCAAACCCCTCCTTGGTGCCCCTCCTTTTTTCTGGGAGTTTACAATAAATCCCTTTATTTACTGATTTATCCCCTTTAACAGGCTGTCATTTTTCTTCCAACAGAAAAAGACAGCCTGTTCCCTTTTCTGGGGTCAGGCCTTGCCAAAGGGAGCAGAAATTTTTCTGCCCTTGATTATGCGGTCTTTCCCACGATAAGGCCTGACCTCAAAGAGCCAGAAACTTCTTGACAAGCAAGTAAAAAAAATTTTTAATTGGGATGCTGAGCTAATCTTTCTTTGACAATCGAAATTCAGGTTTAAAGGAAAGGGAAGTCCGTGAGAAGCGGACGCAGCCCCCGCTACTGTAATCGGGTACGAATTCCAGATTATGCCACTGTCCTTGCCTTAGAGGACGGGAAGGCCTGGAAGGAGGTCAACCCGAGAGTCAGGAAACCCCCTTTAAGCTTCTGAAACCCATCTTCGGGAGGAAGGTAGGGTGGTTTTTTTTGCTTGCCCCTACCTTAAAAATAAAGCAAGCATAAGTTTAAATTTTTCCTGTGTATCTAATAGCGGGGGCAAAAAAGTTTTGGAGGAAAAGAATATGATCAAAAAAGCCCCTTGTTTTGTCCTCGTTTTGACAATCCTAGCTTTCAATGTTCACTCACAGGAAAAGCTGGAGGAAGAAAAAGCCTCTCCCTCTTCAATCCAACATGAGATAGTCGTTACCGCCACTCGCCTCGAGACTCCGGCCAAAGAGATTGCAAGCTCTTTGACCGTGATCACAAAAGAGAGCTTAGAGCAATCAAAGAAGTCCACGGTCCTTGAAGCCCTCCAGGAAGTTTTGGGCGTATCTATCATCCAAAATGGCCCCCCCGGAGGATCAGCCTCTGCTTTCCTGCGCGGCGCAAATTCTGAGCACACATTAATCCTGATGGACGGAGTCGAGCTTAACGACCCCATCACTCCTGCTCGCTCATTTGACCTTGCGCATCTTACTCTTGATAACGTTGAACGAATAGAGATCCTCCGCGGCCCGCAGAGCACCCTCTACGGCTCTGATGCCATAGGGGGAGTTGTGAACATCATTACCAAAAAAGGGAAGGGAAAACCCAAGTTGTCTCTTTCAAGCGTTGGCGGGTCTTACGGAACAATCATTACCAGCGGGGGAATAAGTGGCAGCACAAAGAAAATCCATTATTCCCTCGGAACATCTTATTTTCGAAGCGAAGGATTCTCTGCTGCTCGAGCGGACATTGAAGGAAATGGGGAAAAGGATGGGTACCGGAATCTCTCATTATGGGGAAGATTTGGATTTCGCCTTTTTGATAATCTAGATGTTGATCTCATCCTGCGAACGATGAAAACTCAAACCGATATTGATAACTTCGGAACTGCCCAAGATGACGACCCGAACAATGTGCAAGATTACAATGCTCTATTCATCAAGACCCAGATTCGGAATCTCATGTTAAATAACCGCTGGGAACTAAAATTAGGATTATCTCTTGTAGATTATGATCGCCGGCATGAAAATCCTACAGATGAAGCTCATCTCTTTGACTCAGAGAATGGATTTTTCAAAAGCAGACTGTACAAAATTGACTGGCAAAATAATCTCTTCCTCCATGAGACGAATACTTTCACCTTTGGGATTGATTATCAACAGGAGCAGGGAGAGTCAGAGTACTACTCTGATGGAATCTTCGGGCCTTTTTCCAGCATCTTTCCGTCGAAGCGAGCACATGTCACAGGATTCTATCTTCAGGACCAAATTAGACTCAACAAGAGATTTTTCGCAACGTTGGGATTGAGGCTCGATGACCACAGTCAATTTGGATCTGCCCTTACTTACCGCCTCGCGCCTGCTTATTTCATCGAAGGAACGCAGACAAAGTTCAGGGCTACCTACGGGACGGCTTTCAAGTCTCCCTCTCTCTATCAGCTCTACGCACCCGGAACATTTTATGGGCCTATCGGGAATGCGGGATTAAATCCGGAAAAATCCAAAGGCTGGGATATTGGAGTGGAACAGCAACTTCTGGGCGGAAAAGTACTGCTGGGAGTAACGTATTTTTTCAATGATTATAAAGACCTTATCAACTTTGACTTCCTGCAAGGATACATAAATATCGGAAAAGCAGAGTCCAAGGGAACGGAAATTCATATGCAGGCTAGTCCTCTTGATGACATGTTGATTAACGCATCTTATGCCAGAACAGACGCCAAGGATAAGGACTCTGATGATGATCTTTTAAGAAGGCCAAAACACAAGTTGACAGCAAACCTGAACTACAAATTCTTTAAAAAAGGCAACCTCCATCTTTCTTTTATCTATATCGGAGAAAGGGATGATGAGTATTATGACTTCGTAACCTGGACTTCCATCCGAGAGACTCTTCCTAGTTATTCACTCTTTAACGCAGCCGTATCCTTCAATCCTGTATCCAGCCTCCAAGTTTTCTGCCGCGTGGATAACATTTTTAACAAAGAATACGAGATAATCAAGGGATACGGGACGCCCGGCTTTTCAGTCTACGGCGGAGTGAATTTTTTCCTTTGATATAAAAATTTGATTCTCACATCCTTTTTAATCGTATAAATTTTCCATTTGCAGGCGAATATTTTTCAAAGCCCCCTCATATCTCGCTAGCCCAGAGACCTAAGGCCGCAGCACTTGCTTATCCATGTGAATAAATTTATACTTTTATTTTTCAAACTGCGAGGAGGTTAAATCATGAGAGAAAAATCGCATGTTTTGTTCATATTACTCTTTTTTGCTTGCTGCTCTTTGTGGTGTCAAACTCCGGAAAATAAAGCCTTAACCTTAGAACAATGCATATCCATTGCTCTTCAGCAAAACCCGCTTATCCTTTCCTCGCTCGAACAATATCAAGCATCTAGAGCTCGAATCAGCAAGGCAAAAGCCTTTCCCCAGCCGTCTATATATTATGATTCAGATTTGCAGCCAAAGTTTTTCAACTTCAAGGATTCAGGTGAATCCTATTTTGGCCTGACTCAGAGCATTGAATTTCCCGGAAAAAGGCATCTTAGAGGAAAAATCGCCTCAAAGGAATCAAGTGAAATCATGGCTGATATTGACCTTCTAAAGCTCGATATCGTTTTTGAAGTGAAACGAGCTTTCTACGGCCTTCTTCTCGCCCAGGAAAAATTAAAGTATGCTCAGCAGGATTTAGAGCTTGCCCAGGATTTCCTTAAAAAAGCAGAACTAAAATTTAGAGCCGGGGATGTGTCCAAAGTAGAAGTTCTTAGAGCAGGCGTTGAAGCCTCTAAGGCCGCTAACGAAGTTAAGTCAGCAGAGAACGTGGTGAGATTGGAAAAGGCCATGTTGAATTTTCTTTTAGCAAGGAAGAAATATACTCCTTTAGAAATAAGAGGAAAATTGAAGAGACCTTCCACCAGGCTTAATATTGATGAATTAATAGAAAGAGCCCTGTCCTTTCGCCCTGAGATTAGGGGAATTAATTTTTCCCTGGAAAGAGAAAACCTGGTGAAAAAACAGGCTTATTTAAGCTATCTTCCCGACTTTGACCTGGGAGTCTCAAAGCATCGATTAGTAGGGGAAGGGACATACTGGGATGTGACTCTTTCCTTTCCGATTCCTCTATTTTTCTGGCAACCTGCGAAAGGAGAGATCGCAGAGGCGAAAGCAAACATCGAATCCTTGAAGAAAGAAGTGGAGCATTTAAAAAACTCTATCACTCTGGAAGTCGAAGAGGCATACATGAATGCTCTAACAGCCAACAACCAGATCCAGCTCTTCGAGGATGAAATGCTGAACCAAGCAGAAGAGGTCTATAAGATGTTTCTTTTCAGTTATCAGGAAGGGGAGATCGGCGGCATAGAATTGATAGAAGCGCGTAGAACACTGCTCGAAACAAGAAAATCTTACTCAGATGCCCTGTATAATTGCGATGTAGCCCTGGCTGCATTGGAGAAATCCATAGGCCAGAGTCTCGAAGGAGGAAGATAGCTAGAAAAACTAGATTTTCTTGAGCGTTCGGCTGCTAAATTTCTATCATAAATGATCTAATATAGTTTTTGCTCCTATCAGAATAAGGATTAATCCCCCCAAAAGTTCCGCTCTTTTTCCGATTAGCCGGCCGAAAAAAGGTCCGATCCTTGTACCGAGCACAGTCATAAAAAAAGCAACCAGACCAATGACAGCGGCTGGATATAAGATATCCACATGAAGGGCAGCGAGGCTTAAACCCACCGCCAAAGCATCAATGCTGGTAGCGACAGAGAGCAATAGAAGAGATAGGCCTCTTGTGGGATCAGCCTTATTAGTCCTAATTTTTTTCTCTCGCCTGAATGATTCATAAATCATTCTTCCTCCTATAACAAGGAGTAAGCTAAAGGCAACCCAATGGTCAAAAGGCTCAATGTACCTCATAATGATATTTTGCGCGGCATACCAACCAATCAAAGGCATCATGAATTGAAAAAAGCCAAAGTGCAAGGCCAACCTTAATGTCTGGCGCTTTGTTACTGTTTCAAGACTCAGGCTTATCCCTACAGAAACAGCAAAGGCATCCATTGCCAGGGCTAAAGCTACAGCGAAAACAAGAAAGAAATTCATGCTCTCCTACAAAGGTCTCTCATTATATCAGAACCATAAAAGAGAAAAAATCTGAAAGAAAAAAGCCCGGTATTTCTAGCTGTAAAAATCGAAATGAAGATCTACTTTTATCATTAAATCATTATCCATATAATAAAGTGTGATACTATAATTGCCTAAGAAAGTAATTATCTTAATTTATCTTTTCTTTCTTTTAAAGGAAAATGAGGTGATTCACTTAAGAATTGTGCATCTGATTGGATCAAATACCTGATGAAAAATACAATAATGCTCAGAGGAGTAAGGGTTCACAACCTGAAAAATATAGATCTTGATATTCTCCTTAATAAATTCATCGTAGTAACCGGTGTTAGCGGCTCGGGAAAATCTTCTCTTGCTTTTGATACGTTATACGCAGAGGGGCAGCGTCGCTACATCGAATCCCTCTCATCCTACGCCCGTCAATTTCTGGAGAGGATGGAGAAGCCTGATGCTGACCTTATAGAAGGGATCACTCCAGCCATTGCCATCCAACAAAAGGCTGTCACTAAAAATCCGCGTTCAACTGTAGCCACTGTTACGGAAATCTATGATTTTTTAAGGGTTCTTTATGCCCGAATAGGAACCGTTCACTGCCTCAAATGCGGGCAGCCTGTCAAAAGGGATACAGTTGATTCTATTGTCGAGACACTCTACACGCTCCCTGGAAAAACGAAAATATGGATCTCCTTCTCCTGGCCCATTAAAAAAGGCACGGCTGCTCTTAAAAAAGGCGGCTTTTTCAGGATCATTCATAAGAACAAAATTATGAATCTCAACGAGGTCAAACTCGAAAAAAGAGAAAAAATTGATGTTCTTGTCGACAGGATGACATTGAAAAGAGACGAGAGAGAAAGGCTGGTAGATTCTCTAGAGATCGCGCTGAAGAAAGGAGAAGGGAAAATCAAGGTTCAAGCAGACAAGGGTCAGGAGTTCATTTTTTCTGACAGACTCGAGTGCAAGAAGTGCCAGATTGTCTATGAGGACCCGTTTCCCAATCTTTTTTCATTTAACAGTCCCCAGGGTGCATGTCCCACATGTCATGGGTTCGGCGATCTGGCAACGCTTGATGAGGATAAAATTATTCCTGATAAAAACAAATCTCTTGAAGAAGGAGCAGTAGAGCCCTGGACAAAGCCAGTCTCGCAGGGAATGATGAAAGAACTTATTTCTGAAGCAAGGCGCAGAGGAATTGCCACGGATATTCCCTTTAAGGATTTAAAAGAAGAAGAAAAGAGATTTATCCTCGATGGAGGTGATGGCTATCACGGGATCAAAGGTTTCTTTGACTGGCTCCAGACAAAAAAATACAAGGTCCAGGTGAGAGTCTTCTTGAGCCGCTATCGAAAATATGAACCTTGTCCCGATTGTAAGAAGATGCGTCTCAATCCTCAAGCGCTGAGCGTCAAGATACAAGGACTTTCCATCGGCCAGGTCGTCCAGATGACAGTTCAGCAGGCCCATGACTTTTTTAAGAAGCTCAAGATCTCTCCCTTTCAAAAACTCGTGGCTGAAAAACTCATCGAGGAAATCCAGAACAGATTAAAATTTCTGTTAGAAGTTGGCTTAGACTATATTACGCTCGACCGCATGACTTTCACCTTAAGCGGAGGCGAAGCACAAAGAATAAACCTGGCTGCTGCCCTGAGTGCCTCTCTTGTTGGCACCCTCTTTGTCCTGGATGAGCCGAGCATCGGCCTCCACGCTCGGGATAACCATCGTTTGGTGGAAATCCTCGAATCTCTAAAAGATATCGGAAACACAGTGATGGTGGTCGAGCATGACCCCGAGATTATAAGATCTGCTGATAATTTGATCGACCTGGGACCCAGAGCAGGTGAGGAAGGAGGAGAAGTTATCTTCAGCGGACCCATGAAAGAATTTCTCAAGAATAATGACTCCCTCACCGCTCAATATATAAGGGGAGAAAAAGAGATAAAAATTCCCGAAGACCGCAGGATATCCAGAAACTTTATAGAGATAAAAGATGCTCACAAGCATAATCTCAAACATCCGGATGTAAAACTCCCTCTAAACACATTCACCTGTATAACCGGAGTTTCAGGATCGGGAAAAAGCACCTTACTTAATGATGTTCTCTACCAGGGCTGGCTGGGCCAAGCAAAGGACGGATACAAGAGCATAAAAGGAAAAGAACAGGTAGACAAAATCATCATGGTCGACCAGTCTCCTCTTAGTACCTCACCCCGCTCCATCCCAGCTACTTACACCAAGGCCATGGATGAAATCAGGGAAGCTTTCAGCCAGACAAGAGAGGCAAAGGCCTTTGGATATAAACCAGGCTTTTTCTCCTTTAACACACCTGGAGGAAGATGCCCAGAATGCAAAGGCGCTGGACAGCAAATTGTAGAAATGCAGTTTCTCTCTGATGTGATCTTGACATGTGAGGCCTGCAACGGAAAAAGGTTCAAAAGCGATATTCTCGAGGTTAAATACAGGGAAAAAAGCATTGACCAAGTCTTGCAGATGACCGTTTCGGAAGCCCTTGATTTTTTCTCAGAGCAGGCAAAGATCAAGAAAAAGCTAATTCCTCTTGTAGAAGTGGGATTGGGGTATTTGAAACTGGGCCAGCCCACTACTACCTTATCTGGTGGAGAGCTGCAGAGGATCAAACTGGCTTATCATCTCGTCCACCAGAGGCACAAAAGAATCCTCTATCTTTTTGACGAGCCAACAATTGGCCTCCATCCTGATGACATCTCAGTGCTCCTCCGCTGTTTTCAAAAGCTGGTAGAGAAAGGGCACACAGTCATAGTCATCGAGCACAACCTTGATGTGATCAAATGCGCTGATCATATAGTCGATCTGGGACCAGAGGGGGGAGAAAAAGGAGGCGAAATTGTTACTCAAGGTCCTCCTGAAGAAATCATAAAATCAAAAAAGTCCCATACCGCCCGCTACCTGAAGAAATATCTCCCGTAGCTATTTACGAGGGATGCGGCGAATCAGTCCACTACACAACACAAATAACAGGAATGCGGGTTTGATGAATCAAACCCCTACAAAAAGACAAATCCGTGCAATTTGACATCTCATTTTTTCGATGTTATATGTGGCTATTAATACTAATCTGTTATGGATACATACGGCTGGCTATCCATCCTCCCTCCTTTATTGGCAATTTTCCTTGCGATAAAAACAAAGAATGTCTACATCTCGCTAATCCTTGGTATCTGGCTGGGGTGGACCATCATCCATTCCTGGAATCCATTTTCTGGCCATATCCGTACATTCAGAGCTCTTATTGAAGTATTTATGGACATGGATAACACAAGGGTTATCCTCTTCAGCGCCATGATAGGAGCGATTATAACCTTCACCCAATATTCTGGAGGGATGAAAGGCTTTATTAACTGGGTTGTCGGAAAAGGAGGAGTCAGAACGAGAAAATCAGCGGGCTTTCTTGCCTGGTTCTTGGGATTTATTATCTTTATTGAATCCAGCATATGCGTGCTTGTTTCAGGAGCAGTAACAAGGCCCATCTTCGACAGGCTGAAAATATCTCGGGAGAAGCTGAGCTATATTCTCGATTCGACTTCTGCGCCAAAATGCGTGCTCATTCCTTTAAACGCATGGGGTGCCTTTGTCATCAGTCTGCTCATATCGCAGGGAGTCGAAAACCCTGTCAGAGTTTTCGTCTCATCAATGCCCTTTAACTTCTATGCGATTCTCGCTATAGTCATCGTTTTGATCATAGTGCTAACAGAAAAAGACTTTGGCCCGATGAAAAGAGCAGAACACAGGGTTAGAACCGAAAACAAACTCCTTCGCGATGGAGCCGAACCCCTCATATCCACAGAAGTTACTCAAATGGAAGCAAAAGAAGGGATCCCTCCACGCGCTTTAAATATGATTCTTCCGGTTGTCACTATGGTGGTTATGATGCCTATTGTTCTTCTTATAACCGGCGAAGGAAATTTGATGGAAGGATCAGGTTCAGTTTCTGTCCTCTTGGCAGTTATTGCAGGACTCGTAGCTGGGGCACTTGCTTACGGAGTTCAAGAAATAATGAACCTAAAAGAGATTGCTTATAACTTCATTAAGGGAGTGAAAGGGCTAATTCCTTTGGCAAGCTTGATGATATTGGCTTTTGCCATCGGGGACGTTTGTGATGCCCTCGGCACTGGCCCTTTTGTCGCTCAAGCGGCCAAATCTACTCTGAATCCAGGAGTCATACCTGCTGTCGTTTTTCTCGTCTCCTGCTTCATCGCTTTCTCCACTGGGACCTCCTGGGGAACTTTCGCCATCATGATTCCTATCGCGGTCCCCATGGTCAATATCATAGGTCTCCACCCCGGCCTTACCATCGCCGCTGTTCTTGGAGGAGGAGTCTTCGGAGACCACTGCTCCCCTATTTCTGATACAACCATCATCTCTTCCATGGCTTCAGCGACTGACCATATAGACCATGTAAGAACGCAACTCCCCTATGCTTTGACGGCCGCGGGAATTTCCGTCCTTCTCTTTACCATCTTCGGCTTCGCTTTATGATTATTGGTTATAATATTCTGATGGAAGAACAATTTGTGGGCTTGATGAATCAAGCCCCTACGACAGAAATAATGCAACGTGGGTTTGATGAATCAAACCCTAAGATATATTAATAAGAATAAGGTGGGCTTGATAAATCAAGCCCCTACAATTAATTCAGACCCCCTGAAGGAGGTTCAATCTCATGAAAAGACAATTTCAATCTGTTTTTATCGTTATTCTTTTCGTTTTATGGGCAGCCTTCAGCAGTAATCTTTCGAGTGCTGTTGATTCTCAGTCTTCCTATTCCGAAGCAATAAAAGAATTTGAAAAATTTGTGAGCGAGCAAATGGCTCTGGACAAGGCTCCAGGACTTTCTGTAGGATTCATGAACGGTGATTTCACCTGGGCCAAAGGCTTTGGCTACTCTGACCTTGAAAATAAAGTTCCTACCAAGCCCGAAAGCTCTTATCGCCTTGCTTCTATAACCAAAACTATCACCGCTATCGCAGTGTTGCAGCTGGTTGAGGCAGGAAAAATTGACCTCGATGCAGAGGTCCAAACCTATGTTCCCTACTTTCCAAAGAAGAAATGGCCGGTTACTGTCCGCCTTCTTTTAGGGCATCTTGGAGGAATCAGTCACTATAAGGACTACAGAGTGGAAGGACGTATCAAAGTGCACAAAAACACAAAAGAAGCTCTAGCGATTTTTCAGGATTTTGACTTGGTCGGAGAACCTGGGACCAAGTACAATTATTCAAGCTATGGGTATAATCTCCTGGGTGCTGTCATTGAAGGAGCTTCGGGCCAATCCTACGGGGATTACATCAAAGAACATATCTTCGACCCTCTCGGTATGGAGAATTCTCGTATGGACGACCCTGTGGACTTAATTTCAAACCGTGTCAACGGATATCGCCTGATTAGAGGTGAGGTTAAGAATTCAGAATTTGTCGACGTCTCAAGCCGTTTTGCTGGAGGAGGCACTCGATCCACGGTTGTCGACCTCCTCAAATATGCCCAGGGAATAATCCAGGGGAAGCTCCTTAAGAAGGAAACATGGAAGCTTCTTTTTACATCCATGGCTACCCGCAAGGGCCGCTTTACAGGTTACGGCATGGGGTGGCGTGTTCGACCCTGGAGAGGCCATTTCCAGGTAAGCCATAGCGGTTCCCAACCTGAAACAAGAACATATCTTATTATCTTTCCCAAAGAAAATTTTTCTATCGCCGTTGCTTCAAACTTGGAAGGTGTCAGTTTAACGCCTTATTTTAGAAGGCTGGCTGAGCTGGTGCTCGAGGAAGACCTCGACACCCAAGCCTATGCTTCTGATGCAGCTGAACAGGTCATCCATGACAACTGCGCCCAAATTTTTTCTTACGGAGTGAGCATTTTTGATTGGCATGGTACCCATATTTCGAAAGATGAGGAAGAATTGGCCGCAGCTTTCTCTTATTTTAATGAATATTTCGACAAGGAAGCCTTAAAAAAAGATTTCAAGGAGACAAAAAAGAAGATTGAGGACGGTTTTCATCCGGCTTCGGAGCAAGCATTAATAAAAGTCGGGTCCTTCATGGCATCTGCCTTGAAAGAAAGTCTTGGTGAAGAAAAACTCGAGAGCTATTATCAAAGCGGTCCCCTGGCTTTTTTCAATGATTATATAAAAATCAGCAAAAACTGGCCTTCATCAAAAAATAATTATAAATTCGCAAAAGGCTTATCTAGATTAATCCCGAAGTGGGAGAAAGACTGGACAGTAACCTATACTGATTACGTCCGCAATCTATTGATCACGGTTAATACAGATTTCGATGAATTAGGCCCCAGGTTGAAAAAAACTTTCTCCGGAGCAAGGCTTTATCCTGACTTCACCAGGGCTATGGAACGAGTTGGGCAACACTTCTTAAGGAAAGAAGACGCTCAGAAGTCCTTTGATATCTTCAATTTAAGCCGCGAACTCTATCCCGAATCCCCTCTTGCCTTAAGCAACCTCGCTTCAGCAAATATCTGGATGGGCAATTTCGAAGAAGCTCGGAAACTTTTCAAACAAGCCTATTCGCTTAATCCTGACCATTCCAGCGTGAGTTTGAACGAGTTCCGCTATCTTGGAAGACTTCTCGAGAGACAAAAAAAGCAGAAGGAAATCTTTGCTCTGGGAGAAATTGCCCTGGAGCTCTACTCAAAGAGTGCAGAGCTTCATAAAGAAATTGGAGATATCTACCTTGAAGCAGGCCAGAAGGAAAAGGCTGGAATTTTCTATAAAAAGGCCTTAGAACTCGACCCCAAACTCGAGGAAGCCAAAAAGAAGCTTGAAGAGCTTGAAAAAGAAAAGAAAAAATAAAAAACATATAAGAAACATCTTTAAGAAGGGTGAAAATGAAAAAAGACATAGGAGACCTTTTCCAAAAAGA